>ERZ1034973.109-NODE-109-length-54076-cov-16.108199_pt1 | contig 54076 bp, 77 predicted proteins | sample MGYA00520686_ERZ1034973 | MGnify/ENA primary metagenome ERZ1034973 (study PRJEB33766, sample SAMN09781775) | gut metagenome | biome: gut microbiome | host: Homo sapiens | place: Madagascar | study: EMG produced TPA metagenomics assembly of the PRJNA485056 data...
CGAGCCAGAGCCGATTCCCGAGCCGATGCCTGAGCCAGAGCCAGAGCCAGAGCCTACTGCCAAAAACCGCTCGATGTCCCTCTCTATCGCTTCCATTCCTTCTTCGCTTCAATATTCTTTACAGCCTTGTTTGCGCAAGGGATGATCTGGACAGCGTTGGCCACGACCAGATCAGGCACCGTCACCGTGATCTTGCTGCTGTCGTTGCAGCCTTCCTGCGAAAGCTGCTCCACGGCCGCGGCCCCGTCCCAGTACCATACCTTGCGGGCGTTGCCAAGACGGACGTTCAGCCCGTTGGTGTCGCTTGTCACTTCCTTGACCTCGCCGAAGAAGACCCCGGCGCCATAGCATCTCACGATGCACTTTTTTCCGATGTAATTTTCCATCATTTTTGAATCATTAAAAGTTAAACAATCAGTAATAAACTTGGCCCGGAGCGCGGAGTCGAACCGCCTTTTGTGTCAAAATCATCTGCTTTGTGTTTTTAGCATCGCTACGTATTCCCGCGTCCCCGTGGACGCTTTCTCTCCGGGCTTTTTGCGATTCGCACCGCTACTTGGGTTGGAAGGTAACTCCTGGGCTACCTTGGCCTTGCTTGTGAGGCTTCGCTCCCCGGCGGGGAATCGAACCCCGCTGCCGTCCAAACGCCTCTCCGGCGCGCCGGAAGCATCCTCATTCCGGCCTTCGGGAAGTCCCTCGGGCGAGCGTTCGCCGCTGGCCGTCGGAGTTAACCACATAATCAATAACACTAATGACCAATTCGCCGCGATAAGACCCGCGCGGCGGCGGGGTTGGCGTCTAAAACGGAAGGTCGCCCTTGCCGTCATCGTCGAACTGCTGCTGCGTGTGGGCCTGGTTCTGGACGGGACGCGGGGCCTGTGAGTAAGATGCCCCTCCCGCCTGTGTCTGCCGGGGGGCCGCCTCCTGCTGACTGTCCCTCCTGCCTCCGAGCAGCTGGATGTTGGAGGCCACGATCTCCGTGGTGAACCTCCTCACCCCGGCCTTGTCCGTCCAGTCCCTCGTGCGGAGCCTCCCCTCCACGGCCACCTGCGCGCCCTTCCTGATGTACTTCGAGGCGATGTCGGCCAGAGAGCCGAACGCCGTTATGTTGTGCCACTCCGTGCTCTCCTGCACCTGCCCTGACTTGTCCTTCCTCCTCTCGGTCGTGGCCACCGAGAATTGCGCCGCGCGGAGGTTCTCCCCGATCCCCCTGATTGCGGGGTCGCCCCCGACGTTGCCGAGGATGAGGGCGTGGTTTATGCTGGCCATAATCTTGTTTTTCTGTTTTGTTTTTTTGAAATTCAACCGTGATTCGCCGTTCTTTGGCCGTTTCCGTCCCCTCTGGCGGCCTTTCGCCCTTTCGGCGATGGCTTTCTTGTCTTCGCCGCCGCTCGTGCCTCTAAACGGCTTATTTCGCGTCCTCGCTTTCGGCTGGCTTTATCCACCAGTCGTTGAGCGTCCGCCCGACCAGAATCCGCCCCCGCCTCCTGAGCTCCGAGAGCGACCGGAGGAGTGTGTCCTCGGGGATGCCCTCGGAATATGCCCAGCGCCTCAGGCCGAGCAGGGTCGTGTGGCGGGGTATGACGTTCGCCCCTCTCCGCTCCTCCGTCCTGCGGAGGATCTCGGAATAAACCCTGTCCTCCATCAACCGAGGTCGAAGTAAGGGTCCCTGTGCGCCACCTCACCCTCCTCCTCAGCCGCTGTCTCCGCGGTGTCGGGGAATATCGAGGCGGGCGCGTCCTGCGCCACCTCCTCGAACCCGGAGTAGGTGGCGTTCGGCCTCAGCAGAACGGAGTCCCCGGCGTGGCCGCCCTCGCGGTTCTTGCCGATCGCCATCTTGATGAGCCGCGCGCCGTCATAGGACATCCTCGGGGAGAGGAACACCACCCTGTCGGAGTCCTGCTCGATGGAGCCGGATCCCCTCAGGTCCTGCAATTCCGGGTCCCTGTCGTTCCTCACGTTGTCCCTGTTGAGCTGGGCGTTGATGACTATCGGGATGTCGAGCGACTTGGCCAGCAGCTTTAGCCGCCTCGTCAGCGCGGAGATCCGCCGCTCCTCGGTGTCGCCCCTGCCCCCCGGCACGGAGACGAGCTGGAGGTAGTCGATGTAGGCCGCGGAGCACCTGCCCTGCTGGCGGCTCACAGTGATGTCGGAGACGATCTCGTCGAGACCGAACGTCCTGTCCTCGATGTAGAGTCCCCACCGCTCCAGCCGCTCCCTCGCCTCCCTCCACGCGCCGCCCCAGTCGGCGTTCCCGCTCAGCTTGTCGCCCGGCCTCAGGCCGCCGAGGGCGTACATCGCCCTCTCGGCCAGCTCCCCGTGGCCCATCTCAAGGCTCCAGACCTTGACCGGGATGCCCTGTGAGGCCTGGCGCATCATCATGGCCAGCATCACCGCCGTCTTGCCTATGCCCGGCCTCGCCGCGAACGTCACGAGGTTGCCGCCCTTGAAGCCGCCGAGGAACCTCTCGTCGAGGAACGGGAAGCCCGTGGGCACGGCAGTCAGCCCGCCCCTCAGCCTCGTCTCCCTCGTCCGCCTGATGGATTCACCCAGCTCGTCCACGGCCTCGGCCAGCCTCCTCTCCGAGGCCGCGCCGCACGCCGACTCCAGCGTCTCGCAGAACGCCCTCGCCTCGGACATCACCCCCTCGGGCATCATCGATACCTCGGAGGCGGAGCGCATCAGGCGGTCGCCGAAGTTCCACGCCGTCCGCGCCACCCACATCTGGCGGAGGAGCCTCGCGTGGTTCAGAGTCTCCACCAAGCCGCCGCAGCCCCCGGTGTAGGCGGCGAGGAGCCTCAGCGCGTCGGAGTCCGCCACGGACATCATCACCGACGCGTCCACGGCCTCCCGGGCGTCCCATCTCGCGCAGATTGCGTTGAAGGCGTCCCTCAGATGCCTGTTCACGAACATCTCCGGACGTATAACCCTCCTCGCGTCGTCCACGACCTCGGGGCTCGCCAGGACGTCCCAGACCAGGAGGCTCTCCACCCTCTCGTCGGAGAGTTTCGGGAAATTGTCACCTGCCCCAGCCATTCCTCTCCCTCCTCTCCCAGGTGACCACGGCCAGCCTCCAGTCCTTCATCCTCCTGCCGCTGCTCAGCCGCCAGTCGTTGTTCTCGTAGTGGGCGAAGAACGCCACCGAATCTATCGGCGACCGCCTCACCTTCTCGATGTACTCCCTGACCTCGGCGAGGGTCGGCGGGACGAACGGCGCGGCGCAAGACTTTTGCCCTTTTTTCTTTCCTTGGCTTTGAGCGGCTTGGCCGCTGTCCGATGCCTGTTCCCCGTCACCGAAGAGTGTCGCTTCGTTCTGTCCCTCTTTCTCTGGGGCGGGAGGGGTGGAGCCAGCGGCTCCTTCGCGCATATGCGCGTCCCCCCTCTCTCCTTGTAGTCTGTTATTACTTGCAGTCTGTATATTACTTGCAGTCTGTATATAATCACTTACCCGTTTTCGGCCAAGGCCATTTTCCGACTTGTCCGTTTTTGGCGAAGTCGGTTCTCCGCCAAGACCGTTGTCTGCAAGGTCGGCTCTCCCTGCCCTCGTCCTGTCTTCCACAGGCTCGGCGTGGAACTCGTAGTCCCAGCCGCTGAACCTTCCGTTCTCCTGCTTGACGGGAACTCGCCTTACAAAGCCCTTGGCCTCCAGCTCGACTATGATCTTGCGCAGCCTCTTGGGGCTTATGTCCAGCTTCGTGGCCAGCCCCCTGATGTTTAGATTCCAGGTGTCGCCCAGCCTGATGACCTTGCAGTAGACGCCTATCGTCAGGCAGTCGTTCTCCTCGATCAGGGAGGAGTGTATCTTCTCGAAGTTGTCGGCGGGCTTTATCACCCTTATGTTGCCGCTCTGCGTCTGTTCCATTCTATTGGTCAGTTTTCAAAGTGTCGTCATCCCCGTAGGCGTATTCCTCCAGCGTCTTCGGGTCATACCTGTTGTAGCCGCCGTCGCATATCGCGACGATGAGGAGGCGGGCTATCGCCCGGAGCTCCTCGGCTATCCTTCTGTTGCAGTCCATAACTACTCCGCGTCTATGAGAAGGGAGCAGTACAGCGTTCCGTCGTGCGACGCCACGGCCAACGCCTTGGCCTTCACGAGCCTCCACACGATGCCGAGGACGTGTCCCCAGTCCCAGAACGGGAAGTCCGGCCCCTCCCGCTCCTCGGAGAGCCTGACGAACAGCCGCCCGTCCCTCTCCATCAGCAGCCCGGACAGCAGTCCGGAGTCCTTGCCTATGTTGCCGAATATTCTGATCCAGTTGATGAGGACGGCCTCCTCGACCCCGTACCTTATGGCGATTTCGCCGTTGAAAAATGTTATCATTTTTGAAAGTTTTTAGAATTGTCGCCTATCTGTCTCTTGCGCCCCAGAGAGCGCGCTATGAGGAGGGCGCGGCGGCGGAGGTTGGCCGCCCGCCTGTCGCCCCCTGCGAGGGACGCGAACGCCGTGAGCATCGCGATGATCTCGTCCCTGTGCCTGTCGCTTATCGCGTACATCACACCTTCAGCAGGAAGCGCCTCGCCCCCGGCGCGGTCTTCATGTACCTCGCGGCGGTCTCGGGGTTCTCGGCCTCGAACCTCTTGGCGTCGAACCTGCGCGTCTCCTTCGCCGCCTTCCACGTGCAGAGCGTCCGCCCCCTGTGTGTCAGGGTGTCCGCGTCGCCCATATAGACCTTCAGCGTGTCCGCCAGGGCGTCCGCCTCCTTGGCGGCCTCCTCGGCTTTCCTCTTGGCCTCGGCCAGCCTCTCGGCCGCCTCGAACACCTCGTCCGTGGCCTCCACCGACACGCCGGGGCTCACCCTGCCCTTCAGCTCCACGTCCGCGGCCGTCACGCTGTCCGGCTCCTTCCCCCCGACCACGCAGTCAGTCCAGAACCTGTCCAGCTCGCCGGTCATCCACCCGAAGAAGTCCGGGTCGAGGTCGTAGTTCCTGTAGCCGAAGTCGCTGCCCCTCGTCAGCCACGCCAGCGCGCCCTGTCTCAGCCCGGACACTCCGAGCTGGTAGGAAAGCTGGCAGTACCAGTGCATCGGCACGCTCTCCGCGTCCACGGACATCCTCGTGGTCTTGCACTCCAATATCGACTTGTTCGCCGCCCTGTGCGGCAGGTTCGGGAGCCAGAAGGTGCGGTCGGGCGACACCCTGTAGTAGGGCCTCGCGTCGTTCACCACGAGGAAGTCGGAGGCGGAGCCCTTGATGATCTCCGCCCCGGTCTCCCCGGCGTAGAACCTCGCCACCGCGTCCTCGAGGTAGTGTCCCGCCCTCATCGCCGCGCTCTCCTCCTTGGGGCCGTCCAGCCCCCTCTTGCGCCTCCACAGCTGGTAGGGGGTCTCCCACGGGTTCACGCCGAGGACCGTCCCCACCTCTGACGAGCCGATGCCGCCGCGCCTGGCCTCCAGCCACTCGCCGCGGTCCCTGCACCTGATGGTCGTGATCATTGCGCGGCCACCTCCTCGGGCATGTCTTCTGAATGCTGCTGCGGCCTCTGGGCGGCCTTGGCCGCCGTCTGCCTGCTCTTCTCTATGATCTTCGCTGCCTCGCTCCTCTGGTCAGGATCCTTCGCCCTCCTGAACGTCTCCTCCACGGTGGTCTGCCCGTCCTTGATTGCGTTCCACACGCCGACGAGCCGCGTCATCATCTCCGCGTCGACGTCCGCGATGTCGGACACGCCCAGGTACTCAAGGATCATCTCCCTCGTCACGCCAGCCGTGGCGAACGTCTTGAGCATCTTCGCGCGCCTGTTCTCAAGGTCGTTCGTGACCTCGCCCAGCACGAACTCGCGGATGCGCCCGTAGAGCGGCTTGAACACAGCCGCGGGAATCACCGCCAGTATGGCGTTGCGCCTCGCTATGGCCGCCGCCGCGTTGCCCGTGACCGTCTGCATGTCGGCGCTGAACGTGTACCCCTTGGAGGTCGTGATGCCCCTGCGGGTCTCCACTATCTGCGCCACGTTGCTCTCGAGGTCGTGGCACGCCCCGCGCGCCGTGATGAACCGCCCGTCGTTGCCGACGATCTGGGTGGCGATTCGGAGGTTGCCCCACGAGGCCGCTATGATCTCGGCAAGCCTGATGCTCGGCCCCTCGATGACGGTCCTCTCCCCGTTCTTCCCCTGCCTCTCCAGCCGGTAGAAGCACGACTCCGCCGTCTCGGAGTCCACGAGGGCGAACGCCTCCGCCTTGCGGAGCGCCGCCGCGATCTGGTCTGGCGTCGAGTGCGACGGCCACCTCTTGGCCGTCTCCACCTGGATGTCCACCTCGGCCCTGTTCAGGGCCTCCAGAGCCTCGGACGAGCTGATCGTCTGGGTCTGGTTGCTGTTGTAATTGTCCATATCTCTGATGTTTTAGAAATTGCTCACCGTCCTGAACAGCCGCTTGATCTCGCTGCCCCTGTAGAGCTTGCGCCCGGTCAGCCCCACCACGGAGTCGATCCAGCCGTTCCGCTCGTACCGCGCCAGCGTCGTGCGGCACACCCCGAGGGCCTCGCACGCCCTCGTCACCGGCAGGAGGTCGGTGTCCCTCACCGCCGGGGCCTCGCTCGTCATCATCGCGGGAGGCTCACTATCGGGTCGCCGCCAGGGTGGTACACGCCGGCCTTGATGAGGATGTACTTCACCCCCTGCGTCGTCAGCCCCGTCTCGTTGGCCACCGCCACGACCGCCCTGTTGGGGGTCAGCTCCGGGTGTCCCGTCCACACCTTGCGGAACAGGTCGCACACCCGCCTCTGCTTCGCCTCGGCCTCGATGACCCGGGGCGCTCTCAAATCTGGTCTCTTCATATCTCTTGTGATTTTGGTTGTCAAAGTGCGGGGGGCGGCAGAACGCCGCCCGGGCGCGCCCCCCGCTTTGTAGCTATGAGATGAACGCCCGGGCGCGTCAGCACATCTCCCTCTCCATCATTCTCGCCTCGACGTACTCGTCCGCCCACGCGTCCTCGGCGCCCTCCCAGAGGTCGTGCGCCTCCTCGTACTCCTCGTACGTGTCGAAGTCCCGCTCCTCGGGCTCGGGGAAGTGGTTGAATCTCGTGCGTGTCATACCTCTTCCTCCTCCCACTCGGGATGGGTCTTGCTCAGCGCCTTGTAGGCGATGTAGAGCAGCGCGCCCCCGCAGATCTTGACGGCGGCGAAAGTCACCGCGTTGGCGTCAGGCGTGTCGCCGACCAGCATGACCAGGCCGCACAGGGCGACCAGCCCCGCCGCGGCGTTGATAACTATTGTCTTCATTTTCTTGTCTTTTTTTTGAGGACTACCAGAAGACCTCGATGATCATCTTCATTCTCGAAAGCACCGTGTCGAGCCTCTTGTAAAGGCTTGCGAGCACATCGTCGCGCTTGCCGCGCGTCTCGGCCCTGATGCCCTTCGTCGTGCCCTCCAGGTTCCAGATCTGGCGCTTTATGATGGCGTAGTCGCACGTCAGCACCTCCATCTCGTCGTTGGCCGCGTCCTCGTCCCTGATCTCGTCGCAGCCGTCGGGGCTCAGCCCGGCGAACCTGCCGTCCTCTGTCCTCACGCTCCACGCCCCGTCCTTCAGGGTCATCAGCAGGAGGCCGCCGTCCTTGCGGCGGTAAAGTCTCACGTTCTCTTTCATCTCTTTATGTTTTTTTTGATTGTTGCCGAAAAAAAAAGCGGGGCTGATACCTATGTCTTGCAAAGCGTAAAGCGCATTCTCGCCCCGCCCCTCGCCTCGCGGCGAAGACTTGCCGCCCACGGTGGTACCGCCCCGCCGCCGGCGATTCTTTGGCCGTCCGCGCCGCTCCCTTTCTCCCCGGCCTCGCCTGGGCTGTCTCAACGATTCGCGGCGCCGTAGCCTTTTGAACTATCGAACGCATATGTCAGTATTGTCAAAGAGCTGGCGGCCTGTTTAACGCCCCGGCCGCTCTGGGCGTTGTCCTCTGGCCTTACAGGCTCAGCAGGTTGGCAACCTTGAAGCACCTGAACTCTTGCCGCTCGGTGTCGTAGTAGACCTGAACTGTGGGGTTCTTAGCCCTTCTGTCGCCGCTGTCGCCGCTCTCGTCGATCTTCGGCATCAGGGAGCTGTTGAGAGTGCCCCACGCCTCTCTGATCGTGCCGTCAACCTTGCGAAAGTAGAACTTGGTTATACCCTTGTAGAGGTTGGCCTTGGTCTTGAAGACCAGCCAGGCCTGCCTCAGGGCCTCTGACATGCTGAACCCGTTGCGCCTGACGAACTGCCAAGCGAGGTTCATGATCTTCTGCAAATTCTGCCTTTTCATCTCTTTTCTTGTTTTTTTGTAAAAACTTTGCTACTTTTGAAAGCGATAACACAAGCGTGTCTAACTTTCAATTGCAAAGATAGAGTAAAATTCTAAGAATAGCAAATAATTCTAAGAATTTTATCAAAAATTAGAGTTAGTTAAACGTAAATGTTTGAGGACATGACAATTAAAGATAGAATAAATGCCATTATTGAGATCAAGGGACTTACGAAAGCCGCCTTTGAAAGGAAGTGCGGTCTATCGAATGGCTTCATTAATAATATTGTGAAAGGAGTGGGAGAAGATAAGCTGGAGGCGATTCTTAGAAACTTTCCTGATATTAATAGAGTATGGCTCTTGACGGGAGAGGGGGAGATGCTCGCGGCGACCTATAATAATACCACGCAGCGCGTGAGCGGCAGCGACAACACGGCGGTGGTCGGCGGGAACGTGGTGCGGATAGGGAACATAAGCGGAGGCGCCGGCGGCGAGGGCAGGGGGCATGACGCCCTGAGGGCGGAGAACGACCTGCTGCGCTCGGAGAACGAGAGCCTGAGGAGGCAGAACGAGAGGCTGCTGGAGATAGTGGCGGCGGCGATGGGCGCCGGGAAGTAGGAGACACTAAAACCTATGTAATATGCCTAACAACGAAGAAGAGGACGACGGCCCTAAAGGCGCAATCGACGAGAAAAGACTTGCGGAGATGGTGAACACATTCATTGAGAGGTGGGGCGACACGTCCCGGAGGCTGCAGGAGGCCAGCGAGGACAGGCTGGAGAGGGTGAACGGGATGGCGGCGGCCCTGTGCCGCGCCGTCGAGCTCACGTCCCACACGGCGGACGCGCAGGGCGACCTGTGCCGCCTCAGCATCGAGGCGATGGCGGAGAGGGTCATATCCGTCAAGGCTGACAGGGACAGGATAAGGGAGCAGCTCTCGGCGTGCCAGAGGTCGCTCGCGGAGAGCCAGATGGAGGTGCGGAGGCTCACGGACATCAACGAGAGCCAGCAGCGCACCATCGACAGCGCCATGAGGGAGCTGGCCCACGGCAGGGGAGGAGGCAACACCACCAACATAGGGGACGTTTCTGGACACAGATCATGAAATTCAACCGTTTTCTTTGGGACAACTACAGGCAGACGAATCGCGGGAAGTCTATCATAGAGGAGTTCTCGCGGCTTGAAGACCTCTCCGACGGTGATCTGCTGTCGCAGGTGCGCAGGTTCAACCCCGGCGTTTTCAACATGGTCAACCCGGAGTCTTTCCTGAACATTCTCGTCTTCTTCCTGCAAGAGTACGGGGACATCATAGATTCCCCGGTCGATGGTTTCGATGACGCCTGTAGGCTGTACTCCTCCATATCCGACCGCGAGATCAAGGATGAGATCGGACGCTATGTGGTCAAGAGGGGAGAGTATCCGGTGCTGTTGCAGGGCAGCATCCCGCTTTCGTACGCTCTTTCCTTCGCCCATCCGGAATACTTCTTCCCGAACCTCTACCCGTTCAGGTTCGAGGCTTTCGTGCGGCTGTGCGGCTCTTACGAGGATCTGGGCGTGCCGGAGATTCCAAAGAAAAGCGACTACAAAGGGCGTTATATGTACTATATGGAGATGTGCAGGATGTTCCACGAATTCAGGGCAAGGTACGGACTTTCCCCTGCCGAGCTGTGCGCCTTCCTTTACGACTTCGCTCCGCGTACAATAGAGGAGGCGGACGGCGCAGACCACGGCGCGCTGCCGGAACCGTCATCGATATGGTGCATAGGCGGCAGCGTCCCCGATCCGGGCGGCCTGTGGCAATGCAGCGAGGAGACACGGAGGGGAGACATCCTTCTGTACTATCAGAAGTCTCCTGTCAGTGCGTTCACCCATATCCTCAGGGCTGACTCCGACGGGCTCGTCGATCCTTTCTTCCACTATTATTCACGCGCATACCTTCGGGATTCCGTCAGCGTTCCGCATATAGGCCTCGAAGAGATGAAGTCGGACGGACGGCTCGCAGCCCTTCCGCTTGTGCGCAAGAACTTACAGGGCGTGAACGGGTGGCCGCTCAAGAACGGCGACTATCTGAACATCCTTGCCATCCTGCGCGAGAAAGGGTTTAATACATCCTCCCTGCCAGTGCTTCCGGTTATGGAGTTCAGGGCCGGGCATAGGATCTCTTTGGAAAAGGATGTAGAGGAATATCTTCTCAATCCTTGGCTGCGTGAGTGCGGTGTGTCTGATGGTGACTATGTGAGACAGATGCCGCTGCATATGGGCAGGGGAGTAGTCAAATATCCAGATTACGCCGTCTTCGCTGATGTCTCCGACGGGTATGAGACGGCCGCCGTGATCATCGAGGCGAAACTTGAGATTAAGACCAACAAGGAAAGGGAGGAGGCGTTCAAACAGGCGAGGTCTTACGCCCTTCGCCTTGAAGCCGACTACACGATGCTGTGCGACCGCAATTCCATTTGGATCTACAAAGGAGCTGACAGGGTTCGATACGAACGCTACAGTTGGGCGGAACTCCGGACTCCGGAGGTTTTCGCCAGAATGAAGCGGTTGTTCTCCGGGCTGAAATCCAGGAAACGCGTGCAAAAAACGTGAGCGGTGACAATTCGTAACCGCTTGCGTCATTTGAATAAACAATTAATTACAAACAAGTTGCGCGTGGGCTTATGCGGAAGACGGCCGAGCTTTGCAAGCAGGGGGTCTAGAGTTCGAATCTCTATATCTCCACAAAGTTTTGAAGAATCGGCCTTGCAGACCACTCCACAAAGGGTCTCAAGGTCGATTTTCATTTATACCACTACATCACACCGCCCGGCGTTCGTGAACCGTCCCGTCTATTTTGGTCTATTTATGTCCATTTACGTCCATTTTGGCGTGCAAATAAAATGCAGTCACTTTCGATATGAAACTGTCCATATATCTCGACACGCGCGCCGTCGCTGACGGCGAATTAGCCCCGCTGAAGATCACAGTGAGGCAGAAAGGCACGGCGGCCTTCATCCCCCTTGACATCCGCGTCCTCCCGGGGCAGTGGAACGCGGCCAGGCAGGAGGTGGTCAGACATCCGAACGCGAAGCGGATCAACCTTGTCCTGTCCAAGCGCCTCCTCGCCCTTGAGACGGCCTTCCTCCAGCTCGCCGGTGACGGCGGCGTGTCCGGTCTGTCCGCAAGGGAGCTCAGGGACAGGCTGCTCGCCATAACCGACCCGGAGCCGGCGGAGGACGCGGCTTCCCTGTTCCGCGCCCGTTTTGTCCGCTTCATGGATCTCAAGTCGAAACCCACAACTCGTGACGTGTACGCCTTCACCCTCCGTAAGCTTGAGGCGTTCGACGGCGACATTGCTTCCCGGAAGTTCGAGGACATCACGAGGGACTATCTCCAGGACTTCGAGGACTACTGCTCCAAGACTGAGAGAAGGAACACGAGGAACATACACCTGCGCAACATACGCGCGGTATTCAACGACGCGATAGACGCGGAGGTCACGTCGTTCTATCCGTTTCGGAAGTACCCCATCAGGCCGGAGAGGACGAGGAAGAAGGTGCTCACGGCCGAGCAGCTCCGGAGGCTGGCGTCCTGCGACTGCGAGCCGTATCAGGAGCAGTACCGCGACATCTTCCTTCTCATGTTCATGCTCCGCGGCATCAACATCGGCGACCTGCTCATGGCCAGGGACTCCGACATCCTTGAGGACAGGCTCGACTACCGCCGCAACAAGGTGGGCACCCTGTTCTCGGTGAAGATCGAGCCTGAGGCGATGGCGATAATAATGAAGTACAAGGGGAAGAGGCATCTGCTCAGGCCTTTGGATGAGTATAAGAGCCACAAGGACTATCTCCATCACCTGAACTACGCGCTCAAGGAGATCGGGAGACCGCTTGGGGAGCGCGGCAAGGTTCTGGGCGAAGGATGGTTCCCCGACCTCAGCTCCAACTGGGCGCGCCACACGTGGGCGACGATAGCCTCGAGGCTCGACATACCGAAGGAGGTTATAAGCAAGGGACTCGGACACAGCTTCGGCCTTTCCGTGACGGACATATACATAGACTTCGACAACTCGAAGGTTGACGAGGCCAACCGCCGCGTCATCGACTACGTGCTGTACGGCAAGGACTACAGAAAAGAAAAGCCCCGGCATTAGCCGAGGCTCATCGTCACATCTTCTCCATCATCTCGTCCACGCTTCTGCCCAGCGAGAACCCCTCGACCTTCAGCTCGTCGATGCGTCTTCTGGTCTCCGGCTTGATCTTGATCGTGTACGGGACTTTCGGAGCGTCGCCCAAAGGCTTGCGCCCCGCCCCTGCCCTTTTACCTCCTCTCATAACAAATCACCGTGATTTTCGACAAGCCAGTCGGCCAACAGCCTTATATCGCGCGCCAACTGCGCCGGGCTTTCGAGCGAGCCGACGAGGTCATCGGGCCACGCCACGCTCTGAGTGTCGTTAAACATTGCCTCTGTCCATGTCACCGACACGCCAGTCGCGCTGTCGAGGCAGTGCCAGGCGTCATCGACACCTGGTACACGCGAAACTATATACCTGCCATTCATTGTCATTCATTATTTCAACATTATAACCAAACATCGGCAAGTTGCACTGCCCGTAGGCATGGCCGTCCTTGTCCACCCAGACCGCCATTCCGTACGAGCTGGCAGGATGCTCCGTAGAGGATTCGACCTCAATTGTCTCCTGCGTGAGGAGATTTGTCAGTATCGCTTTCATTTTGAAAAAATATAATATGTTATATAAAAATAACGAGTAGAAGCTCTACATGTCCGCAGATTAGCGGTCTTCACAATATAGCCTTTCCCGAATTTTCCCGAGTATTCTACTACTTCTTGATCCCTCCCGACGGGGAGGTAGCCTCTCTTGTAAGCCGAATGAGATTGAACGATTTCCCCGGATTTTACCAGATTCTTTAATTTCTCAAAATTCATAATCATTTGCCCGTCACGCCGGTAGCTCAGCTTTTATTGTTAAACTCTACTCCCACCAGGCGAAGATATCGCCGTCATCTGTTCTATACGCTTGCACCTCGCCGCTCCAGCACAGGGCTTCGCCGCCGAAGCTGTCATAGTCTATTTCAAGATTGCTACGGGTGTCCGCTGTTGATAAATAACCAGTCTTGCCGCTTTCTTTAAGTGCCCTCTGGGCATCTTCTTGCGTTCTGTAAAGTGTCCTCATAACTCTTAGTGTTTTTTTGTTTATGCAAATATAGTAATAATTTTTGAATTTAGTACACTTTTTTCAAAAAAAATAATATCAAAAAAGCGGGCACGCGTCACACGTGTCCGCCATTTCTTTCAGATCATCCGCCGCATCGCGAGCAGAGGTACATCCGCGCCACCGGATAGGTCTTTCGCCCGATCTCACCCGCGAGGTATTGCAGCTCCTCCCCGAACGGGTCGATGCCCAAGGCCTCCGCTATGTGCATCGTGACGTGCCCCTTCTCGTGGTCGTAGGTGTTCTGGAACTCGAACACCGATGTCGCCCTGCCTATCACGCATACGGAAGACCTGGACCTATAGGACGAGGCCGTGAGGCCGGAGTCCGGTCTGATGCCGGAAAGGATCCGCTCTGCGGCCCCGATTTTTTCAAGAGAGATTCCGGCCTCGTCCATAAGGTCAAGGATGGCGTCCGTGTCACCGGCGGCGGCATCATAGCAGAACACCACGTCCCACCGCCAGCCGTCCAGGGACACGCGCTGCACCGTCACAGGATGCCCTCCCAGTCAACGGGGATACCCGAACGCACCGTGTCGGCATACCAGCGGTTGAAGATGAACCCGTCCGCCTGGTCGGGGTCGTCCACGACATCCCTGACGTACAAGGCGAGGTGCGCCTCGTCAGCGATGCTCGATCCGAGAAAGTCGGCCTTGGCCATATTGGCGACGAACACATAGTCCTGCCCCACGGCGTTCTCCAGCATCACCCCGTTACGTTTCAGCATGTCATCCACCTGGTCCTTGCTCCACGGGTCGATGCGCTCGTTCTTCCCCGTTGCGGGGTTCCTCTTGCGCATGAGGGAGGCCGCGAAGGCCTGCGCCTTGCCGTTGAAGTGCATCCCGTTGTGCCTGAGGTACGCCACCATCTCGGACGGCCTCTCGTCATATATGTCAAGCGGTTCCCTGTACATATCCGGCCCTCCGTCTAATAGCGGTACCGGCCACGGCGCTCACCGAAGCCGTCACCGTCATAATCGTCACGCCAGCGTTCGTCACGCGTCCGCATCGGTTCCGACCCGGCCCTGCGCCTCATAGGTGGCATCGACCTATAGTCGGAGTCGCCCCTGCGCTCACCGAAGCCGCCCTCGTCAGACAGCTCGCTTATGCAGCTCATCAGTCTGCCGCCAGCCGACAGCATCTCCTCGGCAAGTTCGGACATCCTGTCCACCTTGCTCTCTGTTATCTCTATGATTCTCATTGTTGTTATGCTTTTATTTAGAGACCTTGTTCAGCGCCTTGAGCAGCAGTTCCCTCATGTCCCCGACGGTGTCTTCGATGCCGCCGAGCTTCCGTTCAAGGGTCTCGATCTTCTCCCGCTGCTCCCTCTCTTCAGCGAGCCTTGGGTTCAACGAACACATGATGGACTCGCAGGCCTCCAGAGCCTTCTTGTGGTATTCCACACTCCCAAGGACTTCCTTGCTTGTCCGTATCATGTTCTCGACCTCCGCCACCATGGCGTCACGACTCTCGGAAACCACCATGTTCCCCGATGACGCGATCACCGACGCGGACGGGAGCTGCTTGAAAGTCAGCAGCTCGTCCCCGACCTTTACGGTCAGGTCTATCACCGTGTCCTGCTGGTACTGCCCCGGCATCAGCTGCGTTCCGAACTTCGTGACCGGAGAGGATACCGATTGAACCACACCCGTCTTCAGGGTCGGGGTATCACCCTTTGTCAGGATATAGACCATGCCTGACTGTCTCAATGCGCTGAACATGTCTCTGTCGTTTTTAATTCGTTATGCAAGTCCTGTAAGGAGTTGCAGCGTTCCTGTCGAAGCCTCGTAATAGGCCAGATAGATCCCCGTGCCGCTGATGTTGTTCACCGTCACGGCTGCGTTGTCTAAAGTGGTCACCGCCTGGTCGCCGGACGCTGCAGACGAGAACACTACCGGAAGAGTGCCTGTCGTACCGGAAGGGATAGCCTGAGCAAGCCATACGGCGACAAAGCCGCTGAAGTTCCTTGCGAAACGCGCCTCGCTGGTGAAGTTGAACCTCACCCCGGTCGCGGTCACGGTGACGCTTTCGGACTTAACCCTTGGTATTCCTCCCCTGTTGGCCATGAAGTAGAACGGTATCATGATGTCTTGGGTTTATGGGCCGCCTTTCGACGGCCTCGTTGAACATTACAGCCAAGGGCCGTTTCCGATGACACCAGTGCCCGCACCAAGGCCGTTCAGGCCGTTGAGACCGAGAAGGGTGGCCTGGCAAGGCGACAGATAGACTCCGTTCTGAGCCGGAACCACCTGCGTCTGCGGGAGCTTGCACTTGATGCCGTCAATCTCCGACTGCAACGCGGCCACCGCTGCGTTGACCGGATTGACCGCCTGTGCGATGTACTGCCCGATCTGCGCGGTCTGGTTCGCCTGTGAGATCTGGCCGAGAAGGCTCGACCTCTCCTCGCGGAGCGCGTCAATCTTGTTCTGCAATTCACGCTGCTCCAACTGGCAGAATTTGTCGTTGATCATCGTGGACTGCTGGTCAATCTTCGAGCCGAGCACATTTGTCTGTTCCGAGATTGCGATCCTGTTCTCATAGCCCTGCTGGGTGGTTAGAAGGCGGTTGTCGCAGCAGCACTGCGCAAGCTGTCTCTCTATCGAGCAGTTGCCGCTCTGGATGGCGTTGATGATGGCCTGTCCGGACATGCCTACCTGGTTGCCGAGGGACTGGAGCTGTGTCATCACACCATTGATGCTCTGCTGAATCTGACCGACCGAGCAGTTGAGCGTAGATGCAAGCTGGCTGATGGCGGTGCCGTTGCCGTTGATTGCCTGCATAAGCAAATCCCTGCCGTTGTCCCCGTTGATAAGGGACGCAAGGTCCGCGGTTCCTTGACCGTTGCGTCCGAAGCCGCCCCAGCCGTTGCCGCCCCAAAGGAGGATGATGAAGAAGAACCATATCCAGTTCCCCATGCCGTTGCCCCAGCCTCCGTTGTTGTTCATCATCGCGAGGACATTCGGGTCAACGCCCCTGTTCTGCGCGAGGTTGGCGAGCCATCCCCACATCCCGCTGTTGCCGGAACCGGAGCCGTCGCCGAATACATAAGTTTTTGTCTCCATAACAAAAAAAAAGATTGTTGAGTTTCGACCGTTATCGGTCTTGCCGCAAACTTACCCATTCGGCCGCCCGTAATTAAGCGATTCGTTCCCAATCAGTTCCCTAAATTATCCGCATTCGTTCCGTTTCCGTTCCGCCTCGCCTCTACGCGCCTCAGGCACATCTCCAGCCCCGGCGAGTTGTCCGCCCTCGACCGGAACGAGTTTATCATCTTGCGGACCGCGCGCCCGCTGACGTGCAGCCTCTCGGCTATCATCCCCGGATAGTAGCCGCTCCTCCTGAGCGTCACCACGAGCAGGTGCCTCGCGTCCACGATCTCCTCGCTCTTGGACTTCGACATTATATCGGGCTCCGTAATCCCCGTGACCTCGCACACGTCACGCAGGACGCTGGCGAATATCTCTGACTTTATCATATCTTAAAAGGTTTTAATTTTAACGGTACGTGTAAATACGGGCGGATGGGCATCCGACCCGATGAAACGGCCGCACACGCAAAAGAAAATCGGCGGAGCCGATGTAATACCGGAACCGCCGACTTGCCCGTCACTGGACTCAAAAATAGATGACGTTACAACGTGACGTTTTGCAATTCTCTTGCCAGACTGTGGAGGCCTCTCTCAATCTTCCTCTTTTGCTTTGTTGAGATCCCGGCATCTCCTATTTTGTAATGCCTCATAAGGCTCGGCTCCACGCCGACAGCCTTTGCGAATTTGGAGACATTGATGAAGTCGAAACTGTTAAAGAATGCGGCAAGGTCATACCTGTACTCAAAAACCAAATCTTTGAGCTCCGCGGGCATCTCCTCGCCAACTTCGAGATAATATTGTTTGATTTCCTCATAAGAGTTCAGAAAGTCGGCCTTGGCCGCTTCCGCAGTTTCGCCCTCACCGATGATTGTTGTGTTTAATTTGGCAGGATAGGCACTATATGTACCGTCCTGTCCCCTCTCGATGATGATTAGCGCCTTCATATTACTTTAATAAAAATGTTGTCAGTGGTTCTGAAAAGGCAAAGGGCTATTCGCCCCTTACCTGTTTCAGCAACCTCTTGAGGAGACCGGGCTTTATTTCCTTGCTCCAGTGCCTCTCGATTTGAATCAGTTCCCTTATCTCAGGGTGTCTGTAGATGTCGTGTTCTCTCCCATGTCGAGCTAAAACCCAACCACTCGCCTCAGCGAATTTTCTAAATTCGTTCCAACGCATTCTGTACGTCATCTATTAATGATGCAAATATAGCACGAATTTGTGATATGTGCAAATAAAATTCGGCGATTCCAATATTTCAAAGAGCGTGCGGAGAAGCGCCCGCTAAAGCCGGAGATAGAACCCTCCGGTCACGCCGAGTCCGGCGTTGACCCTGCCGGAAGGCGCGACGAGTACGGACGGCCCGACAGCCACGCCGAAGCCCCACCTTTTCGGCTCGATGGAATATCCCTTCGTTACGATCTTTGTCTGCGGGTACACCTTGACGTACTCCAGCTCCGTCCGGAACCCGCTTACGCCGATGTCGTAGTTGTCGCCACGATAGCGGCTGAACACTATCGGCACCTCGACCTCAACCGTGTCGTGGACCACGACCGTGTCCGGAGGCTGTGCCACCGCGAGCCGCACCGTGTCGACCCTCACCGTCCTGACCTCCGTCACGGCAGGCCTGTAATCTACGAGTGTGTCGCGGATGACCAGAGTGTCCACCCGCTCCAACAAGGATTGCGTGGCGCTCCGCCTTCCGCCAAGGAAGCCAAGCGCCACTGCGAGCAGCAGCGCGGCCACGAACACCGCGGTCGTTTTCTGTCGTTTTCTGTCGTTTTCTGTCGTTGCCATAAACCCCTGTCCTTTTTATTGCAGCTCAACGAGCCGGTTCGAGTTGGCCGACGTAAAGAACCGCCCCCTTACTGTGTCGTACATGCCGACCGTACCGTCGCTGGCCCTCTTGGCCGGAACCATATTCACCACATTTATTCCTCCGCGCTCGACCGTGTAGCCGTTGATGTACCAGTTCGGCGCTATCGAGTCCGCGGTGCCAATGTTGTTGAACGCCAGCAGGTATGCCGGATAGACGGCGCTTCCGTCCGGGCCGAACGGGTTGGAGAAACTGAATGACGAACCGGACTCCGCCGACACCGCGGAGCCGTCCAGCGAGGCCGCTCCCTGTCCGAAGTCTATGACCAGCTCATGCTCGCCATTCCCGTAGTTCACGTTGCCGAATTTCACCGGCCCTCCTATGGTCAGGGCGAACAGCCCGCCGCTCTGGTTGTAGTTCGTGTAGCACTGGGAGCTGCCGAGATAGTTCCCGGCTCGCCTCCATCCCCAGAACGCGCAGGACTGCGGCAGGTCTCCTCCCCTCGTCATGCGCAGCGTCACCCTGTCGGATGACCCCACGATGAAATCCGTGTCGATGTATCCGCCGGAGCCGCCCGTTCCGTTGCCCGTCCCCGCGATCTTCGCGTATCCGTACGGGAGGGAGTTCGACTCCCCGGCGGCCTCCTGCGTGACGACCACCGTCACGGCCGTTCCGTCCGCTCCCGTGAACAGGATGGTCCCGGTTCTCTCCGATCCGGTGTTGGACTCCAGAAGAATGATTCCGTTCGTCCCGTCTCCGGTGCCGTCGACCGCGTCGATGTCCAGCCAGTCGTCACCGCTCGTCACTTCGGCCGTCCACGACTGGTTCGCCTCTATCGTCAGCGTTCCGTCCGCATTCGTGAACTGCGTCTTGTCGGCCGGGGCGTTGATTGTCGCAGGGGTGACGCGGAGGTAGGTCTCAGTGTCCGCTGCCGCCGCCTGCACTATCGTGAACGATTTCGAGTAGGTTCCCTTGCCGTCCGTCCTCGTGCCGGACACCGTCACCGTGCCTCTTCTCTCCGAAGACGACGTGTTGGCGGCGAAGGTTACCCGGACCTCCCCGCTCGTCTCCCCGTCGTCGTTGACGGATGCGGACGCTCCGGACAGGCTTCCGGTGACGGACGCCTCCAGTTGCCCTATATTAGCGAACTGGAACCTGTTGACTGACGATGTGTCCGAGGCCCTTACATTGATGACCCCGCCGACATCGTCAGAGAACGATATCTCCGGCCCAGCGGCGTAGGTTACGGATATGGTCTTCTCGGCGTATATCGCCGTGTTGTACGAGCTTGTCGCCCTGATGACCACGACAGAGGAGGACGCTCCGTCCTTGGCCGAGACAACTCCGTTCTGGTCTATCGTGGCATAGGCCGATCCGCTCACCACGCTCCACGTCACGCCCCTGTACTTGGACAGGACGTCTGAAGGGGAGTAGACCGCCGTGTACTGCGCCGTGTCGGAGATGGACTGCATCCCGGATATGGAGAGTCCGGTCAGCTCAGCCTCCGAAAGCGCGACCGTTTTTGTCACCGTGCCCTCGGAGACCGTCACGGCGAGCGTCTGTGTCTTGTATCCGGCGGCAGAGACCTCCACCGTGTGGGATCCGTAGCTCAACTCCACCGTGGCCGAGCCGCCGTACACGGACACCGCCGCCCCGTCTATCACCACCGCCGCGGACTCCGGGGTGACTGTTATCTTCAGCTTCCCCCCGCCCGTGGCCGCCGTGCCGGGAGGGTCGGTCCTCGCCGTGTCCTTGTCAACCTCGTTCGCCACGTTCACGAAGTCGGACTGGTTGGAGATCAGGAACATCACCTTCGCGTCGTCGATGTAGTTGGCCTGAACCGACTCGCAGTCGAAGACGAAGTATCCGGACCTGGTCTCCTTGACCGAGGACACGATGACGTTGTTCGAACTGGTACGCCCGAGGGTGGTGAGCAGCACGACGTATCCGTTGTCGGAGAGACCCCACGCCGCTGGGAGCGTGACCTTGAACGTGCCGGCGCTCTGCCGTTCCGCCGACAGCGTGGTGGCGTCGAAAGTGTAATACTTTCCGAATGTCGGCTTCGCCCCGCAGTTGATGACCCCCTGGGCGAGAACCTTCATATGCCTGCCGTACCCCTTGGAGGTCATGAGGTCGGTGCGCTGGAGCACTATCCAGCCGTAGAACCTCGCGGAATCCCCGTACCCGAGCAGCGTGACGCACTCCCTCGACAGGTAGATCTCCTTCTTCCTTATGCCGTCCTCCAAGAAGGCGCAGCTCTGGTCGGACAGCCCGATGGACGAGGATCCGCTCTGCGTGGACCCGTCCCACTTCCAGTTGACAACCCTGATAACCCTTCCGCTCTGACTCGTGTTGCACGGCGCCGTGTAGGCCATGGTCAGGCCTCCTCCGCCGAGGTGCGCGACATTGTCGCTGAAGTCCGTGTCGAAAGAGTCCGACGGGGTCGTGAAGGGGTTGCGTATGCTCCCGACTACCGTCACGTCGTTGAACCTCCCGCCGTCAGCCTGTATGCGGTCGGTCACCAGCGTGCCGTCCTCGTATATCCTCGTGTGCGCCTCTTTCAGGTCGCTCTCCGAGGCCGACGCGCTCCCGGCGAACATCATCAGCTTCCCGTGGGCGCCGTCCCTTCCGAGGTCTGACCCGTTGATGCCGGCCGTGACCGCCCCGCTCCCGATGTCGGTGACGGCCGCCATGTTGGTCAGCACCAGGCCTCCGGCTATGGTGGTGGACCCGTCCCTGAACACCTTCTTCAGGAACTCGTAGTCGCTGACCGGGGCGTTGGACAGGATGTCGTTCTGAGCCTCAAGGTACGAGCGCAGCAGCGAGTACACCGTCTCCCTGAACGCCGGGGTGGTCTCCTCCAGCGCGGTGTCCGTGTCCGACCACAGGGCGCAAGTCCCCGAGAGGTATGTGGACAGCGTCACCGCCTTTGACGTGAGGCCGGCTGCCTTGGCTGTGAGTCCGTGCAGGACAGCCTCGGCGTGGGCGGCGTGGTAAGTGCCGGAGCCGGAGAGGATTACCCCTCGGCTCTCCGACAGCACCCTGTAATATCCGCTGTCGGTGCCCGTGTCGCCGCTGCCGTCCTTCAGGTAGATGATCTGGAGCGTGTGCGTCCCGGCCGTGAGGCTGTACGTCTTAGTGACCTTATTAGCGATTCCTTGCTTCCCCTTGGTCGTTACGTCCGCCAGCGTGTCGGCGTTGGCCTTCGTGAGCTCCGTAGGCTCATCCATCGCCGCGGCCACGAGATAGTCATACCTGCTCTCCCCGTCCGAGCAGAACTCGACCACTACATCGCACGCCGAACCCATGGAGAAGTCCATCCTCGTCACCGTGTACCCGTTGGCCGTCCCCGCTATCATCGACCTGCGCCAGCCGACGAAGTCCGAGAGCGCCGGGGCCGCCTCCGCCATCGCCGACGTGACGTTCTGCCATTCGGCTCCGGACACGGCCTTCCCTGACACCGTGCCGGGGTTCTGCTTTATAACCCCCTTGATGCTGGAGATGGCCTGCATCGTCTCCCTGACCGAGCGCTTCTCGACAAGGGCGAACACCGTGTCGCTGCCGAGCTTCGAGACCGCCGAGGACGCGGAGTCCGCGGCCGCCTTGGCCGCGTTGGCCGCCGCCCTGGCCTTGCCGGCCTCGTCACTCGCTTTGTCGGCCTTGCTCCCGGCCGCGCCTGCGTCCGAAAGGGCCTTGTCTATCTGCTCCTGCTTGCCCTTCCACTCGCTCAGGTTCTCGAGGCCGGAGCTTCCCGCCTTGAACGTGATGTTGCCGCCTATAACCCCGTTCACAAGGTCGAAGTAGGTCTCCCCGTCGTTGCTGACTATCCTGTTGACCGTCATCCTGCCCGGGCTTATCTCGGTGAACCCGTACATCGGGGCGAACGACCTGCCGCCCTTGTACTCCGAGTTCAGGAGGCCGACAAGGAAGTTGTAGGAACCGTCCCCGCCGTTCATTTTCATCGCCTTCCTCATGAGGGCGAACGTGGCCGTGCCGTTTGCGGCAGCCTTGATGTAGAGGTAGTAATACGAGTCCGCGTCAAGGGCGTTCCCGTCCGAGTCAGTTGTCAGCGTTGCCGCCGACACCGTCCACCTGCTGCCCTCCGAGCCGTCCGCCCTCACATCCGTCACGCCGACCGTCTTGTGCAGCACGTAGGACTTTCCGCACTCCATCCGCTTGGCGGCGGCGTTCCACGCGAGCGGCGGGTCGATCTCCTTGTCCGACGTGAGGTTCTCGGTGAACCAGTACTGAAGCCCGTCATCCCCGACCACAGCCTGCATCGTCTGCACCGTTATGGGCTTTATGCTCTCGTCGAAATCGACATCAAAGGAATCCAGGGCCTCCCTGAGCGCGTCCGTGGTCTCCTTCACATCCCTGTAACGCCTTCTGGTGTAGTTCATCCCGCCGTACACGTCACCCTGCGTGGTAACGACATCGCCCCTGACCTCCCTGATGGATGACACGACCCCGCCCCTCGTAGGCTCGTTCGACAGCGTTATCTCCGGACTGTAGGGCCTGTTGACGAACTGCGTCACGGCAGTGATCCTGACGCTGAACGCCTCGGGGCTGAACCTCTCGTCAGTGAACGATATGTATCCTCCCGGGACTATGTTGCCACCGATGGAGTCCCATCTCAACCTGCTCCAGATGCCGTCCATCTTGCCGCTGATGCTGAACCTCGGACGGCAGGAGTCCCAGAGGTAGGCCACCGCCTTGCGCAGCACGTCCCACTCCGCGCCGGTGTGCGTGTCGGGGTCGTTTATGTACGACTGCGGCAGAGAGCAGTGGAACGCGATGTATTTGTCTCCGGCGACCGGGGCGAAAGATGATGACGGCATATCCACCTCGTCAATCGTCGCCGGGGCTATCTTGAAGCGGTTCACGACAACATCCGCCTTCCTTTTTGTGAAAGCCACATCGAACTCCCTCCCCGCCAGCGCGCCGGTCTGGAAGATGACCGTCATCGTCTCCGACGTGGCGCACTCGGCATAGTCGAGGGTCAACGGGATAGTGTTGTCCACGAAGTCGTAAAGATTCTTCTTGGCATCGACCACGATGACCTCGGAGACCGTGCCGACCCTTTTCGGATATATCTCGGAGCAGTCAAGAGCCCCGTCGCACTCGGATGTGGCGCCCACGAGCGACACGCTCGCGCCGTCAGAGTCGGTGGTGAACGTCTTGGCCTTTGACTGGCTGTATCCGCCCTCCCAACTGAATTTCTCCCCGTCGTAGCCCACGGTCACGCCCTTGGGCATCATCAGGGTCTTGGACCCGTACCTGGAGAACACAATGTTCCTGTCGCCTCCCTGCACGAAGAGCCTCGAAAGAGGTATCTCGTCGTTGTAGTTCCTGCGTTCCACTCCCGGAAGGAAGCCGTTGCCCTTGCCGTAGGACATCGACACCGGGGTGGCCTTCCCGTGCTCCACCTTGCCGAGGACGATCTTCTTTCCTATGATCTCCCATTCGGTCTCGAACCCGTCAGCTATGAGCTGCAGGGCCTCCTTGCAGTTTCCGAAGTCGTACCCGACTGTCTTCTCCAATGACGTGTCCACTGTGGACTCGTAAGACCATCCGCTCCGTTTCCCGTTCAGGCATCTCACCAGGAGGTCAAGGTGCGTCGCCGCCGGGCCTGTCACGAAGAACTTCAGCCGCCTGTCATCCGGGTTCTGGTAGATGGCCGTCTGGAGCAGTCCGGCGTAGGTCTCCATTGTCAGGGTGTACTCCCAGTTCCTTGTGTGCCGGAGCGTCAGAGACTCCGGCTTCAGGAGGTAGTACGTCACGTTCTGGAAGACGCAGTACGAGCCAACCGGAATCTCGACGAAGGATGTCAGGGCGAAGTACAGGGTGAGGTCGTCCCTCCCCATTATCTCACGGTAGGCGTAGCTTCCGTCGTCAACCTCTATGTCAAGCAGGACAGACCCCGCGGAACTATATATCTTCATGCGATTCTTTAATAAAGTCCCCCGCGCCTCCCGGCGGGGAGGACAGAAACAAAAAAACTAAAACCAAGAGTAACACCGCCCCGATTATGGCCGGGGCGCGGCCATGTGGCTATTTCCAAAATGGAAAACACTGAAATCGTCTTGTACTACAACTTGTAGTATAGGACTTATCCGGCTATAATCCGGCTATAATCCGGCTATAATCACCGCCTCACCCCTCCGAGCCTGTCGGCCCACCGCTCCGTCCAGAAGTGGGTGTAAGGCTTGTACTTTTTCTTCCCGTAAATGTCGTAGTGGACGGCTGCGTGGCAGAGTGACTGCAAGCCTATCAGCGGAAGGTACAAAGGCCCGAGCATCCTCGACTGCCTGACGTGGCCGAACTCGTGATCCACTGTGTCGTGGCCTGCGAACCAGTTTACCACGACATACTCTCCCAGCGCCACCGCCTTGCCGCTGGCGAGCGAGGATGTCCGCAGATACCTGACACCGCGGATGAGCTGACGGCTTGACTTCCCCATCGCCTTCCGCTCGTAATGCTTCTGGACGATGATTCCCGCGACATTCTGCGGGAGCTGCCACGCCCACAGAAGGGAGTAGGCCGCTTTCCTTAATAAATCTCTCATAATCCGTCAATATTTTTAATTGTTAAAAACCGACAACTTACAGAGCCTTGTACTCGCTTGTGGCGTCGAAGCAGGGGCACGCCTTCCTGGCGAAGTCCCTGTGGCCTCTGATCTCCGCGTTCGGGTACCTCGCCTTCAGATCCTTCAGGAGCTTCGTGAGAGCCTCCCTCTGCGCGAGCGTCCTCGTGTCCTTGGCCTTGCCGGACTTGTCGAGACCTCCCACGTAGCACACGCCTATGCTGTCCGCGTTGCGTCCCAGACAGTGAGCCCCGGCCTCGTTCTCCGGCCTTCCGGCGTGCACCGTGCCGTCAAGGTAGACGACATAATGGTAGCCTATCGTCCGGAAGCCCCGCGCCCTGTGCCACCTCGTTATCTCCTCGTTCGTCACCCACCTGCCCTCCGGTGTGGCGGTGCAGTGCACTATGATGTAGTTAATCTTCCTTGCCATCCTTGACCTCCTCTTTGTTTTCGGATTCCTCCGTTTTCTTTATCGTTATCGCCCCCTCGATGTTCGCCCCGGTCTTTGCCTCGACGACGGCCTCGATGACCTTCGCCGCGTCAACCTTGACCCCGGCCTTGTGGCCGAACTTCCAGAAGTACCAGTTCTGGGCGATGGAGATCAACTCCACGCCGATGACCACGAGCATCAGCCCCGTCTCGATGACCGTGTAGCCCGTCGCCACGGCGAGGCTGGAGGCCAGCACCGCCCAGCAGAAGTACTCCACCGCCTTGCCTATCGTGCGGCGTATCGCACGGCTTATCCTGATACGGTCGCCCTTGCGCCGGGCGGCCCTGATGCCGAACACGAGGTCGATCAGGATGACCACGGCGGCGATGACGAGGTATGGTAGCATCCTCTCGAACGACTGCTGGAAAAACAACAACAATGTGGCCGATATGCCCGTGCCGACCACGACACTCCCCGCGGAAGCCTCGTCCGAGAGGATATGGGCGTTGAATCCGTCCATCACGCTAAGTCTGTCTTTTTATCTCGATCACGAGCGGCAGGTGGTCGGACATCATGAACCCGTCGTTTACCACCCGGCACGAGACCACGGAGAGGCCGAAGGCCGCGCAGTGGTCCAGGCTTCCGGGCGACCCCGTGAAGTTGTGCCTGAACGTGACGTCGCCGATGTCCTCGACCTCCTTGCCGAGCCTCCCCGCGACCGCCGCCGGGGAATGGTTGAAGTCCCCCACCATCAGGCACGGCCGCTTCTCCGCCTCCCTCCGGAGCCTCTCCCACACCTTCCCCATGCACTTCCGCCACGTGCCGTGGACGTTGATGACGCGCACGCCTTCCACCTCCGCCGCGTTGTGGTGTACCGCGAACCACAGCGGACGCGCCTTGATCCCTCTTCGGACATAGATGTGGTGGGACGCGGAAAGGCCGACGCGGCGGTAGCCTTTCGGGATCCAGAGGTTGGCCGGGAACGACAGCTCCTGAAGGCAGAGGACATCCGGGGCCTCGTCGGTTATGAACCTCCTTATCCTCTCCATCCGCCTGCGCCACCAGCGCGGCGACTTCCTGTCCGTGTCCCTCGTCCAGACGCGGCAGTTGAGCGAGACCACCCTCATGGCCGTCCCTCCGTCGCTTCAGCCGAAACCGCGTCCTCGTCCTCCGGGACCTCCGCGTCAAGCGCGGCCACCCCGGCCTCGGCCTCGTTGATCTCTCCTCGCCACGTCCTCCTCCGCGAGAGGACGGCGGCGTACTCCTCCTTCGTGGCCGCCCCCTCGGCGATCTTGGCCGCCACGTAGTCCGTCTCCTTCAGCTTCGCCTCCCTGTCCCTGACGAGGGAGTGCAGGACATTCCTTCTGTCCTCGATTTCCTGTCTTGTCATAATTGCGCTTATCCTTTTTTATCCTGATATGATATTTCCTCTTCAAGGCGTCATTGTTCTTATGTCCCTCGTTCGCCCGGGATTAAAGCCTAAGCCGCGCCTCCGGCGGCGGTGTCCAAAAGCACGAGGGAAGCCGCCACGTACCTGCGGCTCTGGCTGAAGCCGCCCGCGTAACCGCTGAGGCCGCTCGCGAACCACCCGTAGCTCGGGCCGTACCGGGAGCAACTCCAGACGCTGGAGTTGCTCGACAGTGCCGGAGCCCCTATGGCCTTGAGGGCGGAGTTCACCGGGTCGGCGTCACGGTCGTTTATCGTAGGGTACTTGAGTTGCCCGACAAGGCCGAACACGAGGTCTATGTCCGGCATCACCCACTCGCCCTGCTTCAGGAGCTCGTGGTCGTATCCGAGGTTCGCGGCCAACCTCGCGGCCGGACTCGCGTACTTCTCGACGCCGTCCTGACCGGCATACTTGATTCCGGCGAGATAATAGGTATTGCGCCTCGGCGTGCCGTACCTGCTCGCGTCGAAGATGCCGTACTCCGACGGACGGACTGGCAGAAAGCTCTCCATGAACTTCAGCCAGCCCTCCTCGCCCTCGCCGTACACTCCGCGCAGGTACGAGCAGTGGTCGCTCTGATACTTCGACGTGCCGAGAAAGGCTGGCAGGCATATCGGATAAGAGATCTTCATCGTCGTCACGTCCGACGCGGGGGTGTATGTCGTGTTGGCGTTGTCGTCGCGGAAATACGCCAGCGCCCTCGGCCGGTTCGTTATCGTGCCCTCGCCGCTCCTCCTTCCGTTCCTGCGGAGCATCTCCACCGTGTTGTCCCACCCGGGGGCGGTCGCCAAGGCGATCGCGAATCCGTCTTTCGCCGCGTTCGAGGCCTGGCGGTAGTTGGTGTAGGCGTAGTGCAGGGTGATGTTCCCGTCCCCGTCGGCCTCCGCCACCCAGTCCTGCGTTGTGAACGGCTCGTTCGCCTTGAAGTAGGCATTGAGCTGCGAGGCGAGCGCCTCGGCGTTGTCCGCGTTGTAGCCGACGGCGTAGTCGTGGGTTGCCGCCCAGCTGTCGGAGGCCTCCCACACGCTCAGCGTCCCCGTCCTGTCGGTTCCGTCAAGGGTGTAGCCGGAGAGCCTGACGAACACCCGCTCCAGCATCGGAACTGCGGCGAACGTCTTGCTCATCACCGCGACCTCGCCGCGGAAGTCCTGGTGGTCCACGCCGATGACGACCACGCCGATGACCTCGCCTCCCTCGGGGAGTCCGTCGGCCCTGAACGTCCCGGGCGCGGCGAAGTGGAGCGCGCGCGAGCCGTCAAGGTAGGCGACGCTCCCCGTCCTCGCCGACCTCAGCCCCACGACCACGTTCCTGCCGTCGTACCTGCATATGTTGCCCGTCTTTATGAGGGAGACCTGGCTCTCGGCCGCACCCTTCCCCGTGTCGGCCTTGTAGGCCGCCTCTGTGTCGTAATACTTTATCATGATGTATCCTCCTTTCTTTTTTTTTTTAAGCCTGCCTCCAGGCCGCCACTGAATCAACGCCGGCGGCGTAGTACAGCCCGCCCGACGCCGCGTCGAGGTTGATGTACTGCTGCCCCACGAACGCCGGCACCCCGTCCCACGGGAGTCCGTCCGGGAGGTTGTCCGGCACGTTCGCCTCGGCCGGGACGCCGTGTCCGAGCATCACGAGGGGATAGCGGCACCTTGTCAGCCCCCTCACGTCGACCGTCCCGGCGGTCGCGTCGCCGAGGAGGCCGCGGCTCCCCTCCAGCGCGTCCAGACGGGCGGCGAGGCTCACTATGGCCTCGGCCACCGTGAGGTTCTTGCCGTCCACGTAGTCCGTGGCGGCCTTGCCGTCCTCCAGGGACTTTATCCTCGCCTCCGCCCCGTCGGTGTACGTCTTGGCGGCGGTTGCCGCCGCCGTGGCCGCCGCCGAGGCCGCATCAGCCTTGCTGACGGACGCGTGGCCGTCGAACACGACCTTCCATCCCTCGTTGGCCACCAGCGCGCCGTCCACGACCTGCCCCGGCGCGTTCGTGACGCCCTCCGCCAGGCAGACGAACGTGGAGTTCAGGTACCTGTAATAGTTCCACTTGTGGACCGTGGCGCCCTGCGCCCAGTCCTCCTTTCTCCATACGGGCAGCCGCCCGATGATCTTCTTCACAAGATTAGCCATATATCCTAAGTCTTTTTACAGTCAGATGTCGAATCCCACGGAGACCTCCCCGGTCTCCTCGTCTATCTCCCCGCCGTCGAACGACGTGTTCCACGACCCTATCTCCACGCAGACCTCCCCGGTCTCGTCGTCATATTCCACGAGCATCTGGTTCTCGTCCGCGAACCTCTTAAGCTCAGTGATGTCCGACGCGTTGGCGGCCACTCCGGCCTTGTTCTCGGCCACCCCGGCCGCGTTCCTCCCGATGTCGGACGTGTGCGCCTCCGTCAGCGTCTGGAGTCGGGATATTGCCGCGGCCATCTGCGCCGCCCCCGTCTTGTCGGAGGCGATGTAGTCCGCTATCTCCCTCAGGGTGTCGAGGTCCTCCGGCGCGCCCGCCACCACCCTGGCTATGGCGTCGGCCACGGTCTTCCTGACCGAGCCGTCCACGTTGGAGTCGGAGTTCAGGATGTCGATGAGCGACTGGAGCGCGGCCACGGCGGCCTTGCGGTCTGTCTCCTCCTTGGATATGGCCGCGTTCGCCCTGTCGATGTCGCCCTGCTCCTTGGCCTTCTGCGCGGCGAGGTCGGCGGCCACGGAGGCCACGTCCGACTGGCGGGCTATGACCTGCGGGTCCACGGACACCGTGTTGTCATCCGCTACTGACACGCCGTAGCCCTGCCTCACCGGTCGGGAGTATGTCCCGGCGCCGTTCAGGAACTCGTTGGCGCGGCCGTCCGTCACCAGCTTGTCAACCTTCCCAGCCCTCTCGTCCGTGAGGTCGTTCGCGGAGAGGCCCTTGCCTGGCTCCTTGTCCACCTTGCCGTCCAGCATCCCCTGGACGCACTTGTCGGACTCCGCGGCGGACTCCTTGGTCTGGAACGTATCCGCTGCGTGGGACTTGGTCTCGAACTTCCCGTCCGCCTCCTCCTTCGAGTACATCCCGAGGTCGGAAGGCCTCTTGTTTCCCTCCAGTGTCACTCCGCCTATCGACGGGCGGTTCTCGAGCAGGTTGTAGTCCGTTATGCCGGAGACCTGCCCGACACGGAGCGTCCTCGACCTCACGTCCACGGAGATGTTCATGCCTTCCCCGGAACCTCCCTCGGCCGAGATCCCGAGCGACGCCTCCCCGCTGTCCCTGACCACCGAGAACAGACCGCGCTCGAACACGCGGAACGATTCCTGGCCCCGGGTGAACGTTATCTCCACGCCGTAGTTTCCGGCTCCGTATCTCCCGGCCTTAAACAGGGCCTTCGCCTTGCTGCCCGACACTGTGACATTCTCTCCCTCCACCTTGCTGTATGCCCCCACTATCCTCATCTTGACATCCGACGCGCCCGAGAGGTCGAAGGAGGCGTAATACCCCTTGTCCTCGTCATAGATGGAGACGAGGGCCTCGACCGTGAGGTCGTTGCCCGCCACCACCCTGACTTCCGGGGTGTCTCCGCACTTCGTTCCGCATCCGCAGCTTGAATATACATCAGCCATATCCGTATCTTTTTTTTTCGTTAATATCCAGTTATCACAAGGTTGACCGAGAACTCGCACCACAGGCCGCCCGTGGCCGAATAGAACCTATCCACCGAACAGGATGAATAATAACATCTGAACGACCTTTCAAGGGCGGCCACCGTGACCGTCCTGCCCTCCGGCCTCGTGAGGTCGTAGAGGAGCGCCCTCCAGTTTTTGGCGAAGGCCGCCGCGGTCATCCTGCTCATAAGGCACTTCACCGTGACGCTCCTCGACCTATTCCTCATCGCCGGGTTGTCGTAGGACGGGCCTTTCTCGACTGTGAGTCCTCCGCCCGTCACGCCGTCCGTTATCAGCCCGTCCCTTGTCGCGATGTCCCTTGTCAGCGGCGTCTTGGACTCCGCCGCCTGGCGGAACGAGTCCACCGTACCCTGAAGGACACGCACGCCGTAGGCCGAGAGGTCGCGTCCGTCGATGGTGATTCCGCACGCCGGGACTGACGTTGACGCCAGTCCGCTCCTCGTGAAGTTCCAGAGCGGGAAGTCGTCCGCCATCGTGACCGACGCCGTGCCCACATCCCCGTTGACCGTGCTGACGCTCCCGCAGGAGACATAGCGCAGCCTGAACGTCATGCCGAGATCCGGCGAATAGACCTCGTGGAACGTCTTCGACCCGAGCATGGCGAGGAGTCCGAGGATGTCGTTGCCCCTGACAAGGGACAGCTGGATCTCCACGTCCCTTGACGCCAGCCTCGGGGCCGAGAGGTCGGCCTCCAGCCCGTCCTCCTCGAACCAGTCGTTCGACTCGACCTCCTTCAGGGAAGGCCACCGCACCAGTGAGGCGAGGCCGCCGTCTGACACGACCACCCCGTACCTCGTGAATATGTCCTCACCGTCTATCGTGAGCGTCCCGTTCTTCGCCATATATCCTGATTTCTTTTTTGTTCTCAATCAACCGGGTCACAGCGCCTTCACGCCGTGGTCCCTTATGTCCCTCGCTATCTTCTCTATCGCCTCCAGCCTCGCCGTGTTGTCCCTGATGCCGGAGAGGTGCTCCAGCATCGAGGCCGAGTGCCGCACCAGCGCCGCCGTGTTCTCCTGTATGTTGTACGTGTAGCCCTGAATGGCCGTCGCCCTGCCGTTCAGCTCGTCCACGCTGTCCTGCGAGGCCGTGGCTATGCCCTTGGAAAGCCCCTCCCTCTCGGAGTCGCTCCCGAACAGGCCGCTGTCCCTGCCTATGCCGAGGATGGCGTTGTAGCTGTCCTGCCTGGAGAGCGCGTCCTCCTGCACCTTGCGGACCCTCTCCGTGAGGAGGCGTATCCTCTCCTCGTCCGTGAGTCCCCGGTCGCCCATGATCGCCTCCATATCCTCCTGCGCCTGGTCGAACATCTTCGAGAACACGGCGTTGTAGGCGATCTGCTGTATCATGTTCTCCAGGATCTCGTCCGCCGTCTTCCCGAACTCCTCCGCGGCGTCGGTGCCGTTGCGGAACGCGTCCGTGAGCGCGTCGCTCAGGCCGCTCCCCATGTCCCCGAAGACATCCTCCAGATAATCGCGCACCGACTCCATCGCCTTCTCGTAGTCGTCCCACGAGCCGGACAGCTCCTTGAGGTATTTCTGGTTCTCCTCCGAGAGTTTCCCGAACATGTCCGAGCCGATGAACTCCTTCAGCGCGTCCCTGTCCACCTTGCCGTCATCACCGAAGAGCTCCGGCACCGCGTCCTTCAGGGACTTGTACTTCGCTCCCCTGAACCATGTGGCGTGGCGCATCTGGAGCCGCATTTCGCCCACGGCCTGCTCCACGCTGCCGTAGTCTATCGTCCCGAGCTTCACCCCGAACACCGTCCAGTCCCGGTGCTGGAGCCTGTCGAGAGAGTCGTTGTACCTCTCCAGGGCGTCCCTCGCCGCCTCCACGTTCTTCACGGCGTTGCCCCAGGCGTTCTCGCCGAACACGCTGTTCCTGTCGGTCTCCAGCCTCGCGTTCAGCTTGACCCTGGCCAGTTCGCGGTTCAGCTTCTCCGCCTCGGCGTTGAACTCGTAGAGCCAGTCGTTGGCCTCCTGGAGCTTCTTGACGAGTCCGACTATCCTCTGGATTATCTGTATGGCCGCCGAGATCACGGCGAGGATTACGGAGGCCTTCTCCACCGCCGATATGGATGCGGCCGCGCCCTCCGCCGTTCCCTTCATCCCCTCCACGGATGTGTTCTGGAGAGTGACTATGCCGTCGATCATCGACAGGACGGAGGCCACCATCTGACCCGCCCCCCGCATCATGTCACCGACCGTGCCTTCAACCGACTCGCCGATGCTCTCGAACTCGTCCTTGACGTCTCCCAGCGTACGGTACAGCTCCTGCCACTCCTTGATGGCGTCCTTGTCCGGAGACACGTCGGCCTGTCCGGCGGAGGTGGTCTGGTTTGTCCCGGCGAGGCCGTCCTTCCTTGTGTCTATCCTTTTAAGCTCCGGGAGTGCGTACTTGCCGAACGCGGCTCTTCTCTCTCTCTTCTGTCTCGCCTCTGTGTTCGCCATCAGCGCGTCGAAGTCGAAGTCAAGGCTTATCCCGAGCTCCGCGGCCAGCCTCTCCAGCTCGGCCTTCTGCCTCTCCAGCTCCTCGATCTCGTTCCTGTGCTTCAATCTGAGGGCGGCAAGCGTCCTTGCCCCCTCGTCCTCTATGGCGGAGACCTCCGCGTCGGCGGCGGACTTGCGGGCGGAGGAAAGGGCTGTGTCAAGGGCCTTTTGGCTGGCCAGTCTCGCCGCCTCCAGAACATCCTTTGCCGTATCCTTCACAGGCTTGCCGCCATCCTTGCTCTTCCGGCTCTCGTCAAGCCACACCCCGTAGTAGTCTCCAGCCGCCTGGCGTTGCAGTTCGGTGGCCTCCTCCGTGGTCTCAAGCACTTTCCGGAAGTCTTTCTTCAGATCGTCGTTCAGGCTGTCTATCTGGCCTTGGTAGTAGTCCTTGGCGTCCACGTTCTTATAGGTAGAGACGGAGCCGTAGGACGTGACCTGCTCGCCCGCGTACACCTTGACGGTGCCTCCGGCGTCCCTTTTCTGGGTGAGGTCCACTATCTGCTTTATCTTGTCCTGCGCCTGCGCCCTGTACACGTCCGCCTGCGCCTTCCTTATCTGCGCCTGGATGTAGAGGTCGGCGTTCTCGGAGAGGATGCGCTCGGCCTCGTTGACATCCCTGATCTGGATCCCCAGTTCCTTGAACCTGTCGGCGTTGTCGCGGATAAACTGCTGGCGCCCCTCCATCGTGTCCGCAACGCCGTTCCACGCGGCCTGGAGTTCTATGAACTTGGCCGTGACGCCGGATGTCCTCTCGGACACCTCGTCATAGAACTTCTGCGTCTCGGCGCGCGCCTCCCTCTGCTTCTGGATATACCTCGTTATCAGCCCGATCACGAATGACGCCGCCACCCCGATGAACCCGAACGCGCCCTTGACCAGAAGTCCCGCCGTCCTGGCGGACATCCCGAGCTTGACGAGCCACAGCTGCGCACCCTTGGAGGCGGTGCCGAGCAGGTCGCCCTGCTCCGCCGAGTCAAGGAAGGACCGGGCAAGCTCCCTCGCCTCGTCCTCAGGCTCTTTCATGGCCTCGGCCACCTTACCCATCACCTCGTCCGCGTTGTCGAGCGCACCGACATAATCCTCCCACGCTCCCATCGCGTCGCCCAACTCCGACTTCGCGCCGTCGAGGGCGGATTCGAGGCCCCTGACGGCGTCCTCGGCGGCGGACACGCCAGCGGAGTCTCCCCCGATCCTCGCGTCCTCGGCGGCCCTCTTCGCCTCCTCCAGCCTGTCTGTGAGTTCGGATACCCGTGACGCGGCTTCCCGCGCCTTCTCGACAAGGGACACGTGCATCTGGTCGCCGCTTTCCTCGGCGACCTTTTTCAGCCTCTCCAGTTTCCGGTTGACCTTCTCGATCTCGCCGGCGGCGTCGCCGTCGGCTACCATCCGGAGTGCCACCTCATATATTGACGCGCGTTCTGCCATTGTCTTTATCTTAGAACTTGTACCCTCCTATTATCGCCTTGACCACATCCCTGTTCTTCGGGTCGTCCGCCCTCACCGGCTCATCCTTTGCGCCGGGCGTTCCTCCGCTCCCGTCCCTGTCTTTGGGCATATAAACGGGGAGTACCCTGTCATACAAGGTGACGTTGGCGAGGCTGATGCCGTTCAGGGCGTAGTCGAACGAGACCCCGAACGTCTTGACGAAGCCGGCGACCACCGCCCAGATGCTGTCGGATCTTCCACCACTTTCGTCGGCTTCGTCGTGTTCAGGCCTTGCAGGAAAGTGGTAAGAACGAAAAAATCGCCGATCTGCATCCCGGCCATGATGGCGGACACGGCGGCGCTCAGCTCCTTGGGCTGGACTCTCTCCGACAGCCTCCTGGACAGCCGCTCCGCCTCCGTCTTTCCGAATCCGAAACGTCTGCGTCCGGCCCTCCTCGCCCCGAGTATAAGGACGGCGCAGACATCGGCCACACGGGCGCAGTCCTTTGCGTTCCGGAGTACCGAGCCCATTATGTCGCCCTTGTCAAGGGATATGTCCGGCATCTGGCCGAGCATGCCCGACACGAGGACGAGCGTGGCGATGGTAGGCGGAGGCACGTTGTAACGCCTTCCCGCGAGGACTATCACGACAGGCTTCTGGAGGATGGTGTCCGAGACCCTCTTCTGAATGTTGTTGCCCATAGACGATTGTCGGTTTTATGGTTGGAGGGGACGGGGAGGCTCGAACTCCCGACCCTGAGGCTCTGACCGACTGAGCTACGTCCCCCGCGCCGATTAGGAAGACTGTGAGTAGTCCTCGCAGATCTCGCCGTCCTCGGTGTCCGGCTTGATACCCTTGACGTTGAGAATGTCAAGGGCGCCCTGTTCGGCCGACCATCCCTTCGTGACACTGATGGTGCATTTGGGGAACAGGAAACCGGGCGTGGCCGGATCCTCGGCGACAAGCCTCATCATCTTCTCGCCCGAGACGACTCCGTTCTTCGGAGAGAACGCCGTCTTCACCACAGCCTCCCCCTTCTTCTTGATGACGGATGTCGTGAACGCGTAGGAGGCTGGAAGCTGCTTGCTGTCAACAACCTCGCCCTTCTCGTTCTTGAGTTCCTTAAGCTCTCCTTCCGTCGTATTGAGCTGGGAGGAGTTCTGCAGAAGCACGTCTCCCGAAATTTTCACATAGCCGGTCTTGGCCGACCATTCCCCGGTGGGAACCGCGCCTCCGGCTGGGATGTCGATGAATTCGAGGTCCGGAGCGCCCCATGATACTACTGCCATAATTCTGTCTGTTTTTGATGTTTTTTACTTATAATGTCTGAATCCTATGTGGGCGACCACGAATGACTGCTGGATGTCGTCATCGCGCCGCGTGTGCACCGCCTCCCGGAGTTCGAACAGGTATTCAGACCTGTCCGCCGTCAGGGAGTCGATAGAGGAGCGGAGCGCGGCTTCCAACTCACCGCATCTCCTGACGTCCGTCACGAGCGCGCCTCTGTGGCTGTTCCGTATGTCGGGGACATAGACGTTGACCGTCACCACGCCCTTCTGGAACTGCGCCGCGTCTGCTGTCGTGTAGATGACCACGATGTCCTCCTTCTGGGAGTCCCGCGGCCTCTGTCCGCCGTGGTAGATGCCTCCCTTGGCCTCCGACACCACCGGAGTGCCCTTGAGCAGTTCGATGATGTCATCCGCGATCTGGTATCCGGTAAGGCTTCCCTTCATGGCCGTTCCGGTTTGGCCGCGAGCGACGAGAGCAGTCTTTCGGCCAGCAGCTCGCCGCTCATGGTTACGTTGAACCCCTTGTCCTGTACGTACTCGGCGTATTCCATCCCGGCCACGAGGATGAGGACGGTCTTGTCTGGATACCTGGACACGATGCTCTCGGCGTAGGCCTTCCCCCTGGCCGCCCCTGGCACGCCTCCCGCGGAGACGGGCGCGAACCCTCCGGAGCGCACGACCTCGCCGTTGACGGCGACCACGTAGCCGGTGGATGAGCGGAGATTCCCGCTCCTGTCGACGTAGCTGCCTTTAAGCCGCATATCCTCGACCGCCCGCTCTCCCGTGTCGGCCAGAAAGTCTATGACCTTTCCTGCGGCCTCGGCGGCCGCGTTGGCGGCGAAGTCCTTGAACGAACCCTTTGGTGTATTGACCGTGACCTTCATGCTCAGACTGTTATCTTTTCCTGCGAGACCATGTCCAGCGGCTCGGAGCTGATGACGGAGAACCTTCCGACCTCCTGTCCGGCCGCGTTGTAGAGGGCGAGCCTCTCGCTGCGGCATCCGCATCCGCCGGACTCGATGAGTATCGTGTAGCCGCGCTCGGTGACAGCCTCGCCCCCGCTCCTCGCCAGGGCGTTGTAGGAACGCTGATAGAACCTGCACGGGACGCACGCGCCAAGCCTCTCCGACACGGCGACCGGATACCCTTCGGCATCGAAGCCCCCGCCCCCGGAGAAGATGAAGCGTATATGCCCGTTCGGAAACATCATGGCCTAATAGATTGTCACCTTGGGTCTGACCGTCAGCTCGTCCTTTATCCCCAGCTCCCGGCACTGCATCCGGTACCAGTCGAGGATGGCGTTTCTTTGCGCCATCGTCACTGTCACGGGACCCTGTGTCACACCCTGCGGAACGAGAAGCAGCTTCGGGACTGAGCGGACGACCGCCAGATGTACGCTGTCGAAGTTCCCGGCCTCGACCTCCTGCCCCCCGTCAAGCCCGCCGCGGAGGAGAGCCTCCGTCACGGACGCGTCGGAGAGGCTGACCCCGAAGTCCCTGAACTGACCGCGTATGTACTCGGCGACCGTCATGCCCGCGTGATATTAGGCGAACGCCGTGAGGTCGATGATGCCCATCCTGTTGGAGCGGTTTACATCGACGATCCACTCGCATCCGTACTCCATGAAGCGGCCTTCCTTCGTGCGCTCGGTGGCGATGAAGAGGTCGTTGTCCTGCTCCGTGTACGACTTTGAAGGGATACGGTCGCCAAGCTCGTAAGGACGGTGGTGGCGCAGGTATCCGATCTTACCCTCAGGAAGGAGGGAGATCCTCTTGTCCGGCACGGCGTTGACCACGGAGCCGTCCTGCATCGTGATGTACACGTCCTTCAGCCTGATCCTGTACGGAATCTGGAGCGACTGGAACACTGCGTTCACGATGTCCGGGGAGATAAGCGCTGTGCTTACACCCACCTCGAAGCTTGACACCTTCGTGAGGAAGTTGTCCTTGAACTCCCTGCATCCGGCGATGTACTTCGTGAAGGTCGAGCGGTTCATCTCCATAGTGGTGGCGTCGCATCCGGCCTGGCGGAGGGATGTGACACTGTCCATCAGGTAGGAGAAGAACGTGTCCTTGACGGACGCCTCCGGCGCGAGCAGGTTCTTGCCCTTCTTGAACGGGAGGGCAATGGCGTTGATCTTCACTCCGTTCTCGTCCGCCTTGCTGCGCACCTCCGCCTTGCCGAGGAACTTGAGGTCGTTGAGCATCAAGTCCATACGCTTGTTCGGGGCGAGGACGCACTGCCTGAAATCATCCACGAGGAAAGAAACCACGGCGTCCATGTCCTCCTGCCTGCCGAGGGCGTTGAGAGTGTCGATGAGCTCCTGGAGTCTGGCCAGGCGGTCGTTGTCCATCTGGTAGGACTCGCCGAGCGAGCCGACCTCGCCCTGCCCCTTGGACATGGCGTGGCGCTTGCGCACCGGCTTGTTGGCGTTCCTGTCGATGAACGATCCGATGATGACGGACGAGACGTTGCCGGTGTAGGTCTTGAACGTCCCGTCCGGGTTGGTGCCCATAGGGTCGAGGTAATCCGGCCAGTCGATGCGGTCGGCGTCCGTGAGGGTCACCATCGCCCGGCTGATCACGGTGTTCATGAACACCGGATTGGAAAGGATTGAGTCTATTGTGTATACCATATTCCGAAACGATTTTTACACGAACATGAAACGTGATGTGAGCGAGGCCTTGTCCGCCTCGGTCACCGGGATGTAGAGTTCGGCCTCCTTGATCTCGTAGGCCCTGAAGAGGGCTGTGACGGTCGCGCCGCCCTCGATCTTCGTGCGCGCGTAGTTCAGCGCGTTCGCGGTGCGGGTGGCCGTGTAGGTGTCCGCTTTAAGCTCCGCCTCGGCGAGCACCGCGCCCGCCGGGATGTCCGCCTTTGTTGCGGTCACCGTCAGCGTGTCGTACTCCTCGTTCGAGGTGTCCACCTTGCTGACGGTCACGCCGGCGGATGACGAGAGCATGAATTTCCCAGCCTTCGGGAAGCCTCCCTTCTGCACCTTGATGGTTGTCGCGCCGGTGTCCGCCTTCTCGACGACCTTCAGGTTGTTGACCACATACGCCTTGCGGGTCTTGAAGTCGATGAAGAGCGGGCAGAGTACCGGAACGTGCGACTGCCCGGCCAGCCCGTCCGTGTCGAGGTTGAATCCCCCCTGGGACCGGTACCCGGAATCGACCGCGTACAGCTCCCTCTCGACCGGCTCGGCGTCAAAATAAGTGATTCCTGCTGCCATGATTGATGATGTTTTTTTTACTGTTTGTTCTTTTCGGCCGCGATCCTGTCTGTCTTCTCCTGTACGGCCTTCAGGAGCGGGTCCTCCTCCGTGTCGCCCTGGGCCTTGTCGGGCTTGCGGCTTACGGAGTGCGCGGCGTTAGCCAGCGCCTGCTCGTCGTCCTTGTAGGACTGCTCCACGGTCTCGGCGAACGCCTTCGCCGCGTCCTCGTCCTCGAAAGTCCTGCCGCTTATGATCGGCATAAAGAACGACTCGCGCACGCCCTTCTCTTTGAGGATGGAGGCTATCGAGGTCTGGAAACCCTTCTGCTTAGAGGCGGCGTCCTGTTCGGCGAACCGCTTCTCCACTGCGCTCAGCCTCTCGGCGAGAGCCTTGGCCAATTCCGACTCCTCGGCCTTATCCTCATTCTTCTCCGCGGGTTTCTGTCCCTCCTTCCTCTTTCCGTCCTTCAGGCCGAATCTCTCCTCGTAGTCGGATACCGCCCTGGCCGAGGCCGTGGCGACCGCCTGCGTCACCCTGAAGTCCGAATAGGACTCCGTAACCTGCTGGAACGTCACCCCCTCGACGAGAGTTGGCACGTCCTCCTCCTTTGTCGCCGACTTGGCCAGCTTCCTGGCCACCGGCTCCAGAACCTTGGCGTCCACCCCAGGAAACTTCTGTTGCAGAGCCTCGATGATTGTCTTGTACATAAAAGCTTTTGTTTTTGATACGTCAACGACTGCAAAAATAGGATTTCAGCGATTTCCCGGAGAGCGGCGCGCCTGCCATCCCGTGAATCCCGCCACTATGTTCACGGATTTCGCCCGGACTCGGCCTTTTTGCCGCCATCCTTATCCTGCTCCTTTCCGATCTGTTCCAGCTCCTCGTCAACCTGGTCGGTCATCCCGATGAACAGGATCCCGCTCTTCTTCGACATGAAACCGTTGTTCTTCGCGGACGCGGCGATGTCGATCTTCTCCTTCAGGCTGTCGATGGTGTACGGGGTTATCTCGACGGAGATGTCGATGGACTCGCACGCCTTTCTGAGCGACGGACACACGGAGCCGATGGCCGACACCAGGAAGTTGTACCTCCTCTGGAGGAACTCGCCCATGGTCTCGGCGTGGTTCTCCACAGCCAGCAGCGTGGCCATGAACATATACCGGAAGGACACGCCGGACGCGACCTGCCCCATCCCCTTCATGTTCTCGAACGTGATCCTCGGCGTGGAGGTCATGGCGTAGATGTTGTCCAGAAGCGTGTTTATCTCAAGGCGGATGGCCTCCGGGGTCTGGTCCCACGTGAGGTAGTACGCGTCCGCGCCGTCCTCGGTCTTGATCACCCTCCTCCTCTCGTCCTGGCTGCCCAGCCCCATGTCTCCGAACAGGTCGCCCTTCAGGATGAGGTACGGGAAGAAGTGGTAGTCGATGCAGTCGGCGTAGTCGGAGAGCACCTTCTCCAGCCTCTTCCTCTGCGACCTTATCCCGTGGCACAGGCTCTCGTCCCTGCGGGCATAGATGCACGGGATCTTGGAGAACCCGTGGCGGAAGCTCTTGCCCTCGTCCAGCGTCCACACGCCGTCAGACTGCCGCCACACCAGCACCTCGCTGTCCGTGACGGTCTGGAAGTACTCCACTGTCCTTCTGCCCTGAAGCGTGTACTCGGTCACGGTGTAGGCCCTGCTCTGCGCCACGTAGTCCCCGGACTCGTCGAAGAACGGATAGAGCGTGTCGCCCCTGAACGGCGACCACACGGCGCACCTCAGCCTGCCCTGCGGCCTCCTCGTTCCGAACAGCCCGCGGACCTTCGCGGCGACCTTACTCCAGAAGCCGCCGTCCTCCCTGACGTACCAGTACTCGACCACCTCCTGCTCGGACAGCCAAGACCTCACCACGCGCTTGTTCTCGTAGCGGATCTTGTTGTCCCTGTTGACCGCCTGGATCACGGAGTACAGCTCGTCCTCCCCCGGACCGTTCGCCCGGTAGTCGAGTATCGGGTCCTTGCCCACGGTGAAGGCCGTGTGCAGGTTCACGATGTCACGCTCCACCGGGAGCGCGACCCTGTTCACGTCCTCGTCCTGGTACACGGCGGGCCTTATAGTCTTTCCGTCCTCGCCGTACTTGGCCTCCCTGACCAGAACCTTCCGCTTCTTCCGCACGGTCGGGTCCATCACCTCGTGGCGGTCGGGGTCCCACTCGTCGCGGAGCTCCTTCACATTCGGCAGCGGCGAGCCCCTGTGGCTCTTCAGCAGCTGGATCTTCTTGTCGATGTCCTCCACCGCCAGAATCTCTTCAAGTGTCATGTCTATTCGGATTTTGTTGTTATAATTATAAATACCATCATTACCTGAACACGCCGGACGGGGCGGACGCCTTGCGGCCCCTCTGCCGTCCCATCAGCTTCTCAAGGCATACATAGCGCACGCCGTCTATGATGTGGTTGAAGTCGTCCACAGGCTCGCTCAGCCATCTCCCGACCGCGTCCTGCTGGAAGGTGTAATTCTTGAACTCCTTGATAGTGTTCAGCGAATTGGCCGTGATGTATATCTTTTGGCAGGATTTCATAAAGTCGATGCCCGCCTCAACGGAGCCCGGATATTTCTTGACCTTGTGCGTCTTGAGGCCACCCTGCCGGAGTTCCTTTTCGAGACGGGGGTCGGCGGATTCGCAGACGATCTCGATAGGCTTCAGCAGCTTCTTCCCGGCCTTGATGATGTCCTTCGAGGTCATATCCGTCTGGTAGAAGCGCTCGTCGATGTAGAGGCAATTCTTGTAGAATCCCACTTCGGCGGCGGCTGTCGGGTCGGTGGTGAAGCCGAAGTCCAGGCAGTTCCAGCGCTTCGTGACCCATGGCGGGATGGTGTCGATAATCTCCCAGTTCGAGAACACGAGGCCCTCGATGGTCGCCCTGAGGCCGAGCCCGTAGATCTTCCACTTGCGGATGTCCACCGTGCCGTTGGCGTAGTTCTCCTCCGTAGGCTCGTAGGACAGTATCTTCCTGCGGGAGTTCTCCGGGATGAACGGGTTGTCCAGCATCGTGGAGTGGTCGAAGTAGCAGTCGGGGCGCGGGCAGACGGTGTCGTATATCCAGTGCTCCTCGGCGGACGGGTTGTAGTCGAGGACGCAGAAGCGGGACGCGCGCTGCTCCATCTGGTCGAAGTCGTCCCTCGTCGCCTCCATAGCCTCGTTTATCCAGACGATGTCCGACGTCAGGCCGTGCAGCTTCTGCACCTCGTCGAGGCCGATGAACTCGAAGGACGTGGACGCGAGCCGGATGGTCTTGAGCGTCTTGTTCTTCCGGCACAGGGGAAGAAGGCCGAGCTGGCCTAATACCGTGTCGAAGTCGCTCCACACGGTCGATGACAGCCACGTCGCCCGCTTCCTCGCTATCACTATCCTTGTCGGCAGCGCGGGGTTGGTGAGCGCGTAGTGTATCAGGTACTGGATTATCGAGAATGTCTTGGAGCTTCTCGACCCGCCCTCGAACACGAACACGTGGAAACGGCCCGACCCCACCGCGGAGATCAGGCGGGCCAGTATCGGCGTCCCCTCTATGTTAAGCTCCCTGTCACTCACTCGGCTTCCTGAATTTGTCCTGAAGATCCAGGTCGGACTTCTGGTTGTATGTTATCCTCACGTTCACCGTGGACGGCAGGCCTCCCTCGCCGGATGACGAGGCCTCGGCCTCCTCGCGCCTCTTGCGCAGGATGTTCTCCCTCCACTCGTCGTCGTGGTTGAAGAGCAGCGTGGCCAAGGCCTGCATGTTCGGAGCCACCTCCATCTCCGTGACCTGCGTCGTGTTGCCGTCTCCGTCCTTCGTGGATGTCTTGACGACACGCTGCCCGAGGGCCATCTGGATGTACGTGGATCGGGCGGCCTGCATCAGTGTCCCGCGCCCGTGCGCCAACGCTTCATTTATTCGCTGCGCCCTCCGCGTCAGCTCCCCCTTCTTCGTCCTCTCGTTCCTGAACGTGCTGAAAGTCTGCGGGACGAGACCGACACCGAACCTGTCGGCCAGCCCGTAGGCTATGGACGCGTCGGTGTAGCCCTGCGAGGCGAGATTCTCGATCTCCCCGTAGAACTCGTCCCCTTCGTAGTCGAACTTGAATTTCCCGTTCGCTTTTTTTTGTCTTCCGGCCATATATGGTTATGAAAAGTAATATATCAGGATACAGGATAGAGATAAATAGATATTGAGTCAGAAAGAAGAGATAGATTCTGAGATTATAGATATAATAATATTATTATTTATATCCCTGTAGAGAGAATACAGTAATATCAATTACCTTCCTTGCGTTTCATTCGGCGAGCAGCTCGTCCAGCTGCTCGACAAGCGCCTCTCCGTTGATGAATTTCTCGGAAGGGCTGTACCCGAACCTCTTGCAGAACCGCCTTTTCGCCTCGGCGGACGTGAAGGATATGGTGACGAAGCTGTCGGTCTCCTCAGCCCGCTCCATCGCCTGTTCCCGGATTTGCTCCTTCGTCCTCTTCACGGCCTCCTTCCTCTGCTCCCGAAGCTCGTCCGAAGGCCTCTGCAATTCCTCTATGTCCTTTGTCGTCACACTGATCTCAGGCGTCTCGATCCTGACGCCGAACGCGGCGAGGTCAAGGTTGGAGAAACCGGCCCTCTTGGGGTCTATCTGCCCCAGAAGTATCCGCACCTTCGGCTCGTTCCAGCGACCCTGCGCCGACGGGTTGTTCATAAAGAAGTTTATCTCCATCTCCGTCTTCTGGTCCACGTCGATGACCTCGGCCTTGATCTGGTAGTCCTTCTCAGGATACCCGGCCATCTCGTCCAGCAGCGACACCTTCTGGTGGCCGGACACGATAGTGTAGCCCGTCCCCCTGTTTACCACGATGCCGCCGATCAGGCCGAAGTTCCTCAGACCCCTTTTCAGCGTGCTCCGCTCACTATCCCCGATCTCCCTCGGGTTGTAGTCGGCGGGGTGTATCTGCGACCGCATCAGGGTGACGGTCTCGGATGCGGTCAGGATCCTCTCCAGCCATTCGGGAATAGTGCTGTCAGCGCCTGTCTCTTTCTTCTTAGCCATAGATGTTTATAATAATATAATTAATTATTGCCTTCCCGGTGGTCAGCCTTGTAGAGTATGACCTCGGACTGCGGGAAAGCCTCGATTATCCTCCTCAGGTCGTCCGGGTAATTCTCCCTCAGCCAGAGGAAGCAGTCCTCGTTGAGCATCAGACCCTGCGACTTGCCGCGGATCGAGTAACGCACGGGCTCAGGAAGCCTGTTCTGCCGGATGTACGCCAACACCTCGTTGTTGCCCCACATCGACAGGGGATAGGCGTTGCGAGTTTCCGGCTGTATGGCCTGGAGCTCATAGTCCTTCCCGCGCAGCATTATCCTGCGGTTCATGTTGTCGCTCTGCTTCATCCCGTACAGGCACCAGTCCACGCCGAACCGGAGGCGGCAGCTCTCGGCCACATCCTTGAACCTCATCAACTTGACATCGTCCCGTCTCTGGCAGTACGCTCCGCCCCTGAGCAGGTGCGTGAGGTTCCAGTGTGGGACCTCGTGGAACTCCACGTTCGGGTATCTGAGCCTCGACCATTCGATGTATTTGCCTATGTGCCTCATCCCCTTGACGAGGTACATATAGACGCACACCACCCTGCGGAAGCGCGGGGCGACGAGGTCGAGCAGCGCGATGCTGTCCTTGCCCGCGCTGTAAAAGAGAATGACCGAATCCGTCCTCTGGCGGATCCAGTCAATCACCTGAGAGGTGTGCTCCCTGGCCGTCATCACTAACCGGATGTAAGGCCGAAAGACACACGGAGGTCGCGGCGGACGGTGTCCCTTGAGACATACCTGCCGCCCCTTGAGACAGCCCCGCCGCTGGACGTGGAAAGGCCACGCCTTCCGCCGCGGTAGTTGCTCGTGGAATAAGTGCTCCTGTTTCCCATAACGCAAAACGGATTAATTGTTAAACATTGGACTCTATGATCTCGCCCAGGCCGTAGACGATCCGGGCGGTGACATATTCCTTCCCCTGGAATGTGTAGATGTTGGCGTAGCCGTCCTCGTCGAGGACTATGTACGTCCCGGCGGAGACCACGCGGACGAGAAGGCTTCTCGCCCCGTCGCCCCTACCCTCGGTCAGCCTCAGGGACTCATACTCCAGGGGTCTCGCGTCTATCTCCACGTCGTCAGGGACATCGGCGAATGTCCTGTACACCCGCCCGGACCCGTCGAAGTACTCGATGTACCTGTGCGAGTTCTGGGGACGGATCTCCCTCTCGATGGTGTCCCGCTCCCCTGACAGCACCCCGGCGAAAACCTTGGGTGTCACCGATAATCTCAGTTCTCTCATATCTGTCTGTATTGTTTGCGAAAATAACCAATGTCAAGGGCTTGAACGCAAGGCCGCGCGCCTTGTTGGTGAAAGGCGCGCGGCTGTTCACCGAATTGTTATGTTATAAGAAATTAGGGTTTGAATACAGGCAGCCGCCGAACCCGTAGAACCGCCCGAACGTCATTAACTGGCCGTCATCTGACAAGAAGGCGAACCGCGACCCGCCTATTATCTCGTCAACAGCGGCGGCAAGATCTTCAGGTCGTTGACCATCTTGTCAATCTTGGCGGCCCTTGTGCCCCTGTTCAGCACTATCGCCCGCACCTCGTCGAATAAACTTGCCATAACCGATTTATTTCTGATTCTCGAAACTTCTTACAGGGCTGAACGCCACGCCCTCTCTCCTGGCCGCGGCCTTTGCCCGCGTGTAGATGTACCTCAATTCTGACCAGTTCTCTTTGACGCGACCCGCGCTCGCGTAGAACGCCAGCGTGTACTCGAATTTCGCCCTGAGGTGCGCCGCCGATTCTGGGGCGTTCTTCTTCATCGTCTCTTTGGCCTTCTCGATGATTCTCTCGACCAACCAACCCAAATCTGTCTGCATAACTTTGTTTTTTTATGATTATTAATTACTTGCTTACGACCTTGAACGGCTTCTGAAATCGCCCCGCGCCCATCTCGTAATAAAAATTCGTGTCGAAATAGTCTGTCATGATGTCGCTGTCGTTATACCTGTATGACAGTATCACGCACTGAATGACGCCGAACACCTTCTCGCCGAACGCGGTGAGGTTGCGGGGCCAGATGAAATGAATGTATCTTTCTTCTCGCTCATACTGGGTGCATTTCTGCCAGTCCAGCACCTCCTCTGGGGCAGACATCACGCGCACGTCTATCTTGTTCGTGTACGTGCAGCCCTCTTTTCTCACAGAGATCTTCACGCCCTTAGGCAGCGCGTCTTTGAGATCTCTCTTGATCAGTGCCAGAACCTCGTCGAAGGTTCTGCCGCTCTTGTAGTTCTTGCCTATTGTTGTCATAATTTACGTATGTTTTAATTTTCTTGATGTAAATTTACATATATTAAAATTAATACGCAAATATATTTGACAAAAATTTTACATAAATCAAAAAAAAGTGTTTGATATATTGACTATATGTAAATAATAACTATATTTGCAGCGTTTATAATATTTAACATATATTTTAATTTGCTATGCTGTTAGACAACATCAAGACAATCTGCCGCGCAAAAGGGCTTCAGCTCGCTGACGTGGCGCAAAAGATGGGGGTCGCCCCCTCGTCCCTGTCAACCATGATGAGGGGCAACATAACGCTGTCGAATCTGACCGCCATAGCCGGGGCTCTGGGCGTGGGCGTGTCAGACCTGCTCGCGGACGGCGGCGGGGCGGCCACTGTGAAATGCCCGGCGTGCGGGCACCCGTTCCAAGTTGACGTTAAGGCCAGGGGAGGGGCGGAGTGATGGATGCGCCGACAAAGGAGAACACGCTCTACCTGCCCATCAAGCAGGTCTATTTCGACCAGATCGTAGAGGGCACGAAGAAGGCAGAGGACAGGGAGATAAAGGAGGGCATGACGGCCAACCGCTACCTGATCAAGGACGAGGCCACGGGCTACAGGCTCAACCCCGAGGTCGCGCCGTCGCCAGAAAGAAGGTACTACATCGACGACTACATCGACGGGCGGTTCCCGTTCCTGCCGAGAGAGTACAAGTACTTAAGCCTCGCCGTTGGCTACGCCAGTGAGAGGGACACGTGCCTCGTGGAGGTCACGGGCTACTCGTTCGAGCCGCACATGGTCAGGTGTGACCGCGACGGCGTGCCGCGGTTCGCCTTCTGGGTCATAGCGTACCACCTTGGGCGCGTCGTCGAGCTGCACCGAAAGAAGAGGTGATGTGGCGATGACACGAACAAAAAAAGGCCGGACGGTTCTGACACCCGTCCGGCCTTTCACCAGTTATCACACACTGACATACGCGCCCGTCAGGCCGCGCCCCCTCCGAACTCCGCCGGGACATGGGCGACCGCCGCGTCAACCTCCTCCCTGAACCGGGGGTACGTCCTGTACCACGACACCGCCACCGAGCGCATCTTGTAGACCGCCGTCGCCGCCCTGATGCCGAGCGCGGCGGCTATCGCCCTCCTGAGGCTCTTGCTTATCCTTCCCCCGACCAGCGAGGCGGGGGAGTAGAGGTACAGGACGAGGAACACGAACTGCTTGTTGTTGGCCGTGCCGTCGGCGCGGAACGACCGCTCCGCAGCCTCCCGCCTGTACCACTCGTGGATGCCCCCGATGAGGCCGAGGTCGCTCACCTTCGGGGCGAGCAGCCTCCCGAACCGGGCGTCCGCCTCCGCCGCGGCCCTGTGAGCCTCCCTGAGGCTGTCAGCCGCATTCCTGTATTCCTCCAAGATTGACATATTTAATCTGTTTTTTTGTTATTTTCCGCCTTTCATCCTCAACGGCAGCCCGGCCGCGCTCCACGCCAGCAGGGCCGCGTCCCTCTCCTCCTGGTTGGACGACCCGAGAGCGATCCCCGTGGCCGCGACGAGCTCACCGTGCGTGATCTTCCCGCCCGCGCCCGACCAGAGGCTCCGTCCTCCCATCCTGAGAGGCAGCGGGGCCGTCTCCCTGCACGGGATTCCCCAGTGCCTGCACATCTCGGCTATCTTGCGCCCCGTCTCGTGGTTCGCACCCACGTTCTTGGCTATCCTCTCGCCGCGCCGCCCCGACGGCCCGTGGAAGTTGCTCCTGGCGTTCATCCACCCGGCCTCGATGACGACGGCCAGCCTCCCGCCGCCCCGGATCACCACCGAGTCCCTCAGCGACAGCAGCCTGTCCAGAAGCTCCGGGAAGGGGAGCGCCGCGAGCTCCAGCCCGACCGGATCCAGCCGGAGGACGGCGATCCCGCTCTTGGCGGTGTCGGGGTCTATGCCCACATAAACGGTGCAAACATTTTCCGCCATATCCTAATCAATAACCACGTTCCCTTTAATATCCTCGTCCAGGTCGCACTCGACCTCGACATCATCGTTGCCGTAATACACAACGCCCTTCAGATGCTCGCAGCCCACACAGTTGTATGGGCACTCGCTGGGAGCGTCAAGCGGAATCATCTCCACTAATTTTGAACGTCTCATAGCCGCCTATTCAAACACCTTGGTGATGAACCTGTCCGCCAGCTGCTCTATCACCTCATCCGTTGGCTTCGGGAATTTAACATCTTCTTTCATGAATTTGTTAAACATCCCGAGCACACCGTCAGGCACTCTCACGTTCTTCATTCCGGACACGAGGGCTTCTTTCAACATGCCGTTATCCTTGAAATGTCTCAGCAGTTCCGTCAGGCTTGTTATGATGTACCTGTCACAGAACGGACTTTTCTTTGCCTCGCAGACTTTAAGCGCAATCGAAACGAGGGCTTTTTTAATCTATCTTCCATAATATTTTTTTTGTTTTATTTCAATTCAAACGGTTATTCTTTCCCATAGTCGTATTGTCCGTGACAGAATAGTCCTCTTCTATTATTCTGACCTTGATTGATTTGTGTGTGTCATCTTAAAATTTAGTTAAAAATTGTAATCCTTAATCTTTCAAAACATAAACTCCGGCTCGAACACCTTGCGGAGCCACTGAACCGAGCCGTCCCCCAGCGCCCTCCTGAACTCGATGTCGGTCTCCCTGTGGGTGCCTATCAGGTGCCAGTGCTTGTACTTGGCTCTCTGATACTCCACAGTGTAGCCGACCCTCGCGTGATACTTTACCCTTGCCTTGACCATACCCTCAGTCTTTGTCCTCCGCTGTCCACAGGCGGTAGCAGCACCACCAGAACAGAGCGGCGGCTCCGAACTCCAGAATGTTATATATCATCCCCGTCCTCCTCCTTCTCCTTGAACGCGTCGGACGGCTCGATGTAGAGAGCCTCCTCCACGTGGCGCAGCCGGGTCCACAGGTTGCGCACCTGCTTGGATTTCTGCTGGAACTCCAGACGGTCAACCGAGAGGCGGTCGTCCGTGTCCCGGCACGGCCATTCGATGCGCCGCCACAGCGCACCGACGTCATCCCGGAGGGAGTCGTACCTCCTCTCCAGCCTCCGCGCCGCCAGCACCCACAGGAGCAGGGCGGCGGCCACGGCCATCAACAGCAAAACCTCAATCATTTCCATTTTGTTTTGTTTTCTTTTTATCGATCCGCCTGACCGCCTCGCGCTCCGCGTCGCTCAGCTCCCAGACTATCACTTTCTCCGCAGCCTTTTTCTCCGCAGCCTTTTTCTCCGCGGCCTTCCTCTCCGCGGCCTTTTTCTCCGCGGCCTTCCTCTCCGCGGCCTTCCTCTCCGCGATCAGCCATCCTCCGCCAAATATCGCCTTCCCGACCGCCTTCTGAGAGGCCAGAGCGGGCACGAGAACCGGCGACACCTCGTCCCTCATCACCGTGAACTCCACCCCGTGCGTGGACAGGTAGCCGAGCATGCTGGTGGTCAGCACCTCCGGCGGGTACTCGTACTTGGGCAGCGGAACGGACGCTTCGCCTCTGGCCTTCTCCTGCGCCTCCTTTACCCTCAACCTCAGATCCGGCGCGGACAGCGCGAACACTTCCCCGAAGAGGTTGGAGACGAAGCCGGTGCTGACCTTCGCCCCGTTGGCATACTCGACCGTACAGGCGCAAGGGATGTAGGTCAGAGAAGAAGAAGAAGAAAAGAGCGTCAGCTGCGGCCCGAACAGGAAGAAGCGGATCCCCCTGTCCTGATAGAATCTCAATATCCCGGCGAGGATGCTGAACGGCGGGTTGTCAACCACGACATCATCCTCCTTGTAGTCATAGGCCTCATAGTCGCCGCCCGGGCGGAATGGCCGAACGATGTTACATCCTTCGATGTCCACCTTCTTCCTCAACCATCCGAGGACGGCCTCATACACCTCAACGGGCGTGTAGCAGTCATCCGTCGTCAGTTTGGGCTTGAACTTAGACGTGAACTCTCCGTAATCATCCTTGCCGACCTGCCCCTGAACACGCTTGGCCTTCGGCCTGAACTCCTCGCCGAAGATATCCAATTGCTTTATAATACCTCCCATATCCTATCGTATTTTAGCCGCGAACAGTCCTCTCGCGCCCATCTTCCCGAACATCCAGTCATCCCCGACCGGATCCTGCTGCGCCACGGCCTTATCAGCCTTCGGCCTCCCACCCGCAGACGGCACCGGCTTGGCGCATCCGCAGCTCTTGGTCAGGCCGCCCCTTAGGCTCTGGGCGTAAACAACCCTCTCAGTGCCGCAGTCGCAGCGGCAAAGGCACGCCGTTCTCTTATGCCCGTCCGTTGATGTTCTGGTCGTCATCCCCAGCACCGTCCATCTCCCGAACCTCTGTCCGGTCATGTCTCCGAATCCTTTCGCACTGCCCATCTTACCGCATTTTGAAAAACCTGATGAGAGCCTCCGCGTCGAACCCCGGCACGGCATTGAAGTTGGCCACCGCCCTGTGGATCCTCGCCCTCTTCTCCTTGCCGTCCGGAGATCCGTCAACCCTCGAATAGTACAGTATCAGCAGCCGCACGATGTCGTCGGCGTAGGACTGCAACGCCTCCGTGCGCTCCAAAGTTCCCTCCGGCACGCGGCACATGGCGTAATTAAACGTCTCGTCAAAGGCGGCCTCCAGTCCTTTCAGAAGGCCGTTGATTGACTTCTTGGCGTCGTTGAACGCCTGCTTCTTGCGCTGCACGAGGCAGTTCCTCGCGCCTATCTCGTCGAGGGCCCTCGCCATGCGCGCGCCCATCGTCTGGATGCCCCAGACCATCTCCAGCAGCACGCCCAGCGCGGCGTATCCCTCCGCGCTCAGGTCGTTGCCGGAATCGTTGATCAGTATGTTAGTCCTGTTAGTCATAATCATGTCCATCCTCAACCAGTTGAATAATCCTGAATATCTCGTACGCCACCTCCGGCACCCAAGCGTTGCCAAGAGCCTTTATGGCCTCCCTTCGCCATCTCCCGAAAGGAATGGAGAGGTCAGCCACTCCAAAGGGTAGCCCATCATCTCCCCGATAAACAGGGGGTTGAGCCGGAAAGCCCTCCCATCCTTCGAACCTGGGGATCCGCCGTTCTCCGGGAACATCGCCTCGAAGTACTCCGGGAACATCGCCTCGAAGTCCTCCGCGCTCATCCGCTCTTGGCCTTTGCCCGTCCGCTTCTTCAGCCCGTCCGCTATCGGGGTGTTGAGCAGCCTGTAGCACACCTCCGGCAGACCCTGCTGTCGGGAGTTCGGGTCTCTCCTCCTGTAGTCCTGTGCAACGGGAGTAGGAAGAATCCTCGCATACCCTCCCAGGAGCTCCTGCGCCAGACACCCGCTGTCCCCGCTCTTCGGCTCGCGCTTCGGAGACCCTATCTCCGCGTCCATGGCGGTCGGTGTCTTCAGTATCATGTCCGACACCTTCCCTCCTCGCAACAAACCAAACCCTGTCCCTCCTGTGCGGCGCTCCGACGGCATAAGCCGGTATAACAACCGGCTGGACGGTATATTCCGCGTCCTCGATGTCCCGGCAGATGCGGTCGATGACGAATCTCTGCTCCGTTCGATATAAGTCTCTATCCTCGAAAAGATCGTCCGTGCGACCCATGTCAACCTCCTCGCCGGGGAGTACCATCGACACGATCCCAAACACATTCTCACCCACAAACCAAGTGGGCCTGATCTCATTGATGGCACGAAGAGTCTCCGGCCAGAGGTAGCGGTCATCATCCGCTCCCCTGCGCTTCCCGGCCATGCTGAAGGGCTGGCAGGGGAACCCTGCGGTGAGGACGTCGACGCGTCCCCGCCACTCCGTGAAATCTGTTGTCTTGATGTCATTGTATTCTTTCGATTGCGGGAACCAGTATCCCAACACCTTGCGGCCGAACTCGTTTATGTCGCAGTGGAACAGGTTCTTCCATCCCAGCCACGCCGCGGCTATCTCGGCCCCTCCGATGCCGCTGAACAGCGACGCGTGCGTCAACATTTTGCCTCGAAGTCAAAATAATGCCCCTTGTCAGGATTCCTGCCCATCTTTTCCAGCACCGGGCAGCGTCTGGTGCCATCGTCGTAATAAGCCACAAGATTCCTCACATCAACCTCGTAGCCGCGGCTGCGGAGATACCAGGTGTTTTGATAAAACCTGCGTCCTCTGTTCAGGACCCTCAACCTTGTGCGCTGCGGCACCCCGAACAGGCGCCTTGCCCTCTCCTCCCTCAACGTCTGCCTCCTGGTCTCGGCGGACTTCTCCACCCTCCTGCGCTCCTTCCTCGCTCCGAGCCTCTGGAGCGGAGTCTCGCCCGCCTTGAAGCGATACCTCTCGCTCCCGGGGATGATGTAGCCTTTCGGCGGATATGTTCCGTGAATGATGTGGGACTCCCTCGCCCTGGCCGCCGCGGCACGCTGGCATCTGCGCATGAACCGCTTTGTCTTTACAAGTCCCAAAGCCCTCGCAGTCCTGTGGAGTGTTGAGAAACTGATGTCCAGCTTAAGCATTATCTCGTCATTCTTTGTGTTCCTGTACATCTTTTTGAGACGCCCGACCTTGCCGGCGTTCTCAGGTCTCTCGTGCCACATCATGTCCTGTCACTTTTTACGGCCTGCATCCTCACCTCCCATCTCGTGTCCAGCGTGGCGAGCAGCTCGGCTCTTTTTTTTCTCGCGGCCTCCTCAGTGTCGAACCACCACTCGTCGTGGCGGTTGAAGTAGTCCGAGGAGACCATGTAGCGTGTCGTTGTCATGTTTTCTTGCTTGTTTTACGGGCGGTAGCGTTCCAGCGACCGCCCGGGATTAAAATCTAAGCCGCGCCGTCGGCGGTGGTGTCCAAAAGCACGAGGGGAACCGCCACGCCACTGCCGTCCAGGTAGTAGCCGTTCGCGCTGCCGTTGCCGCCGTACGCGATCCACCCGAAGCCCGGCTCGCACCGGGAGCAACTCCAGACGATGGAGTAAAAATCCTCCAGAAGATCCGCCCCGTCTATCTCTCTTGCTAACTTGTCGATCTCGCCCTCCTGCTTCGTTATCTCCATCGCCGCCAGCAGGGTCGGCAATCCGAATCTGCCGAACCTTTCGGAGGTGAATTTTGTGACAAACCTCGCCGCCGGGCTTCCCGCTTCGAGAAGCGCGGCGGTGGCCGCCTGGTTGTCCCTCAACCTCAGCGCGCGCATCACGGAAATTCCCGCGTCGAGCCACCTATCCCTATCCTTTGGATCCAGCAACTCCTCGTTGCTGTACTTCGGATAAATGAGAGCCTTCTGGCCGTTCAGGAGGTCGATCTTGATACCCTCTATGCATTCGAGCCTGTTCTGGCCCTCGCATCCGTCCTTGTAGATAATCCTTGCCATAACAAATCATCAAAAAAATCTTTCTGTAATTCATGAATCCGCGCCTTATAGCACCATCCCGTATTCCTTGGCCACCTGCCTGATGACATCACCGCCGTAGTCGCCCGCGGTCTCCGTGAGGAACGTCCTCAGGGTGATGCTGTCCGTCGGCTTGTAGCCATGCTCCTCGCACCACTGCCGCCTTCCGAACTCGCAGGAGCCGGTGAGGACGTGGTGCCAGTCGAACAGGTCGCCGTAAGGCTCGTCCAGTGCCGGGTGGGTCTTCATGAACTCCGCTATCCTCTCGTCCAGCGGCCCGTTCTCCCTCCACTTGGCCTCAACCGCCTCAACCGCCTCGTGCAGCGTGTCGCCGTGGGCAAAGAAGTTGCCGCGCCTGGCGATCCAGCAGTCCCTCAGTATCATATCCCTTCGCAGCACCGCTCCCTTGGCGACATTGCCACGCACGGCATAGATAAGTGTCTGAACTCTGTCGATGTTATAGACCTTGTGACCGGAGAACTCCTTGACGCCAGAGCCAGAGCCAGCGCCAGAGCCATCGCCAGAGCCATCGCCATCGCCAGAGCCATAGCCAGAG
>ERZ1034973.110-NODE-110-length-53785-cov-14.103220_pt1 | contig 53785 bp, 44 predicted proteins | sample MGYA00520686_ERZ1034973 | MGnify/ENA primary metagenome ERZ1034973 (study PRJEB33766, sample SAMN09781775) | gut metagenome | biome: gut microbiome | host: Homo sapiens | place: Madagascar | study: EMG produced TPA metagenomics assembly of the PRJNA485056 data...
TTGGAAATATGCCGAAAGCGTTCTTTCGTAATTTGTAAAAAAAACTCGAAATTAATCCATTTAGCAAAAATACCGGTTTTTTTATTCAATCCGTTCAATTGAATGTTTCTATAGATTGATTTATAATAATTCATCTTTTAATAAGCCATTCAGAGGAAAAAAATGCCAAAAATTGAAGTAAATGAACAGCTTTTCTTTAAACTTCTTGAAAAAAAATATAATTACGATGACCTTGAAAAAGTTCTTACTTACGCAAAAGCCGAACTTGATGAAAAACCAGATACTTCCATGCCAGAATCAGAACGAGTTATAAAAATTGAATTAAACGATACAAACCGTCCTGATTTATGGTCAACAAACGGAGTTGCCCGCCAGCTTAAACTTCACCGCGGCGGAAAAACTGTTGACTATTCAAAATTTCTTTCAACAAAAGATAATATCAAAGACTGCGGAAACAGAATTGTTACAGTAGACCCGGAACTTAAGGAAATTCGCCCTTACATGGTCGCCTTTGTTATCAACGGAAAAGCAATCGATGACCCGATGTTAAAAGATATTGTCCAGACTCAGGAAAAACTTGCCTGGAATTTTGGCCGCAAGCGAAAATCAATTTCCATGGGCGTTTACCGCGCTGAAGAAATAAAATTCCCTGTTCATTACAAGGCTGTTGACCCGGATGCTACTTCTTTTGTTCCTCTTCAGTTTGAAAAACCTTTAACCTGCCGCCAAATCCTTACAGATCATCCAAAAGGAAAGGACTTCGGCTGGATTATCAAAGATTTAAAAAAATTCCCGATTCTCGCAGATGACAAGAATGAAATTATGTCTATGCCTCCAGTAATCAACAGCGCAACCCTTGGCGCAGTTCAGGTTGGAGACAAAGGCCTTATGGTTGAACTTACCGGCGACAACATGGAAAATCTTATGCTTGCCGCAAACATCGTCGCCTGCGATTTTGCTGATGTCGGTTATGAAATCGAGCCTGTTATGGTAAAACATCCGTACGACACTTGCTTTGGACGCGATGTTGTAGCTCCGTTCTATTTCCAGCCTGAAACAAAAGCGACATTAAAGCATATAAACAAACTTCTTGGAACTAATTTTGACGACGCGACAGTTTTGGACGCTCTTACAAGAATGGGTTCAAAAGTTTCTTCAAAGAAAATTGACAGTGATGACTTTGAGTATACGCTTTCTCCTGCTCCTTACAGAAACGACTTCCTTCACGAAGTTGATATAATCGAAGACGTAATGATTGGAACAAAGCTAGAAACTTACGAGCCGGCAAAACCTAGCGATTTTACAATTGGCCGTCTTCTTCCGGTAACTTATTATTCCAGAAAAGCAAAAACATTGATGGTAGGACTTGGCTACCAGGAAATGATTTTCAATTATGTAGGTTCACGCAAGGACTACATTGAAAATATGAACATTGACCCGGCGCACGTAATTGAAATTGCAAATCCAATGAGCGAAAATTACCAGTTTGTGCGTTCAGACATTCTCTCATCATTGCTACGCGCAGAATCAAAATCTGCAAATGCAATTTATCCGCACAAAATTTTCGAAATCGGAAAGGTTGCATACCTTTGCCCGGAAGAAAACACAGGAACAAGAACACGACAATGCCTTGGATTCCTTACAGCAGAATCAAACGCAAACTACAACACAGCCGCTTCAGAAGTTGCTTCTGTTCTTTACTTCCTTGACCACAAATATGAAGTAAAAGAATCAGATGACCCAAGATTTATTCCTGGAAGACAGGCAGCCGTAATCATCAAAGGAAAACAGGTTGGTGTATTTGGCGAAGTTCATCCTCAAGTTTTGGAAAATTGGGCGATAACAATGCCTTGCTTTGGCGGCGAAATCGACCTTGAAGAGCTTCTTGCGGCTACACCAGACCCTCACAGTAAAAAAGCGGAAAAAACCGGGCAAAAAAAAGAAGAGCCAAAATCAGCTCCTGCAAAAAAATCGGAAGGTCCAAAATTTGCAGAAGACCAGGTTGCTTACTTTAACGAACACATCGAGCTTAAAGTCGCCGTAATCAAATCTGTTGAATGCAACCCTCAGGGCGATAAGCTTTACATTGAACACATGGACGACGGCTCTGGAGAAAATAGAATCATCCAGTCTGGTCTGCGCCCATACCTTAAGGAAGAAGAGCTGCTCGGCCAGCACGTAATCATTGCGTCCAACCTTGCTCCACGAAAAATGAAAGGCGTTGAAAGCCGCGGAATGCTGCTTGCCGCAGATTACACAGAAGACGGAAAAGAAAAAGTTGAGCTTCTTACCGCGCCGTGGGCTGCCGCAGGAACACCGGTTGTTCTGGAAGGAGCAGACGCATCGTTTCAGAAACCTGCAAAAATCGATATTGATAAATTCTGTAAATGCTACTATGAAATTAAAAATCATACAGCGCAGATTGCAGGAGTTTCTCTTACAGCCGACGGCAAACCTTTGACAACATCAAAGTCAAATGACTGCGAAATCTGCTAAAAAAAACTATCAGAAAGAACTCGACGAAATAATTAAAAGTCTGGCGGCTTCGGCGGCCAGACCTTCGTTATTGCTGCACGCATGCTGCGGCCCCTGTTCTTCCTATGTTCTTGAATATCTTTCAAAATATTTTAGCATCACAATTCTTTATTACAACCCGAACATTTACCCGGAAGAAGAATATCTGCGCCGCCTGAATGAACTTAAAAATTTTCTTCCGCGTTTTCCTGCCGCATTCAAAAATAACGTAAAATTCGTTGAACAAAACTATGACCCGGAAGAATTCTATTCTGCGCTGGAAATAAAAAATCACCCTGAATTTGCAGACGAACCGGAAAAAGGCGAACGCTGCCGTCGCTGCTATGAATTTCGCCTAAAAAAAGCCTATGAATACGCTGTTAAAAACAACTTTGAATACTTTTGTACAACCCTAAGCATTTCACCTTTTAAGGATTCCGAAAAAATCAACACAATCGGAAGGGAACTCTGCAATTCCATAAAAAAAACAAAATGGCTTCCTTCGGATTTCAAGAAAAAAGGCGGATTCAAAAGAAGCCTTGAACTTTCAGAAGAATATGAACTTTACCGCCAGCAGTATTGCGGTTGCGTTTACAGCAAAAACAATACAGAAAAATTCCGTGCAGAAAACAATCTACAAAAAGAATAAACATCCCGAAATAAATTTCAACATCACCTGGCGCAAGGAATCAAAAACAAAAAAAATCTTTTCCACTTTGTTCATAAACTGTATACTAAAAATATGCAGCACAAAACCGAAAAAAAAGCACAGCAAATCCGCGATGTAATACGCTACATCCAGAAATTTCAAAATGCCACAGTTGTCATTTATCTTGACGATGAAATCATAGATTCTCCTTTATTTTCAAGCCACATACACGACATTTCCCTTTTACATCAGGCCGGAATAAAAGTTGCGATTGTGCCGGGTTCAAAGAAACGCATTGACCAGGTTTTAAAAACTTCACGCATAAAATGGACGTACGAAAACGGAACAAGAATTACAAGTGAAAAGGGCATAAACCTTATAAAAATGGCGGCATTCGACATTTCAAACATTGTAATGACAAGCCTTGCCGCAAACCACATAACCGCCGCAATCGGAAACTGGGTCAGGGCGCGCGCAAAAGGCGTTATTGATGGAATCGATTACGTAACAGCCGGCGAAATAGATAAAATACAGACAGATGCGATAAAAAACACTCTTAACAATGGATTCATTCCAATTTTTCCGTGCATCGGATGGAGCAGTGCAGGGAAGCCCTACAATATTTCTTCTATAAAACTTGCAGAAACAATCGCCACAAATCTAAAGGCTGACAAACTTTTCTTTCTTATAAAAAACGGCGTAATTTCAGAAAAAAACTTTAATGTTCCAGACTCGCTCGGAATTTCCTCTGAAGGAAATATTCCCGCCCTGAATCTTACGGAACTCCACAACTTTATAAAATTAAATGAAAAAAACGAAAACCAAAAAATTATTTTCCTTCTGAAAATCGCAGAAAACGCCTGTAAAAATGGTGTAACGCGCTCTCACATTCTGAACGGTTCCCAGAACGGCTCAATTCCATGCGAAATATTCAGCGACCTTGGTTCAGGCACGATGATTTATTCACAAAATTACGGACACATCCGCCAAATGACGCAAACGGACATTCCTTCTGTTCTTTCAATAATGAACCCGTTCATACAGAAAAAAATTCTTTTACCGCGCACCGAAAAAGACCTTAATACAAACCTTGCAGATTATATAGTCTACGAAATTGACGGTGGAATCCGTGCATCAGCCTCACTTCACGTTTACGACACCAATCAGGCCGAAATTGCAGGAATTGCCGTTGAAGAATCCTTCTCTCATCTTGGAATAGGTCCAAAACTCGTTGAATATCTTATCCAGCAGGCAAAAAACAAAAATCTTTCCAGCGTTTTTATTTTAACAACCCAAACTTCCGACTGGTTTGAACAGCTTGGCTTTAAGCCCGACAAAATTTCCTCTCTTCCAGAAGAACGAAAAAACCTTTGGACTCCAGAACGAAATTCAAAGGTTTTCCGAATGAAATTGTAATTTTCTTTTTTGGGGCTTTCGGTACTTTGTACCGCCAGGCTATCCGGGGTTACGGCTTTCGCCTTCATTTGCAAAACGCTCGTTTTACCTCACGTTTTGCAAACACTTCGTGCCCCTACTATCCTTAAGCCATCCTCTAAAATCTGTTCAACTGCACATCAAAAGCAATGTACGCGCTTTTCGGAATAACTCCAGGATATCCGCGTTCGCCATAAGCCAAATCCGGCGGAAGAACAAAAGTTCTTACTTCACCTTTTGTCATATCCTGAACCATTGAATCAAATCCCGGAATCATCTGGCCTGCTCCAGTTGTAAAATTCAAAGCTTCGTGTCCACCCTGAATCATTCCGCTTGAACCGTCAAAAACTGTTCCGTCAACAAGATAGCCCTTGTAGTCTACGTTCGCATTTTTACCTTTTCCACATTTTGCGCCAGAACCCGCTTTTGTAGTCTTATAATAAATTCCATCAACGGTCTTTTCAAAACCTGGAAAATTCTTTTCAACTTCCGCAATTTTTGCAGCATATTTTGCTTCTTTCGCAGCGTTTGCTTTCTGAACAGCAACTTTATTCAGTTTTTCCCAATCTTCCTGAGTTGCTTTAAAAGCCTGCGCCTCATCACCCTGACGGATAATTTTAACAGATTTTATCTCGTCGCCCTGGGCAACTGCGTTTACAATATCCTGATCTTCAGAAGTTACAACATGACCAAAAATTGTGTGCTTTCCGTTAAGCCACGGAGTTTCAACATGGGTAATAAAAAACTGTGAACCGTTTGTGTTTGCTCCGGAATTCGCCATTGCAAGATACCCGGACTTATCAAACTTATAAGGAACTTCCTCATCTGCAAATTTATATCCCGGACCGCCAGTTCCGTTTCCGCGCGGGTCTCCGCCCTGAATCATAAAATCTTTTATTACACGGTGAAATTTCAATCCATTGTAAAAAGGCTTTCCGTTGGCAGCATCCAAAGTTCCTTCCGCCAAACCAACAAAATTACAAACTGTTAAAGGCGCATCCTTGTAATACAATTCCAGAGCAATCTCGCCTTTAGATGTTTCCATAATTGCAAATAATCCGTCTTTTCCCTTGATAGAATCCATAGCATTTCCTTTAGAACGGCACGCTCCATTCGTTAATATTGAAATTCCAAACAAAGCCGCCATAAATATTTTTTTTATTTTCATTTTTTAAACGCTCCTTCAAGATTCCTATTTATACTGCTTCAAAAACCATCTGTAAATCGCTTCCATTCTTACAGTCATTGAATCCTGAATCTGAGCCCTTACTCCCAGCAAATTTTTTGCGCTTACATCGGCAACAAGATACAAAAGCAAATCATCGCCCAAATCAATGGAAACAATATTCATCCTAAGGTTTTCAGGCATAACAGCTTTTATTCCAAGTTTGCTCATCGGTATTACATTCAAAAAAGTTGCAAAAATAACATTGTCTTTTTGATAGTAATTAAGCTTGTATTTTGTATCTCCAAAACTATGGTCATGCTGATAGCCATAAGCCACAAGACCATCTGTAGGGCCTTCCAGCGGATCTGGAACAGGTTCGTTGGAATCAGCAGAAGCGACCGCATACGCCTTTTTGTAAAGAACATCTTCTTTTCCGCCGTTATGGATGTATGTCATTCCCTGCATTTTGCTGATTGAACGGAAAATAACGCTCATGCTGTCAGCATTTACTTTTGAAACATCTTCAGTAAGTTCTGATTTTGGAATCAAATATAAAAATTCCGCCAGAAAAGGAACTCCTTTTTCTTTTTCACAAATCAAATCGCTTTTTATCTGCTCTGAATAAGGACAGTTTGGAACTAAAGTCAATTCCTTTTCATTTTTTGGATGAATTATTGTAATGTTTCCATTTGATTTCAAATAATCTGCGTAATCTGGACTTATAAGCTCTTCAAGATTTACATTCTGAGAAAAACCTGCTGACATCATGCAAAAAACGCAAAATACAGCCAAAATAATTTTTTTCATATCAACTAACCTCTACAGTATTTAAAATTAAAAAGCACCATTTTATAAAAAGTTACAAACAGAAAACTCTTAATTCAACTAAAACTTAAAAATGGTGCTAAAAAATTATCTTTCAAATCCTTTGTAAAGTACGCGGACCTGTTTATAAAGTCCTTCACCTTCAGATTTTGTATCAATATCAGGAATATCGTTTAAAGTTGTATGAATAAGTCTTCTTTCAAAAGGATTCATAGGTTCAAGCAATATTGACTTGTGAGAAGTATGAACCTTATCCGCAGTTGTATAGGCAAGTCTAACCAAAGATTCCTCGCGGCGAATTCTGTAGTTTTCTGTATCAAGAATCACACGAATTTCTTCATGTCCAAGACGTCCCGCATAAATATTTGCCAAAAGCTGCAGGGCATCAAGGTTTTTACCTTTTCTTCCAATCAGAATTGAAGAATTCTGAGAATCAAGCTTTATTCCAATCTTCTTTTCTTCTCGGAATGCAAGCTCTACCTTTACATCGTAACCCATTTTTTCAATTACGTTTTTTACAAAATCAACCATCTTTTCTTCAAATTCATCCTGCGGAACAGGATTTATTGCAGTTCTGCTTATAGCTGCAAAAGAAGAACCATTTGTACTCAAAGTAGACGGCTGCGCATCATCCAAAGTATGAACACAGATTTTTACATATCCGTTCTTAAAAAGTGTTTTTTTCTGAGATTCCAAAATTTCAACATCAAACTGGTCTCTCTGAAGACCAAGTTCATTTGCGGCAATTTCAATTGCTTCTTTTTCTGTTTTTCCTTCAAATTCGTAAGTCATTTATATTACTCCCATTATTTGTTTTTTTTGGTGGAAATTTCTGCCTTTTTAGATTTCATCGCTTTGTTTATTATAATCTGCTGAATCATCTGGAAAACATTGCTTACAGTCCAATAAAGCAAGAGTCCGGACGGAGCGTTATAAAACAATACAAAGAATAAAATCGGCATACCGTACATCATCATTTTCATTTGAGCCTGTGAAGAACCTGCAGCTCCGGCAGTTCCGCCCATATTTGTAATTTTTCCAAAGAACAGCTGCGAAGCAAGGTAAATAAAAGGTAAAATCCTAAGATGATTTCCAAAGAACGGTATATTAAATTTAAATACATAAATGCTGTCACCAGAAGAAAGGTCTTCAATCCAGTGAGGAATAAAACTTGAGCCGCGGAATTCAAAATAATTATTGAACAGGTTGTACATTGACCACAAAATAAGGAACTGAACAAGCATAGGAAGACATCCGCTCATCGGATTATATCCAACATCCTTATAAACTTTTGCCATTTCCTGCTGCATTTTCTGCGGATTGTCCTTATATTTGTTCTGAACAGACTGTACTTTAGGCTGAATTTCCTGCATTTTGAGCGTAGACATCGACTGATTTTTTGTCATCGGGAACATTGCAAGCTTTATTAAAATCGTCATAATTATGATAGAAATACCCCAGTTATGAACGACTTTATTAATAACTTCCATAATCCACTTAAGGATTGTCTCAAGCCAGCCAAGCCAGCCATTTGAATTCAAACTTTCAGTAAGTCTAAGTCCGCTTAAATTCCATACATTTTTTTCAGACGAATTATAAATCTTAAGGTCTTTTTCGTTTCTAGGACCAAAATACATATAATATGTATCTTTTAAATCTGTCGCTTTTACAGGTTTTCTGATGGAAATAACCTGGGCATTTGCATAATTATTTACTTCAACAATATTTGAATAATAAGAATAGTCCATTGAATTAATATTTTCAGGAATTAAAATTTCCTCAAAATATTTTCCGCCTATTCCGTTCCACAAATATTCTTTGCCGTACAATTTTATTTCAGGTTTGTTTCCAATAATCTGTCTTTTAGCTTTATTTCCATTAAAAGAAATAAACTGACGGTTTTCATATCTGTTCAGCTTTGGATTAAAATAAGGTCCAATCTGCGGAGAAGTCCTTAAAGTATAAGAAAATTCTGTTTCATCATCAGAATGGAACAGAATTTCAAGTTTGAACATATAGTCATCTTCAAAAGTGTATCTTTTTCCGAATGTAACTTTATGATTTTTTCCTTCATCATCCGTTGTTACAAAATTTTTTGTAAACAAATAAGTTTTTTCATCCGGCTGCGAAAAATTAAAAAGTTCGTTTAAAATTTTCGCATTGTAATTTTTACCAAAAGCAACTGCACATGCCCTGTTAAACTCAGAAACGTTATCAACCATCTGAACGCCTTCTTTTGTGTCAACGTCAATGTGGTCTGTCAATCTATAACTGATAATGTCTCCGCCCTTATTTGTAAGAACTACTTCAGTTTTTGAAGTTTTTACAACAATCTGCTTTTCTTCTGTAACTTCCTTTACAGATTTTATGCCGAGATTTTTTATTTCCTCAGCTGCCTTATCATTAGTTGGCTCAGAAACTACATTTTCAGCAACTGAATTTTCAGGTTTAGCAGGAGTTTTTGGCATAAATCGTGACTGCAAAAAAATAGAAGCCACAACAACAACCGTAGAAAGAACAATTGCCAGAATTGTGTTTTTATTCATGAAAATTCTCCTCAGGCGATTTTTTAGTTAACCCATAATCAGGGAACAGGATCATAACCGCCTTTGAAAAAAGGATTACAACGTAATATTCGTTTTATTGCCAGAAAAGTTCCTTTACCAGAACCATATTTTTGAATTGCTTCCAACGCGTATTGAGAACACGATGGTGTGAATCTGCAACAACGAGGGTGCAAAGGCGAAATATATTTTTGATAAAAACGGATAAAAAAACAGAAAAATTTTTTAAGAAAATTTTTCATTCTTTTATTAATCCTGCCTTTTGAAACAATGTACGAAATTGAACACATCGCGTGCTGAACGAGTCATTTCCAGGATAAACAAGAATTATAATATCATATCCAGTGTTCAGATGTGTTTTAAAAAAACGATAGGCTTCACGGCTGTAACGTTTAGACAAATTTCTTTTTACAGCATTACCGTAACCGCGAGGCAAAGGAAATCCTATTCGATTTATTTCTGTACCATTTTCTCTAAAAAAAATTCTGGCACCGGAAATACTCGCTCTGTTTCCTTTTTTAAACAGTGTTTTGAAATCAGCAGGATTTTTTAAGCGTTCATTGCGTTTAAAAAATCCTGTTTTGACTAACTCTGTTTCCATCCCTAAAAAAATCAGTATGGCTTCTTTTCGTCAGAAATTGAAAGTTTTGCTCTGCCTTTGGCACGTCGGCGTGCAAGAACTTTGCGTCCGCCTTTAGTAGCCATTCTAGCTCTAAAACCAAATTTTCTATTGCGTTTAACTTTGCTTGGTTGGTATGTACGTAACATAAGTACAATGCTCCTTCTTTATAAATAAAATCCGTATATTTTATGCGAATTATAAAATATCAAAATGTAGTAAAATAATATATCAATTATTTCTATTTTTGGTCAACATACTTTTTCTTATCGTATCAAACATTGCTTTTAATTCTTCCGGAAGTTCCTCTTTTTCTTCTTTATTTTTTTCCTTTTTTTCTGAATATTTATTTATAACTTCATTTTCTTTTTCATATCTCTCAAACAATTTTTTATCAGCTTTTTTTATTTCTTCACCATAATCAACAGAATTTAAAACAGCATTGCTTCCACGTGTTCTGAATACTATTCCTTTTATACGCATTTCAGGACTGTACATTTTTAGTCCGTTTATTATAAATTTTGAATAAAACTGCATCATCTGTGACCATGCGGGATGGTCTGTTTCCACAAGAAGAGTTTCATTTTTTATATCGACAATTGAACTGTGGTCATACAATTTCTGACCAAAATTTTTATCTCCAATCCTGTTGATTTTTGTTACAACTGTTTTCCACGAAGAATAGAATTTATTATTTTTTTCTAAAGTTGATTTTTCTATGTTGTCAAAAGTTCTTGTAAGCATTTCAGAACAGTCAATGATTTCATTCTTCATACCATTCTCCATTCTTTATTTTATAAACTTTCGTACTTTCCTTCATATAATTTTTATATGGTTCGCCCGGAAGAAATGTGCAGAAAAGCTGGTCATATTCAGGAAGAAGAGCAGTTATCTTCTGTCTTTTTTCAGGGTCAAGCTCAAGCATTACGTCATCCATAAGAAGAACCGGCTTTATTCCTGTTAATCGTGTGTAATAAACTGACTGGGCAATCCTTAAAATCAAAGAAACAAGCCTGCATTGTCCTGTTGACGCTGTAGGCACAAATTGTTTTCCATCTTTTACAAATATTATTTTATCTCTATGAGGACCAGAAAGGGTAGTCTGCATTATTTTATCCTGATCCCTTTTACTCTTTAAAAACTCCGTTATATCATTTACAGAAGGAAATTTTGTTCCTACCTCCTGCCTTATTTCTTTCCAGCTTGGAACATAAGAAATAGCTACATTTTCAATGCCTGAAATTTGCTCATAAAGTTTTCCAAAAATTTCATTGAACTGAAAAACAAGATTTTTTCGTTTAATCTGAATTTCCAGTCCTTTTTGAGCAAGCTGATAATCATAAATATCAAGCATCTCATAATTACATTCTTTTAAAAGCAAATTTCTTGTTTTTAAAATTTTTCTGTAATTTCTAAGGTCATCAATGTAAAGCTCATCATACATCGTTAATGACTGATCTAAAAAAAATCTTCTGAATTCCGGCTCACCAGTTGCAAAGCGCATATCGTCATGACAAAAAATAACGCAAGGAATTGTGTTTACAAGTTCTTTTCTGTCTTTTATACGCTTTGAATTTTTTTCAATTATTTTTTTTCCTTTGTCGTATATGACCTTTATATTTTGAGTATTTTCTTTTTCATTAGTATAAAGTGAATTTATAGCAAAATTCTGCTCACCTTCTTTTATAATCTGAGAATCAACATGAGTTCTAAATGACGAACCGTAGGCAGAATAATAAAGAGATTCAAGAAGATTGCTTTTCCCCTGACCATTTTCTCCTACAAAATAAACTTCTTTTGAAAGAAGATTTATTTTATCGTTCTTCAAATTGCGAAAATTAAATAAAGAAAGTGAAAGAAATGGCATTTTCTAGCCGTTCAAATTCATTGGCATTATTATATGAAAGAAATCACCTGCAGGTTCAGGACGCAATGTAATTGCTTTCATTACTTCTGAAAATTCAAAAACAATATTTTCAGTGCTTATATTTTTTAACGGTTCAGAAACATAACGGCTGTTTAAGGCAATTGTTATTTCATTTCCTTCATACTGACATGGAATTTCCTCATCCGCAGTACCAATCTCTGATTCAGGAGAAGTCAATGTTAAAGTTCCAGGACTGATTTTAAACAGAACTCTATTAACCTTTTTATCAATCATAATTTCAATTCTGCGCAATGCCGATTCCAAATCAGACTTGTTAACCGCAAAATATGAATTTTGTTTTTCAGGAATTACTTTCTGATAGTTAGGAAACTGTCCTTCCAAAAGTTTTGAAGAAAACTCATAACTTCCAAAACGAACAAAAATCAATTTTTCAACAATCGCAATTTGAATGTTTCCTTCATCCGGCGCGTTTTTAAGTATGCACCTAAGAATTTTTGTAGGAACAATAGAAGATTCAAAATTTATTCCTGCCGGCAAATCTTTTTCCGCATAAGAAAGGCGTCTTGCATCCGTAGAAACTGTTACAAATTTGTCATCTTTTCTTGTAAAATAAACGCCCGTCATAAAATAACGGTTCTGGTCTTCTGAAACAGAAAAAATTGTATGCTGAATCATTTCCTTTAAGTCTTTTGAAGGCATTTCAAAGAAAGGAACGTTGTTTGCCTCAGGAATTTCTGCAAATTTTTCACTTGCAATACTTTTAAGCTGAAATTTTACTTTTTTTGAAACAGGTTTTATTGTAACTTTTATGTCTTTCTGCTCGAATTCAATTTCTCCGTTTGGCAAAGAAGAAAGTATTGTGCTGAATTTATCGCAGAAAATAGTTGTGCTTCCTTCCTCTATAACATCAACCGGAATGCTTGTTATAAAATTTACAGAAGTGTCAGAAGCTTTTATAGTAAGAGTGTTGTCATTTGCTATTAAAAGTATATTTGAAAGTATTGAAATAGGGCTTTTATTTGTAATAATTTCCTGAGCAATAGCAATTTCCTTTATCATTGCTTCTCTGTCGAAAGTGAATTTCATAAGTTCTCCTTTTTATTCACAGATTTAGAATTTAGTAAATTTAATAATAAGTACGCGTTTAAAGTGGAAAAGTTATTTATCTTTTTATATATGAAAGAATTGCATTGTTTATAACCAAGGCAGTTCTATTCACTTTTAAATAACTTATTCACAATTTTGTTTATTTTTTTTCATTATAAACAAGTTATCCACATCATTTTAACATAGTATATACTTATTTTGTGTATTTTTTAACTTCCTCCATCAAATTTTTTATTTTCTGAGCAAGAGATGGATCTGAATTTATCTTATCAACAATTTTGTTGTATCCGTTCATTATTGAAGTATGGTCGCGGCCTCCAAATTCGTTTCCTATTTCTGTGTAAGCATATTCTGTCATTTCTCTAGTTATATAAACTGCGATGAATCTTGGAATTATATATTTTTTATCTCTTCTTTTTCCTTTTAATTCTTCAACTTTTATGTTATATGCTTCAGCAACGACCTTTTGTATATTTTCTATGGAAACATTTCCTGTTCCTGGAGCGGCGTAAAGATTTGAAAGCTGCTGCTGTACAATTTCAAGGGTTATGTTTGGACTTACAAATTCCGTGTACATAATAATTTTGTTCAAAGCCGATTCAAGGTCACGGATGTTTGTTTCTACAGTTTTTGCAATGTAGTCAATAATTTCTTCCGGCAATGCCTTGTCTTTTATTTCCAGTTTTTTATGTATGATTGCCTTTCTTGTGTCAAAATTAGGAATATGAAGGTCAAGACATGCTCCGCTTCCAAGACGGCTTACAAGTCTTTCTGCCATATTTCCAATTTCGTTTAAAGGACGGTCGCATGTAAAAACCATCTGGGCTTTTTTCTTGTGCAATGCTTCAAAGACATAAAAAAGTTCTTCCTGAAGTCCGCTTTTTCCGTTTAAAAAGTGAATATCATCAAGAAGAAAAACATCAAGATTTCTATATTTTCTTTTGAATTTTTCAGTTGTCTTATTGATTATTGAAGAGGAAAATTCATTCAAGAAACTTTCAGTCTGAATAAAACAAATTTTTTTCTGTTCAGAGCTGTTTTTTAAGATTTCGTTTCCAATTGCCTGCATAAGGTGAGTTTTTCCAAGACCGACTCCACCGTAAATAAGTATTGGATTTGTTTTTTCTCCCGGTGCAAGGGATGCTGCATAACAAACATTGTATGCAAATTTACTTCCTATTTCTTCGCCAGTTACAAAATTTTCAAAAGTAAAATTTGGATTCAAAGTTGAATTTGTGTTGTTATGTGCTGGAACTTGTTTTTTTGTTTCTTTTTCAATTTTTACAGGCTCTTCTTTTGAATTTAATTCTTCCTTAAAATTTGAAGAAGATTGAATCGTAGTGGAGTTGAATTTAGGAGTAATATTTATATTTGAACGTCCGGTTATTTCACAAATTTTGTTTTCAACTTTTTTTACATTTCCTTTGGAAAGCATTCTCTGCCACAAAAATTCTGATGGAACAGAAACTGTGATTGTGTCTAAAGTATCTTCAAGATATTCCATTTTGTACCAGAGTAAAAATTCATTTTCCTGGCCGATGTTTTTGTATTCTTCATGTATTTGTTCCATTGCAAATGGCCAAATTTCTTTATAATTCTGTTCGCTCATACTTTATGATTATAAACTGCCTTTACTTTTTTAATCAATCAAAGTATATTTTAATTAAGTTATTTCTATAATGTAATAAAAATGTAATAAAGATTCGCTCAAAGGTTATATTTTATGATATTTGTGTTCAAGGAATGTAACCGGTTACGATGACTTATAAAAACGAACGATACCCAGCCTTAGTGACTCAGGGTTAGTTTATTTTATGAATATAAATTTCCAAAAATTAGACAAAATCAAGGAAAAAAATAATGGCTGCAGAATATGGTGCAAGTAATATTCAGGTTTTAAAAGGACTTGAAGCTGTAAGAAAACGTCCTGGAATGTACATAGGTTCTACAGGTCCAAAAGGACTTCATCATCTTGTTTATGAAACCGTTGACAATTCCATTGACGAAGCAATGGCTGGTTATTGCGATAAAATTGTTGTTGCTCTTGAGAAAGATGATGTAGTTCGCGTAGAAGACAATGGACGCGGAATTCCTGTTGATATTCATCCTACTGAACATATTTCTGCTTTGGAACTTGTTCTTACTCGTCTTCATGCCGGCGGAAAATTTGATAAAGGTTCTTACAAAGTTTCCGGCGGTTTGCACGGTGTAGGTGTTTCCTGTGTAAATGCTCTTTCTGTATGGATGGAAGCAACTGTAAAACGTGATGGTCATATTTATCAGCAGAAATACGAAAAAGGTATTCCTAAAACAAAAGTAGAAGTAATCGGCGACATTGATTCTTCAGTTCATGGAACAACAATCCGATGGAAAGCTGACCCTTCAATTTTTACAGTAACAACAACTTACGACTGGGATATTCTTATTCAGCGATTAAAAGAACTTGCTTTTTTAAACAGTGGAATAACCATTGTTTTTAGGGATGAACGCCTTGAAAATCCTAAAGAAGAAGTTCTTAAATACGAAGGTGGAATTGTTCACTACGTAAATGAAATTAATTCTAAGGCTAAATTTAAATATCCAGAAGAACCAATTTATATTACTGGCGAAAAAGATGATGTAATAACAGAACTTTCTTTTCAGTACAACGAAACTTATTCTGAAAACATACACACTTATGTAAACGATATTAGGACAACAGACGGCGGTACGCATCTTGACGGATTTAAATCGGCGCTTCTTTTTGTTATATCTAAATTTCTTGATTCAAATGAAAAGATAAAAAAGAGAATGCCAAAAAAAGAAGGGAAATTAGATCCAAAAGAAGACCCTTACGAAAAAATAAATGGAGATGATGTAAAAGCCGGACTTGTTGCAGTTCTTTCAATGAAAGTTCCTGAACCGGAATTTGTAGGTCAAACAAAAGATAAACTTGGAAATCCTGAAGTCAGGGGAATAGTTGATTCTCTTGTAAAAGAAAAACTTACAATTTTCTTTGAACAAAATCCACACGTTGTAGAAAAAGTTCTTGAAAAAGCTGTTGGAGAAGCAACTGCAAGAATTGCAGCTAGAAAGGCAAAAGACGCAAGCCGTAAAAAGTCTGGTTTGAGCGGTTTTAAAAAACCTGAAAAACTTTCTGACTGTTCAATAAAAGATAACCCTGAAATTTGTGAAGTTTACATTGTCGAAGGAGATTCTGCCGGCGGTTCTGCAAAAGCTGGGCGTGATGCAAAAACCCAGGCAATTTTGCCTCTTTGGGGAAAAATGCTGAACGTAGAAAAAGTTACTGCAGATAAAGTTATGAGCAATGAAAAACTAGAACCTATAATTAATACTCTTGGAACAGGTTTTGGAAAAGACTTTAATATAGAAAAACTTCGCTACCATAAGATTATAATTATGGCGGATGCCGATGTTGACGGTTCTCATATTAGAACTTTGCTTTTAACGTTCTTCTTCAGATATATGCCGCAGCTTATTGAAAGAGGATATGTTTACCTTGCGATGCCTCCTTTATTTAAAGTCCAGTTAGGAAAAAAAGAACCAGTTTACTGCTATTCAGATCAGGAACGCGATAATGCCCTTATGGAACTTGGTGAAAACCGTAGCAAAGCAGATGTTCAGCGCTATAAAGGTCTTGGTGAAATGGATGGAAAACAACTTCGAGAAACAACAATGGATCCTGCCCATCGTCACATGAGGGTTGTTACAATTCCAGATGCAGAAGCTGCCGACAAAATTTTTACTATTTGCATGGGTGAAGAAGTAGAGCCTCGCCGTGAGTTTATAGAAACAAATTCAAGTTACGCTAATTTGGATATTTAAGATATTATGGTGGTTGGGCTTGTCGAAACCACTTCTTAAAAACTAAAAAGGTCATTTCGAAAAGCTCAATGACCAAAACGGAAATCATAAATGTTAGAACAGACAAAAACCGCGGAAGGCGGAACTTTAATAAAAATTCCAATTGAAGAAGAAGTAAAAAAAGCATATATCGATTATTCAATGTCGGTAATTGTACAGCGTGCATTGCCAGACGTTCGTGACGGATTAAAACCTGTTCACAGAAGAATTATGTATGCGATGGATACTCTTCATCTTGAGTCCGGCGGAAAAACAAAAAAATGCGCCACAATCGTTGGTGAAGTTCTTGGTCATTACCATCCGCATGGAGATGCTTCTGTTTACGATGCTCTTGTTCGTCTTGGACAAAAGTTTGCACAGCGTTACACAACTGTAATTCCTCAGGGAAACTTCGGTTCAATTGGCGGAGACCCTCCGGCCGCATACCGTTATACCGAAGCAAAAATGTCTAAAATCACGGAAGAAATGGTTGCCGACATTTCTAAAAATACCGTTGATATGGTTCCAAACTTTGACGACACAACAAAAGAGCCTTCTGTTCTTCCAGGAGCATTTCCTTTCTTGCTTTGTAACGGTACAACAGGAATTGCAGTCGGCATGGCGACAAATATGCCGACTCACAACCTTCGTGAAGTGGCGGCTGCAATTTGCGCTTATATCGACAATCCTGAAATTTCAATTGACGAATTGATGAAATACATAAAAGGTCCGGACTTTCCAACAGGCGGAATTATTTATGGCCGTGATGGCATTAAAAAAGCTTATAGAACCGGCCGTGGAAGAGTAACAATTCGTTCAAAGTTCACAATTGAAACAGATAAAAAGGGTCGTGAAAAAATTGTATTTACAGAAGTTCCGTACGGTGTGAATACAACTTCAATCATAAAAAAAATTAATGACCTGAAAGAAAATAAAATAATTGATGGCATTGTAGATGCAAATGATGAATCTTCTGATACAGATGGAATGCGTCTTGTTGTTGAACTAAAAAAAGGTACAGTAACAAAACTTGTGCTGAATCAGCTTTTTGCAAAAACAGACTTGCAGTCAAATTTTGGTATAATAAACCTTGCACTTGTTCCTAAGGAAAAAGAAGGAGTTCCTTCTCGTTACGAAGAACCAGGATATTTAACTCTTCCTGCGGTTTATTTAAAGCCAGAGATTTTAAATCTAAAGCAGCTCATTGGTCATTATGTTTCTCATAGGGATGAAGTAATTACCCGCCGCACAATTTATGACTTAAAAGTTGCAAAACACAGAATGCATATTTTGGAAGCATTGATTACGGCAATCAATAATATTGATGAAGTAATCAAAATTATCCGCGGAAGCGAATCGACTGAAATTGCAAAACTTTCCCTTGAAAAGAGATTTAATTTTGACGACGAGCAGGCTCAGGCTATTGTTGATATGCAGCTTAAGCGTCTTACTCATTTGCAGATTGAAGATTTGCAAAAAGAAATAAAAGAGCTTCAGGCCTGGATAGATTATTTACAGGATTTATTGGAACATCATGAAAAGATTTTAAATCTTATAAAGGAAGATGTTAATAAACTTGCAGAAAAATACGGTGATGACCGCCGGACAGACATTATTGCCGATGAAGTTGAACAGATAAACGTTGAAGATATGATTAAGGAAGAAGACATGGTTGTCATGATTTCTAAACTTGGTTATATGAAGAGGGTTTCTGTAACTCAATACAAAAAGCAGAGTAGGGGAGGAACTGGAAGCAACAGCGCATCCCTTATTGAAGATGATTATGTAAACCAGCTTTTTATTGGTTCAACACACGACCACATTTTGTTTGTAACGAATATCGGAAAAGCATATTGGATAAAAGTCCATGAAATTCCTGAATCTTCTAAAAACGCACGTGGAACAAATATCAAGAGCTTGATTGCAATTGGAGCGGATGAAGAAATAACGACTGTTGTAACTCTGCGTGAATTCAGCGAAGACCAGTATCTGTTTATGACAACAGCAAATGGCATTGTAAAGAAAGTTCAGACTTCAGAATTTTCCAATGCGAAGACAAGAGGTATTATCGGTCTTAAATTGAGGGATGGCGACAAACTTATAAGCGCGATTCCGACAGATGGAGAATCAGAAGTTCTTCTTGTTACCAGACGTGGAAAAGCCCTGCGCTTTAGCGAAAAAGATGTCCGATGTATGGGAAGAGCCAGCAGCGGCATAAAAGGAATGAAGCTTTCTGAAGGCGATGAAATTTCCGGAGCAATAAAAATTGAGGCAGATGACAGCATTCTTCTTCTTACAGAAAAGGGTTACGGAAAACGTGTAAAGTTTGAAAACTTTAATCCTCATGGAAGAGGAACTGGCGGACAGAAGATTTTTGGAAACACGGACTCCCGCGGTGAAATAGTTGGAGTTCTGGCGGTTTCTGACAAGGATGAAATCGTCTGCATGACAAGCCAGGGAAAAACTTTAAGGGTTACAGCGGAAACTATCACGCAGCAGGGCAATCAGTCTACAGGAGTTAAGGTTGTAAAGGTTTCTGAACCGGATTTCCTTGTAGGATTTGATAAAGTTCCTAGAAATGAAAATTAATTCTTTATATTATAAAGAATTACAGATTTTATAAAAAATATGAAAAAATATTTTTTTTAGATGACAAATTATGCTTTTTATATTATAGTAAAAAAGGGTAGTAGTATTAACTAGGGAAATATTTATACATCAGGCAAAGGGTCAGTCGGAAGACTGGCCCTTTTTGTTTTAAAATGAATTTATAACTTATCCACTTTTTATCCACTTATTGTGGATAACTTGTGTTTAAAATTATGTAAGCCAGATTGTTTGAAGATAATGGTTATTTTTAATTTATGGTTATGTTCCACGTGAAACATTTTGTATCTATAAAAAAATATTTGCAGGTAAGATTTTTGCAGATTGTATTCGGCATGGAGAATATCAGAAGTAAGTAAAAATATATCCAAAGGGTTATGATTTATATTAATAAGAATAATTTTATTTTCGGTCAGATTTTTTGAATTTCTGGCTTTTTGTATTTGTGTGTAAATTAAAGCAATTTTTATTATGCGTTTTTTTATTGCGGTAAATGATACTTTTGTCTGTATTCTGTGTTTTATTGTTTCACGTGAAACCTTGCATATTTTTGTTTTTTTTGTTTCACGTGAAACTTTACACTTTGTTGATTTTTTTTAGAGATTTTTTAAGGAGATTTTAGGGTGGGTGGAGGCTGTTTCACGTGAAACAATAATCTTGGTGATTTTAATTTTACTTGAGTTTTTTTTGATTGTTTTGTAAGTTGATTTTAATAATCTGCATTTTTTTTAGAAAAAGAGAAAAAGGTGTAGAAACCTGTGTTTCACGTGAAACAGTAAACAAACGAACGGAAGTTTATAAAAACTAGAACTTACGTTTGTATGAAAATTTTCAAACGAACGATTATTAGTCAAAAATATCTTGGTTTGTGCAGGATAAAAAATCGTTTTTGTTCACAGACTGAAATCAGACTTTTTTGCAGATTGAAAAACCGACGGTTTTCTGTTGGCGGAAAGTGTTTTTTTCTTTTTGTTTTGAATGTTCCGGAATGCTGTAAATCCGTACTCTGGAAAAAAAAGTTTCCAGGTAGCGGCGGTAAAATTGTGCGTAAAGGGAAAAAAAAAGATAATTCTATGTAAAAACAATACGACGCTGCTGTTATACTTTGTGTTCCGGTGAGGTGCGGAGTAAAGCTTAAAGGAATGTTTTATAGCTTCAAATGTCGGGTTTTATAAATCCAGCAATTTAAGGAACTGCCGGAAAAAGCGCGTTAATTCGCAAAATATGGATTCTGTAAAAACTCGATATTCAGGTTGATAAAATAAAAACTGCCGTAAGGTACGTTTTTTATAAAAAGAATGATTGTATGATGTGTCAGATTGAATACGTGCTGCCCATTTTCTTTAAAATTAAAACGTGAAGCATTATGTCTTGCATTTTTTTTGATTGAAGCGCTAGGCGAATGAAGATGATTGTAATTCGCCATCGAAACTTGGCGCGCTAAAAATTTTGTTATCAATTCCATGGCGGATAACACAATTGCTTATGATGTAAACTTTACGTTCTTTTTAATGTAAAAAATAAGTCTTGATGGCTCAACGAACGCAATTCCCGGATTTTTGGAAACAAATAAATATTCAAAGGTATATTACGATGCGAAAGCCCGGCCGTTGATGTTGGTTAAAATACACGGACTGTAAATAATCCTTAGTCCAGCATGCCTTGTTTCCGCCAATGAAAAAAATATTATTTTTAGCAGAAAGCAACAGGCGCTGGAAACGATATTCCTGATACGCGCATGGTCAACGTCGCAGAATTTTCAAAGTAATTGAGCCGTGCGCTGAGTGCATCCGTTGATGTCTGGGCCGGAAATGTGCCCGGTTGCAATTCTTTTTGGAACAGATGTCATTCAGAACGTTGTTCCGGTGTCCGTTGGTTTCCGTGAAACATTGAAAAGCGCAGTGCTTATGAAATACTGAAAAATACTGGTATTGCAAAAAGAAAAAAAAATGAACTGCCGGTTTTCCCAGGAATAGCAATGAAGAATATTCTTGCGCCAGATTGGAAGTGCGGCGAAGCCGGAGGCTGTGCCCACTTTTTTTTGTGCGCGTTGAAAAAACTTGGATGTTATTTTTTATTTTATAATATGGATGAAAATTTTTATTTACAGCCTCTGCCAACACTGAAAAGCTGGTTGCGGTTTTAATTTGCGCCTATGTAAATCTGATTAAAAACGTTGTGCTGTTGTTTTTTTCAGGTAAAAATTCCCATTCCCATACTAGATAAGATTTGATATAATGACATTTTAGTATGGATACTAAAGCATGTTTGGTCCTGGCAAACGGACTGGTTTTTGAAGGAAGGTCATTTGGCGCTGAAGGAATAATAATTGGCGAAACAGTTTTTACTACAGGTATGAATGGTTACCTGGAAACTCTTACAGATCCAAGTTATTATGGTCAAATTGTAACACAAACTTTTCCACTTATTGGAAACTATGGCGACATAAAGAAGGATTACGAAAGTTCAAAGTGTAATCTTCGCGGTTATATTGTGCGTCAGTGGTGTGAGGAACCTTCTAATTTCCGTTGCGATGGAGATTTGGATTCTTATTTAAAATCACAGAACATTATAGGTCTTTACGATATTGATACCCGCAGGCTTACAAAGATTTTGCGCGAAGTTGGCGTTATGAACGGCATGCTTATAAGCGGAAACAGCAAGGACGCTCTGGAAGCTTTTGCGGCATTAAAAGATGAAAAGAAAAAAACTGCTCTTTTTGAAAAAATAAAATCATACAAAATTGAAAAAGCTGTTGAGTCTGTAACAGGCAGTGCGACCGGTGTAGAAGAACCTGCGGATGTTGTTTTTTCTGAAAGCGCAAAATACCGCTTTGTTCCGGTAACTGCTGATGGAACTAAAATCAATGATGAAAAAGAAGCGATGAAAGCCGGAAAGGGCAAAAAGGTTGTTCTTTGGGATTTTGGCGCAAAAGCTAATATCCGCCGTGAACTTTTAAAGCGCGGTCTTGAAGTTGTTACAGTTCCATGCTCATATACTGCGGAACAGATTATGGCTTTGAATCCGGATGGAGTTATGCTCAGCAATGGACCTGGTGATCCTGCGGAAAATGCCGGAATTATTGCAGAAATCAAAAAACTTCTGAAGACAGGAATTCCGATTTTTGGAATTTGTCTGGGACATCAGCTTTTGGCTCTGGCGAACGGAGCGCAGACAATGAAACTAAAATATGGTCACCGCGGCGCGAACCAGCCTGTAAAATATACAAAAACAGGACGCGTTTACATTACTTCGCAGAACCACGGCTATGCTGTAAAAAATGATTGTCTGCCGGAAGGAGCGGTTCAAAGTTTTGTTAATACAAATGATGGAACTTGCGAAGGTCTGACTTATACAAAAATTCCTGCATTCAGCGTTCAGTTTCACCCGGAGGCTTGCTCTGGTCCGCTTGACGCAAATTTCCTGTTCGATGAATTTGTAACGCTCATTAATAATCACGATTATTTTAAGAATTTCAAATCTGAATACGAAAGAGTTGATGCGATTGCTTATTTTGCTTCAACAATTAAAGCCACAAAGGCTAAGGCTTAAAAATTTAGGAAGGAAAAAATGCCACTTAATAAAGATATTCACAAAGTTATGGTTATTGGTTCTGGTCCGATTATTATCGGCCAGGCGGCAGAATTTGACTATGCTGGAAGTCAGGCCTGCAAGGCTTTAAAGGAGCAGGGGCTTGAAGTTGTTCTTGTAAATTCAAATCCTGCGACTTTGATGACAGACCACGCAATGGCTGATCATATTTATATTGAACCGTTGATTCCGGAAGTTATAGAAAGAATTATTGAAAAGGAAAAGCCGGATTCAATTCTTTCTTCACTTGGCGGACAGACTGGTTTGACTTTGTGCATGGAACTGGCAAAATCAGGTTTTTTGAAAGAGCACAATGTCCGGCTGCTCGGGGCAAAGCCTGAGACAATCGACAAGGCAGAAGACCGCCAGATGTTCAAGGATACTATGGAATCAATAGGAGAGCCTTGCATTCCTTCCAAGGTTGTAACAACTTATGAGGATGCTCTTGATTTTGTAAAAAATGTAATCGGTTTTCCGGCGATTATTCGTCCTGCGTTTACCTTGGGTGGAACTGGCGGCGGTATTGCCAATAATGAAGATGAATTCAATGAGATTGCGCACAATGGCTTGCACCGTTCTCCGATTCATCAGATTCTTGTTGAAAAATGTATTTCCGGCTGGAAAGAAATTGAATTTGAAGTTGTTCGCGACCACAGCGGAAACGTTCTGACTGTCTGTTCAATGGAAAACTTTGATCCGGTTGGCGTTCATACAGGAGATTCAATTGTAATTGCGCCGACGGTAACTCTTTCTGACAAGGAATATCAGATGTTAAGAACCGCTTCCTTGAACATAATTTCTTCCCTTGGAATGGAAGGCGGTTGTAACTGTCAGTTTGCGTTGAATCCGGAATCTTTTGAATATGCAGTAATCGAGGTAAATCCGCGTGTTTCACGTTCTTCTGCGCTGGCTTCCAAGGCGACTGGTTACCCGATTGCGAAAATAGCTACTTTGATTGCGATTGGCTATAATCTTGATGAAATTCCAAACTCTGTAACAAAGAAGACTTCTGCCTGTTTTGAGCCTGTTCTGGATTACGTTGTTGTAAAAATGCCAAAATTCCCGTTTGACAAATTTGTCTATGCGGCAAGAAAACTCGGAACTCAGATGAAGGCGACTGGCGAAGTTATGGCTATTGGACGCACTTTTGAAGAAGCGTTGATGAAGGCTGCCCGTGGCGCGGAAATTGGCGTAACTTCCCTGAACCTTAAAAAGTTTAAAGAAGAATCTGATGAAAAAATCATTGAGCGGGTCGGCCAGTGTACTGACCAGCGCTTGTTTGCAGTTTTCCAGGCGTTAAAGCGCGGAATTATGACTGTGGAAGAAATCCATAAAGTTACAATGATAGACGAATGGTTCCTGAACAAACTTATGAATCTTGTTGACATGGAAGATATGTTCCAGATGATAAAAGAAGGCGCGGAGCTTTCTGAAAATGGAACAGCCGAACTTACCCAGGAATTGTACGTTGAAGCAAAAAAACTTGGCTACCCGGACAAAGTAATTGAAGAAATGACCGGCTACGAAATTGAGAATTCCCAGGGAGTTATGGCAAACTAAATAAGGGCGCCTGCTTACAAAAGGCGCCCGGCAGCTTGAAAAAAAATCACAGTTTTATAAAAACATGTCCCAGCAAAGCGGCCGTGTGATTTTTTTTCAAGCAAAACCAATGTTTCTGTTGCAAGGCTTTATTCCACAAGAAAAATCATTCTAAAATATGAGATTTTATATGGATTGGGATGATTAGTTTTACAACAATTTTTAAAATGAATAAGAATTTTGTGAAAAATACGCTTTATTTATATGGAAAAATGTGATTTTTGAGACAATTATTGTTGGAATTTTGTGATGAATTCTATTCCTTATTTTTGCGCTTTTTTCATGAATGTAAGATTTAATAGAGATTGTCGAATTATCGAAGTTTTGTGCTGTTTTTTTTATGGCCTAACGATATTGAGAGGTACATAAAACTGTATTTTAAAACCAAGAAACATTCTAAAAATATGCATTTATGAGTCAAAAACTGTTCTAAAAATCTGCATAATTTGATTATGTTACAAAGAAGAGAGTATCATTTTCTTGATGAGTGGTGAAAAACAAAAAGGAACGAATGTCTGCTTACAAAAGGCGCCCGGCGGAAAATCACGATTCCGCATTATATGTGCATATTTTTGTAAAGAGTTCGGGTGGATATGAATCAAGGCAAAGAAAATGCTTATATTGTCTATGTAAAAAGTTTTTTAATAAAATTATTTCTTGCGTTTTCAACCAAAAAATCATAAAATAAGTTGTAAATGCAAGAAAGTACAAACTCGTCAAAACTAGGCGACATTCTCCAGAAAAATGGCGGATATATAACCCGCAGGCAAATTGATCAAAATGGAATTAAGTCTTGGTTTCTTACGGACTTTGTGCGCAAAGAAAATCTTGAAAAACTTGCGGCGGGTTTCTATGCAAAACCAGACTGGATTACAGATGATTTTCTTGTGTTTCAGTATAAATATCCCAAATTCATCTTTTCTTATGAGTCTGCCCTTTATCTTCTTAATCTTACGGATTCTCTTCCTCAAACTTTTGAAGTAACCGGACCGAAAAACTACCGGCCGTTCAGTCCCAAGGAAAATATCGCAATTATTCACACGGACTACAAAAAAGAAACTTATGAGCTTGGAATCGCGGAAGTTGAAACAAATCTAGGAAATAAAGTTCTTGCATACAATGCGGAAAAAACACTCTGCGACCTTATCCGCCGTTCAGAAAAAATCGATTCTGAAATTTACACGAAAGCCCTTTATAACTATCCAAAACTGAAAAACAAAAATCCTAACCGGCTTATTGAATACGCAAAAATAATGGGAATACAAAAAAAAGTGTATGACACAATGATGGTGGTGCTGAATGAACTATAGCAAAAATTCTGTGCAGGCCCGCATAAAAAATCTTTCCGCAAAAACCGGAGCAAGCGCGAATGTTCTTCTTGCGACATATTTTTTCGAGGCGTTTTTGTATAGACTTTCAAAATCTGACTACGCGGAAAATTTTATTTTTAAGGGCGGATTTTATCTTTCATCGGTTATCTGCGTGCAAAACCGTTACACACAGGACTTGGATTTTAAACTGGCAGGTGAAGAGCTTGAAGAAGAAAATCTTGTAAAAATTATAAATGACATAATCTCCAAAAATGCAGATGACAATATCTCTTTTGATTTCTCATCAATTGAGTCTATAAGAGGCGAAGATCAATACGGCGGGTTTTCAGTAAGCATTATCGGACATCTTGAGAATATTCGTCAGACAGTGAATATAGACATAGCAACCGGCGACCCGATAACTCCCGCCGCAATAACATACAGTTATAAAAGATTGATTGCCGAGGACATTCTGAATTTCAAGGCTTATAATCTGGAATCAATTCTTGCCGAAAAATTGCAGACAATTTACAGCAGAGGACTTTTTAATAGCAGAAGCAAGGATTTTTATGATGTTTATATAATTCACAAATTAAAGATGGGTGAAATTAACTGCGAGAATTTAAAAGAAGCGTTTGCAAAAACTTGCGGATACCGGGAAACTAATTTTTCAAAAGAAGATGTAAATATTCTTTTAAAAGAACTTGAAACAGACATTCAGGCGCTAAACCGCTGGAAAAACTACGCCAGGAAAAATTCTTTTGCAAAAAATATTTCATTTGAAACAGTCATTGAATCGTGCAAATTTATGACGAATATTGTTTTCGAGTGAGTAAAATTTTTCGACGATTTTTTTAAGCCAAAATAGGGCTTTTAATCTGCAGGTACGTCTACAAGATAATAAACGGCAATGTAGGGCAGCTTGGAAAGAAAATCACGATTCCGCATTATATGTGCATGTTTTTGTAAAGAAATTGTTCAACGACTTATTGGCCATTCCCTATTCCCAGCGCTAACCCAGAAAATACTTGTGGTAAAGGATTCAATTTGCAATATTTTACATACAAAATTTTCTGTGGTATAATAGAACAATGATGTTGACAAACATTTCGGGAAATTTTATGCTCAACAACTCAACAACTCAACAACTCAACAACTCAACAACTCAACAACTCAACAACTCAGACGATATAATCGAATTTTATAAAAATTCTAGATTTTACAAATTAATAAAAACAGAAAAGGCATATTTTGTGCGCTTGTGCGTGCAAAATATGCCTTTTTTGTTTTTTAAGGAATTTCAATGAAAAAACATTTTTTCTCTCTGTTGGCGTTTGCCTGCCTGTTGCCGCTTTATGCAAAAAAAGCCGCGATGCCGGAATGGGTTCAGAACTACAGGACTGTGTTCCCGAATTCTGAATATCTTGCCCAGCGTGGAAGCGGCGACAGCGCTGAAAAGGCAAGAACCGATGCAACCGCCGCGCTCTCGCGGTACTTCAAGACAAGCGTGAATGCGAATCTTTCAACCACAATGACTTCCGTTACAGCGGCAAATTCCGCGGAAGAAAAAACTCTTGTTGTGGACGATGTGAATGTTCAGTCGCAAGTGGAGCTTTTCGCGCTTGAATACACCGAGCCGTTCTACTACAAGGCGGAAAAAAAGTGGTACTGCGTGGTCTACATGAATCGCAATGACGCGTGGCAGCAGTACAAGCCTCAGATTGAAATCAAGAAGAACAGCTTTAACGGTCTCTACAAAAATCTTGAAAATGAGCCGGATTATTTTTCCAAAGCTGGAATATGCGGAAAAGTGTGGCGGAACGCAACAGAGCTTTTGGAAAAACTTGAGTACGGCAGAATCATAAATCCAAAGGAAGAGGCGGCTTATCAGGGTGAGCGCGATAGAATCTCCAAAGTTCCGGTGATTTTTGAGGAAAGCAGGCAGAATTGTTCTATATATATTCAGACAGAAAACGACTATAACCGCCTTGCGGAAAGCGCTGTTTCTTCCGCATTTACAGACTACGGAATGAAAGTTGTTAAAAACATTGAGCAGGCGAATTACATTGCGGAAGTCCTCATAGAACTGAATGTGTCGGGAAGCGAGCCCGTCTCTGTAAGGCCCGGACTGGAAGTTAAAATCCAGAACAAAGAGGAAAAAACTGTGTATTCATGCGAGGTTCAGACCGCAGAAAAGTCTGTCGCATATACGCTTGAAAACGCCCAGAAAAAAGCGTTTCCAAGACTGGCAAAGGAAACAGAGGAAGCTGTAAAAAAGGATTTGAGCGGCTTCCTTGAATTATAGAATTTTCATTCGGAGGAAAAAAATGAAAAAGGTATTTGTTGTATGTGCAGCAGCTGCACTTGTTTTAGGAATGGCAGGTTGTGCAAGCACAAAATCTGTTGACCCGACTTTAAAGATTAATGTTGACGATGGTGTTGACAAGGTTGTGGTTATTGACTGGACGGACAGAACTTTGGGAGAGGTTGCGGCTCCTCAGTGGCTAAAAAATATGCGCCGTGGAAATTCTGACACGTTCAAGCAGCAGTGGGGAACAGATGCAAACCGTGTTGTAAAGGTGAGCATGGCGACCGGAAAAACAGAAGCGACAGCACAGGCGTTGAGCCGCGCGGGATTTGCTTACGCGCAGGCGGCGGAGCTTAGCCAGAAAGTGATCGGACGCGTAGGGCAGGGTTTGAATGACGTAGGACAGCTTGAGGCGGTTTATGTTGCAGCCAGCGAGACAAAGGCAGATATGACAGGACTTCGCGAGGAGGCAGGATTCTTCCAGAAAGTGCGCACAACAAAGGCAGGAACAAAAGAGCAGAGCGAGCAGTACATTTACTACACAGTGTTCTCCATGGATAAAGGCACTTGGGATAACCTCTGTAAGAAGTATCTTATGGACGTTATGGGCGGAGCAGACCTGACCACTGAAACACAGAAGAAAGTCTGCGCACTTTTCAGCGAGATGAAGGCAGACGCTGACAAAAAGGACTCAGCTAAACAAGCCGAGGAAGAAGCTCTTTACAAAGTCCAGATGGCACGCCTTGAAGCAGAACGCGCAAAGGCGAACGCTGACGCTGCCGCAAGCAACGCTGAAACTGCGAAAGCTGCCTTAAAAGCAAAAGAAATGGACGCACAGGAAGCTCAGACGAAAGCGGCAACAGAAGAAGCGGCAAATCTGGCTGATTTTTTGATGTAGGGAAGTGGAGAATCGGAGAGAGTTGTTTTTAAGGATTTGAGGAAAATATATGTGCACAAATAATTCAGAAGATAATGAGAAGAAGAAAGGTTGCTTAGAAACTTATAGAAATGTCGCATACATTATATTGCAAGCTTTCTCTTTCGTTATAATTTTTCTTGTTTTGATAGTAAGTCTATATAGAAATAATTTTGTACTAACAAAAGAAGCCTTGCTTTTGATAATACTTCTTTTGGTTATTGCGATTGGTACTTCTTATGACAAAATTTCTTTAGTAAAGATTTTTAGTTTTGAAAAAGCTATAAAAGAAGAACAAAAGAGAGCTGATGAATATAAAAATCGATATGATAAAATTGCAAATGATTTTTCTCTTGTTTTAAGATTATCTCAAAACCAAACTGTTAATAATTATAATAAAAATGAAAATAATATAAATAACAATTTAGAATTTGCTGATAAAAATGAAAAAGCGGAGATTGAGAAATCTGATATAGATTCTGAAGCAGATATAGCTAACAAAGAAGAAACAAAGATTAATTATTCAAAACTAGAAGAAAAAATATGGGATTCTTATATGACGAAGTTTTGTGAAGTAAATTCTTGTAATGTTCAAAATGATATAAAAATTTCATCAACAAATAGTATTTCTCGTACTTCAACAATATTCGATCGTTATTACAAAATAAATAATGTTGAGTATTTTGTTGAAATGAAATTGTTAAGAAGTATAGGTTTTTATTCTCACATTCGAGAAGATATTGGAAAAAAATTGAATCTGCTTATACAAAGAAAAAACGAGTATGGAACAGAAGTAAAACTACATTATGTGCTTGCGTATAGTAAAGATATGAAAAATGCTGAAATGATTAGTTTTATTAATCGACTTAACAGTGATTTTTCTCCTTCTTTGGCTAAAGGTATTTTGAAAATTGAACCAATGGAAGTACCAAATATTTAAATTTATATATAAATAGGAATTTTAAGTTATGAAATTAAGAAAAATTCTAACAATATTTATCACCACATTTCTTTCTTTTTCCATTTTTGCGCAGACAAATGTTGCAGATGCAAAACTTGGAAAGGCTCTTGAAAAAAATAAGGACGCTAACGCTGTTTTTGTGAGCGAAATTGATTTGGCTTCTATGTCAGTTGCTGAGGATGGCGGTATTACTTTGCCTCTTTTTGCAAAGAACAAAATAAAGGTTGTTTCCGGTATGGAGATGGCGAATATTACCGAGCGCATTGCATACACAAAAAAGGCAAAATTTGCGACAACATTTGCAGTAAAGGATTTGCCGTCAAAAACTTATGCAATCACAGATATTGCAGGCATTGAAACGCTTGAAGAATACAAGGAACGTTGCATAGAAGAACAGAAAGCAGAGGCAAGAAAAAATCTTACAAAACTTCCTGTTCAAGTTGTGAATCAAGAAGTTATAAACCTTGCCGGTGCAGAGGCGGCGTGGCTTCCTGGTCAGATTCAGGATAAGCTGAAGAGCAACTTGCAGGAATTCCTTGGAATGAAAACTGTTGTTGACTCAAAGTCTGAGGCGGCATTAAAAAAACTTCAGGCGGAAAGCGAAAGCGATGCCCGCGATGAATCCACCGCGATTGAGCTTGGAAAAATTACAACCGCAAAGTTCGCGCTCTTTACAAAACTCAGAAAAACCGGCAGCGGCTATGTAATCAGCGTGGATTTTACCGACCTTACAACCGGCGAGCAGATGGCAAGCGCGACAAGCAAGGAATATTCAAAAGCCGAATATCTTTACGGCTCAACAGGCGCGATAGACGAGCTTACACTTGCACTTGGCGAAAAACTTGGAATTCAGATAAGCGACCTAAACAAGAATCTTCTTGCAAGCGGTTCTTCTAACTTCAGCGTTGACGACCAGCTTGCCCTTGCAAAGCAGAACGAGGCTCAGTTCCAGAAGATGATGAACGACTACGACGCTGAACTTTCCAAGTTGATGACGAGCAACGACATAAATGCCATCCAGAACAAGAACCGCATCGAGGCGGAAAAAGCCCTTCTTTTGGAAAAGCAGAACGCCGAAAAAAAACGCCAGGAAGAACTGAAGGCACAAAAGGCACGCGCCGACGCGGACGCAAAACTTGAGGCAGAACGAAGCATTTCCCTAAAGACACAGCGCGACCAGATGGCAAAAGATGCCGCGACAAAGGCTGCGGAAGTGCGCAAGCTGAAAATGGAAAAGCAGGGCGTTCTTGGGCAGATAAACATAATTGAGTCCAAGAAAAAGGCTCTTGTGGAAATCCGCCAGAATGTGGAGCACCGTTCGCAGGAACTCTACGACCAGCTTGTTCAGGACCGCAAGAATGAAGAATCAAGAATCCGCAACAAAAACTACACAACCGTGGAGCTTGGAAGCGACGGACAGCCTACAGAGCAGGCAAAAACGCGCCGCGAAAATCAGGTAAAAAAGAGCTACGAAGACCTAACAAACAAATTCTTTGCGGACTGCGAGGCGGTAAAGCAAAGCACAATGCCACAGCAGCAGAGCCTTCTGCAGGAAATTCGTGCCGACCAAAAGGCGTTGGGCAATTTCCGCACTGTAAGCAGCATGGGCGATGAGCTTAAGGTAAGTTTTTGAACGTATGAAGGCAGCCAGAACGGCTGGAATGCATATCTTAGTTTGTATTCAGATGGTGTTCTGCTTTATACAGACAGCTTTATTGTGAATTACGATGCGCTCAGCGGCAAGAAAGCTCCTGATATGGCGACTGAGCTGAACGACGCAGTTATAGAAGAATACACAAACAATGTGGATATGTACAACTCCTTGCTTACACGCGGCGACCCGATTATCTACTTTGAGATTGACTACAACGTAACCGCCGAGCTGGACGACAAGCCAAGCCAGTACACATTCAATTTTAACAAGATTAGGGTGATAAACACCGTGAGTGGCAAAGTAACGCAGACAAGCAACCTGAACAAAGAACAGCCAAGAACTATGAAGCCGGAACAGGATTTGAGGATTTTTGCCGGAATCGTGGAAAGACAAAAAGCAAAAGAAGATCCGAAAAAATATCTGACAGAATCTTACATGGTTGAATTTGGTTTGTGCAGAGCTGATGCGGATGCGAAAATCTCTGCTGAAATTAAGTTTAAAAATGATGTTCTTGCAAGCTTTGTAAAAATTCCTGGAAAAAATTATTCAGTGATGAAAACAGAGGTAACACAAAAACTCTATGAAACAATAATGGGAACAAATCCTAGTTGGTTCCAGCGTGATAATGAAAGGATTGCTGAAGATGAGTTAAAAAATCTGAATGAAACAACATCCAATTATCCGGTTGAAAGGGTGAACTGGTATGACGCAATTGAATTTTGCAATGCATTGAGTGAAATGTTTGATTTTGTACCTGTATATACAAAGCAAGGTAAAGAAATTGTTCAGAACATTAATGCAAATGGTTTTCGATTACCTACAGTTGAGGAATGGACGTACGCTGCAAAAGGAGGACAAAATTACGACTACAGTGGTAGCGACAATCTTGATTCGGTCGGATGGTATAAAGATAACAGTGGAGGTGTAACTCATCCAGTTGCGCAGAAAAAGCCTAACGGCTACGGACTATATGATATGAGTGGAAATGTATGGGAATGGTGTTGGGATTCCAGTGATGAGAATTGGTATCATAAGGACTTCGATCGCTATTACTGTGGAGGTAGCTTTACCGAATATAACCCTAGCACTTGCGAAGTTAATGGTTGGCACAGTTACTATTCCAACTGGAAAACTTCTAGTGATAATTCCAGCGACAGGGACATCGACTATGGCTTCCGCCTTGTCCGCTCTACAGGCAAGTAAATACGAGCTGTGGCTGTGTAGTACCAGTGTAGCGCAGGCGGTAAGCCATAGCGGAACAGGTACGTAAGAGCCACAGCGAGTTGAGGAAACTGAGAGAGAAAGTATGAGGAGGTGAAAGAAAATCAAAATTGTTGGATAGAGTTTATAAAACTTAATGATTAGAGGAAAAATATGGATAAACATAATGAAGAATCTGGTTGTTATGAAAAACTATCAGAATTTCGGTGTGCTAAATGTGATGAACAAATACCGTATGATTGTTTAAAATTTTGTAAACAAGACAATGGAACTTATATATGTCCGGCTTGTTTACATGACATTGATGCAGAAAAACTAAGAGAAGAAATGGGTAGGGATTAAAATATGTAAAAAATATAGACCAAAACTATTTGAATAGGTTCTTATTTGCCGCTCTGCCCCAATTTATGACGTTTTTTGTCAGTCCGTTCCGCGAGCCGTCTAGTCATGCGGAGCTTAACAACTTTTTAATGTCTCATAGCATAATAAATGTGGAAAAACGCCTGATAGACGGTGAGCGTGGTACTGGCTGGGTATTCCTTGTTGAGTATTCGGACAACGCAGGAACAAAATCGTCCTACACGATGAGTGCAAAAATTGACTGGCGTGATGTTTTGACACCAAGCCAGTTTGCAGTTTATGACCTGCTGCGCAAAAAACGCAAGGAAATTGGAGAAAAGACAAAAATTCCTCTTTACGGCATTTTAAGCAACGAGCAGCTTGCTCTTATGTCTCAGAATCCTCCTAAAGCAAAAGAGGAATTTTTGAGAATAAAAGGCGTGAATGACCAGAAATACAAGCAGTTTGGCGAACAGTTTTTGGAAGCCATAAAATTGGCTTTGATTTCTGCTGAGCAGGTAGAAGCAGTTTCTGCGGCGGTCGAGCAAGATGGAACTGTGGCAAAACAGGCAAAGAATTCCGTTGAAAATCAAAATCAGCTGGATATATTTTAGGAGAATTTTATGAATTTTATCGATGAATTGTCTTCAGCCAAACATGAAATTAAGGGCTGTTACTGGAAGATGTTTGGAATCGGGGCACTTTTTGCTCTGATTATGCTTTTATCATGCGTGACTGTTGTCGGTCCGTTCATCATATATGGTCCGATGTTTTTGGGACTTCACCGCGCGATTCTGCAGCTTGTAAGAACAAAAAAAGTAAAAGTTTCTACGCTTTTTTCTGGATTCAAGGATTTTGGAGTCGCATTCCGTGCTGGCTGGTTATGGGGAATAAGAATATTCCTGTGGTCTTTGCTTCTGTTTGTTCCGGGAATTATTGCCGCAATAAGATATTCAATGACGTTCTTCATTCTTGCGGACAATCCTAATATAACTGCGAGGGAAGCCATAAATAAGTCAAAGGATATGATAGAAGGCAGAAAATATGAATTTTTTCAAAATTATGCATTTTATTTTGCCTTGCCATATTTAATGAATTTTATTTCTTCAAAATTGTATGATTTTGGTACAGAAGAAAGTCGGAGTGGAATAGTCATTTTTTCTTTGATTCTTTCTGGAGTTGCATGGATTTATAATATTTTTATCACACCACTGTTCAACTATATATTGCCTGGGAAATTCTATAAAGACACTTTCAGTGAGGAATTTGCTCCGAACACAGAAAAATCTTCAGAAAATATCATAAAAGAGAAAAAGCCGCGCAAACCGCTCAGCGCAAAAGCAAAAAAGATAATTGCGATTGTGTCAGGTTCTGTTTGTGGAGTTCTGTTGGCTGGCGGAATTTTATTTGCTGTAAAACAGGTTCGTAAATCAAGTCTGGTCATGGTAAAAATTCCGGGCAAGGACTATTCAATCAGCAGAACAGAAGTAACGCAAAAACTGTATGAATCAGTAATGGGTGAAAATCCAAGTTATTTCTGCCGTGACAATGAAAAATGTTCTGAATATAAACTGGAAAATCTTAAAAGAAATACATCAAATTATCCGGTTGAAAATGTAAGCTGGTATGACGCAATTTATTTCTGTAACAAACTGAGTGCGAAAAAGGGATTGCAGCCTGTTTATGCGGTGGACGGAGAAACTAATGTCCGTAAATGGGATTACGAGCCGCATAATGAATATGAAATTTATGGCGATATAACACAGAACATTTTTGCGAACGGTTACCGTTTGCCTACAGTGGAAGAATGGCAGTATGCGGCCAAAGGTGGAGAGAATTATAGATATTCAGGAGGCGATGATATTGATAAAGTTGCTTGGTATGAAGATAACTGTAATGATGTGACACATCCGGTTTCACAGAAAAAGCCCAATGGTTATGGTTTGCATGATATGAGCGGAAATGTTTATGAGTGGTGTTGGGATTCCGACGGTGACTACGAACGGTATTCCTGTGGTGGCGACTATGTAGACTACTACGCTCACTGCGAGGTTAGTGACAGGAATGTCTTCAGCACGGATGGTATGTATTCTAATGTCGGTTTCCGCATTGTCCGCTCAAATTACGGCAGCTTAGATATGGTAAAAATTCCAGGCAAAGATTATTCAATCGGCAAAACCGAAGTAACACAAAAGCTGTATGAATCAATTATGGGCGAAAATCCAAGTGAATTCAAAGGAAAAGATAATCCTGTTGAAAATGTAAGTTTCTTTGATGCGATTTATTTCTGCAACAAATTAAGCATGATGTACGGTTTTGAATGTGCTTACGCTTTGGATAATGAAATTGATATAAACGAATGGAATTATACGCCTAATAAGGGCGATGAACCTTATTATAAAGCTTTTCAGTATAATGAAGATGCTAATGGTTTTAGGCTTCCAACTCCAGAAGAATGGCACTATGCAGAAAAAGGCGGTCAGGATTTTAAATATGCAGGTAGCGACAATATTGACGAAGTTGGTTGGTGTGGCAGCAACAGCAAAAATACAACGCATCCTGTTGCAACCAAAAAAGCCAACGGTTATGACCTGTATGATATGCAAGGAAATGTTACAGAATGGTGTTTGGAATCTAAGGGAATTTCTTTAGGAGGATTAAACTGGTCTAATGAAAAGTCTATAAGCAATATCGGTCAATACAATATAATAGGCTTCCGCCTTGCCCGCAATGCTGAATAATTAAAAACGGCAGAAATTCCCAAAAAGAATTTCTGCCTTGTTTTTCTACATTTTTGCTGAATCCATCAGTTCTTCAATCTGGTGTTTGTTCGGCATTACGCAGAGGGCGCCTTTTTTTGTTGTGATTAGGCTGGCTGCGGCGTTTGCGAATGTCAGCATTTTGGTCAGGCGGTCTTGGGTAAAGTTTTTGTAGCCGTTTTCAAGGATTTCGTGAAGGATGCAGGCGCAGAATGTGTCTCCCGCTCCGGTTGTGTCGATGGTTTTTACGTTTGAGAATGTTGGAACACTGGCCTTTAGTTCTGTGTTGTCGTCTGCATAAAAGCAGTTGCTTCCGTGCTTGCCTTTTGTTACGGTTATGAGCGGAATTGAATATTTTTGCCGGATTTTTTCTATTCCTTTTTCAATGCTTGTTTCTCCGGTTATTAATTCCAGCTCTTCTTCTGCGATTTTCAGAATGTCGCACATCGAAATTCCGTACCAGATTCGTTCTTTTGCTTCTTCAATTGAATTCCAGAGCGGTTTTCTAAGGTTCGGGTCGAACGAAAGCATAATTCCGTTTTCTTTTGCAGTTTTAAGGGCAAACTCCGTGGCTTCGTTTACGGTTTTGTTTGTCATCAAAAGGCTTCCATAATGAAGAATCTTTGCGCTTTTTATTAATTCTGAATTGATCTTATCTTTTGAAAGAAATGCGTCTGCTCCGCTTTTTCTGTAGAATGAAAAGTCGCGGTCGCCGTCTGGCGCTGTGTGAACAAATGCCAAGGTTGTGTTGTACTCGTCCGAAAACACAAGGTTTTGAACGTCGATTCCAATTGAAGAAACCCGTTCTTTTAGCATTTTTCCGAACATATCGTTTCCAACCTGTCCGATAAAACTTGTTTTGTGTCCGAGTTTTGAAAGCATTGCAAGAACATTGCACGGCGCTCCGCCGGGGTTTGCTTCCATCAGCCAGTTTCCCTGATCGGTTGTTCCGTTCTGGGTAAAATCTATCAAGAGCTCACCTAATGCGATAACATCAAATTCTTTTTTGCTTGTCATATCTTATCTAGCCTCCTGTTTCTGGAGTTTCCAGGTTTTGCAGCATATTTTTTGCGAAGTTTCATTTTTTATGCGCAAATCTGTGTTTGTTTTGGAAAGAAAGAATGTGTTTGTAAAAGCCATTTTGCCGTCATCCACAAATACTTCTAATGAACAGGTGTCGCCGATAATTCTGATTTTTGTTTCTTTTTCTTTTGGTGGCAGCTTTGCTTTTCTTTCAGAAATTTTTCCGGGAATCTGCGATTTTGAGCGGTCAAAATATATGCTTTGCTCGTACAAATCGATTTTTAACAGGACATATTCGTCTTCTGTGCTTCCCAGGATTATTTTTATTGTTCCGGAAGTTTTTTCTGAAACCTGAAATTCCAGTTCAAAATGGCGTTCCTGCTGGTCCAGAATTGTTTTTTCTTTTTCCGGCGGAATTTCTGAATTTTCTTCATCGGCTCTTAAATTCTCCAGTTCACGAACCGGATTCTGGTATAGCCGGTTGTTTTTGAACGAAAGTTCGCGCGGAATTGTCATCATTCCAGACCATAAATAATTTTCCGGCGTAATGTAAGATTCCCAGGCTTGCATCCATGCGATTAGAATTGTTCTTCCGTCTGAAAGTTTTGTTGTTTGCGGCGCGTAAAAATCAATGCCGTAGTCAATTTGGGCTGCAAAACATTTATTTTCGGCTCTTATGTCGCTGAAGAATTTAAATTTCTTGTAGTCAAGAATTCCTGTTGAATAAACGCTGTTGTTTCCGTCATGAAATCCGGCGTTGTAGTCTTTTTTCATTTCTTGAGGGGAAAAAATCAGCATGTCTTTTCCGTCTAAATTAAGCACGTCGGGACATTCCCACATTCCGCTGAAGTCGTTTCTGCTTGAATCCAAGATTCCTTTGTAAGTCCATTTTTTTGCGTCTTTTGATTCAAATATCACCATTGCGCCGCAGTTGTCCAGCTGTTTTAATACGCAGGCCATGTAGAATTTTCCGTCTTTTTTCCAGATTTTCGGGTCGCGGAAATGATCTTTCTGGTATTCAAACGGAATGTTTTTTGCGGTAAGAACCGGGTTTTGTGAAAATTTTTCGTACGTCTTTCCGTCTCCAAATGCTATGCACTGGTTTTGAATTTCTTTATCGCCGTCTTTGGAAACTCCGGTATATGCAATAATCTGTCTGCCGTCTTCTGTTGAAATCGCTGTTCCTGAAAAACATCCGTTCTTGTCAGCATTTGTGTCTGGCGCCAATGCGACTGGTTCTAAGCTCCACGTGAGCATATCTTTTGTGGTTACGTGTCCCCAGTGCATTGGTCCCCATTGTGTTGAATATGGATGATACTGATAAAAAAGATGGACTTTTCCGTTGAATTCTGAAAATCCGTTAGGGTCGTTGCACCATCCGCCCGGCGTGGCAAAATGGAAAAGCGGACGTTGAGCTAAAATTTCTTTTGAAGAATTGATTTTTTCAGAAAGTTCATTCTGTCTTTTCTGGGCTTTTTCAAGAATTTCTGTCATAGTTTTATCCTTTTATAGCAGATGAAGCGACTGATTCAACAAAGTAACGCTGGAAGAAGATGAACAATAAAAGCACTGGAAGCAGCATTACAACACTGGCGGCCATAAGCTGATCCCAATAAATGTCTCCGCCTGTTCCTGTAAAAGAAGAGATTGCGACGGACATCGGACGTACTTTTTCGTCGGTTGTAACAAGAAGCGGCCACAAATATTGGTTCCACATATCCATTCCCTGAAGAATGCAAACAGTGATAATCGGGCTTTTGTTCAGAGGAAGATAGACATTCTTGTAAATCTGCCAGAACGATGCGCCTTCAAGCTCGGCGTTTTCTGCAAGGGAAACCGGAACTTCCTTGAAATAATTGTAAAAAAGAAAGATGTACAACGGACTTGCTACAAACGGCAAAATCTGGACAGCGTAAGTATCTGTAATTCCAAGCGTAGAAACCTGATACATAAGCGGAAGCATTATTGCTTCCATTGGAATTATGTAAAGTGAAAGCACCGCTAAAAAAATGTATTTCCGGCATTTTAGTTTTCCGCGCTGCAAGGCGTATCCTGCCATTGAGCAAACGATGCTTGTAAGAATGACTGTTGCAACCAGAACAATCATTGAATTTATGAATGCACGCCCAAAGTTCTGAACGGATTCAAAAAGAATTTCCTTAAAGTTGTGGAGCGTTGGATTCATCACAACAAACGCTTTCAAGCTTCCCATATCTTTCATGATTTCGTAGCGGTCATCTTTTAAAGACGAAACGAACATAAGAAAAATCGGGGTGATGATTATAAGTCCGAGGACAAAAAGAAATGCTGTAAAAATAATATCCTTTGCTTTATTTCGTACCATAGTTTCCTCCTATAAAAAGTCAAGATTAATCCCGGGATTTTTCTTCTTTGCCGCGAAGAAGTTTGTTTTGAACAAGGAATATAACGAGTATTAAAAGGAACAGAATCACAGAAGCCGCCGAAGCGTAGCCGATTTTCTGTCCGGCAAATCCGTTTTGATATATGTAATGGACAAGGGTGTTTGTAGCTCCGTTTGGGCCGCCCTTTGTCATGATATTTACCTGGGTAAAAAGTTTTAAAGCCTGAATTGTTGTGATTATAAGCACAAGCGTATTTGTCTCTTTTAAACTTGGCCATGTTACGTTCCAGAATGTCTGAAAAGGAGTCGCTCCATCAATGTTTGCGGCTTCATACAAGTAAGAAGGAATGCTCTGCAATGAGCCAAGATAAATTATCATCTGAAAACCGAACGCTTGCCATGCTGAAAGAATTGTGATAGCAATCAATGCGGAATTTTTATTTCCAAGCCAGTCGATTGAATGAGCCTGGCCAAAAGTAACAAGTTTTAGCGCAAGGTTTGCAATTCCATCCGGATATTGATAAATTGATTTCCATATAACGGCGACAATGACCATCGGCGTAATATATGGAAGAAAAAACATACTTCTTAGGAAGCCTTTAAAGAATCTGGCTTTATTTAAAGCGTTTGCCATAAGAAGCGCAAATCCGCACTGCAACGGAATTACCATGATTGTAAAAAGAACAACGTTTCTGAATGCCTGCCAGAAACTGGCATCTTTGAAAATTTGAATATAATTTCTTAATCCTACAAATTTTGCAGGAACCATAGGATTTGGAATAAGTTTCTGATTTGTTAAGGAAAGCGCGAATGCTGAAAAAAATGGAATGACCATAAAAAATATGAGCAAAATACATGCTGGAATCAGCATATAAATTTCTTGTCGGATATTTTTTTCTTTTAAGGTTGTAATAAATGTATTTTTCATACTGTGCCTCTTGTTTTTGTTGAGTAGGTGGTCATTTCGACAAGCTCAATGACCACCAGGAATTAAAACTGTTTATTTTCCGAACGGAGGATAGCCATCGTTGTCTTTAATATCTTCATCAATCTTCTGCGCAGCTTTGTTAAGCTCTGTTCGTATGTCTGCGCCGTTCAAGATTGACTCAAAAGCGTCGGAAAATGCCAATGTTATTGTTGGATAAGCCGGATGAATCGGGCGGCTTACAGCGACATTTGACTGTTCATAAGCGATTGCCATTTTTGAGCTGTCCATATAATCTTCACAGCGCGCTGCGAATTTGTTCAATGCCGGGTAAGAACCTGTAAGTTTTATAGCATCAAGGAATTCTGTGTCCGTAAGCATGTGGTTCAAAAGCTCTCCGGCTTTTTCCGGATTTTTTGAAGTTGCGGAAATTCCCCAGATCCATGTGGCGTTTGGTGAGCGAGTTCCTTTTCCAAAGTTCGGAAGCGGAAGAGCGATTACATCGTCGCCCATTGCAGCCCGGCAGGTTGCAAAGTTCCAGTTTCCGTTCCATGCGATTGCGGTCTGCCGTTTGTCGTTGTAAAGCGTGTTTTCACCGGCGGATTTTGGAACAATCCAGCCGTTTGTTCCCCATTTCTGGAAATAACGCAAGACTTTTTCTGCTTCCGGACTGTTTAATGTTCCTTCAGCCGTCCAAGTTTCTCTGTTTATAAGGTCAGCGCCGCCAGAAACAAGTGTTTCATAAAAACCATAAGTTCCCCATTCTGAGCCAGCGATGTTCCAAGCCCACATCAGGTCGAGCGGCCATTTTACTTCATCAAGGGCGGCAAGTTTTGTAAGAATCGCATCAAATTCTTCTGCTGTCCATGCGTCTGCGACATTTTTTGGAATTCTTGCTCCAACCTTTTCAAGGTATTTTTTGTTGCAGTAAAGCAAAACTGTGGAATCGGCATAGCTTATCGCATAAAGTTTATTGTCGATTGGATAAGTGCACTGAAGCACATTTGAAGGAGTCATGTCGGCGATAATTTCCGGCTCGATGTATGGCTCAACGCTCTGGATAACTCCAGACCATGCAAGGCTTGCGAGCATAGGTCCGTCAATGCTTACAATATCTGGTACTTTTTTATTCTTGATAAAACTCGCCAATTTTGAAGTGTAAGAATCGTGCGGAGTGTACAAAAGCTCAACTTTGATTCCAGTTTTTTCTGTAAATCGCTCTGTTGAAGCTTTTATTGCGGACTGCTCAGCATCTGAACCTTGAAACATAATGCTGATTGAATTTGACGATTCTTTTTTTTGGCAGCCGGTAAATACAGAAGCGGCAAGAACTGCTGCACCGATAATAAAACTGATTTTTTTCATGTTTTCCCCCTATGAAAAATTAATCTTGATTTCTGCGTTTTTGCAGATTTATGATTCTCTTTTTATTATGGAAGGCTCAAGAACGATTGTTTTTAGAGAAGATTTGCCTTCTTTTTTTTCTTTTATTTTTTGACACAAAATTTCAAAGCTTTTTGCGGCGATTTTATCCAAAGGCTGATTTATTGAAGTCAATGCTGGAAAAGTCATGTCGCAAAGCATTGTGTTGTCAAAACCGACGATATTCAGTTTTTCTGGAATCTTGATATTGTTTCGATTTGCAGCATTTATCGCCTGAACTGCAGAAAGGTCATTTATGCAAAAAAGTCCGGTTTTTTCTGTAGAAGTTTTTTGTTCCTGCATAAATTTGTCCATTAATTCTGAAGCCTGCGCATAATTATTAAAATACCAGTTCTTGTCGCCAAATATTTTGATTTTGATTTTAGGAACTTTCTTTTTTAATAATTCATTGTAAAATCCTGTGAATTTTTCATCGTCTTTTAAGCCAAAGAAGAAAAATTGTTCACAGCGATTTTCAATCAGATAATCTGCGGCTAGCCGTCCTCCTTCAAGGTGATTGATTGCAACTGAATCCAAGCCGTTGATATTCCGCGTCATTACGACAACAGGAAAATTCGCGGTCTTTATGATAGGAATCATTTCTGATTTTATGCGGGTCATGCAGATAAGCATTCCATCTGCCTGACGGGCCATCATTTTTGTTACAATTTCTTTTTCTTTTTCGCTGTCTCCATTTGAGTTGAAAAAAATCATTGTATAGCCGTTTTTTACGCAAAGCTGCTCAACTTCTGAAAGTAAACGCGAAAAATACGGATTTTCAATGTCCGGCAAAATTACAGCAATAAGGCGGGAACTTCCTGCGGCCATTGTTCTGGCTGTTTCATTCGGCTGGAAACCAGACTGATGAACCAGTTCCAGGACTTTCGTCCTGGTTTTTTCCGAAACTTTCGGGCTTCCGCTGAATACGCGTGAAACTGTCGCGATGGAAACTCCGGCGGCCTGAGCAAGATCATTCATTGTTGTTATTGATGTAAGCGTTTTCATTGATTAAATGATAACGCTTACATTCTAGTTGTCAAGTTTTTTTTTCAAAAAAAATGCCTTTTGACTGTAAAAAATCAAAAGGCAGGTGTTAAAGTTGTGGTTTTCTGATTTTAGGTTTATACGAACCTTAAAAATGGCTGAGTCAAGGTCTTGTGCGAAAGCGTACCTTGACCAGATGTCTAGCTCCATTCAGGAGTTTTCCATAGATTCAGTTTTGTGCCGATTTTGTTTTTTATGGCGGTATCGTAGCAGAATCTTCCCCAGGCAACGTCTTCTGTTGGCATTCCGCCGACTGCGTATACAATGATTTGCTCATCGCTGTCGCGCCCTTGTTTTTTGTTGTTTACAACGTCACCAATTTCTACCAAGTCTGATTCTTTTACAATGCCTTCTACAACTGCGTCGTAAAAAGCCATTCCAATCAGCGTTGAGACATTTTTTTGCGTTGGCGCAGGTTTTCCTTTTCCCCAGCCGACGTACATTTTGTAGTCATCGCTTACAAGCTTGAATTTTTTTGTGTCCTTCCAGCCTTCGTGGTTCATTAAAAGAGCGCTTGTGCTTATTACTAATGCTCCGGGCTTTATCCATTCATCTTTAAGGAAAGGATTGTCTTCGTATTTTGCGGCGTTTGTTGTTCCAAAATAAATTATGTCGCTGTCTTTTGCCGCGCTTTCGATTGAATCGCAGACAACAAAATCTTTGAAAGTAGGACAATATTCCTTGCAAAAATCTATGAATTCCTGGATTCCTTTTTCTGAGCGTCCTTTGATTTTTATTGTTGTTACAGAAGGTTTTTCTGTTGCGATTGCCAGGGCGGCTGTTCTTCCCATTACTCCAGGGCCTACGATTGCCGCGGTTTTTGGTTCTTTTATGGAAAGATAACGGATTCCAAGTCCTGGAACTGCTCCTGTCCGCATTGAGCTTATAAGGTTTGCGGACATATATGCGTAAGGCGCGCCGCTTTCCGCGTCAAGCAGCTGAAGCATTAGAACTGAGCGTGGCAATCCTTTTGAGCGGTTTTTCTGATTCGAGCCGTAGGTTTTTATTCCGCAAGTATGAAATTCTCCGCCCAAATAAGCAGGCATTGCCATAAAGCGGTAGTCAGGGCCATTAAGCGGAAAATCTTTTATGGAAGAACTTTCCGGGAACGACATTTTTAGTCCGTGTTCATTGCCGTTTGCGCCGCCCATCCGGAAATCTCCGTTTCCAATCAGCGAAAAATGCTTTTCCATTACATCGATGCAGTTTTTCATATTTTTTACGCCGCATTCAATCAAATCTTTTTCGTTCAAAAACAGAATGTCAATATTAGGAAAAATGTTTTCATTCATATAAAGCCTCCAGAGCTGGTTCAGAAAATTATTTTTCAAAATCTGGATTCATTATATTTGCTGTAAAAAAAAATCCAATGCGAATTTTTACAAGAAAAATATAAATTTTAGTTTTACATTGTTGCGAAGTGAGGTTGAACATGGAACGTATAGCAGAACATCCTATTTTAGGAGTTCCGGAAAAAGGGGAACTCATAACATTTACATTAGACGGAAAAGAGATGCAAGGCTACGAAGGTGAACCTATTGCAATGGCCTTGCGTGCGGCAGGAATTTTAAAGCACAGAGAGACTTCTAAATTGCATAAGCCAAGAGGAATTTTTTGCGCTATCGGTCGTTGCACAGACTGCGTAATGGTTGTGGATGGCGTTCCTAATACAAGGACTTGCATAACTCCTTTAAAAGCCGGGATGAAAGTTCAAACTCAATACGGTTGTTCGGCTGAGAAAACTTGGTAAGGCGGAAACGAATATGGAAAGATATGACTTGATTGTAATTGGCGCAGGACCTGCTGGTCTTAGCGCGGGAATAGAAGCTGCTAAGCACGGAATGAAAGTTATGATTTTTGATGAAAACCATAAACCGGGCGGCCAGCTTTTTAAGCAGATTCATAAATTTTTTGGCTCAAAGGAACATAAGGCAAAAATCCGCGGATTTAACATTGGAACAGAGCTTTTAAAAGAGGCGGAAGAGGTTGGCGTTCAAGTAAAACTGGACGCGACTGTAACTGGTATTTTTGAAAATAAAGAAGTGACCGTGAACCACGACGGCGCAATTCATCATTACAAAGGCGGAAGCGTGATTATTGCCACCGGCGCGGCTGAAAATATGGTTCCTTTTGAAGGCTGGACTTTGCCGGGCGTTATTGGAGCTGGTGCGGCTCAGACAATGATGAATCTGCATGGCGTAAAACCCGGAAAAAAGATTCTTATGCTTGGAAGCGGAAACGTTGGTCTTGTTGTTAGCTTTCAGCTGCTGCAGGCGGGTTGTGAGGTTGTTGCCCTTGTTGACGCGGCTCCCAGAATCGGCGGATATGGCGTTCATGCGGCGAAAGTTGCCCGAACCGGAGTTCCGTTTTTCCTTGGCTATACAATCCAAAAAGTTGAAGGAACTGAAAAAGTTGAAGGCGTAACGATTGGCAAAGTTGACGAGCATTTTAAGATTATTCCGGGAACAGAAATCCATTTTGATGTTGATACGATTTGTGTTGCTGTTGGCCTTTCGCCGATGAGCCAGCTTTTGAAAATGTCTGGCTGTAAAATGGAAGATAATCCAAAGCGCGGCGGTCAAGTTCCGGTTGTTGACGAATACGGAGAAACTTCTGTTCCTTGCCTTTTTGCGGCAGGCGATGTAAGCGGAATTGAAGAGGCGAGTTCTGCGATGATAAAAGGGCGGATGGCTGGTTTACGCGCTGCCTACAAAACAGGATTTACAGAAGAAAGTCTGATGGAAAAAGACGAATCTTTGTTTGAAAAAGATTTGGACAGTTTGCGGCAGGGAATGTTTGCGCCTTGCAACCGAGGAAAATTAATTGAAAAAACTGATGAAGGAATTCCGGTTTCAAAGAATTTGCTTGCGAAAGGTTTTGTTTCAGATGAGGAAATTGAGCGGTTTCCGGGAGTTACACACCAGAAAGGAATTCATCCGGTAATTGAATGTACTCAGAATATTCCGTGCAATCCGTGCCAGGATGCGTGCCGGAAAAACTGCATAAAGATTGGCTCGTGCATTACAGCTTTGCCGGTGGTCGCGGATAACTGCGGCTGTTCAGGATGCGGAATGTGCGTTGCAAGTTGCTCCGGTCAGGCGATTTTTCTTGTGGACGAAGACTTTGAGCCGGGCTGCACGAGCATTACAATTCCGTACGAATTTTTGCCGGTTCCGGAAAAGGGTACGGTGGGAAAGGCTTTGAGCAGAAGCGGCGAGGTTCTTTGCGATGCGGAAATTGTTGGCGTAAGAACGGCGCCCGCTTTTGACCACACTTATTTGCTTACGATGAAAGTTCCAAACGAATTTGGCTATAAGGCTAGATTTTGGAAAAAGTTCTAGGCAGGGCGTTACGGGGTGTCCCCGTTAGAAGGGGTAGCGGAAAAAGATGCGGCGGTTGAGCGCGTCGAAACCAGAGCAGTTTTTGTAGCGAGGGGAAGGCTTTCCCCGGCAAAAGTGTTGTGTGCGGAGTTTTCAAAAGACTTTAGGCTTTTGAAAAGTAGAGAGGAACGGAAGTTCCGAACGCAGGGAAGTTTTTCCCCGACAGATTATGGAGATTAAAGATTATGATGAACGATAGATTGAGGGATATTGGAGAATTTGTTCCAGGCCCGGATGATGATTTAGTGATTTGCCGCTGCGAGGAAATAACAAAGGGTGAAATACGAAGAGCCGTTCACGATGGAATGTTCACTATGCAGGAAATAAGACGGTATCTGCGCGCCGGAATGGGGCTTTGCCAGGGACAGACTTGTTCAAAATTGGTAAAAGGAATTGTTGCGGCTGAACAAAAAGTAAGCCCTGCGGTCGTAAATCCTGCGACCAGCAGAGGTCCGATTAGACCGACAGAGATGGGCACTTTAGCAAGCGAGGTATTGTAATATGAAAACAAAGGCTGATGTTATTGTAATTGGGGCTGGAATCGTGGGAAATGCCACGGCGTATTATCTTGCCAAAAAAGGAAAAAGTGTAATTGTACTGGAAGCGAGCGACTATATTGGAAACGGCGGTTCTTCGCGAAATGGTGGCGGAGTGCGTCAGTCGGGGCGAAATATAAAAGAGCTGCCGCTTATGGTTTGGGGCGTAAAAAATATCTGGCCGGGACTAAGCGAGGAGCTTGGGGTGGACACTGAATACACGCAGGAAGGAAATTTGCGCCTTGGAAAAACGGAAGAGCATTTGAAGATTCTGCAGAAGCTTGCGGACAACGCGGTAAAATGCGGTGTTGATGTAAAGATGATTAATGCCGAGGAAGTTAGGAAAATCAATCCGTATATGAGCGATGCGGTCGCTGGTGCTTCCTGGTGTCCGACTGATGGGCATGCGAATCCGCTTACTACAACTTTGGGTTTTTACAAGTGCGCAAGAAAACTTGGGGCGGATTTTATAACTGGCGCGCCGGTTTCCAGAATTGTTTTAAAGGCTGGAAAAGTTTGCGGAGTTGAGGCTGAAGGACAGTTTTTTGAGGCGGAAAATGTTGTTGTTGCGGCCGGTTATGAAAGCAACCCGATTTTGAATACTGCGGGAATTACGATTCCGATGAAAAAAAAGCGTTTGCAGTGCCTTGTGACGGAAGCCCAGCCGCAGATGTTCAAGCAGATGCTGGGAACGGCGATGGCGGATTTTTACGGTCATCAGACAAAGCACGGCTCGTTTGTTTTTGGCGGACACGATGGGTACGAGGATTATGCAAACCCCGCTTTTGAAAGCAATGAGTATCCGCCAAGCTCTGCTGATTTTACAAGCGCGTGCGCAAGAGGAATTCTTGGCTACTTTCCGCGGCTTGCAAATGCAAAGATTGTTCGCTCCTGGGCTGGCTACGAGGATTTGGCAAGCGACGGTGTTTGCACGGTAAGCAAGGTAGATGAAGTTCCGGGACTTTACGTTGAATGTAGTTTTTCCGGACACGGATTTGGAATCGGTCCGAGCGCGGCCTTTAATATTTCTGAGCTTATTTGCACAGGGACTTGCCCTGCGGACATAAGCACTTTGCGCTACAATCGGTTTAAGCCTGCGCTGTGATTTGTGGTTTTTGAGAGCAGTTGTGAATCGGGTTTTTAGAAAAATGGAAAAAAGCGTAGGCGAAGATGCAATTTGTGAAGATTTTGTGCGATAAGAACGACTAAGGTTGCGTAGCAACCCAAACCAATGCAAACGAAGTGCGAGCACAACCATCTGAACAAATTGCAACTTCGCTGAAAGCGTTTTTTACAGTTATAAAAGACTCGGGTTTTGACCTATTAGAAAATATTGACAAAAAAATATCTCTTCGTTAATGTTTTAGCAGAAATGGCAAAGACGTCAGAACTCTAGGGTTTTGACGTCTTTTTTTGTTTAAATCTGGTTTTGGCGAGGCGGATTATGAAAGACGGAAAAATGCATATTCATACAATTCAATCATATCTGGTTATAGATACGGAAAAATTTTATCAGAAGATTGTAGCGGATTTTGGAATTTCACATTTTTATAGTTTTCAGACTGATTCAGAAAAACAAGTTCCGTTTTTGGAGGACAGCTGCTCGAACATTCTTTTTGAATATTCCGGGAACAATATGAATTCTTTTGTAATCGGAAATTCCGGAAAGTTGCAGAGTTTGGAACTGAAGAAAAATTGTGATTATTTTGGAATCCGTTTTCAGCCGGGAGCAAATCCGTTTTTTGAAAATCAGGAAGTCAAGGATTTGGTCGGCCAACGAATAGATTTGCGCAATTTTGATGTTTTGAAAAATCTTTCTGAAAAAATGACTGAGCAGCAGACCTTTACAACCCGAATGTGTACTTTTATGGAAGAATATAGAAACTGGCTAAAAACTACGCAAAGCGGGCAGAAACATTTGTTTTTTCAGATGGTGGATTTGATTGTAAAAAAAGACGGTCTTTTAAAAATCAGCGAGCTGGTTGACTGCACAGGATATTCTTCGCGCTACATAAATCTTTTGTTTGAAACATTTTTGGGCTGCAGCGCAAAGCAATTCTGCAAAAATGTGAAAATGCACACAATCATAAATGAACTGAACCGTTCGGACATTGACTCGTTCCCGAATTTTTCCAGCAAGTTTGATTTTTACGATCAAAGCCATTTTGTTCATTCGTTTAAGGATTTTACAGGAGTTTCTCCAAAGGAGTATTTGAATCAGGTGAAAAAAAGTTCGTACAAGGCAAAAGTTATTGATTTTTAAATAAAGTTTATTGCGATTTTTTACAATCTTCTGAAAAGGAAAAACATTATTATTCTGGTAACAAAGGCGTTAAAAGAATTAAGAGGCAAAGTGAGCTTTTTAAATTTTCTTTTGACGCTTTTTATTTTTCGTGAAAGCGAGGTGAACTATGAAAAAGACAGTTAGAAACTTTATTTTCGGTGTTGGGCTTGTTTGTATGGCGGTTGCATTTAATTCGTGCAGCAAGAAAAAGGCGGAAGTTAAATATGAGTATACAGGAAAACCTGAATATGCGGAATTTGCAAATCAGGTGAAAGGTGTATTAAAAGTCGGAATTGAATGTGCTTACGCGCCGTTCAACTGGACTCAGCCGACAAAAGAAATTCCTGGACATCCGGAGCTGACTGCCGAGCCTATTTTTGGTTCTGCGGATTACACTTATGGCTATGATGTGATTTTTTCAAAAATGGTTGCCGATGAAATGGGGCTTAAACTTGAAATTCACAAGAATGACTGGGCTTCAATCTGGATGGGCTTAAAAGCAGGCGATTATGACCTTGTTGAGTCAGGAAGCATTTATTCCGCCGAGCGGGATACTTTTCTTGATTACATCGATCCTTATTACAACAGATTCAATGTTATCGTTGTAAAGAAGGGAAGCCCTTATGAAAAGTACACAAGGCTTGAACAATTTAAAGGATTGAAATTTACAACGCAGATAAACACGAACTGGCCTGCGTATATTGCGCAAGTTCCAGACCCGGTTGTTCTTCCGTTCCCGGATACTTGCACAGAAGTAATTATGAAAGTCGCTATGGGCGATGTTGTCTGCGGTGTAATGGACTGGCCGACTGCTTATTCTGGGTGTCTTTCTAACCCGAATGTTGTTATCTGCCAGCTTGAAAAGGGCTACGACTTTGTAACGCCGGAAGGGGCGTCGGATGTATGCACTCCGTCTGTAATTGAAGGAAATACAGTTGCGGTAGATGCGTTGAAAAAGGCAATGACCGCAATCGGCTGGAACCAGGAATCCATGGATAAGTATATGAAATTGGCCATTGAAACACAGCCATTGAGCAATTAACTGAGAGACTAAAAATCTTGTGCTGTAAAAGATTTTTAATTTTTTGCGGCACAATTTGTTACTTGAAAAAAAACGGAGGCGAGATAAAAATTACATTCTTGTAATTCTTATCTTTGCAGTTTGTACAAGCGTTGCTTTCTCAAACCGTGATTCTCGCCATCCGTGGCTCGCCGCAAGTTTTGTAAAAACTTGGCAGTTTTACGTACTAACGCGGAGTTTTTATGGGAGTCTTTATGAACGATAAAGGACTTTTTTATTGGGTTTGGTTTATCTTTAAAAATTACTGGAGCTACTTTTTAAAAGGAACGGTTCTTACTCTTGAAATCGCAATCATTGGAACAATCCTTGGTTATATTTTGGGATTTGCAATAGGACTGGTTCAGGCGACGCCGATTTCAAAAGGCGACAATGTGGCTCATAAAATAAGTTTTAGTGTGCTAAAACCTGTTTGTTCTGTTTTTGTTGCAATCTTCCGTGGAACTCCAATGATGGTTCAGGCAATGGTTTTTTACTACGGATTAAAAAATGCCGGAGTTGATGTTTCTCCATTTTTAGCTTCGTTAATTGTTCTAATGATGAATACCGGAGCTTACATGGCAGAAACTGTCCGTGGCGGAATTATTTCTATTGATAAAGGCCAGCTTGAAGGCGGCTTTGCGCTTGGAATGAGCCACACAAAGACAATGTTCGCGGTAATCCTTCCGCAGGCGTTTAGGAATATTGTTCCAGAAATGGTCAACCAGTTTTTAACCAACTTAAAGATGACTTCGGTTTTAAATGTTATCGGTGTTTACGAGCTTTACTTCGCAACAAAAAGCGCGGCAGGAATTTATTATCGTTACTTTGAATCTTATATTATTTGTGCAATTTTTTATTTTGTCATTTGTACAATTTTTACAAAGATTCTGAAAGTTGTGGAAAAAAAGGCTTTTCAGCAAAAGGATTATGAGCTGGCTGTTGAATATATGAGCGGAACAGCTGAATAAACAGGAGTTTTTTTATGGAAGAAAAAGAAATTAAAACCTCTGGACCGATTTTAAGGGTTGAGCATCTTGTAAAAAAATTTGGAAATCACGAAGTTTTAAAAGATTTGGATTTTACCGTAAATAAAGGCGAAGTTGTCTGCATAATCGGTTCGTCCGGTTCAGGAAAATCAACAATGCTTCGGTGCATAAACGGACTTGAAACAAAGACCAGCGGAAAAATAATCTTTAATGGAAAGGAAGTCGGTTCAAACTCAAAAGAACTTGCTAAATTCCGCACAAAAGTTGGAATGGTTTTTCAGTCATTCAATCTTTTTAACAATATGACGGTTTTGCAGAATTGTATGGCTGGAACAACAAAAGTCCTTAAGATGAAAAAAGATGAGGCGGAATTTCTTGCGATAAAATATCTGCGGAAAGTTGGAATGGCTCCGTATATCAATGCGCATCCAGCGCAGCTTTCGGGCGGTCAAAAACAGAGGGTTGCAATCGCCCGCGCTTTGACAATGCAGCCTGAAATGCTTTTGTTTGATGAGCCGACCAGCGCGCTTGACCCGGAAATGGTTGGCGAAGTTCTGAACGTAATGAAAGATTTGGCTCAGGATGGTCTTACAATGATGATTGTTACGCATGAAATGGCTTTTGCGAAAGATGTTTCAACGCGCACAATTTTTATGGATCAGGGTTTTATTGTGGAAAACGATTCGCCGGACGTTATTTTTACAAATCCAAAAACGCCAAGAATGAAAGAATTCTTAAAAAGATATATGGAGGCATAAAATAAAAACAGCCAAAAATGGCGTCTGTTCTTATTTTTATTAAGTTTGCGTTGCAAACTTATTTATAAACTGCAATTTCTCACTTTGTTGCGAAATTGCAATAAAAACTCAAATCGAAAGTTGAAACTTTCTCATTGACTTTTTATGGAGGCATGAAATATGGGCAAAGAAAATTATACAATCACAATTGCAAGAGGATTTGGTTCAGGCGGAAAAGAAATCGCTGCGACAGTTGCAAAGGATTTGGGCATTCATTGTTACGAAAACCGTATCTTAACGTTGGCTTCCCAGTTAAGTGGAATAGACCGCCAGCTTTTTGAGGAGGTCAACGAAAAACTTCACCAGAAACATTCTGGAATCACATCGCTTTTGCGTGGGCTTCCAAGACGGACAGTTGCAACTCCGGAAAAAAAGAAATTTGTCAGCGACGACCAGCTTTACGAATATGAAAAGCAAATCATTGAAGAGCTTGCAAATACAGAAAGCTGTGTTATTGTTGGAAAAGCCGCTGACTGGGTTTTAAAAGACCGCGAGCGGGTTCTTAGCATTTATATTGAAGCTCCGCGCTCTTTTTGCCGGCCAAGGATTATGAAGCAAATGGGCGTAACCGCGGAAACAGCGGATATTTCGATTTCGGAAACGGATAAGTATCGCGCTGAATATTACGAATATTACACCGGCGGAAATTATTGGACAAATCCGGTTAATTACGATTTGACGTTGAATACAGCTCGTCTTGGAATTGATGGTTGCGTTGATATTATAAAGCACGCGTTGTTCACAAAGTTTCCTGATTTAATTTCAAAAGAGAAGCAAGAATCTAATACAAAAACTGAATAAATGTGAGGCCTTTATGTTTACATATCATATTCCGACAAAAGTTTACTTTGGAAAAGGGCAGCTTGAAAATTTAGGAAATGTCGCCAAATCCTATGGAAAAAAAGTTCTTTTGGTTTATGGCGGCGGTTCAATAAAAAAAACAGGCGTCTACGATTCAGTTTGCGCCTGCCTTAAAAATTCAGGAATGGAAATTTTTGAATGTTCTGGAATTGAGCCGAATCCAAAGGTAGAATCTGTCCGCAAAGGAATTGAAATATGTAAACAGAATAAAATTGATGTTGTTCTGGCTGTGGGCGGTGGTTCCGTCATGGATGCTTCAAAATTTATTTCGGTTGGTTCTTGCGTTGATTTTGATGTGTGGGATTTTATTGCAAAAAAACTTCCGGTTGAAAAATCTCTTCCGCTGCTTTGCGTGCTTACCATTTCTGCGACCGGTTCGGAAATGGATAACACTGCGGTTTTGAACAATTCTGCGACACAGGATAAACTTGCCTTAATCAACGATAAACTGTTTCCTGCGGCATCATTCTGCGATCCGGTTTTGACATATTCAGTCGGAAAATATCAGACGGCGTGTGGAAGCGCAGATATTCTTAGCCATTTGTTTGAAGTTTATTTTAATTTTAATCAGGATTTGTATATGCTGGACACTCAAATGGAAGGAATGATGAAAACTGTCTTAAAATATGCGCCGATTGCCTTAAAAGAGCCAGAAAATTATGAAGCGCGGGCAAACCTTATGTGGACTTCAAGCTGGGCAATAAACGGATATATTTACGGCTGCAATAAAAATCCGTGGAGCTGCCACGCAATGGAACATCAGCTGAGCGGTGTTTACGATATTACGCACGGCCTGGGGCTTGCAATCTTAACGCCGCATTGGATGGAATATGTGCTGGATGAGCGGACTTTGCCAAAATTCTATGATTTTGCGGTGAATGTCTGCGGAATTCCAAAAACTGAAGATAAATTAAAAGCTGCAAAAGAAGGAATAGAATATGTAAAAAATTTCTTTTTTAATCAGCTTGAGTTAAAGAATTCTTTGTCTGCAATAGGAATTGATGACAAAAACTTTAAGATGATGGCAGTAAAAGCGTGCGGCGCAAATGGATTTATAAACGGATGGAAGAAACTTTATCCGGAGGATGTGCTTAATATTTACAAGGCGAGTTTGTAAAAACCTGCTGCTGTCCTGATATTTTTATTTTCTTCTATATACTTTTTTTATAAAATTTATTATACTCCAAAAGATTATGGAAACTACAGCAGAAAAAATCTTGACATACATG
>ERZ1034973.112-NODE-112-length-53305-cov-13.831869_pt1 | contig 53305 bp, 55 predicted proteins | sample MGYA00520686_ERZ1034973 | MGnify/ENA primary metagenome ERZ1034973 (study PRJEB33766, sample SAMN09781775) | gut metagenome | biome: gut microbiome | host: Homo sapiens | place: Madagascar | study: EMG produced TPA metagenomics assembly of the PRJNA485056 data...
ATTTGATTGAGCCTAATCATAAGTATAGTATAAATATTAGTAAATATGATATGACAATAATCACGAAAATACGTATCACGCCAACCGAGCCGGTAATCGGACAAACGCTTCCTTCCAAGTGGGATATCAATACAACAGGTGTGCATGAAAATTCTTTAGTGTGGATAAGCGACGGTCAGGATGTAACAGGTTCTGTTGCTGAACCGAATAAGACCTATTTTGCAAATATAACATTATCTGCGGAAACGGATTATCAATTTCGTGATAATGTTACCATTGATCCGAGATGTGTAACCAGTGATATGAACAATGACCGCAGTTTTACATTCGTGTATGAATTTAAAACCGGTGACGCACAGCCATCCAATCCCGGCAATACCAATACTGAAATAACATGGGAAAAGTGGAATGACTGGACGATCAATAGAGATAAATTGGAAAATGGTCATATAGCTAAGGGATATGGTCTGAGCGGAAGTGCTGCGGAGTCCCATGATGCGCACCTTTTCCTTTATGTAGAACCGAAGGATGGATATTATTTTACAGAAGAACCGAAGGTCAGCTGGAACGATACGCTGTTAGTACCATTACCTAAGGACAGCTCTACATTGTATGGATATAAATATCAGTTAGATGATAACGGCTCAGGAACCATTGTTGTAGAGGGAAAAGCTGTGAAGAAGGACACTGCTGAGCCTCAGACAAATGAACCTCAGGCAAATACGTCTCAGTCAAGTAACGATACTTACAAGATCATCAATGGCGCCAGGAGCACCTGGAACGGTAGCACTTCTGAAGGTCTGACCATCCGCGGCGATGGTGATTTTGCTAAATTTGCGGGTGTCCGTGTAGACGGCAACTGGATCCCCAGTGCCCACTACGAAGCAAAATCAGGTTCCACTATCGTGACCCTGAAACCTTCCTATCTGGCATCCCTGTCAGAGGGTGAACATACTGTAGATATCATGTGGATCGATGATTCCGCCAGCACCACATTTACGGTAGCAGCTAACACCGCAGCTGCACAGCCGGAGCTGGACAGCGTGCCTAAGACCGGTGAAGGTGTGATGGGATGGATGCCTGAGATACTGCTGCTTGCAGCTGCAGGTCTGACTATAATGGGTGCTTTACGACTGAAAAAAGCAAAATAGATTTGTATTGACAATGGGAGGAAGCAGATGAAAAAGATATTACAGAGAATCGGACTGTTGGCAATGGCAGGGATGCTGCTGTGGGGCTGGCAGGGGATGGAAGCGAAGGCGGACGATTATACGGGAAACTGGACAGTTGATAGAACCGGATTAAAAAACTGTCATATAATGCTAAGTCCTATGGTAGATGGTGAAAGTGGTGAAATGTATGATTGTTTTTCTATATACCCGGGAGATGACAGTTATAATGGAAAAAAATATTGGTTTTTGACAGCACCGAAAGTTGTATATTCTACGGATAATGTTAATGAAAGAGAAGCAAGTGCAACCTATGACAGAGTTCGACAACGTTATTATTATCTGCTTCCAAATAAGGGAACAGGTAAAATAGTTATGACAGGTGAAGCAGTCAATCTGGAATTTCATTCTAGCTTGTCGGAACCGGCACAGTTGGTTTCAAATGATGAGAAATCTTATTTTTTGTATGAATGAAAAATAAATTCATATTATGATTTTTCTAAAGTAAATGTTTCATTTAATTTCTATGATGGAGTGGGTTATGCAGATGACATTTTTGATGCAAAAATCATAAAATATAGTGAAGATAACAGAACTGCAACAGTGCGGATTAGCTATAAAACAGAAAACTGTGCCAAAGTGGCGGGATATAAGGTGCATGCAAAAGCAGTATATAATGATCCACAAGGGGATGAACATAGGGAAACAGATATAATGTCGTTTAATGTTGGCACAGTTGATCGGACAATCTCCAGTCTGGACATGGTAGTCACCCCACCGGTAGCCGGACAGCCCTTACCTAAAAAATGGCAGATTAATACGGAAGGAATTACTGATGTTACGAAGAATAGTATTTGGTGGTTGAAAGAGGGAAATGAGAATGAGGCGGCAATCGGCAATGCTGAACCGAACACAACGTATTATGCAATTCTGACCTTGGTTGCAGAACGTGGCTATAAATTCAACCATGACAGCATCTGGATTGTCACAAATCCACAAGTGGAGTATACGTCAATTGACTTAGTTGAGGGACGGTATCTGACATTGAAATATACCTTTACAACGGGAGAGATTACAAATACTACAGATAATACAGATACATCAGCTTCTGACAGTGGTACCGATGACAGCCAGGAAGATCCCTATAAGATCATCGAAGGCACCAAGGGTACCTGGAACGGCAGCACCACGGAAGGTCTGACCATCCGCGGCGATGGTGATTTTGCTAAATTCGCGGGTGTTCGTGTAGATGGCAACTGGATCCCCAGTGTCCACTACGAAGCAAAATCAGGTTCCACTATCGTGACCCTGAAGCCTTCCTATCTGGCGTCCCTGTCAGAAGGTGAGCATACTGTAGATATCATGTGGATCGATGATTCCGCCAGCACCACATTTACGGTAGCAGCTAACACCGCAGCTGCACAGCCGGAGCTGGACAGCGTGCCTAAGACCGGTGAAGGTGTGATGGGATGGATGCCTGAGATACTGCTGCTTGCAGCTGCAGGTCTGACTATAATGGGTGCTTTACGACTGAAAAAAGCAAAATAGATTTGTATTGACAATGGGAGGAAACAGATGAAAAAGATATTACAAAGAATCGGATTGCTGGCAGTGACAGGAATGCTGCTGTGGGGCTACCAGGGAATGGAAGCAAATGCGGCACAAGAACAACTTACTGTCCCGGAGAACAGTCATATAGAAGCACATTATTCCAGATATGATTCCGGCAGTGATTACATAGGGGTACAGGCAGAAAAATATTATGTATTTCCGGGTGTAGGTGGTGGAAAAACTGAGCAATTGCCGGTGGTGCAGATCCGCAGAAATAATGGAACTGTAGAGACAATGCAACCGGGGTATTCCTATTCCTATAAAGCTGACAAGAAAGATGAGAATGGTAATAAATGGACAGAGTATTACGTGAGCTATGAGGTAAAAGATAAACTGCAGAGTGGTGAAACAGTTACAATCACCGGAAATGCAGAACTGATGCAGTTTGAGGTGAAAGCTTATGACGATCCGAAACTGGCACGAAACGATGAGGATAACACTTTCCGTATGGTTTTGGATGCAAACTACTGGCTATATTCTCACCCGTCCGATATCGGGTATGCTTTCACAGATATGTCAGGGAATCCGGTAGATTATTTTCAGGCAGGGATTGATTTCAATGCGGACTACAATGACGAATTGACAGATGGGCAGTTCCTGTTTTATGTGAAACTGAAAGATTATTCGGCTCCCAATGGCACTTATACATTGACGGCCACAGATCCATATTCTCAAAATATACCGAAATCAATGACTTTTGAAGTGGTTGACAAAATTGAAAAGAAGAGTGATACGACTCCCGGCAGCAGTTCTGAGGATGAAGAGGCAGTAGACTTGTACAAGATCATTGACGGCACCAAGAGCACCTGGAACGGCAGCACCACGGAAGGCCTGACCATCCGCGGCGATGGTGATTTTGCTAAATTCGCCGGTGTCCGTGTAGACGGCAACTGGATCCCCAGTGCCCACTACGAAGCAAAAGCAGGTTCTACTATCGTGACCCTGAAGCCTTCCTACCTGGCATCCCTGGCAGAAGGAGAGCATACCGTGGACATCATGTGGATCGATGATTCCGCCAGCACCACATTTACAGTAGCTGCAAACACCGCAGCTGCACAGCCGGAGCTGGACAGCGTGCCTAAGACCGGTGAAGGTGTGATGGGATGGATGCCTGAGATACTGCTGCTTGCAGCTGCAGGTCTGGTGACATTCGGAGGAATTCTCCGCAGACGTAGTAAAATTCATCTTTAAAGGGAAACGCCACATAAAAATTGTGTAAAAAGTAGATATATTTTAAATTGACGAGCACATGGCTGTTGGATATACTATAACTGTATCGCGTTTTAAACGACGTGATACGGAAAGCAGGATCCGACAGCCATGAGCAGTTTACAAAAGAAAGAAACATTATTAATCGTTGATGATTCAAAATTTCAAAGAGTAGTGATCAGACAGTCTCTCGGGGAGCATTTTAACTTCGCAGAGGCTGTTTCCGGTGAAGAATGTCTTACGATCATGGAGAAGGAAAGCGATGCCATTGATCTGGTGCTGCTGGATCTGGTCATGCCGGGGATCGACGGCTTTGAAGTACTGCGCCGCAGACAGAATATGGAGGGCTTCAAGGACACGCCGGTTATCGTTCTGACGAATACGGAATCCGTTTCTTCCCAGTCGGAAGCATTTGCACTGGGGGCGGATGAATTCATTATCAAACCGGTAGATACCCGGATAGCGCTTACCCGCATCAACAATACACTGGGGGTAAAACGCAGACTGCAGAATAGCAGAGATGAGCAGAAGGCCTGGAAGACAAAGTCGCAGATCGACGAGATGACCAGTCTGTTCAACAAGATGACAGTAGAGAAGCTGATCACGAAGACTCTGACAGAACATGAGGATGGCCTGCATGCTCTTATGGTGATAGATATCGATAATTTCAAATCCATAAATGATGTATACGGTCATACTATGGGAGACCATGTGATCAGCGTCATTGCAGGAGTCATTTCTTCACAGTTCCGCAGCACAGATTATGTGGGACGTATGGGTGGAGATGAATTCGCAGTATTGATGGGAGACATTCCGTCCAAAGAGATCGCACTGATCAAGGCAGAGAATCTGGTCAACCTCGTAAAATATAAAGAGAACTTATCCATACCGGAAAATATATCCATCAGTGTGGGAATAGCATTTTCCGATCCAGAGGATCATTGCTACTATGATCTTGCGGCAAAAGCAGATCAGGCATTGTATGTATCCAAGAAGTCGGGAAAAGGACGCTACAGCGTGTTCGGTGAGGAAAATCAGCCCCCTGATCAGAAATTACAGGCTTTTGTGTGGTCATCCTCCCGTAATGTTACCAGCATGCTGGAGTTTGCATTGCCGGAGTTTGTTCATCTGAAGAAAGTAATCTCGGTGGAAGAGATCAGAGAGAACATGGGAGAGAAGACCGGCGAAGACATTCTGGGCCTGTTCGTGGATGTATCAGAAGAAGAGGACGGAGGACAGGCACGCTGGCAGGAGCTTGGAGGATTACAGAGAGAACATGCGCTTTCCATGATCGCCATCTGCAAGGAAGGGAATCTTGCACAGATGAAATGTGCGTTGGAGACGGAAGGGATCCAGGATCTGCTGCTGGCCCCACTGGAGGCAAATGTACTGAAGCGGCGGTTGAAGATTTGGACGCAAAAATAGAAACAGAGGATGTGATCATATGGATTTATTTGAATATATGCGAAGCACCAATATGGAAAAAGAGGCTCCTCTGGCGGCGAGAATGCGTCCCCGGACACTGGATGAGGTTGTAGGGCAGGAACACATCATCGGTAAGGATAAGCTGTTGTACCGCGCCATCAAAGCAGACAAGATCAGCTCCATTATTTTCTACGGACCGCCCGGCACCGGCAAGACGACGCTGGCGAAGGTCATTGCCAATACCACCAGCGCGGAATTCCGGCAGATCAATGCCACGGTAGCCGGTAAAAAGGACATGGAAGAAGTGGTGGAAAAGGCTAAGGAACTGCAGGGAATGTACGGAAAACGTACGATCCTGTTCATCGATGAGATCCACCGTTTTAATAAAGGACAGCAGGATTACCTGCTCCCGTATGTGGAGGACGGTACGATCATCCTCATTGGTGCAACCACAGAGAATCCTTATTTTGAAGTGAACGGAGCTCTGATCTCCCGCTCGGTGATCTTTGAATTAAAGCCGATTCCAAAGGAAGCGATCAAAGAACTGTTAAAAAAAGCGGTCTACGATACGGACCGCGGAATGGGTGCCTATAACGGAACCATAGATGAAGATGCGTTAGATTTTCTGGCGGATATCTCCGGTGGAGATGCCAGACACGCGCTGAATGCCATTGAACTGGGAATTATGACTACTGAACCTTCCGCTGACGGGAAGATTCACATTACTTTGGATGTGGCACAACAGTGTATTCAGAAGAGAGCAGCACGATATGATAAAAATGGTGACAACCATTACGATACCATTTCCGCATTTATCAAAAGTATGCGGGGGTCTGACCCGGACGCGGCGGTATATTACCTGGCGAGAATGTTGAATGCAGGAGAGAGCGTGACTTTTATCGCAAGACGTATCATGATCTGTGCTTCGGAGGATGTTGGAAATGCAGATCCACAGGCACTGGTGGTAGCGGTAAATGCATCTCTGGCGGTGGAACGGGTAGGTATGCCGGAGGCACAGATCATTCTGGCTCAGGCAGTAACCTATGTTGCCACAGCGCCTAAGAGCAACCGCAGCTATGAAGCGGTATCTCAGGCAATGCAGGAGGTACATGCCACCGGAGATCTGCCGATTCCGACACACTTGCAGGATGCACATTATAAAGGAGCAGCAAAATTGGGACATGGCACAGGATATAAATATGCACATGATTATCCGAATGATTATGTGGAACAACAGTATCTGCCGTATGAACTGAGTGGCAGAGAGTTCTACCAGCCATCCGGCAACGGCTATGAAGTGAAGATCCGCGAGCATATGGCGAGAATCAAAAAAGAAGCCGCAGAGGCTTCTTCTGAAAACAAAGAATCATAAAATCAGGTACCTGATTGCGGGATTAGAACAACTCCGTAATCAGGTATTTGTATATTTCCTGGTTTTTTTTCTGCCAGTTGTCGCAGATGGCTGCGGCGGTTTCTTCCACAGGTACGGAGAGGGTAATGTCTACCAGGCTGATACCTCTGTCTTTTGCCACGAGGTGAGCTTCGTATTCGCCGGAAGTGGATTTATAATAATCTCCGAGAACAGATACTTCATTTCGAAGTGTGAATTCATTCTCGCGGAAATAGGTATCGATTTCCTGCTTGATCGTATCGCCGATGCGGTTTTCAAAGAAATTCAGAGTTTCTTTTCCTTCGGGAGTGATGGACAGATGCGTACGGTTACGGATGGATTGCGTGGCGATCATACCGGCATCGGTCAATTCGTTGATCACCTGCTGCAGCGTCAGGAAGTTGGTATATTCTTTTCCTAAAATGAAATCGCTGACCTGTGCGGCCGTGAGAGGGAAGGTGACACGATTCAGCATATAGAGCACAATGAGTTTATATAGGGTAAGCGGATCTTGTAACATAATGTCATAACAGCCTTTCTTATACAATCTTGTATTACGATCTTATATTTGATACAGGTCACCCTGACGGATGCCCTGTTTTTTCATGCGATGATGCAAAGCATTTAACACCCCACGTTTGTCCAGGCTCCATTTCGGAGCGATCAGCAGATCCTTCGGCCCATCACCGGTGACACGGTGGATCACAATCTCCGGTGACAGATGAGCCAGACAGGAGATGACCAGATTCAGGTAGGCATCCAATGTCAGAACCTCAAATTTCCCGGCAACATAATCTTCGGCCAGGTCCGTGTCTGCCAGAACATGAAGTAATTGCAGCTTGATGCCGAACGGAGAGATACGGTTCAGATAATTTATGGTCTGAAGAACCTGTGTATCAGACTCCCCGGGAAGTCCCAAAATCGTGTGAACAATGATGGGAATCTGTAGCGTCCTCAGATCAGCACAGGCTTTTTCGAAGCAGGATAAAGGGTAGCCTCTGCGGATATAGGAAGCGGTCTCTTCATGAATGGTCTGGAGACCAAGCTCGACCCAGAGAAATTTATCACGGTATTCTTCCTTCAGGCGAGAGAGCAGTGCCAGTACCTCCGGTCCCAGGCAGTCCGGTCTCGTGGCGATGGAGATACCGCAGATGTCCGGATGATCCAGGGCAGAACGATAGACCTCTTCCAAATACGGGAGAGGTGCGTAAGTATTGGTATATGCCTGAAAATAAGCGATCAGATCTTGGCCGATGGATTTATTGCCGAAGTTGGAAATGCCTTCCGCAATCTGTTCTTCCATCGATTTGCCGAGGATGTCTACGGCAAAATCGCCGCTGCCGCCGCGACTACAGAAGATACAGCCCCGAGTGTCCAGGGTGCCGTCCCGATTGGGACAGGACATCCGGGCATTCAGGGCTATTTTATAACATTTATGGTGAAACGTATTTTTACAATAGGAATCCAGAGAGTAGTAGGGTTTACCGTGCCAGTCTCTTGCTATGTCTGTCCGTTGCATCAGTGAATATGACTTTTCACAGCGTCAGCCACAACTTCGGCTACCTGAGGATCGAAAGCTTCCGGCATAATATTGTCGTCAGACAGCTTGTCTGCGGGAACCAGGCCTGCAATGGCTTCTGCGGCTGCCAGCTTCATTTCCTCGGTGATCTGGGTAGCGCGACCTTCCAAAGCACCCTTGAAAATACCGGGGAATGCCACAACATTGTTCACCTGATTGGGAAAATCACTGCGTCCGGTTCCGACGACGCGGGCACCGGCTGCTTTTGCTACATCCGGCATGATCTCGGGCACGGGATTGGCCATGGCGAACAGGATGGAATCGCGGTTCATGGAAGCTACCATTTCCGGTGTGACAATGTTGGGAGCGGATACACCGATGAAAATATCAGCACCCTTCAGAGCATCTGCCAGAGATCCGGTCTCGTTGTTTAAATTGGTTACTTCTGTCATTTTTTTCTGCATCCAGTTTAAACCTTCGGTGTCTTTGGATACAATACCTACTTTATCGCACATGATAATATTGGGGAATCCATAGGTCAGAAGCAGCTTCGTAATAGCTACACCGGCGCTGCCGGCACCGTTTACCACGACACGGCAGTCTTCTTTTTTCTTGCCGACTACCTTCAGGGCATTGATCACACCGGCGAGAACAACGATAGCGGTACCGTGCTGATCGTCATGAAATACCGGAATATCCAGAATCTCCTTCAGACGTTCCTCAATCTCAAAGCAGCGGGGAGCGCTGATGTCTTCCAGATTGATGCCGCCGAAGCCGGGTGCCAGATAAGTTACGGCTTTGATGATCTCCTCAGTGTCCTGGGTATCCAGACAGATGGGAACTGCATTGACATTGCCGAATTCCTTGAAGAGGACTGCCTTGCCTTCCATAACGGGCATTGCCGCATAGGGACCGATATTACCGAGACCGAGAACCGCACTTCCGTCGGAGACGACAGCAACGGTGTTTGCTTTCATGGTATATTTGTAAGCGGCTTCTTTGTCCTTTGCAATTACTTTGCAGGGTTCCGCAACACCGGGAGTATAAGCGATCGCAAGATCTTCACGGGTCTTGACGGGAGTCTTGGAGATGGTTTCCAGTTTGCCGTTCCATTTTTCATGCATCAGTAATGCTTTTTCGTTGGTTGTCATGACAATACCTCTCTTAATTGTATTAGTAGTTGATCTGTCATACAGATTTCTGTGTTTGACAGCTATTAGTAATGATATAATAGAATCGATGTCTTAGCAAGGATTTGTAAAAAAATAATTTTGGGACTTCCTATTTGAAAAAAAATATATTATAATAGACCCAGATGTTGTTTTTATATCTTTTTAATTCATCACACATCATAGCTAGATCAAGATGTAAATCCCCTTAGTTAACAGTTTTATGGACGATAATAAGGAATAGAGGAGGAGTTTATGAGAGAAAAATATGAATCATTGCCGTTAGTTCAGTTAAAAGAACTGGCAAAAGTACGCGGTCTGAAGGGTACTTCTACGATGAAAAAGGCAGAACTGGTAGAAGCTATGCTGGCAGAGGATGAGCGGCTGAAAAAAGAGGAAGAGGCTAAAGCAGCAGAGCAGAAGCAGGAGTCTGCGACAGAGACCGTCAGAAGCGAAGAACCGCAAAAGCAGGAGAGATCGGAACGTCCTGTCAGACAGGAGAGGAATTACAGACCGGATCGCAATTATCGTGGGGAGAGTGCGGAGAACGTAGGCGTGCGGAGCGAAGCCTACACCAAAGAACGTACTTTCAATCCCAATAATGTGGCATATGATGAGAGTCAGTATCCCAAGGAACTGGACAGCGGTATCGAAGCCAGCGGTATTCTGGAAGTCATGCCGGATGGCTATGGATTTATCCGTTGCGAGAATTATATGCCCGGTGAGAATGATGTCTATGTGGCACCCAGTCAGATCCGCCGTTTCGGACTGAAGACAGGAGATATTCTGAAGGGTAACAAGCGGATCAAGACCCAGCAGGAGAAGTTCAGTGCGCTTTTGTTTGTTAAGAGCATTAACGGATATACCGTAGAAGAATCCTCCAAGAGAATGGCATTCGAAGATATGACTCCGATCTTCCCCGATGAGCGGATCAAAATGGAGACTCCCGGCTGTAGCATTGCTATGAGAGTTATGGATCTGGTGAGTCCCGTCGGTAAGGGACAGCGTGGTATGATCGTATCCCCGCCCAAGGCAGGTAAGACAACGCTGTTGAAGGAAGTGGCAAAATCTATTCTGCGCGGCAATCCCAAGATGCATATGCTGATCCTGCTGATCGATGAGCGTCCCGAGGAAGTTACCGATATTAAGGAAGCGATCCACGGAGATAATGTGGAAGTGATCTATTCCACTTTTGATGAACTTCCTGAGCATCATAAGAGAGTATCCGAGATGGTGATCGAGCGTGCAAAGCGTCTCGTTGAACATAAAATGGATGTCGTGATCCTGCTTGACAGTATCACCCGTCTGACCCGTGCATACAACCTGGTGGTTCCTCCCAGTGGACGTACTCTGTCCGGTGGTCTGGATCCCGCAGCACTCCATATGCCCAAGAGATTTTTCGGTGCAGCTCGTAATATGCGTGAGGGCGGAAGCCTGACAATTCTGGCGACCGCACTGGTAGAGACCGGAAGTAAGATGGATGATGTGGTATATGAGGAATTCAAAGGTACCGGTAATATGGAAATGGTTCTGGACAGAAAACTGTCCGAGAAACGTATCTTCCCGGCAATCGACCTTGCAAAGTCCGGCACCAGAAGAGAAGACCTGCTGTTAACTCCGGAAGAGCTGGAAGCCATCAATATCATGCGTAAGGCACTGAATGGACTGAAGCCGGATGAGGCAACCGACCGGATTCTGGATATGTTTGCCCATACACGAAATAATGTGGAATTTGTGAACATGGTGAAGAAAAATCACTTTATTTAATTATCGCAAAAAATGTTAAAATAAGTCTTGCACCGTATCTCCTCTTATGGTACAATAATACCGCTGTTTGTGGTTCCATAAGCAGTGAGGATGAGAACAAGAACTTATACACGACATTTTTATAGAGAGGTGAAAGAAATGAAAGAAGGAATCCATCCCGCTTACTACCAGGCAACTGTAACCTGCAACTGTGGTAACACATTTGTAACCGGCTCCACCAAGCCCGAGCTTCACGTAGAAGTTTGCTCCAAGTGTCATTCATTCTACACTGGCCAGCAGAAGTCTGCAAGAACCGATGGCCGTATTGATAAGTTCAATAAGAAATACGGTGTTAAATAAGATTGCAAGCGAACGGTTGAGGTATTCTTATCTCAACCGTTTCTTGTCGTACAGAAAGTGCTTTCCTATACGACAAAAAGGATTCTGTTTTATATTGCATTACGAGGACAAAGTTTATGGCTAGAAGGAAAAGTCGTTATTCCGGAATCGGCGGTCAGGCCGTACTGGAAGGTGTTATGATGAAAAATAAAGAAAAATACGCGGTGGCGGTCCGTAAGCCGGACGGCGAGATCGAAGTGGAAGTTGAGACTTATCAGGGGCTGGCTCACGGCAGTAAGATCAAGGAGCTTCCCTTTATCCGCGGTATTTTTAATTTCCTGGATTCGCTGCTCCTGGGAACCAGGGCGTTAAATTATTCTGCTTCCTTTTATGAAGAGGAGGACAGTAAGGAGACAAAGCTCGATAAAGCAATGGATAAAATGAGCGGCGGTAACGGAGAGAAATTATTATCCGGAATCGTGACAGTGATCTCTGTCGTACTGGCAGTGGGACTCTTCATTGTACTTCCTTATTTTATTTCATCTCTGTTTGAAAGCTTTATCCGCAATCGTTCTCTGATGTCGATCATCGAGGGTGTGATCCGTATTGCCCTGTTTTTACTGTATGTATGGGGCATCAGTGCCATGAAGGATATCCGCAGACTGTATCAGTATCACGGTGCGGAACACAAGTGTATTAACTGCATCGAAAAAGGCAGACCTCTTACGGTTCATAATGTGATGCACAGTTCCAGGCTGCACAAACGCTGCGGTACCAGTTTTATATTCTTTGTTATGCTGGTAAGCATTGTGCTGTTTTTCTTTATTCAGGTGGACAATGTAGCGGAGAAGGTGATCCTTCGTATTCTGCTGATGCCTGTTGTGGCAGGAATCTCTTACGAGATCATCCGCCTGGCAGGGCGCACGGACAATATCTTTATTAAGATTCTGTCGGCTCCCGGTATGTGGATCCAGCGTATGACCACCAAGGAGCCGGATGAGAGCATGGCAGAGGTAGCTATTGCATCTGTAGAAGCAGTATTCGACTGGAAGAAATATTTACAGGATACCTTCGGCTACGAAGTGGACGAGAGCTGGATGAAAGATGAGGCTTCCGCAGAGCCGGAGGATTAAGATGACCTATCGGGAATGTTACGAACAGGGCTGCCGTACCTTACAGGCAGCGGGAATCGAGGAAGCTGCACTGGATGCGAGACTTTTACTGGAAGCCGTGTGCGGTACGGACCGCAACGATCTGCTGGTGCACGGCGAACAGCCGGTGTCACCGGAAGCGGAAGAAAAGTATCTGAACTGGATCCGTCAGCGCGCGGAGCATATTCCCCTGCAGCAGCTGACTGGTGAACAGGATTTCATGGGGCTGACTTTTAGCGTCAATGAGCATGTGCTGATCCCGAGGCAGGATACCGAGATCCTGGTGGAGGAGGTACTGAAGGAGCTCCATGACGGGATGCGTGTGTTAGACATGTGTACGGGATCCGGATGCATTCTGTTAAGCCTGCTGCATTACAGCAATGATTGTGAAGGACTGGGTGTGGATCTGTCAGCTGAGGCACTGGAAGTGGCAGGACGGAATGTCTTGAAGGTGCTTACCCCGGAAAAAGCGGAGCATGCGCATTTTTTACAGAGCGATCTGTTTGAAAAGGTGGAGGGAAAATTCGAGATCATCGTGTCGAATCCGCCTTATATCGCCAGTGCGGAAGTGGAGAAACTGATGCCGGAGGTACGGGATCATGAACCCAGGATGGCACTGGATGGTACGGAGGATGGTTTATATTTTTACCGCCGTATCATCGAAGAAGCAGGAAAACATCTGGTGAGCAGTGGAATGCTCTTTTTCGAGATCGGATATGACCAGGGACAGGCTGTATCGGAGCTGATGCGCACCGAAGGGTACTGCGAGGTACAAGTGGTGCAGGATTATGCCGGTCTGGACCGGGTAGTACTAGGGACTTATTGTGAGAGGAATTAGTTATGTTTGACAAGTTAGAGGATTTATTGATTCGTTTTGAAGAGATCATGGGCGAACTGCATGAACCCACGGTCACGAATAACCAGGAACGTTTCCGCAAGCTGATGAAGGAGCAGAGTGATCTGACTCCCATCGTGGATGCGTATACAGAGTACAAAAAGTGCAAGCAGGATATTGAAGATTCTCTTTCCATGCTGGAAGAGGAAAAAGACGAAGAAATGCGCGAGATGATCAAGGAGACGTTAAACGACAGCAAGAAGCGCGTGGAAGAGCTGGAGCAGGAACTGAAGATCCTGTTACTGCCCAAGGATCCTAATGATGACAAGAATGTAATCGTGGAGATCCGTGCCGGTGCCGGCGGCGATGAGGCTGCACTGTTTGCAGCGGAGATCTATCGTATGTATGTGCATTATGCCGAGAAGCAGCGTTGGAAGGTAGAGCTGATCAACGTGGATGAGATTGGTATCGGCGGTATGAAGGAAGTACAGTTTACCATCAGCGGACAGGGTGCTTACTCCAAGATGAAGTATGAGAGTGGCGTACATCGCGTACAGCGTGTGCCGGAGACCGAGAGCGGTGGACGTATCCATACCTCCACCATCAGTGTGGCGGTTATGCCGGAAGTGGATGACGACATTGATATCGTCATCGAGGACAAAGATATCCGTATCGATGTCATGAGAGCATCCGGTAACGGTGGTCAATGTGTCAACACCACCGACTCCGCAGTACGTCTGACCCACTATCCTTCCGGAATCGTGGTATACAGTCAGACTGAGAAGTCTCAGATCCAGAACAAGGCTAAGGCATTCGCACTGTTAAAGTCCAAGCTGTATGACATCGAGCAGCAGCAGAGACACGATGCGGAAGCAGAGATGCGCCGCAGCCAGATCGGTACCGGAGACCGTTCTGAGAAGATCCGTACCTATAACTTCCCCCAGGGCCGTGTCACCGACCATCGTATTGGTCTGACCCTGTACAAGTTAGACAAGATCATGAACGGAGATATCGAAGAGATCATCGACGCCTGCATCGCAGCCGACCAGGCAGCCAAGCTGGCTAAGATGAATGAAGAATAAAATTGTAAAAGAAACGGTCTTTGGCATAAGTCAAAAGACCGTTTCTTTGATTATGAATAAATAGGTTGAAAAAGGGTATAATTATGGTATAATTATGGTATAAAAGGAGGTGCGTATTATGCCACAAATAATTCCAATTAAAGATTTGAAGAATACGTCTGAGATATCTGATATGTGTCATAAGACAGAGGAGCCGATTTATGTTACGAAAAATGGTTATGGAGATATGGTAATTATGAGCATGGAGAATTATGAGGCAACCATGAAACAAATTGCTATGTACAGAGATATCGAGATATCTGAAAAACAGATTGAGGCAGGACAGATAAAGGATGCCAGAACAGCACTTAGAGAAAAGAGGGCAAAGTATGGTTTATAAATTAAATGTTACAGAGCATGCTGATGAATTGCTTGATAAGCTTGTGTATCATTTGATTTATCGATTAAAAAATGACCAGGCAGCGAAGCATCTGTTAGATTGTATTGATGTAATCTATGACAGACTGGAGGTTAATCCATTTCAGTTCGCAGAGTGCAGAGATGCATATCTTTCCAAGAAAGGGTATCGAGAGGCTGTTGTGCCACAGATGAATTATATTATCATTTTTGATGTGAGAGGAGATGTTGTAAATGTAGTTGGTATTTTCCACCAGTTAGAGAATTATCCAAATAAATTGTAGTATTTTAAGAGGTACTTGTTCTGCAACAGGGACCAGATGCGTATCAAGGAAATTTCGCTTTGATAACATAAGGGGAAACGATGGGAAAGTATACAGCATGGAAAATGAAAGCTGCAATATGTGATGATACAGTAGAAGACGCGGAGTTCATGGAAAAACATATAAAAGAGTATTTCATGAAAAAAAGCATTCCTTATGAATGTAATGTATATCAGAGCAGTAAGGCATTGTGGTATGAAATTGAGGATGGTCAAGCGTTTGATCTGTTGTTTTTGGATATTGAAATGCAGGAATTAAATGGCTTTGAACTGGCAGCTAAAATTCAGGAAACAGCACCGGATATTCTGATCATCTTTGTGTCTGCTTACGAGAGTTATGTGTATAAATCATTTGAATTCCGACCATTTCGTTTTATTCCGAAGCAACAAATGGAAAGCATGATCACACAGGCACTGGAGGCAGTATTCAGGGAAATTGTATCACGTACCTCAGAGGTTTATATTGCAGAAAACCAACAGGGTATAGAAAAAATACCATTTAGAAAAATTGTATATATTTGGAGAGAAGGTAAGTATTTATATATTGAAAAGACGGATGCTACCAGGTGTAAGGTAAGAAGCTCCTTAAAAAAGATATCGGAGAAATTACCGGAAGATGAATTTGTATGGGTGGATCGGGGATATTTGTGTAATTTATATCATGTGAAACAGATCAAAGATAACCAAATGGTTTTATCTACGGGGCAGCAATTGTACATCGGAGAACGACGGCTGGCGCAATTAAAACATCGAATAATGGAATATTGGCAGGCAGGTACGGATAATGGGAAATGGAGTACAAATGATTAAAATTCTGTGGAGCATACACAATTCGGCATGGCTTTTGATATGGATGGATATGTTTTTTGATCGGAGAAAATACATAGATTCAGATAAAAAATTTATTGTAACAATTTTTTTATCGGGAATGCTATGGTATGGTCTGCAAAAGTATTTGTCGTGGATTCCGTTACTGTTACTTCTTACTATTTTAGGATACCTGTTATGGAATGGCTCTGTGGAAAAAGTGGCATCCCTTGTAGTCAGTTATGTTTTTATCTGGACTGTTTTACTGGGACTGGTGGAACATTTCTGGACAAATGCAGAATTTTGCGCACAGGCAGGGTGGCTGGTTTTAAATGGTATATTGATATCTGCTATAAGACATAAAGTAATAGGAAAAACTTTTACAGCGTTGAATCTGTTGAAAACATTTGGCATTGCTTTCTTCAGCACAGCATTTCTGTGTGATTTTTTCATGGATATGATTTATGGAAATGCAATTCAGAATTATGTTTTCCTGTCCTGCCTGGTGAGTCTGCTTCTTATGGTATATTTTTACTTCCGCCAATCGCAACTGAAGATGCAAATCTCTGTATTAGATACACAATATGATCTGATTGAGAGTCAGTATGTCAGAGCACAGAATTTCTATACAGAAAATGCGAAACTGTATCATGATATCAAACATCACCTGCGAGCGCTGGAGAGACTTCTGCAAAATGGTGATCGGAGAGAAGCTTTAGCATATATAGAGAGCGTGCAGGAACCGCTGCAGTGTAAAATGATTCCGGTACATACAGGCGTAGATATTGTAGATACCGTAATTTATGAAGCAAAAGAGAAAGCAGAACAGCGTAATATTCTTTTGGTGGTCGAAACACCGATTCTTCCGTCAGGGCTAAAACTGGAGGATAGAGAATTTTGTGTATTATGTGCCAATTTATTGAACAATGCATTGGAAGCAGCAAAAGAACAAATCAGATTGAATATTGCGATAACAGCAGGTTTTCTTGTAATTGAAATGAAGAATGACTATAAGGAAAAACCATTGGTTAAAAATAATCATTTTGTATCTGAGAGAGAGCAGGATTCATTAGCGCATGGCTGGGGAATGAAGATTATTGAACAAATCGTGGGAAAATATCAAGGAGAGTTGTCAATCAGGGTTGATATGCAGGTAAGTATTAAAATATTGTTGGACGTGCAATAATTGGTGGTCAGATTTCTGCTTTTTGTGGACAAATTATGATAATAATAAAAAAATAAATTATTATAAAAAAGAACGAAAGAGTAACAAAAGTCTACAAAATTAGAAGGAGAATCTTATGATGAAAATCAAGGAAGCTGTTAAATGTGTGCCTGTGATCTTAGGATATTTTTTGTTAACTGAGATTGGCAAAATGATAGAGTTTTGGATTTTTATGGCACATCAAACGGAAAGTGATTTATATGAGCAACAATGGAGTTGGATCACTATGCCGGAAAGCCGGCTCTTTCAGATCCCGGGAAAAACAGGACTGTTGTTTACTGCATTGACAGCAGTTGTGCTATGTATGTTAGCTCATGGGAAAGACTTCCGTGTGGGACAGTTGAAAAAGATTCAGGAAACACTACAAATAAATTGGAGAAAAATATTGTTTCAGGCAATACTGATCGTGGGTGTAGTATTGGGAATGTCGTATACCAGATTCCTGGATCGCATTGCCTCTGTTATATCCATGAAAGATATTTATTTCTATATCAGCGGAACCGGTGCACTTGCCGGAACACAGATACTTGAAAATATAGCTGAAAGGTTTTCTACTCTCGTCACATTTCATGAACCCGATTTGTGGACAATTCCATTTTCCTTTTTAGTATTTGAACTATTAAGAGTTTGCTTTGACTCTAAAATGACACTAACTTAAGAAATATATGAAGAGGATGTAGAAGATCACAAAAATATAGATGAAATAGTCGATGGGATGTGATAAAATGACGCTATCTTTCTGACAAATGGAGGAATTACGGAATCATGGAAAAACACATCCTGTGCAATGGAGATTCGAATACTCACGGGCACTGTACCGATCCGGCGGAGGAGATTGTAACGGCAACAGAGGCGGACCTGCCCCGGATCCTGAAAATCTATGATATCGCCAAAGCCTACATGCGGGCAAGCGGCAATCCAAACCAGTGGAACGGAACCTATCCGGATCCGGAGACGCTGCGGACAGATATAGAGAAACAGCGGCTGTATGTGTATAAAAAGGACGGACGCATTCATGGGGTATTCATGCTTTTGCTGGAGGAGGAACCAACCTATGCCTATATTGAGGATGGCAGCTGGCGGGAGGAGACCCCTTACGGCACGATCCATCGCCTGGCAGGAGACGGAGAAGTGAAGGGACTGTTTGCAAAATGTGTTGCTTTTTGTGAGAGAAAGGTGAAATATCTGCGGGCCGATACGCATTTCGATAATCACACCATGCAGCGCTTATTAGAGAAGAACGGCTTCGAACGCAGAGGCATTATTTACCTGAAAAACGGAGATTCACGCATCGCCTATCAGAAATAATGCACAACACCTGACCGATTTCTTATGAGCAATATTCACGAAAATAATCAGAAACGCCGAAAGATACTGACATTTCGGCGTTTTTTCTGTTAAAATAAGGATATACTATTGGTAGTAAACGGAAATTGTGTTTTGCATTTTTCTGCAGTTGGCAGAGGAAAGGAAGGTTAAGGTGTTTCAGAAGGGCGAACGTGTAGTATGTGGCAGTAAGGGAGTCTGTGTGGTGGAAGAGATCACGACATTAGACATTGCGGGAGTGGATAAGAAGAGAGAGTATTATATTTTAAAACCTCTGTATCTGTCCTCCAGCACGGTATATATTCCGGTGGATACGGCGGAAGGTTCCATGCGTAAAGTGCTTGCGCACGAGGAAGCGGAGAATCTGATTCACAGGATCCCGGAGATCCCGATGATCACCATTGCCAATGATAAGCTGTTAGAGCAGGAATACAAGAATTGCTTAAAGACCAGCAGCTGTCAGGATCTGATCCGGATCATCAAGACGATCTACCTGCGGAAACGTGCCAGAAAGGAAGCGGGACGTAAGGAGACAGCAGTGGATGCCAGATATTTTCGTATTGCAGAGGATCATCTGTATGGAGAACTGGCGGTAGCTTTAGATATGTCCAGAGAAAATGTGGAAAGCTATATAAATACCTCTTTACAATCCGTGTGAAAAGGTCTATGATATCAACATAAGTCCTAAAGCAACAGATTTTAAGATCAGAAAACGTTGAAGAGAAGAGTAGGAAGCATAGAAAGGCACCAGAGAGAACCGCCCTGTTATTAGGAACAGGAGCTGTGAGCGGTTTTGCCGGATGCGGACGAAGACCATCTCCGAGTGGCTTTAATACAGCCCGGCAGCTCCCGTTACGAGCAAATGAGTGGCAGTTATTTTTAATAAAATAATTGCAATCAGGGTGGAACCGCGTGTGATACGTCCCTTGCAGATTGTTGCAAGGGACTTTTTTGTGACTTTTCAGCAAAACTCTGAAAGAGCGATTTCGCGAATGGAGATTCTGAATAGTTTAGAAAACAACAAAAAGGAGAACGAAAATGGTAAATTTTAAGGAAGACGAAAGACTTTCAACGCTCAATCATTCCTGCGCACATGTTATGGCACAGGCAGTAAAGCATCTGTACCCTCATGCAAAATTCTGGGTAGGACCTGTGGTAAAAGAAGGATTCTATTATGATATCGATCTCGGCAACGATGTAGTCAATGATGAAGTGATCGCTGCCATCGAAAAAGAGATGAAGAAGATCTGTAAGGAAGGCAAGAAAATCTACAGAAGAGAAGTTTCCAAGGCAGAAGCCATGGAAATGTTCAAGGATGATATGTACAAGCTGGATCTGATCAGCAATCTGGAAGACGGCAACATCACTGTATACGATCAGGGTGATTTCACCGATCTGTGCCGTGGACCTCACGTAGACAACACCAAGCTGTGCAAGAACTTCAAACTGGTAAAACATTCCGGAGTATATTGGAAGGGCGATGCCAGCAACCACGTAATGCAGCGTATCTACGGTGTCTGCTTCCCTACCGCAGAGGAACTGGAAGCACATCTGAAAGAGCTGGAAGAGGCCAAAGAGCGTGACCACAGAAAGATCGGCAAAGAGATGGAACTGTTCATGACCGATGATCTGGTAGGCCGTGGACTTCCCATGTTCCTTCCCAAGGGTTACACCGTATGGCAGGAGCTGGAGAATTATATCAAGGATAAAGAGAGAAGACTGGGCTATCTGCATGTTATGACCCCCTGTGTCGGTACTGTGAATCTGTACAAGACTTCCGGTCACTGGGATCACTACAAGGAGAACATGTTCCCTCCCATGGAAATGGAAGGAGAGTCCTTCGTACTGCGTCCCATGAACTGCCCTCACCACATGATGATCTACGCTAACACACAGCACTCCTACAAGGATCTGCCTATCCGTATCGGTGAGATCGCCCATGACTTCCGTTTTGAAGCCAGCGGTACCCTGAAGGGTATCGAAAGAGGCAGACATTTCTGCCAGAATGATGCCCATCTGTTCGTAACACCGGAGCAGATCGAGTCCGAGTTCTCCAAGGTAGTAGACCTGATCTTCAATACCTACAAGGATTTCGGTATTACCGATTACAGATGTGTCCTGTCTCTGAGAGATCCGGAGGACAAGGTAAAATATCACGATGATGATGAGATGTGGAACAATGCGGAGAATGCTCTGCGTAAGGTTCTGAATGATCTGGGCATCGAGTACACCGAGGAGATCGGTGAAGCTGCATTCTACGGACCGAAGCTGGATGTTAATGTAAAGCCTGCGGTAGGTAACGAGTACACCCTGTCCACCTGCCAGCTGGATTTCTGCCTGCCTGCCAAGTTTAATCTGACCTATGTGGACAAGGATGGACAGAAGAAGACTCCCGTGGTCCTTCACAGAGCAATCTTAGGATCTCTGGACAGATTCATGGCTTATATTCTGGAGGAGACCAAGGGCAACCTGCCTCTGTGGCTGGCTCCTGTACAGGCAATGATCCTGCCGGTCAAGAACGACGACGAAGAACTGAATGCCTATGCCCATGACCTGTACGGTTATCTGCTGGACAATAACATCAGAGCAGATATCGATGAGAGAGCAGAGAAGCTGGGCTACCGTGTAAGAGAAGCACAGGTGAAGAAGATCCCTTACCTAGTCATCTTAGGAAAACAGGAAGCACAGGACGGCACCGTAAGCTATCGTCTGCATGGACAGCAGAATACCACTACGGTATCCAAGGATGAATTCCTGGCTATGTTAAAGGATGAGATCGCAACCAAGAAGCTGAGCAAGTAATTTGGCAGTCAGATAAAAGAAAAACATGAAAAAGCGTCACTTCCCATAGAAATGGGGGTGGCGCTTTATTTATTTCTTATGGGCAACGAGATGAGCCAGTGGCATCTCGAATTTTATAAAAAAACCAGTAAAAGGAATAAGAATTTCAAATCTGCACAGACTATCCATGACGCGTGGCGGGACTGCATCGGCTCTTTTGCCGCGTGTCCTCTTTTAAAATTTTTAAAAATCAGAAAAAAGAAGACGAAGAGCCGCGGGACGGCGGCAGAAGGCGAGGGAAACATGGCAGATTTAAAATGCGTTGTGGAAAATTGTACCTATAATAAGGACTGTCTGTGCAGCAAGGGAGACATCATGGTGGGCGGCAAGCACGCCTGTGACTGTGACGGCACCTGCTGCGAGAGCTTTGCGCAGAAGAGAGAGGGAAGAGAATCTTTCAGCAATTCCCTGTCTCATCCAAGCCATACGATCAGCATCGACTGTGAGGCAGTAAAGTGCATTTATAATAGTAATTATAAGTGTGTGGCGGAGCATGTGGACATCAAGGGCTGCGGAGCCAGCGACTGCAGAGAGACCGCCTGTGCTACTTTTTCGGAAAAGTAAATCACGGAAAAGAAAATCAGTATTCCGGCTTGACAAATGTTCCGAAACTGCGGATAATAGAACATGCGATCGGATTCGGCGGGAGACCGCCGGTACATAGAATGCAGTAATCTGAAAAAATGTAATATTATTGTAAAAACGGGGTTGACATCAGAAAAACTTCGTGGTATTCTATTTAAGCGTGTGAAGAACACGATACAACAAGCAGAGTATCCACTCTCACCTTACGGCGCAGGCTGGTAAGCGTTCAGATTTTTCATAGACAGAGAACTCGTTTGGAATTTATTTGAATGAGGGCAGTCCGTGAAGGGAACAGGTGGATAGTTATGCTATCTGCTTTTTTTATTGTTTAACACATTTTCTTATGGAGGTACACAACCATTAGCGATTTAATGATTAATGAACAGATCAGAGACAAAGAAGTACGACTGATTGGAGAAGACGGAGAACAGCTTGGAATCGTTTCTTCCAGAGATGCCCTGAAGATGGCAGAGGAAGCCGGACTCGACCTGGTGAAGATTGCTCCTACGGCAAAGCCTCCTGTTTGTAAGATCGTGGATTACGGTAAGTACAAATACGAGCAGGTGAGAAAAGAGAAGGAAGCAAAAAAGAAGCAGAAAGTCATCGATATCAAGGAGATCAGACTTTCCCCCAATATCGATACCAACGATCTGAACACCAAGATCGGTGCAGCCAGAAAGTTCCTGACCAAGGGAGACAGAGTGAAGATCACCCTGAGATTCCGCGGCAGAGAGATGGCACACATGAACAACAGCAAGCATATCTTAGATGATATCGCGCAGAGCCTGTCCGATATTGCGGTAGTGGAAAAAGCTCCCAAGGTAGAAGGCAGAAGCATGACCATGTTTTTAACTGAGAAGCGTTAATTCGTACAGTTAAAAAGTGTCGGATTCCGACACGATAGATTAAGTAAAGTTTAGGAGGAACTCGTTATGCCCAAAATGAAGACAAGCAGAGCAGCAGCTAAGCGCTTTAAAGCAACAGGAACCGGTAAGTTAAAGAGATCTAAAGCTTACAAGAGCCATATCTTAACCAAGAAGTCTACCAAGAGAAAACGTAATCTGAGAAAGCCTGCAATTACGGATGCAACTAATGTTAAGAATATGAAGAAGATTTTACCTTATTTATAATTCAGGCGAGGAGGAAATAAGACATGGCAAGAATTAAAGGTGGCTTAAATGCCAAGAAGAAGCACAATAGAGTATTAAAGCTTGCAAAGGGCTACAGAGGCGCAAGAAGCAAGCAGTACAGAGTAGCAAAGCAGTCTGTTATGAGAGCTCTGACCAGCTCTTATGCAGGTAGAAAAGAGAGAAAGCGTCAGTTCAGACAGCTGTGGATCGCTCGTATCAATGCAGCAGCCAGAATGAACGGTTTATCTTACAGCAAGTTCATGTACGGTCTGAAGCTTGCAGGCGTTGATATGAACAGAAAGATGCTGGCAGACCTGGCAGTTAACGATGCAGAAGGTTTCAAGACCCTTGCAGAGCTGGCTAAGTCCAAGATCGCGTAAATAATAGCAACTGTTAAGGCTGGACACATTATCTTCGGATGGTGCGGACGGCCTTTCTTTTTTGTAACTATTTGGAAGGAGACCATTATGATAAATCCCGGAATGATGATGAAACTGATGAATGCGAAGAATACCTTCGAGAGTAATCATCCCAAATTTGCAGCGTTTGTAAGCAGATTTTTTATGGGTGGAGCGATCACGGAAGGAACCATTATCGAGATCACGATCACAAGACCCGGTGAAGAACCCGTGTCCACGAATCTGAAGGTACAGAAATCCGATCTGGATCTGGTAGAGGAGCTTAAGAACCTGAGATGAAGATAATATTTTTTGATATTGACGGAACCTTAATATGCGGAGGAAGTGAATTGATGTCGGAGAGCACGAAGGAAGCCATCCGCATCGCCAGAGCCAACGGTCATATCTGCATGATCAACACCGGACGTACGAAACGGCTGGTAGGGGAAAATCTTACCGGACAGGTGGAATTCGACGGATTGTTATTGGGCTGCGGAACGGAGATTGAATATCATGGAAAACAGCTGATGCACAAGACATTTTCCATGGAGGAGTCTAAGGCAATTCTGGCAGCTATGAAAAAATATCATGTGGATGCTGTCCTGGAAGGCAGCAGGGAAGACTATGCTCCCAGAGGAGAAGAAGTATTTACCGAGACTTTCCGTCATATGGCACGTGAGATTGAGAATAGAAAATACGATCGCTATGCCAATGCACCGGGCAACTACGATAAATTATATGCTTATGCAGAGACTCCGGCGGGAATGGTCGGAATGAAGCATGATCTGTCGGAAATACTGGATTTTATCGACAGAGAACAAGGGTTTTACGAGATTGTTCCCAAAGGATATTCCAAGGCAACAGCAATCCGTTACATTACGGACTATTTGAAGATCTCCATGGAAGACACTGTGGCCATCGGAGACAGCAATAACGACCTGCCGATGTTAAAGTATGCCCACACCAGCATTGCTATGGGTAATTCCAGTAAACAGGTGTTGGAAACAGCAGATTATATCACCACGGACGTGGATAAAGACGGCATCTGGAACGCTCTGAAGTGGTTGGGAGTCTTGGATAAGTAAAACGATAAAAATAGTAAAAAATAGGACTGGTAAAATAAAGGAACATGGAGTATAATATTTTATGTTCCTTTTGCAGATATGGTTCATCGGTAGAACGCTAGCTTCCCAAGCTGGAAAGGCGGGTTCGATTCCCGTTATCTGCTTCACTTATTTTACAAAAGGTGAGAATGCTATTTATGTAGTGGTATTCTCACCTTTTACTTTTGCAGATTAATAACGTTTAAAGGAATAATATAACAGGAAATTACTGATTTATTTTTTGAAGCAATGCATCCTGCAATACTTGGGAAAAGTTAATATTCATATCTGTAGCGGCCTCATTGAGCCATTCCGGTATGGAGAGAGTCTTTTTGACTGCCTTGGAGTTATGCCTTTTTTGGTAGGCAATGAGATCGAAGGCAACAATCACACAAAAGGTATCGGGGTCTAAAGAAATAGCGTAGGGTTCTGTAGGAGTGGGGAGCGATTCTTGGCTTTCAAGGCGTGATACCACTGCAAGTCCCAGCGCGTCCCAGGCCATTTCGTAAGCATTCTGGATGTTCTCTCCCTGTGTCATACATTCGGGATAATCGGGGAAAGTAATCCAAAATCCTCCTTCTTTAGCTTTGTGAAATAATGCCGGATAAAAAAGTTTTTTCATTTCATTTCTCCTTGATTTTATTGTTTTAAACCTGCCTGTTTTAGAATGGACTGTTCCAATCCTTTTTTCAGGTCTTTGCAATGATAAGGAACGATAACGGTTTTAACGGAGTTATGATTCCGCAATTTAACATGGGAACCGTTTTGACTAACAATTACAAAATTGTTTTTGAGTAGGAGTTTAATCATCTCCTGCGAGGTCATAGGCATCTTTTGTGCTCCTTTCCTTACCTCAATTCTATGTTAGTACGTAATATTACGTATGTCAATAGAAATACGTAATATTACATAAAAATATGAGGTAATCATTATGTCATGGGGTAAAAGTGGTACATTGAAACATAGAATATTTCAGAATAGCATCAGCCGCCGAGTGCTCTATGGGATATTCAATAAGGTGAACCTAGACACTGGCGATACGGGCGTACCGCACTCCTCCCGGAACTGATGCTGAAGTTATTATACAACGATGCATGGAAAGACACAATGGGATGTGTTCTTTCTGTGCACTTTTTTATGAGTTGACAATCATCCGATTTCGGATTATAATACAAAATTATCCGATATCGGATAAAATGTATTTAAAAGGAGACTGGAAGCGTATGGAAGAGCAGAAAAGAAAAGCCATGAAACAAATGGCTCTATATAATCAGTTATTGAAGGAATTGGATGATATTTACCGTGTGTATGCTAAGAACTGTAACCTGTCGGAAACCGCGTTCTGGATCCTCTATTGCATCAGGGAGAGGGAAGGAGAGACTTTCACACAGAGAGAAATCTGCAACTATTGGTTTTACACGCCGCAGACGGTGAATTCCGCTTTGAAACATATGGAAGAGGATGGCTTGCTCACACTTCGTGCAGCAGAAGGCAACCGCAAGAATAAGAAGATATACCTGACGGAAAAGGGAGAAAAGCTGGTGGAACAGATCGTAGATCCCCTGATGGATGCTGAAGTACGGGCAACGGAAAGCTTAGGAGAGCAGGAAATGGAAAAGTTCCTACAGATCATGAAAAGGCAGACAGAATTATTCCGGGAGGAAATTGCAAATATCAAGAAAGAAAGAGAATAGTGTGAAAAATATGCTTCACTCAGAAATGAGGGGTTTTATGAAAATACAATTATCAGATCATTTTGACTATAAACGATTGCTGCGTTTCGTGGCACCATCCATTTTAATGTTGTTATGTACTTCAATCTACAGTATTGTAGATGGATTTTTTGTGTCTAACTTTGTGGGGAAAACACCTTTTGCAGCGCTGAATCTGGTGATGCCGGTGCTGATGGGCGTAGGAACGATCGGTTTCATGGCGGGAACCGGTGGAAGCGCCGTGGTATCCATGACTCTGGGAGAGGGGAAAAAGGAACTGGCGAATGAATATTTTTCTCTGATCGTATACGTGACACTGGCTGCGTCTGTTGTCCTGGGACTGATCGGATATGCATTTGCACCGCAGATCGCATTGACACTGGGAGCAAGCGGTGATCTGGAGGCGGATTGTGTGTTATATTCCCGTATCTTGTTTTTATCCACACCGGCATTTGTCATGCAGTATTTGTTTCAGAGCTTTTTCATCGCAGCGGAGAAACCGACACTCAGCCTGAAGATCAATGTCCTGGCGGGACTGACCAATGCGGTGCTGGATTATGCGTTGATCGTGGTATTCCCTCTGGAACTGGCAGGAGCAGCGCTGGCAACGGCGGCAGGACAAGTCGTCGGCGGAGTAATCCCAATCATCTATTTTGCCGGAAAAAACAGTAGTCTGTTACGACTTGGAAAGACAAAGTGGCACGGAAAAGTCATCTGGCAGACCTGCATGAACGGTTCTTCCGAACTGGTGACGAATCTGTCTACATCCATTGTCGGTGTGCTCTATAACTTTCAGCTGATGGAAGCGGCCGGAGAAAACGGCGTGGCGGCATATGGTATCATTATGTATGTGGATATTATCTTCATGACCTTGTATCTCGGTTATTCCCTGGGATCTGCACCTATCGTAAGCTTCCACTACGGTGCCGGCAATCATGCGGAATTGAAGAATCTGTGCCGGAAAAGTCTGGTCATCATCTCGGTCTGCGGTGTGATATTACTTACGGCTTCCCAGATTCTGGCAGGGCCGTTGGTGAAGATTTTTGCAAGCTATGACCAGAAATTGCTAGAGATGACGACTTGGGGATTTCGGATCTATGCTATCGCATTCCTGGTGAGAGGCATGAATGTCTGGGGATCTTCTTTCTTCACGGCACTGAATAACGGAGCAGTGTCTGCGGCAATCTCTTTCCTGCGGACCTTTGTGTTCCAGATCATTATCGTGTTGATCCTGCCGGGACTGATCGGCATTACCGGCGTATGGTTGTCCATCGTGATTGCGGAATTTTTAGCGCTGTTCGTGACCATCGGATTTTTGATTGCGAAGAGGAAACAATATCATTATGCGTAATCCGTGTGCCTTTTTCTATTCTTGACAGAAAAATAGCAAATACTTATACTGGGATTGTGCGGATCGTTACGAGCTTTGAGATTGTATAGGACGATCTGCAGGCAAAATGGATCCAAACAAAGAACAGAAATGAGGAAATGAAAATGGCTGTTTTAGCGAATTTAGAACCGAAGAAAGTATTTTACTATTTTGAGGAGATCACGAAGATCCCTCACGGATCCGGCAACGTGGATCAGATCAGTGATTTTTTGGTAGATTTTGCGAAAGCACATAAGCTTTTCTATATACAGGATGCTATGAAAAATGTCATTATGGTCAAGGAGGCAACTTCCGGATACGAGAATGAACCGGTAGTGATCCTGCAGGGACACATGGATATGGTAGCAGTGCAGACACCGGATTGCACCATGGATATGAAGACGGAAGGACTGAAAGTAGGAATCGACGGAGACAGCGTTTATGCGAAGGACACCAGCCTCGGTGGCGATGACGGTATCGCTGTGGCTTATGCACTGGCATTATTGGATTCTGAGGACATCAGGCATCCCCGTTTGGAAGTCATCATTACAGTGGATGAGGAAGTCGGTATGGACGGAGCCAGAGAGATCGACCTGTCTATGTTACAGGGACATCGCATGATCAATCTGGATTCCGAGGACGAAGGCATTTTCCTGACCAGCTGTGCCGGCGGTGCCAGAGTGAACTGCCGCTTTCCGATGAAAAAGCAGGAGCTTATTGGCGTGCGCTATGAGCTGGAAGTCTTTGGTCTCTTAGGGGGACATTCCGGCGGAGAGATCCACAAGGAAAGAGGCAATTCCAATTGCATCCTGGGAAGACTTCTGTGGAAGCTGTCTGAAAAAATGCCCGTAGGACTGGTATCTGCGGACGGAGGGCTGGCAGACAATGCCATTCCCAGACAGACGAAGGCGGTTGTCGTAGTAGAGGAAAAAGATACAGAAAGCTTAGCGCAGCAGGTAGCAGCTTTGGCAGCAGAACTGGCTGACGAACTTGCCACCAAGGATCCGGACGTAAAGGTAACTGCAAAAAGGTTAGCAGACACTGCAGAGACAATCACCTGTGCCGCACCGGAAGAGACAAAAAGAGTGGCAGCCTTTTTACAGGCAACGCCCAACGGTGTACAGGCGATGAGCGCAGATATGCCGGGGCTGGTACAGACTTCCCTGAATCTGGGTATACTGAAAGCAGATGCGGAAGTTTTACGGGCAGAGTATTCTGTCAGAAGCAGCGTGGAAAGTGAGAAGGATAACCTGATCGCAAAGCTTTCTGCACTGGTGGAACTGACAGGCGGCGATTACGTGGTGACCGGAGATTATCCCGGTTGGAAGTACCGCGTCCATTCTCCACTGCGGGAAAAAATGGTGAAACTGTATGCGGAAATGTACGGCAATGAGCCCAGGGTGGAGGCTATCCATGCAGGATTGGAGTGCGGATTGTTAGGCAGCAAAATCTCAGACCTTGACTGTGTATCCATGGGACCAGATATGAAGGACATTCATACGACAGAGGAGACCTTAAGCATTTCTTCCACGAAGAGAGTGTGGGAGTATCTGGTAAGGGTTCTGGAGACGAAGGACTGACTGAATTTGAGTAACAGAAAGTCCAGAGAATCAAATAAGAGAGAATCAAATAAGATAGAAACAATCGAAAAATGTAAAGAGTTAGCAAATAGAAAAGGCTAAAATATAAATAACGTTGGAGGAAATACACTGTCACGGCGGTGTCAATAAAAAAATGAGCAATAAGATTTTATTCCAGTGTGACTATAATGAGGGAGCGCATCCGAAGGTGTTAGAGCGCCTGGTGCAGACCAATATGGAGCAGACACCGGGCTACAGCGAGGATAAATACTGCGAAGAGGCGCGCGAGAAGATCCGTAAGGCCTGTGGGGATGACAGTCTGGCAGTCCATTTCCTGGTAGGCGGAACCCAGACCAATGTCACCGTGATCAATGCAGCACTTCGCAAGCACCAGGGCGTGCTTTGCGCTGTCACAGGACATATCAATATCCATGAGACTGGTGCGGTGGAAGCTTGCGGACATAAGGTACTGGGACTGCCCAGTCCTGACGGTAAGATCACGGCAGCGCAGGTAGCAGAGGCTTACGAAGCCCATATTCACAACGACAGCTTTGAGCACATGGTACAGCCGAAAATGGTATATATTTCCAATCCCACAGAGGTGGGAACTATTTATAGTAAAGCAGAGCTGACCGCTCTGTCCGAGACCTGTCACAAATACGGACTGTATCTGTTTTTAGATGGCGCCAGACTGGGCTATGGACTGGCAGCGCCGGACAACGATCTGACATTGCCGGAGATTGCGGCGCTTTGTGATGTATTTTATATTGGTGGAACCAAGGTTGGTGCATTGTTCGGAGAAGCAGTAGTGATCAAAAACCCGGAGCTTGCACAGGATTTCCGATATCTCATCAAGCAGAATGGCGGCATGCTTGCCAAGGGAAGATTGTTAGGACTGCAGTTTGATGCGCTTTTCACAGATGGTCTCTATCAGGAGATCTCTGCCCATGCCATTGCCATGGCGGAGAAGCTGCGGGAGGCATTTACCGCGAAGGGCTACAACTATCTGGCACCCAACCGGACGAACCAGATCTTCGTCATTGTACCGGATGCTCATCTTGAAAAAATCGCAGAGCAGTTCGAGTACAGCTATGACCAGCGGATCGATGCCACACATAGCTGTGTGCGATTCTGTACCAGCTGGGCCACGAAGGAAGAGAATGTGGATGCACTGATCCGGTGCGTTGAAAAATTATAATATGTTTGGAAGGTTCCGCAAGCCGGGAAAGGTTTGCGGAATTTTTTTGCAATTGCCATTACTAAAAATTTGTGGTGGGTTACGCGCTTAACCTTTGTGAAAATTATATTTCTATTGTAATATTGAACTAGAATATAAAAATCCGTAATCAATGAGGTATAGAACAGAGGAGAAAACACATGAATAAAGAAATGACCGTAAATGGGAAAAGCTATACAATAATTAAATTGCTGGGAAAAGGGAAGGGTGGATATTCTTATTTGGCAGAGTCCGGAAATAACAGGTATGTTTTGAAGCAGATACATCATGAACCTTGTGATTATTATCAGTTCGGAAACAAGCTTGAGGCAGAAATCAGGGATTACAGGAAATTAAAAGAAATCGGAATAAAAATGCCAGTCATGCTTGAAACAGATGTGGAAAATGAACGCATTTTGAAGGAGTTTATTGACGGCGACACGATTTATCAGTTGGTTTTAGAAGACAAGATGAAAACTGACTATATCGGGCAATTGCATAGAATGTGTGCACTGTTATATGCTGCCAATACGAATATTGATTATTTTCCAACGAATTTTGTTGTACATAACGAAGAAATATATTATGTAGATTTCGAGTGTAACGATTACATGGAAGAATGGAATTTTGAAAACTGGGGTGTGAAATACTGGTCAAAGACACCGGAATTTTTGCAGTATGTGAAAGAACATTCATGACATGTCTTTCCATGTAAAGGAGCTATGCCGGAAGCGTTACAAAAAGTGAATACCGGATTGCAACATGAAATGCAACACAAAAAGGTCCTTGAAAATCAAGGACTTTTTTAATGAATCGGAGTGGCGGGATTCGAACTCGCGACCTCCGCCTCCCTAAGACGGCGCTCTAACCAAGCTGAGCCACACCCCGGAACGAAGACTATCATAGCATAGAATTTTATAAAAAGCAAGCCATTTTTTAAATTTTTCAAATTTTTTCTACAATTTTCCAAGGCAGCAAATATAATACAAAACAAAAGGCGCCAAAACCTCGTAAAAGATTTTGACGCCTTTAGATGAATCGGAGTGGCGGGATTCAAACTCGCTATTCAAACGCTAAAATCCCAGTATTTATGCGGATTTCAGCGAAAATGTTTTGATTACCTATGATTACTTTTAGATAATTTTCCAAAGGAAAGGAGATTCCTGCAAAAGTGCTACTAAAGATAAATCGACCATAGATCGGTTTATTTTTTTGCACAAAAATAGGAGAAGTTTTCAAAAAAATCTTGGTAAATGATTTTGATACCCCCCTACCCCTCATTTTCAGTTGAAAAAACGAAATGGAATTTTTTCAAAATTTTGTGTAGATTTCACACAGATTTGTTCTGAAAAATGTGATCTGATTTTGGATATAGTATTCTTGATTATTCTTCTTCAGTTCTGGGGGCACACTCCACAAACTTATAATATGCCCCGCCTGCGGCTCTGGCTGGCTCAAATTTTGACGATAGGAGAGCAGACGCAGAAACTCACGTATAGGCAGCATAATTGCCTTAAAATGGATTTTACGCGGTCGCTCCCCCTGTGTCAATCTGTTTCGGTCGGTAAGTGTACACTTTTATTTATAGCCTGCGCCAGCTGCTCCGAGGACTTGGCAAGATATTTCTGCGTTGTCATAACGCTGGCATGTTGGAAAAATTCCCTTGTTGCTTCAATATCATGGCCAGAGTTTTTATAGATCTGCTGGCCGGCAAACTTTCGGAAGCTATGTGTTGAGGTCTGCGGGATGTCTAAATATTCCCGAGCAGACTTAAGCGCTTTCTGTACAGCCCTTTCTGTAAATTGGAATATGCGCCGCTCTGGGTTGATTCTATTTTCTTCGCAGTAGTCCCGAATATAGTTATAAACCGGTTCCGGTACCTGGTGCCGCCGTGCCTTACCTGTCTTTTCTTCCACGATGTCCATTCTGTAGTGATCGCCATCACGCACCAGAGAAGAAAGGGACAAGTGCAAAATATCACCGATCCTGCAGCCTAAATTAGCCTGTATAACTAAGCAGCAGGCCATATGTGGCGCAGGGCGGTGTATTACGTTGCCTTTTCCAGTGTAGCCGGTGCGGATTAGCGAAACAATACGGTTATAGCTTTCTTCGTTAACTGCCAGTGTGGTATAAGCTCCCATATGATTCTATCCCCTGCAGTGATGTCCTTCAGTGTGAATTATTCTTTCAGGGGCACGGAATCAAACAGGAGAGATCCAACATCACAGAGATGTTTGCCTGCCAGATGGATCATAACAATAAGCGAGATGGAAGCGATTCAAACATGACTGGGAAAAAGAAGAAAGAGCTTCCGGAGGATGTAAAAGCAATTTATACTGCAGTCTGGAAAATCCATAAAGGCAATCCGTATCCTAAATCTGATGAAGACTGGGAGCAGATCAACCGGGAATGTAAGGTGCTGCTGAAAATGTATGATTGTCCGTTTGCACATAGTCTGATTCAAACGATGATTGCAGAAATAGAACGGCGTGTTAAAAAGGAGCCTTAGCTCAGCTGGTTAGAGCACCCGGCTCATAACCGGGCGGCCCTGGGTTCAAGTCCCAGAGACTCCACTGTATTGCTTAGTCCATGAGCAATACCCCCTTTTATACCTCATAGCGGAATGCTGTTAAGAGCCGTCAATGGCTCGTGAGGGTTTTCCGGCTCCCATCCCACGGAGTCGGAGAGCAGTGTTAGTCCTACTTTAACAACGATACGGCAAGCTCGGCATACGCGAGTAAATAGAGCATCAATCTTCAAAGCCGGCGGGTGGAACTACAGGCAGTCAAATGACAGAGATTGATTACCCTGCACGGCCCTTGCAGTCATAAGATGGGCGTAGGTGGTGGCAGAATGGTATTGCAGGCAAAGAAGCCGATCAGTAAGAGTATTGCCGAGTGACAGGCGGACGATCACCCGTAGCCAGCAACAACGCCTTTTCAGAAACTGATTTTGTGAGGTTCGAATCCTCACCCACCTATTTTCCATGAAAGCGCATGGATAGTGCAACGCATGGCACGATAAATATGATTGCTAACCGTCTTATGGCGGTTTCGGAACGTAGCTTAATTGGTAAAAGTGGCGTGTACACGGAAAACAACAATGAGAGCCGGATTGAAGGTTCGAATCCTTCCGTTCCGATGGTGTCGAGCTGATCTGATACTGTATGTGTAGCGCAGTCGCATACAGAGATATGGAGAGAGGTGTCTGCGCATTTCGGGGAAGCGGCAACGATTGGCGGTGTTGCAGCTGACTGTAAATCAGTTCCCAAGTGGTAAACATTGGAGGTTCAATTCCTCTCTTCCCCATGTGGTTGATAGCTACCAACTAGCAGGTAACTGGCAGATGCCCTACAAAGATAAAAATAGCTGTAAGTGTTGCTTGATGATCGAGCCTTGAATGCGGGCACGTAGCTTGCAGAAATGCATATGGAAAGGTATATCGCTGGTATGCAATTGCGGTGAGGTGCACCAATAATCCGTGAGGTCGGTTCGATTCCGACACTTTCCAGTTTTGAACATTGAAAATTGAATATTGACGGTTGTAGTGGTATAATTAGTTTATTACAAAAGATAAAGGAGATTAATGGATGGATAGATGGGTTCAATATGCAAATTTTTTATTAGCTTGTTTTGCTATTTTGATTTGGACATCAGTTTTGCTAATTCTTTTGGCTTCTTGGATTGGAAATAAGATAGTAAAAAATCATTTTTTTATTGCAGCTGAAAAATCATTAAAATTTAAAAGTGTTGAGGAAGCAGTGAGAGGTATTACTAATGATTTTGAAGTATATAGGAATAATCGTTTTGGATTCAGGAGCCAGACTGTCATTGAATTATGTCAAGAATTAGAACAGAAACTAAAATTGCAGGGAAATTTGGAAAATATACAAAGATTAGAAAGCGTAATCGCAATTTATAAGGATGAATATAGGTTTGATGATGATAAAATGAACAATGTGATTGAAAATATCAAAAACCAATCAAGCCCAGAAGATGCTAGGACAGTAAGGGAATATTTGATAAGAGTTATTGCTTTTCATAATGGAATAGTCTACGAAAAAGAAAGGTGTATAAAGGATATTCAAGAAAAAATGACTCGAAGAAAATGGATTAATAGAGTGTGTGGTGTATTAGGCGTTATAGGAAGTTTAGCTTCAATTTACAGTATAATTTAAAAAGTATGTACCAACCGTCAATATTCGATGGTTGGTATTTTTTTACGCAAAAATGGAGGAGGACATGGACAGATTTCCTAAAGCACTGATAGATTGTTCGAGCTGAAAATATATTTCGCTGCTATTGGACGGAAAAGAGGTTCCTGGAGCGGTACGAATCAGTAATATTTCAAAGGACGCTCATAACGAGTGTACAGAAATTACGATTAACATATATGCCAGTGAGGTAAGGACAATATCGTATCTGAGATCAATCAGACGGCGGAGAGCATAAAAATCAAAGCCGAAAGGATAGATTTGGTTGGTATCGTCAATGCAGATGAGATGGTAGTAAAATATGCGACCATTGAGAACTTGAATATAACCAAATTGGAGTTAAACAACCTGATTGCTACCAAGGCGACTATTGATTCACTGAATGCTGTGAGCGCTCGTCTGAGCAACGTGGAATCTAATTATATCAGTGCCGGTACAGTAAAAGCAAATTACATGGAAGTCGCAAATTGGACATCCTCCGGCGTGATCAAGGCGGACAGAATCAGCGCAGCGACAATCGTAAATAAATTGTCAAGCGTGGACTTGGTCAGTGTGCGGGCAATAGGTGTCAGCGGGTATATGAACTATAAAGGTACGGTAGTTGCATGGAGAACAAAAAACATTAGTGGGACTGTTATTACTTATTTGGGACCGGAGGATTAAGAATGAGCAATTTAGAAATCAGGGAATTTAGTCAGGCAATTACAAACTTTGTGGATAGTTCCGGGTTGCCGGAGGAGGTCAAGCGTATGGCTCTGCAGGAGGTGCTGACACGTCAGGAGCAGAAAGCCAGGGATGCGTTACTGGCGGAAATCGCAGATCGGGATGCTGCGGAGCAGGAGGTGAAGCAGGATGCAGAAAGCGTATAATCCTACTGTTTGGGAAAACACTCCCTCTATTAACACTCCGTTGAATGAAACGAATTTGAATAAGTTAAGTCAGGGTGTGAGTGAGATTGATAACCGCGTGATAACGCTGGACTTGACCAAGTTATCAATCACGGAAGCCAATGGTTTGGTAAAGAGTATTGAATTGAACCAGGATACAGGTGATATTACGATTACATATTATTCCGGATCAACCAGTCTATTACACACTTTAATGGCACAGATTGCCATTAACTTCAGTTACGATCCGGTTACCGAGCGGCTTATCATCTACTTAAAGGATGGGACGGAGCAGTACATAGATCTGTCTGCACTTATTACGCAGTTTGAATTTCTCGATTCGGATACCGTTTACTGGTCCATTGGAGATGATGGAAAAGTAAAGGCGGACATCAAGAACGGCAGCATTACTGCAGATAAACTGCAGCCGAACTATCTTGCAGACATCACAGTGCAGGCAGAAACAGCAACACAGCAGGCAACCGCGGCAGCGACATCTGCAGCACAGGCCAAGATAGATGCAGACCGTGCAGAATCATATGCCAGTATCACGGAACCCAAGTTTTACTTGGATGAAGCCATAATGAATCTTTATATGAAGGATGGCGTGGGTGTGGATTTTGTAGTTGATGATAATGTTTTGTATTGGAAAGTAGCATAAGGAGGAATGAACTATGGCAGCACCGGAGGGATACAAGGCTCTCGGAAAAATCGGAATATCTTACAAAGGAGATTACAACCCCAATACCGTATATGAGCGTTTGGATGCGGTATATCACAATGGCAGTACATATTTGGCAATTAAAGATGCACCGGACGGAGCGCCCAGGAACGACAAAATCAACTGGATCTATCTTGCCAAAGGTTATGATGGAGAGACAGTGGATGTGGCAGATTCAGAGATTGCATTTACGGATTCAGAGACCCGGGAAAATATTGTCAGCGGGGAAAAGGTATCTACAGTTTTTGGCAAAATAAAGAAATTTTTTACCGATTTGACAGCACCGGCATTTGCTCAGATGATCACCACAAAGGAGGATCTGCTGGCTACTAAGGCAGCAGGATATGTGCCGGATGAGATCTATTTTTAGGTTGAGAGTGGCTACCATGTAAAAATTGAATAATGACGGCGAAAATGATATAATTCCTTTATTATAATATAAAAGGGGGAATAGAAATGTACGAACCAAAATGTAATGATAAGGGAGTTATTGTCAGAGAGTGGGAAACAGGAGATTCCGAATGTAATGCTTATAGTCAAGAGTATGAATGTGGCGCTGTATATCATAACAACTTTATGGATGTAGTTGGAAACAGAGATCACGATTGCTTTTGGGATTGTAGCAAATGCAAAAAGGGAAGAAAATGAATTTACGAATCCACAGGCCGGCCGTCAATTTTTGATGACTGGCTTTTTACATACTTAGGATGATTATATTGGAAAGGAGAAAGGGCGGCGCAGCCTATGGAAGGTATCTCCATGACAGATACCGAATTATTGAAATATGCTGTCGAAAATGGTATCATTGACACAGCACTTTTGCAGGAAAAAATAGAGATGCAAAAGAGAGAGGAATATCTAAAGAAGCACCCGTATGATATTTGGCAAGGAACAGATGGAAAATGGAGAACATATCTGCCTGATGAAATAAAAGGAAGGAGGCTTGTAAAAAGGAACAAACAGGAGGATGTGGAGAATACAGTAATATCATATTGGGAACAGCAGTCTGAAAATCCAACACTGAAAGAAATGTTCATTATGTACAATGATAGCAGGCTACAAAACGGTCAAATATGCGATGCATCGCATTTGAGGTACATGCAGGATTTCAACAGATACTACGAAACTATTGAAAATCGCAGAATAAGGTCTATAACAGCGGATGAATTGTGCGAGTTTATGGAAACCCGTGTATCAGAGTTAGACTTGGATAGTAAAAGTTTGTCAGGCTTTAAGACGGTAACAAAGGGACTGTTCAAACGAGCATACAGAAAGAAGTATGTTGACTTCCGGGTGCAGGAAGAAGTGTTGGATGTAATAGATTTGTCTGATAAGAAACTTCGTAAGGTACACAAGGAAGATTTTCAAGAAGTTTTTTCCGAGGAAGAATATGTACAATATATAGGGTTATTGGAAAATAAGCTGGATATATGGAACATGGCGTTGCTTTTGATACTGGTTACAGGCTTAAGAGGCGGAGAAGTAGTTTCACTTAAAAGAGAACATATAAAATGCGTAAAGGGAAATTACTACATCGAAATACATTACACAGAGACCAGGTATAAAAAAGATGGTAAGTATGTATATGAGATTAAAGATGCTCCCAAAACGGATGCTGGTATCAGAAACGTGATCGTACCGAAACAATATAATTGGCTATGTAGCCAGCTACTCATTAGAACTCCAGCAGGATCGTATATATTTGTAAATCCCCAAAGTGGAAAGCGATTCACAACAAATAGTCTGCGGAGAAGACAGGAGCGGAACTGTAAAAAGTTAAATACCTATCAGAAATCACCGCATAAGAGTAGAAAAACATACGGATCTATTTTGAGGGATAATAAAATCGATGATAATTTGGTTATTCAGCAGATGGGTCATGTGGATATTTCTACTACGGAAGAGTACTATCACAGAAACATGAAGAGTGTTGAGAGAAAAGCAGAGATACTAAATGAGATACCTATATTCGAAGCTAAGTTATCTTGATTACTTTTTTGATTACCTTGTGATTACCTCACAAAAAAGAAAGTGCCAAAACCCAGTAAAACTAAGGCTTTGACACTAACCCCTGAATCGGAGTGGCGGGATTCGAACTCGCGACCTCCGCCTCCCTAAGACGGCGCTCTAACCAAGCTGAGCCACACCCCGAAACGCAAGTAAGATGATACCATGGAATTTTACAAAAAGCAAGAGTTTTTTTATAAAAAGTTAATTTGCTCATTTTGAGTCTATTGTCGTACAATATAATGAGTATAAGGAAGTTAACATGTTTACATGATTGACGAACGACAACCTTAGCGAATAATATCCTGTGGAAGCAAATACATAAAAACAGTGGAGGACAGGCTATGGCCAATATAACAAAACTGGCACTGGAAGCAGCTTTGAAAAAAGAGCTTCTCACGAAGCCTCTGGATAAGATCACCATTAACGAACTGGCAGAGGACTGTGGAATCAGCCGGATGGCTTTTTATTATCATTTCAAAGATATTTACGATCTGGTAGAGTGGGTATGTGTGGAGGATGGCACGAGGGCACTGCAGGGGAAGAAGACCTATGAGAACTGGCAGGAAGGCTTCTGTCAGATCTTCGAGGCGGTGCAGGAGAACAAACCTTTCATTATGAATGTCTATCGCTGCGTGGATCGCCAGAAGATCGAAAGCTACTTAAACAAGTTGACCTACCAGCTCATTGCGGACGTGGTGGAGGAAAAATGCACCGGCATGCAGGTAGCGGAGGAACACAAGGAATTCATTGCCGGATTTTACAAATACGGTTTTGTGGGTGTGATGTTAGACTGGATCGATCGGGGAATGAAGGACGATTATCATAAGATCGTTGAAGAGCTGGCGATCACTCTTTACGGAAACATCAGCCGCTCCATCGAGAATTTTGAGCACACGGAAAAGAAATTCTGAAACAGTACTGAAATAGTATAAGTACTTTACAAAAAGGGCAGGATGATAAAAACTTTATCATTTGCCCTCTTTTGTAAATTGGTTTTCTTATAAAAAAGAAGTAGGATACTACTTGTAAACAGAAAAACATTTGAGAGTCATCAAAGAAAGGTGGTAATCATTATGGCAAAAAAGAATAATATTGGACTGGGCTTGGCAGCACTGGCCGTAGGTGCAGGCGCAGTGGCAGCAGTAACCAAAGGACATAAGGCAGAGGTGAAAAAGGAGGAGAGAAAGGCAGCCGTCAAGGCAGCCAAGAAAGACTACCGCAACACCGAGCTTGGAAGATACGACAAGAACAGCAAAGGCATCTATTATTCCAATGGTAACTACGAGGCCTTCGCAAGACCTAAGAAGCCCGTAGGAGTGGACGAGAAGAACGCTTACATCGTAGGCAGCGGACTGGCATCTTTAGCAGCAGCATGCTTCCTGGTACGTGACGGACAGATGCCCGGTTCCCACATCCATATTTTAGAGGCAATGGATATCGCAGGCGGTGCCTGTGACGGTATTTTTGATCCTACCAGAGGCTACGTCATGCGTGGCGGACGTGAGATGGAGAACCATTTCGAATGTCTGTGGGATCTGTTCCGCAGCATCCCCTCTCTGGAAGTACCCGGAGCCAGCGTACTGGATGAGTACTACTGGCTGAACAAGGAAGATCCCAACTACTCCCTGTGCCGTGCAACGAAGGATTGCGGACAGGATGCCCATACCGACGGCAAGTTCAACTTAAGCCAGAAGGGCTGTATGGAGATCATGAAGCTGTTCATGACCAAGGACGAGGACCTGTATGACAAGACTATTGAAGATGTTTTCGATGATGAAGTATTTCACTCCACCTTCTGGTTATATTGGAGAACCATGTTCGCTTTCGAGAACTGGCACAGCGCACTGGAGATGAAGCTGTACTTCCAGAGATTCATCCATCATATTTCCGGACTGCCTGACTTCAGTGCCCTGAAGTTCACCAAGTACAACCAGTACGAGTCTCTGATCCTTCCCATGAAGAAGTATCTGGAGGCAGCAGGTGTGGACTTCCAGTTCAACACCGAAGTGACAAATGTTATTTTTGATATCAATGATGGCAAAAAGGTGGCAAAGGCGATTGAGTGCAAGGTAAAGGGCGTAGAGAAGGGTATTGTCCTCACCGAGAACGACCTGGTATTCGTTACTAACGGAAGCTGTACCGAGGGTACTATCTACGGAGACCAGAACCATGCACCCAACGGTGACGCAGAGGTTCGTACCAGCGGCGTATGGAGCCTGTGGAAAAATATCGCAAAACAGGATCCTTCCTTCGGACATCCCGAGAAGTTCTGTTCCGATGTTTCCAAGACCAATTGGGAATCCGCTACCGTGACCACACTGGATGACAAGATCATTCCTTATATCACCAATATCTGTAAGCGTGATCCCAGAAGCGGTAAGGTCGTAACCGGCGGTATCGTAAGCTGTCAGGATTCTAAGTGGCTAATGAGCTGGACCATCAATCGTCAGGGACAGTTCAAGGAACAGGACAAGAATCAGGTATGTGTATGGGTATACGGCCTGTTCACCGACGTACCCGGCGATTATATTAAGAAGCCCATGAAGGATTGTACCGGTAAGGAGATCACTGAAGAGTGGCTGTATCACTTAGGTGTGCCCGTAGAAGATATCGAGGATCTGGCAGAGCACAGCGCAGTCTGCGTACCTACCATGATGCCTTATATTACCGCATTCTTCATGCCCAGAACCAAGGGTGACCGTCCCGATGTCATTCCCGACGGCTGCGTGAACTTCGCTTTCTTAGGTCAGTTCGCAGAGACCCCGAGAGACACCGTATTCACCACAGAGTATTCCGTGAGAACCGCTATGGAGGCTGTCTACGGACTGTTAGGTGTAGACAGAGGTGTGCCTGAGGTATGGGGCAGTGTCTATGACATCAGAGAACTGCTGGACAGCAGCGTGAAGTTGATGGACGGTATGTCTCCTCTGGAGATCGAACTGCCCGGACCTTTAAATGCACTGAAGAAGCCGCTGCTTCGCGTAGTGAAAGGCACTGTAGTGGAAAAACTGCTGCGTGACCACAATGTGATCAAAGACGGCATGCTGGATTAGAATTGTATATGGAATAAAAGTGCGAAGACTCCCATCGGAAAAATCCGGTGGGAGTCTTCGCACTGCGGCGGTTATGAAATATGTCGCAAAAGCGACCCGCCGCAGGCGGAGAATCTCGCAAGCGAGATTCTTTTTTATGCAAAAAGCTTTTTTAAAAACCATATGAAGAAAGTTGAACAAATGTAAGCGTTTACATAATACTAAAGTACTATACAAAACAAACAAAAACGTTATGCCGGTTTTCAACATTGTGCACGAAAATCGGTACTCTGTCAAAAAATTATCAATTTCGTCTTGATATTCCTTTGGCAGATTGTTACAATATCAAAGTACTAAAAACCGAAGCCGAAATGCTCCGGTAGTGGTTTGGGTTACAAAGTTTTGTCAAAAATATTATAAAAAGGGAGACAAAGAAGTATGAAGAAATGGGTATATTTGTTTACCGAAGGTAATGCAAACATGCGCGAACTGCTTGGTGGTAAAGGTGCGAACCTGGCTGAGATGACCAACATTGGTCTGCCGGTTCCTCAGGGCTTCACCATTACAACAGAGGCATGTACACAGTATTATGAAGATGGACGCGAGATCAATGAAGAGATCCAGGGTCAGATCAACGAGTACATTACTAAGATGGAAGAGATCACCGGCAAAAAGTTCGGCGACCACGAGAATCCTCTGTTAGTATCCGTTCGTTCCGGCGCGAGAGCATCCATGCCCGGTATGATGGATACCATTCTGAACCTTGGTCTGAATGAGACCGTTGTTAACGTAATCGCTGAGAAGTCCGGTAACCCTCGTTGGGCTTGGGACTGCTATAGAAGATTTATCCAGATGTATTCCGACGTTGTTATGGAAGTAGGTAAGAAGTACTTCGAGCAGCTGATCGATGCAATGAAAGAGAAGAAGGGTGTTAAGCAGGACGTTGAGCTTACCGCTGACGATCTGAAGGAACTGGCTGGTCAGTTCAAGGCTGAGTACAAGGCTAAGATCGGTGTAGACTTCCCTGATGATCCCAAGGAACAGCTGATGGGCGCTATCAAGGCTGTATTCCGTTCTTGGGACAACCCTCGTGCAAACGTTTATCGTCGTGACAACGATATCCCTTATTCCTGGGGTACTGCTGTTAACGTTCAGTCTATGGCATTTGGTAACATGGGTGATGACTGTGGTACCGGTGTTGCATTTACCAGAGATCCGGCTACCGGCGCTAAGGGACTGTTCGGTGAGTTCCTGACCAACGCACAGGGCGAGGACGTAGTAGCAGGTGTTCGTACACCTATGAAGATCGCTGAGATGGCTGACAAATTCCCTGAGGCATTTGCTCAGTTCCAGGAAGTATGTAAGACTCTGGAAGATCACTACAGAGATATGCAGGATATGGAGTTCACCGTTGAGCATGGTAAGCTGTACATGTTACAGACCAGAAACGGTAAGAGAACCGCTCAGGCAGCTCTGAAGATCGCTTGTGATCTGGTAGATGAGGGCATGAGAACCGAGGAAGAGGCAGTTGCAATGATCGATCCTCGTAACCTGGATACTCTGTTACATCCTCAGTTCGACACCGCTGCTCTGAAGGCTGCAACTCCTATCGGCAAGGGCCTTGGTGCTTCTCCCGGAGCTGCATGTGGTAAGATCGTATTCACCGCAGAAGATGCAGAAGAATGGCATGCAAGAGGAGAGAGAGTTGTTCTGGTACGTCTGGAGACCTCTCCCGAAGATATCACCGGTATGAAGGCTTCCCAGGGTATCCTGACCGTTCGTGGTGGTATGACCTCTCACGCAGCAGTAGTTGCTCGTGGTATGGGTACCTGCTGTGTATCCGGTTGTGGCGACATCGCTATGGATGAGGAGAACAAGCAGTTCACTCTGGCTGGCAAGACCTTCCATGAAGGTGACTGGCTGTCTATCGATGGTACTACCGGTAATATCTATGATGGCGAGATCAAGACTGTTGACGCTACCATCGCAGGTGAGTTCGGCCGTGTAATGGCTTGGGCTGACAAATATCGTAAGTTAAAAGTTCGTACCAATGCAGATACTCCCGCAGATGCTAAGAAGGCTCGTGAGCTGGGCGCTGAAGGAATCGGTCTGTGCCGTACTGAGCATATGTTCTTCGAAGAGGACAGAATCGCAGCATTCCGTGAGATGATCTGTTCCGATACTGTAGAGGAGAGAGAAGCAGCACTGGAGAAGATCCTGCCTTATCAGCAGAACGACTTCAAGCAGCTGTATGAGGCTCTGGAGGGTAACCCTGTTACCATCCGTTTCCTGGATCCGCCTCTGCATGAGTTCGTTCCTACCGAGGAAGCTGACATTGAGAAGCTGGCTAAGGCACAGGGCAAGAGCGTAGAGACCATCAAGACCATCATCGCTTCTCTGCATGAGTTCAACCCTATGATGGGTCACAGAGGATGCCGTCTGGCTGTTACTTATCCTGAAATTGCCAAGATGCAGACCAAGGCTGTTATCCGTGCGGCAATCGAGGTTAAGAAGGCACATCCCGACTGGAATGTAGAGCCTGAGATCATGATCCCTCTGGTATGTGAAGTGAAGGAGCTTAAGTTCGTTAAGAAGGTAGTTGTCGAGACAGCTGATGCTGAGATCGCAGCTGCCGGTGTAGATATGAAGTACGAAGTAGGTACCATGATCGAGATCCCCAGAGCAGCTCTGACTGCCGATGAGATCGCTAAGGAAGCTGATTTCTTCTGCTTCGGTACCAACGACCTGACCCAGATGACCTTCGGCTTCTCTCGTGATGATGCAGGTAAGTTCCTGAACGCTTACTATGACACCAAGATCTTCGAGAATGATCCGTTCGCTAAGTTGGATCAGACCGGTGTCGGCAAGCTGATGGAGATGGCTATCAAGCTTGGTAAGCCTGTAAATCCTAAGCTGCACGTTGGTATCTGTGGTGAGCACGGCGGAGATCCTTCTTCCGTAGAGTTCTGCCACAAGATCGGTCTGGATTATGTATCCTGCTCACCTTTCCGTGTACCTATCGCAAGACTGGCTGCTGCACAGGCTGCTATTGCTGATAAGTAGGATCCGACTATATTGAAATATTAGAGAAGGTATTACAATATAAGAAAACCCCATGGTTCGTAAGAATCATGGGGTTTTTGGTGTAGGAAAATAATAAATGTAAAAAAGCGCGGAATATGTTATACTATAATTGACATGCGTTCATGCACAGGAATCATAAATGGTAGAGAAACAGGGTATTATGATGGAAAATTATCAGGAACAGTATAATCAGGAATTACATCAGCAGGAGATTAACTCGAATTTGCGGACATTGAAGGGATATTTTTGGATTGTTGTGACCATGCTGGTGCTTTGGCTGCTGACGCTTACGCGTATTTTTATCGTGGATGCCGGAATCTTTACCATGGCGGTGGGATTGTCCATGGTCATGGGTATTCCTGTTTTGTACATATACAAAAAAGTAGATCTGTCGAAGCATTGGGTAAAATATGTGTTTTTAACACTGATCTGCGTGATCGCTGCGATCTTCGCCGCCTTTTTGTCTTTTCATGCGGTGCTTATCTATGTATTGCCTTTACTTTTGGCAGTGCAGTATCGGAAGAAACAGACGCTTTGGATCACTTATGCAGTGAACGATGTGACCATGACCATCAGCATGGTGGCGGGATTCTACCATGGAATCTGTGATCTGAACCTGTTTTTGGGAAGTAATCACACCAGAGACTGGTATCTGGAACAGTGGGCGGCTGGAACACTGCAGTTTGGCGTTGAGCCGGATCCGTTGTTCGTGATCCTGTTCTACGGCGCGCTGCCCCGGGCAGTGATTCTTTTGATGTTCACTGTCATCCTGTGTTATATCAGTATCAGCAGCCATGAGGATGCACAGAAGATTGCGGATCTGACCTATCGCAAAGAGACTGACCTGGGAACGCATGTGTACAATAAGAACAAATATGAGGAAATGATCGAGACGTATTATCCGGAGGTACACAGACTGGCTGCTATTTTCTGGGATGTGAATAATTTAAAATATGTCAATGACAAATACGGTCATGCAGCAGGAGATGTACTGATTCAGACATTGTCTTCTGTATTGTATGAATTGTCTACGGACAGACGCAAGGTTTATCGTGTGGGCGGGGATGAGTTTGTTATGATTATCGAGAATCCGGTAGAAACCGAGATAGAGTCCATGATAGAGACTGTAAAAGCCGATCTCATGGAAAAAGACGGGCAGGGAGACATACCGATCTCCAGCGCAGTAGGCTGGGCAGTAGGCTGTGGTGTGGATATTCGCAAGATCGTAAATGAAGCAGATACTAAAATGTATGAGAATAAAATACGCGGAAAGGAAAGCAGAGAATAGATGGCAAACTGGGTGAGTGCAGGCTGCGGTGTCATTGCCAATGAACTGGCACAGGCTATGGAAAAAAGAGGGCAGAAGCTGTATGGTGTCGTGAACCGTACGCAGGAGAAAGCAGTCGCTTTTGCAGAGAAATACGGTGTGCAGAATGTATTTACAAGTTTTGAAGAGGTCTGTGCGGATCCGGCGGTGGATATCATCTATATCTCTACGCCTCATAATACGCATATTCAATTTTTACGAAAAGCTCTGGCAGCAGGTAAGCATGTGTTGTGCGAGAAATCCATTACGTTAAACTCCGGAGAACTGGAAGAAGCCATGCAGCTGGCGAAGGAGCACGGCGTAGTTCTGGCGGAAGCTATGACAATCTATCATATGCCAATCTATAAGGAACTGTTAAAGCGAGTGGATGCGGGAGACCTCGGAGAACTTCGTGTGATACAGATGAACTTCGGAAGCTATAAGGAATACAACATGAAGAACCGGTTCTTCAACCGGAATCTGGCGGGCGGTGCATTATTGGATATCGGCGTATATGCGCTCTCTTTTGTAAGAATGTTCTTAAGCTCCTGTCCGGATCAGATCGCCTCTCAGGTGAAATTTGCACCTACGGGAGTGGACGAGCAGGCGGGTATCCTTTTAATGAATCCGAAGCAGGAGATGGCGACAGTGACATTATCTCTACATGCCAAGCAGCCCAAGCGGGGCATGCTATCTTTTGACAAGGCTTATGTGGAGATGTATGAATATCCCAGAGGACAGAAGGCAGTGATCACCTACACGGAGGACGGTCATACTGAGGAACTCCGGGCAGGAGCCACAGCGGATGCCCTGGTCTATGAGGTAGAGGATATGGAGCGGGCAATTGCCGGACAACCAGAGGTCATGAAGTTGAAGTATACGGAAGATGTCATGTATATGATGACAGAGATCCGAAAACAGTGGGGACTGACCTATCCGGAGGAAGAGTAGACAAGGAAAAAATCTGATAACAGTATTCCGGCGGTAAAAAAAGCCGAAGAAAATATGACCAACCGTCGGTATGCAGGGAGAATACTGATGATACGAAACAAGAGTCTGGGGAAGAGGCTTCTGGCGGTGGGACTTATGCTGATATTTAGCATGAGCGGCTGCGGAACAGACAATGAGATAGAGCTAACAGGGAATGGAATAGAAAGTGATGGAATAGAAGCTGCGGCAACGGTGGATCCTGCTGAGGTGATCGCTGCCGGGGAAACGGCATCGGATGTCACGGGTGGAGATGCTGCATCCACAGGAACTGCGGAGGATACGAATAAAACGGCACCGACTCCTGCCCCGGCGCCTCGGCAGGAGCTTACTACTGCGGACCGCATGGCGGACCGGACGAAAGTGAAAGGCATTTATGTCACCGGTCCTAAGGCCGGCAGCACCGGAATGGAAGATCTGATCGGACTGGTGGATGAGACGGAACTGAATGCTATGGTCATTGATGTAAAAAACGATGAAGGAAATGTGACGTTCCGGCTGACGAATGAGGAGATTACACAGAACATTCCCGTACTGGACCAGATATCCGAAATGCAGGCAGGAGTGCGCTACATCCGGGATATTCAGGCTTTGATGCAGGAACTGAAGGATCATAATATTTATACCATTGCGAGGATCGTATGTTTCAAGGATCCCATTCTGGCGGCGGCGAGACCGGAACTGGCATTGACGAAACCGGACGGCAAGCCGGTGACGGATGCCAACGGCCTGGCATGGGTGAATCCATACAGGCAGGAGGTTTGGGAATATCTGACAGAACTTGCCGAGATGGCAGCAGACCTTGGATTCGATGAGATCCAGTACGATTATGTGCGTTTTCCGGTGGGATCAGATGCCAATGTGGCGGACTACGGTGTGGATATGGATGCCTATCCGAAGAGGCAGGCAATACAGGATTTTCTTGCCTATGCAGGAGACAGACTGCATGAAAAGGGATGCGTGGTTACGGCGGATGTCTTCGGCACTATCATCGGAAGTGAGACCGACGTGCAGACGGTAGGGCAGGATTACATGGCGCTGGGACAGACCGTGGATGCCATCAGTCCCATGGTATATCCCTCTCATTATGCGAACGGGGTATTCGGACTGAAGGTACCGGATGCGAATCCTTATGAGACGGTATTGGCGGCAATGCAGGGTTCTGTCGAAGAACTGCAGGAGATTCCGGAGGCAGAGCGGGCTGTGGTGAGACCCTGGCTGCAGGCATTTACCGCCACCTGGGTTCCTGGGCACATTTCCTATAACGGAACACAGATCAGGGAACAGATTCAGGCGGTCTATGATGCCGGTTATGAGGAATGGATCCTGTGGAATGCGACAAACCGCTATTCGGCAGAGGGACTGCTTGGTGCAGACGAGGTAGAGGATAATGAAAATAATCAATAAGATCATGATAGGGATTGCAGTGATCTGCCTGCTGTTATGTGGTGGGATCCTGGTATTTGCACTGAATCCGGATATGACTGATGCTCTGGCACAGAGGATGTATGGAAACGGAAATAATGCGGAGACTGCGACAGAGACAGCAGAGGCAATCGGAAATCCCAGCAATATAGGTACAGATGGAAGTGTTTCGGTAACGCTGCCGGATCAGCCTGAAAACAGTCTGAGCGATTACATCAATCCGAATCCACAGGAACCCTTGCGATATCCCGGCGGTAATACCGGAAGCTCCGACAGCGGCACAGCAGCCACACCGGCTCCCCGAAGTGACGCTGTGACGGATTTAAACTCTTATTATGCGAACTGTATTACACAGTTAAGCATTCTGGGGAGCGGAGATCAGCATTTTGACAATGTGGTTCCCAAGAGTCTGTGGAGTACCATTGAGCAGGCGTATAATACCGGAGCCTATGAGCAGGGATATGTGTCGGAGGTGCTGAAAAAGCTTGGCATGGACAACTTTGCGATTCAGCTGCAGCTGGTAGATCTCGGGGATGGGTATTACAGAGTATATCACAATGTGGTGACATATTAGAGCCTAGAGCGCTTGGATTAATTCAATAAAAGGAATAGAATGGGACACCGTTATCAGAGAAAGATTTCGGTGTTCTGTTTGTTTGCGACGGAAGTGATAAGTATTATTAAATAAAAATAAGAATCATTACTAATATTATTGACAGATAATTATGATTACGCTATAATAATGCTGAAGAAATAAATAAAACAGATCAGGAGTGTCATACTACATAGAAATAGCGTAGGCAGTATGGCAGATAGAAAATAGAAAAAGGAGAGATCTTATGGATAAAAAAGCAATGTACAAATTAAGTTATGGATTATATGTGGTAACTACGAGAAATGCAGAGAAAGCAAACGGCTGTATCGTCAATACCGCGATCCAGGCGGCTTCCACTCCGAATCAGATCTGCGTCTGCATTAACAAGGCAAACTATACCCACGATATGCTGTTAAAAACCGGTGTGTTTAATGTATCTGTACTCAGCAGGACAGCAGAGTTTCCGTTGTATGAGCGGTTTGGCTTTCAGTCAGGCAGGGAAGTGGATAAATTTGCGGATTATACAGCATATAAAAATGCAGAGAACGGCGTGCCCTATATCACAGAAGGTACTAACGCCTACATTGCAGTAAAAGTTACACAGACCGTGGATCTGGGATCTCATACTATGTTCATCGGAGAAGTGACGGAGATGGAAGTATTAAGTGAAGAGCCATCCGCAAACTATGAGTATTATCAGGAAAATGTAAAACCCAAGCCGGTAGATACAGGGAAGACTGTGGATGGTCAGACAGTATGGCGCTGCACCATCTGTGGCTATGAGTATGTGGGAGAGGAACTGCCCGAGGATTTTATCTGTCCATTGTGTAAGCATCCGGCATCTGATTTTGAAAAAGTGATAAAGTAAATGACAGGAGGTCAGAATTATGAGCATTGACAGTAGAAAGGTAGTTGTAGTGGGCTGCGGATTTGTGGGATCTTCTTCCGCGTTTGCCCTGATGCAGAGTAAGCTTTTTTCGGAAATGGTATTGATCGATGCCGATCATGATCGTGCGGAAGGGGAAGCTATGGATATCAGTCATGGTATGGCATTTGCCAGCCCCATGAAGATCTATGCGGGTACTTATGATGATATTACGGACGCCGCAGTCATTGTGATCACCGCCGGTGCCAACCAGAAGCCCGACGAGACGAGACTGGATCTGATCCGGAAAAACAGTGCCATTATGAAGTCCATTATCGGGGAGATCAAAAAGAGACCCTTTGAAGGAATCCTGCTCATTGTCTCCAATCCGGTAGACATTCTGACTTATATAGCCCTGAAGGAATCCGGCTACCCGGCCAACCGGGTCATTGGTTCCGGAACGGTACTGGATACCGGCAGGTTCCGGTATGAACTGGGAGAACATTTGGAAGTGGATAGCAGAAGTATTCATGCTTTTATTATCGGCGAACATGGAGACAGCGAACTGGCAGCCTGGAGCGAGGCGAGAGTTGGTGGCATGCCCATCCATGATTTCTGTGAACTGCGGGGACATTATGACCATGAGGCATCCATGGAGAAAATATTTAACAGCGTGAAAAACAGTGCCTATGAGATCATTGCGAGAAAGCACGCAACTTATTACGGAATTGCTATGGCTGTATGCAGAATCTGCGCAGCAATTGTCCGTAATGAGCAGTCCATTCTGCCGGTATCCAGTCTGATGACGGGAGAGTACGGACTGGAGAATGTGGTGTTAAGCATTCCGGCAGTGGTGGATGAAAACGGTATTGAGACGGTGGTTCCTATTGAGTTAAACGAGAAGGAACTGGCTGAATTACAAAAATCTTCAGAGGTACTGAAAAAAGTGATAGCGGAATTTTATCCGGATTAGTCTAAAGGTTTTAATAATGTGAAATGACTGCGCTGTGTCTGCAGGATCCCAAGCTTTGTAAGCTTGCCGAGTTCCGCGGACATGGCGCTTCTTTCAACTCCCAGATAATCCGCCAGTTCCTGACGGTTGAAGGGGATGGTGAAATCGTTGGAACCTTTCATTTTTGCCTGATCGGTCAGGTACGCCATTAGTTTTTCTCTAGTGGTTTTGCGGGAGGTATATTTGATTTTCTGGTTCAGATACATGTTGTTTTGTGCCACGATCCCCAAGAGATTTCGGATCAGGGTATGATGAAACTCACAGCCGTTGTCACAGGTATTTAACAGTTTTTTCCCATTTAAAAACATAATATTGCAATCCTCCGCAGCCACGATATCCACAGGAAGATGAGGAATCCCGGCACAGACAAAAGCCTCCCCGAACAGGGAGCCCTCGGAGATGGAGGCAGTAATATTACGGTTGCCGTAGTAATCGTCCTGTAATACATGGATCGAACCGGACTCGACAATACCGATGAAATCCGCCGGATCGCCGGCATGCCTGATATACGCCTCCTTTTGATAGGATTTTGTATAGGCGTGCAGGCGCTTCAGCATAACGGGAATATCTTCTGGTAAAATGTTCTGAAAAAGAGGATTGATCATAATAAAATCTCCTTTTGTTGGAAAACCAACATACTTGATGGGATGATTCTAGTATAATCCCCTCAGAAAGTCAAGGAGAGTTCAGGAAAGGAAGGATAACGATGTATAAAAATATTGAAAAACAGACGAAATTAAATCTGAAGGAGCTGGTGAAATACCAGGAGGGGCAGGTAGTCAGCAAGACTCTTGTACAGAACGACTATGTGAGTATGACGATTTTTTCCTTTGACAAGGGCGAGGAAATCTCCACCCATGCAGCAGGCGGTGATGCTATGGTAACCGTTTTGGAAGGCAAGGGCAGATTCACCGTAGGCGGCGAAGTATTCTACGTGGAAGAGGGCGAGACTCTGATCATGCCCAAGGATATCCCTCACGCAGTATACGGTGAGGAGAGATTCAAGATGCAGCTGACAGTATCTTTCTGAGTTGTAGAAAAAATGCGGTTCTCTTTTGAGGTTTGTGCAAAATACCGTTTGTTTGGATTCCTTTGTTGGAAAAACAACATAATGAAATTCTGGATTTTGCAATACTGATCTTGTGATGAAACATAGGACGAATAATTAAGGTCAGATGTTTAGAAAAGTAAATGATGATTTAGAGACAAGCTAAGAGCATAGAAAAACCGAGGAGGAAAATATGATCCGAAAAATCATTCATATTGATGAAGAAAAATGCAATGGCTGTGGTATTTGTGCGACTGCATGTCATGAGGGTGCGATAGATATTATTGATGGCAAGGCAAAGCTGGTCAGAGAGCATTTCTGCGACGGGTTTGGCGATTGTCTGCCCGGTTGCCCGACGGGAGCCATTACTTTCGAGGAGCGGGAGGCACCTGCCTATGATGAGGCGGCAGTGAAACAGGCACAGCAGTTAAAACAACAGGAAAAAATGCAGCGGGAGGGTATGCAGATTCCACATGGAGGATGCCCGGGAAGCCGTATTCGTCAGATGAACCGGAAGGAAGATTCAGCTACCGTGACAGAAAACAGTAACGCCAATGACGTAATCAAATCTCAGCTGTGTAACTGGCCGGTACAGATCAAACTGGCACCGTTGCAGGCACCCTACTTTGACGGAGCGAAGCTGCTCATTGCGGCAGACTGTACCGCCTATGCTTATGCAAATTTTCATAAGGAATTCATTCGCGGAAAAGTCACTTTGATCGGCTGTCCGAAACTGGATGCAGTGAACTACAGTGAGAAGCTGACGGAGATTCTGCGGAACAACGATATTCAGTCCGTGACCATTGTGCGCATGGAAGTACCCTGTTGCGGCGGCCTTGAAATGGCGGCAAAAAAGGCTATACAGGACAGCGGAAAGTTTTTGCCCTGGCAGGTTGTGACCATCGCCATTGATGGAGAGATTCTGGAATAAAATGTTTTTGCTGAAAGCAAGTGTCTGAAAAAGGAGATTGTATGAAAATGCAGGGAGACAGCATCATCAGTGCCCTGATCGGACTGGTGGGGGCCGTATCTAATAATGGAAAAACAGAGCAGACCGACAGCGTGATCCGGGAAGCGTTTCTGTGTTTGAAGGACGCAGGCAGCGAGGAAGAAATGGTACAGAAGATACATGCAGAGAAATTCATCATTGCGCCGGACTGTGCCACCTGCCTCAATCCCTGCGGCAATACTTCGGATTATGACATGGCGCAATTTTATGCAGCAGATGCGAAGGTCATCTCTGCGAAGCGGGATCTGATCGAAACTGTTTGTAAAAAGCTGGGTTCGTCGGAAAATGTCCCGGAGGATGTTTATCAGGGAATTGCCTATCTTGGGTATGATCTGGAACCGGAGGCTTATACGCAGATACAGCAGAAGATTATGTGCTAAGATTTGATTCAATAAATTGAGAGTTAGTTAAATACATTGGCAAAATCCACGAACTCCCGGAGCATGCGATACACAT
>ERZ1034973.116-NODE-116-length-52920-cov-22.995820_pt1 | contig 52920 bp, 84 predicted proteins | sample MGYA00520686_ERZ1034973 | MGnify/ENA primary metagenome ERZ1034973 (study PRJEB33766, sample SAMN09781775) | gut metagenome | biome: gut microbiome | host: Homo sapiens | place: Madagascar | study: EMG produced TPA metagenomics assembly of the PRJNA485056 data...
CCGCTCCGCGTCCACCAACACGGGCGACCGCTCCGCGTCCACCAACACGGGCTACTACTCCGCGTCCACCAACACGGGCGACCGCTCCGCGTCCACCAACACGGGCTACCGCTCCGCGTCCACCAACACGGGCAACTGCTCCGCGTCCACCAACACGGGCGACCGCTCCGCGTCCACCAACACGGGCGACCGCTCCGCGTCAGATGTCTCTGGTAAAGAAAGCGTTGCTGCTGCGCTCGGCATTGATAGTAAAGCAAAAGGCGCTTTAGGATGCTGGCTTGTTCTGGCAGAATGGGCAGAAGATGATGAACACAACTGGCATCGCGAAGATGTGCAGTGTTTTAAGGTTGACGGTGAAAACATCAAGCCTGACATTTGGTACAAGCTGAAAAACGGTGAACTTGTGGAGGTATCCGAATGACCAGCTTTTGTGGCCATCAAGACAACCCGTTCCCGCCGGATGAAGAGCTGCCTGTTGGCTGCACAGCTGACGAATACGGCCACCCCATTATGTGCGAGGATTGCATTTGGGGCGAAACGTGCATTGATAGCACGGTAAGGGAGGATAACGATGGAACTGAAGAACTATAGCATTGAAGCCACAGGAAGCCTTTACTGCTCGGAAAGCTTTGCAAACATCTGTGTTGATGGGCAATCCTACGGCATCGAAAAGCTGATCTGCGAGATGATGAAAAGCCTGAAAAAGGAAGAAAATCTCGGCATGGAAACGTGCGGAACACTGAATATCACGTTCACCAGAAATGCTGAAAAGTTGACTGTGAACGGGACTGTGAAAAGGGAGGAAAAGGCATGAGCGTGTTTGAAGCGCTTTCTAAGATTCAATCTGAATTGAAAGCGCCCAAGAACCTTTACAACTCTTTCGGAAAGTATAAATACCGGAACGCGGAAAGCATTCTTGAAGCGGCAAAACCTCTCTGTGCAAAATATGGCTGCACGCTGACCGTTATGGACGATATTGTACTTATCGGAAGCCGCTATTACATCAAGGCCATTGCCACAGTAACGGACAAAGAGGGAAACTCAACCAGTACCACAGCTTTTGCCCGCGAGGATGAAACCAAAAAAGGTATGGATGGCGCACAGATTACCGGTACAGCATCCAGCTATGCCAGAAAATATGCGTTGAATGGCCTGTTTTGCATTGATGATACAAAAGACCCTGACAGTGATGAATACCACAAGCAGACGAGCGCAAACGTAGCACCAGAACAGCCAACCAAAGGCGATATTCAGTCCAGCGAGGCCGAAGCAAGCGAATATGTCAAAGCCCGCGCTACACTAACAGCTGCAATTACCGAGTATTGCGCCAAATCAAAACATACACGAAATGAAGTGCTTGACGCTTTGAAAGCCGTTCCCGGCGGGACAATGAAAACGTTGGACGGCTGCAATGCGCTGATTGCGCAGATTCAGGAGTGGAGTAAATGAGCCATACAATCAACATTGCTGATGCCACCTTGATGGGCGAGATTTTGATGATCCGTTTGAAAAGCAAGCAGGACATGGATGAAGCGCAGAACTTTTTGAATGAGGTCAAATCCGGCCCCGGCAAGCTGTTTGCAGGTGTTTTTGGCGAGGTACGGAAAAAGCGCAGCCTGACTTCTAACGCTTACGCGTGGACGCTGATGAACCAGCTTGCCGAAAAGCTGAAAAAGCCTGCTGTTGAGATTTATCGCGACCTTGTGCGGGATGTTGCAGGTGCAAGCGATATCGTTACCATCAAGCAGGAAGCAATAGAAACCTTTAAGCGCGGCTGGGAAAGCCAGGGCCAGGGCTGGCAGGTTGTTTTGCTAGATACCATGCCCACGCCAAACGGCACGTTCTGCACCCTGCAATGCTGGTATGGCTCCAGCGTTTATGACAGCAAGCAGATGCACCGTCTGTTGGAGCTGATCGTCCAGGAATGCCAGCAGCAGGGGATTCCCACGATGACCCCGGACGAAATTGCAAAGCTGAAAGGATTGACGGACGATGAAGCAAACAAACGATGAATTTGCGCAGGCTTTTCGCAAGGCATCTGATTCCGCATCGCGGTCTCTTTTTACATCTTTTGAATCCGTAAGCAAAGATGACATTAAGAGCATGACAACGCTTGCTTTTTACGCTGGGATGGTTGCTGCTTTTAATGATATCAAATACATGCTTAAAAATTGAGGAAAAGCAAAAATGAAAAACGAATTTGGCGTTTCGCTTGATTCCAACGGCTATGCACCATCCATCATGCCAAACTGGAAAGACATGTTTGGCCACCCGCAGTGTTACTGCTGCATGAACGGCCATGATCTGGTACGGCATGAAGTGCTTTACGGCCAGAACAGGGCAAAAAGCAAAGCGCTTGGCCTGTGGATTCTGGTTTGCCCGGACTGTCACCGATGGATTCACGGCGAAAAACAGCGCTGGCCTAAAATGGATGGGCTGGATGCCATGATGCGGCTTGAACTTAAAAAGACCGCACAGCGCACGGCAATGACGGATTACAGCTGGACAAAGGAAGAATTTGCCCGGCGGTTTGGAAAGAACTATTTGGAGGACTAAGCACATGTTGAATGTAGTTGCACTTATGGGGAGATTGGTTGCTGACCCTCAATTACGCCAGACGACAACAGGTAAAAATGTTGCATCGTTCCGCGTTGCAGTAGACCGGGGGCGCAAGGATGCCAACGGCCAGAATCAGGCAGATTTTTTTGACATCGTTGCCTGGGACAAGAGCGCGGAATTTATCTGCCGCTATTTCCAGAAAGGCTCTATGATTGCCGTTGAGGGCCGTTTGCAGAGCCGGAACTATCAGGACAAGAACGGCAGCAACCGCACGGCCATAGAGGTGGTTGCTGGCAACGTTTCATTCGCAGGCAATAAAGAACCCGCCCAAAGCCAGAACGTGGCTAATAGGGCCGCTTCTGCGCCTGTGGCGGCAAGCAATGAGTATATGCCGATTGAAGATGACGGTGATCTGCCGTTTTGAGTGAGGTATAGCCGTGACACAATGCGACAGAATCCTCCGCCACTTAGAGAGCGGCGGCAGGTTAACCGCTGCGCAGGCCATGCAGGAGTACGGCATTTACCGCCTTGCAGCCCGCATCAATGATTTGAAAAAGCGAGGTTATCCCATCCGGAAACGAACGGCAAGCAGCAAAAACCGTTATGGCGAAAAGGTCAGCTTTGTCGAGTATTTCTTGGAGGTGTAGCCGATGGCAAAAGAATTTGTAAAACTGTGGCTCAGTTACGAGAGCTATTTTGAATCTTACAGTGCCGCTGAGGTGGGGCGCTTGGTGCTGGCGATGATTAAATATAAGTCGTCAGGAGCATCGCCAGAGTTCAGCGGGAGTGAAAAATTCATATGGCCCGTGATTAAAAGAGACATTGACACAGATAATGAATTTGCCGAAACTAAACGCAAAAACGCTAAAAATCAAGTTGAGCAAGACGGAACAAAACCGAGCAAGATTGAGCAAGACGCAGCAAGATTGAGCAAGACGGAGCAAAACCGAGCAAGACAGAGCAAAACCGAGCAAAACTCCCAAGATAAAGATAAAGATAATAACCCCCTTACCCCCTTGCAGGGGAAAGAGGGTGAGTGTAATCGTTCCTGCTTCATCCCGCCTACACCAGAGGAAGTCAATGCGTATTGCAAAAAACGCAATAACGGCATTGACGGAACAGAGTTTGTAGATTTCTACACAAGCAAAGGCTGGATGGTCGGCAAGAACAAAATGAAAGATTGGCAAGCGGCAGTTCGCACCTGGGAGCGTTCTAGCAACCGGACAGCCCCACCGCCGGAAAGGAAGTGGATTGATTGAACGCTACGCCAGAGCAATGTGTTGTCGCCGCGATGGCAATCTACCCGGAAAGCATTCTTTACAGCATTGACCACCTAAATGCCGATGATTTTGATGACGGGGCCTGCAAAGCTGCGTTTTCTGAAATCCGCGACATGTACACGAACCGGGGGTATTTCGGCAAAGATGATTATATCCTGCTGAAAAACAAAAAGACCGTCCTGTACTGCATGCAGGTCATTCCGCAGATAAGCGGCTACCGCAAATTCGTCAAAGCTGTCAAAGATGACTCTATCCGCCGCAAAGCGGCCGTTCTGGGCCTGCGTTTGGCTGAATCCGGGAAAAGTATCGATGAACTGCGCAGCGCCTTTACAGAGCTTGGCAGCGTCCTTACAGAGGATTCAGTCGATAACCGCTGCATGACCGTTGCGGAAACTGCCGGGCGCTGGCTTATGAACCAGAACGACAAGACAGATCATAGCATAAAAACCGGTCTTGGTCCGCTGGATAAGAGATGCTCAATTCTGCCCGGCCAGATGATCGTGGTGGGCGGCAGACCTTCAGCAGGCAAAACGGCGCTTGGATTGCAGTTCGCTTTGAAATTTGCGATGAGCGGAAAACGGGTTTGCTTTTTCAGCTACGAAACCGATCAGGTGAGTTTGTTTGACAAGCTGATGGCCTGTTGGGCGCTTGTTCCGATGGATGAAATTGTGTTCAAGCGCCGCACCCCGCAGGATGAGACATACGCCAAAACCTGCGCCGCTATTAGTCAGCTGCCGCTGTGGCTCATCAACGCAGGCGGGCAGTCTGTTGCGTGGGTATCTGCCACTGCCGCAGCCAAAAAGGCTGATGTGATAATCGTGGATTACTTACAGCTCATTCCCGGAAGGGGCAACAGCCGCTATGAAGTTGTCACGAACATTTCCATGCAGCTGCACACCCTTGCCCAGACAACGGGCCGTCTGGTTGTTGCATTAGCACAGATCAATCGCGGTGGCGCAGACGCGCCCAAAATTCAGGACTTGAAAGAATCCGGCCAGATTGAGCAGGACGCGGATGCAATTATTCTGCTTGGCAAAGGCGAAAACGAGTATTATTTTTCTCTTGCCAAAAACAAGCGCGGTATCTGCGGCGACCTGCATATAACGTTCGATGGAAATTATCAACGATTTATGGAGATGAAAGATTATGACTGATAAGGCGTTTCTTTCCGCATTTGCAGGGCTTGAGATCAACCTTGCGATAGAGAAACTGAAAGCGGCAAATGAATCGACGAAAGCGTTTATCGAGCTTGAAGAAAGAGCTTTGAAACATTTGGAAGAAGCATTGCGATCCGATGAAGGGAGTGACAAACATTGACTAACCGTGAATTATACATGCAGCTTGCACAGACCTGTGCAGAAAAAACGCTTGAACTTGACCGGGAAATGGAAAAGTACGGCGAGAAGCTGACGAAGTGCGCTTATGACGCAGTGCAATGGAAGCTGAAAGAAGCAGAATTTAAGGCAAAAGCGCTGGAGGAGGGCTTGTGATTTACAAGTACACTATTCCGCTCCCGCCTGTAACCAAAAAGAACTCACAGCGCATTTTTGTGAACCGAAAAACGGGAATACCGTTTATAGCCCCTAGCAGCGCCTATAAGCGCTACGAAGAGCAAGCCATATACTTTCTTACCCCAAAGCCAAAAACCCCGCTGGCGGGGTGCTATCGCGTTGCTGCGGCGTTCTACATGCCAACCCGCCGCCGCGTGGACTTAACGAACCTACTCGAAGCCGCCCATGACACGCTGGTAGCCGCAAAAATCCTTGCAGACGATAACAACACCATCATCGCTAGCGTGGACGGCTCCCGTGTATTCTACGACAAAGAAAATCCAAGAACGGAAATTATTATACAGGAGTTGAATGAACCATGAAAACTGTTCAACATATGCCTCCTAAAGTTCTTATCGCCTGTGAAGAATCCCAGACGGTATGTAAGGCATTCCGTGCCAGAGGATTTGAAGCATACAGTTGCGATATTCAGGAACCGTCCGGCGGACACCCGGAATGGCACATCTTGGGCGATGCCCTGAAAGCTATTGAGGGGGGGGCAGGTCGTAACAATGGACGGTAAAACGCATGATATCGGCAAATGGGATTTGCTGATTGCGCATCCGCCCTGCACTTACTTATCGAACGCTGGAGCGAGGCACTTATGGAAAGGACATGAGCTACAGGCAGACAGAGTGATGCTCGGCATTCACGGCAGAGACTTGTTTATGCGGTTTTGGTGGGCTGATATACCCCTTATATGCGTTGAGAACCCTGTCCCATCAAAAGTGTTCTGCCTACCGCAGTACACGCAGGCTATTCAGCCGTACCAGTTCGGACACCCATATACCAAGAAAACCTGTTTGTGGCTCAAAGGACTGCCGCCGCTCGAACCGACAAGTGTTGTGGAGCCTGTCGCTACATGGTGTCCGAGCGGGAGCTACAGCCACAAGCACGGAGAACAGCATAAGGGAATGTTTACTACGGATAGAGCAAAAAACCGTGCGAAAACATTTACCGGAGTTGCGGATGCTATGGCTGAACAATGGGGAGATTACATCAGGAAAGGAAAATAAAAAATGACCGGAACACTATCCGCCCCATGCGAGAATTGCCCGGAACGCCACGCGCTATGTCACAGTACATGCAGCAAGTATCATGACTACCGTGCAGTATTGGATGATATCGGCAAGCAGCGCATACAGGCGCAGGCGCTGATGGAAGCGGATGTTACACGGGGCAAAAAAATCAGACGGGATGTGAGAAATCACGGACTGCCGGGGCACAGGAGGAGATAAACATGAAAGCCAAAATACAGCTTCCGGCCTGCTACAAGAAAGAAGCGGAAGCCTATATTGCAAAGCTTGAAGCTGAATCAATCGCAAGGGTGCATGAGGAAGTGATGAAAGAACGGCAGGATATTGCCTTGAGGTCACTGTATTTGTGCCTGCTGGCCTGCTATCAGGTTGGCCTAAAGCCGTCAACGCTGGTTAAAATCCAGAATGCCATGAGCGGCCCTGTGACGGAAAAGTATTCCAGCTACCGGGTTGACCAGCTGGCCGACACATGGGCGCAGGTTACGCTTCAAAATATCGGGGTTGATGTGGCCGAAACGGGGGAGCAGCTATGAGAAAAGCCGAATTTAAGCGCATGCGTGGCGTAAAAGAAGATTACGTTCAAGATCGGCTACGGCTGAAAAGGATATTCTGCACCAGCATTAAGCATGTGCGCTGGATGAAACGATATATCAACCGCGCACCGAGACATAAAGAGAAGCGGGAGGAATACGATGAACAATAATTATTGCCCAATTCCGGGCGCAAGCCATCCGAAAGAACACCCAAAAACGATAGTAGAAAGAATCGGCGAGCCTGCATTTCTCGAACAGCTTGCAGAAGAGTGTTCAGAACTTGCGCAAGCAGCGTTGAAAACCGCGCGGAAGTATCGCGATGAAAACCCAACGCCTAAAACCATTGACGAATGCTATGATGCTTTGCAGGAAGAAATTGCGGACGTGATGCTTTGCGTGAGCGAATATCTTGATTATAAAGGGCCTGATTATCTTAATTGCGTCATACTGATGAAACTCAAAAAGTATGATCGCTGGAAACGGCGATTGGAGGAAGTGGGCAAATAAACAAGATAATAAAAATCGTTGACAAAGCAGTCATGAGCTATGCAATAGACCATCAAGCACAGTTGAAAGGGCTTTATCTCTCCTTGGAAAATGGAACAGATGGCCCTGGTTTGGTTGCCTGTGATAATAGCACCGGCGATTTGTGGTGCGAAGAGTTCGACAGTGTGCGGGATGCTGTTAAATGGTTGCGGAGGGAAGAATGAAGCAAACATTTTTTGATCCAGTAAACAGCAAGTGCGTTTCTTTTGACAACATTCCGAAGATTTCAGATTTTGGCGATGAAAACGACTTGATTCGGCGTGGTGATGCGTTAAAAGCCATTAGAAAAGCATGTATCAGTGCGCATTTACTGTTTAATTCCGCCACGCCAGAAGGGCAACGAGTGATGGAAGCTCTATATGCGGTATGGAAAGTGAAAAAAGAGGTAAAGACGCATGACAGTATTTGACGCAAACTGCATCTACACAATCAAATGCCTTGCTCTGATCTTCGTTGTGGCTCCAGGCATAATGCTTATCGGCGCATTGCTGATCTACCTGTTTGCACTGTGCTGCGAAAAGATTTCAGAGCTTTGGAGGGGGCAAAAATGAACATCTTTCTTTCAATTTTGGGCACTGCAATTATCACAATCTTAATTGCGGGGGCTTATTCCATCGGCGTGTCTGTCGGAAGAGCTGCGGCAGGATATGAAGATGATGATCGGGAACCGGTGATTTACATGGAGCATGCACATGGGGGGGCGAATGAATGATTAGAATTTGTACTGAGTGCAAAAAAGGATTCGATGGGAGCGCAAAAGCCCGGCTTTGCCCGGAATGCAAGGAAAAGCACCGGAAAGCGGCTTATGCACTGCAAAACGCAAGACGCAATGAGCAATCGCTTGTCAAATGCGAATGGTGCGGAAGGCTTTTTGCCAGAAAGAAGAACGAAAAGAAGTGTGAAGCATGCCGAAAAAAAGGAAGATATGGCAGCCCGCAGATGGCGGCACACAGCAAAAGAGAGCCGCCCAAAGTGAGTATCAACGGCGTTCTCAAGATTGCCGATAAAGACGGCACGACTTACGGAAAAGCGGTTCTGGCACACAACATTTGAGGAGGAACACATGAAAAGTATCGGAAACGCACTTGCACTGGCTTCGACTTTGGCATTTATTGCATACATGGTTCAAGTTACCGGAAACGGAGTTTGGGCATGGATGATTATGCCGTGCTTTTCGTTCGCTGCACTTGGAATTGCTGGATAAGGAGGAAAAAATGGAGAATAATTGTTGCAAAAATTGCAATTCTGTACACGAGCTAATTGCTGTGATGTTGGACAACGGCGCATACATGCCAGAATACGCACATTTTGGATGGGATGCAGGCGCGGACCTGAAAAGCCCTGTTGATGTGGACATCCTAGCAGGCGGAAGCGCTGTAATTAACACCGGCGTGCATATCGACATTCCGCAGGGATATGCGGGGTTCCTGAAAAGCAAATCTGGCCTGAATGTAAAGCATGATCTGACAAGCGAAGGCGTGATCGATGCAGGATATACCGGAAGCATCTGCGTAAAGCTTTATAATCACGGTAAAACGGATTATAAAGTCCATTCTGGGGATAAAATTTCCCAAATCGTGTTTGTCAAGGTGGAATCTTTCGACTTTTACCCATGCAATAAACTGCCGGAGCGGGAACGCGGAAATGCAGGATTTGGAAGCACCGGTAAATAAAAAACTTGCATATTAGCGCAGAATATGCTATAATATCAATAAGAAATAGCGTGCCAAGTGCTTAATTGCCAAGTGCCAGTTGAACTTGATTGTTCGGCTGGCACTTTTGCTATATGGGGGAAACATGAAACTATACTGCACGGATTGCATGGACATCTTGAAAGAAATACCGACCGGCAGTATAGACATGATCTTGTGTGACCTGCCCTATGGAACAACGCGGAACAAATGGGACAACATCATTCCTTTAGAGCCGCTATGGGCGCAATACAGGCGCATAATCAAGAGCAATGGAGTTATAGCACTGCATAGCGATATGCCGTTTACAGCGGCCCTTGTAAGCGCTGGCATGGATTTGTACCGGTATGAGCTGATATGGGCCAAAGAAAATGGCAGCGACTTTCTGAACGCGAACCGGAAGCCTCTGAAAGTGCATGAAAGCATCCAGATATTTTATAAGCACCAGCCGACTTATAACAAGCAATATGTGGACGGAAAGCCCTATAAGAATAGGGGGGGGCAAAGGCGAAAGGCCTCTCAAAATTGGGGAAAGTTTCGTGATGGGATCTTGACAGACTGCAGTGACGGTAAACGGAATCCCACAACAATCCTGAAATTCCCAAGGGAAAAAGGATTGCACCCCACCCAAAAGCCTGTAAAGCTGGAAGAATGGTTGATTAAGACGTACACAAACCCAGGTGAGACGGTATTGGACAACTGCATGGGCAGCGGAACAACCGGAGTGGCTTGTATCAACACAAATAGAGACTTCATCGGGATAGAAAAGAACCCCGACTATTACAAAACGGCCATAAGCCGGATAAAGGAGGCACAGGACAATGGGAAGCAGGGCAACCAAAAGAAACAGCCCGATCATGATTGATAACGACCCCGATAATGTGCCGGAAGGCAACCAAAAACGCATTGAATTTCTGCTTGTGATATCCCAGCTCCCCAAAATTAGCACAAACGACTTGCCAGGCCTCAGAAAACGCTTTTACGATTATATAGACCTGTGTATCAAGTACAATATGAAAGTGGGCAACATGGCGGCATATGCGGCTATGGGAGTAGACAAAAACACTGTAAATGACTGGGAAAGCGGAAGACGGCGCGGTTCACAAAAGGAATACCAAGAATTTGCCAGAGAGATAAAGCGCGTGTGCGGAATGTACCGGGAAATGCTGATGCAGGATGGCGCAATCAACCCGGTAACAGGGCTGTTCTGGCAGAAAAACTTTGACGGTTTCCAAGATCAGCAAGAGATTATAACCGCTACAAAAGACCCGCTAGGCGAGAACATGTCCCGCAAAGAAATAGAAGATAGATTTAGTGCCGACTTTGTAGAAATAGACGACTTTAAGGAAGTCAAAGAGCCGGAGCAACTGAAAGAGCCACAAGAAATTAAGCCACGCGGGAAAAAGAAACAAGCAAAAGAAACAGAATAAACAGAAACAGAGCATCTAGCAGCATATAAAAACTGTTGGGTGCTCTTTTATTGTGCCTATAACCACGCAAAGAAACGCGCTATCCGATTAAACGCCACAGTAAATCCTAAAATCAGCGCGGAAATGCCTGTTAAAGGCAGCAGAAAACCCCAAAAAGGCGGAAAAACAAAGGCAAAGAGAGAAAATAAAGGAGGGAATAACCGAAGCGAATAGCGGTCATCATTAAAAAATGCCCAAAAACGCGAATAATTTTCCTACATCACGAATAAGTATCCTGCCATCAAGACCTGCGGCCAGAAACAATACTCCATGCGAAATGGTCAAAAATACGGGGTATATACCTTAATAATGCAACAAAAGTGTATAATTCAAAACCGATTCGACTTTGCCGGAGATTTTTTCGCGCAAAATCATCCGACTTTCAGGCAGGGGATGCCTCACCAATTCGACTTTTCTAGCCGTTCGACTTTGGCAGCGGGATGCAAAACGGCGCATCCTGACCGCAGCACCTTCCGGCCCGGCGGATGATCCCCAGGACGGCCCACAGCCGGGAAAAATGTGCCTTTTGAGTGCATATTTCGCTAAATACCAATTTAGCGAACATCGAATTGACGTTGCAACGCACATTAAATTTTGAGAACTGCCAAAAAGCACAAAAGTACATAAAAAAGCGCCGCCGGGGATGCCGGAGGCGCTGAAATCCATTCGACTTTTGCAGAACGATTCGACTTTGAAACTGGTTCGACTTTCAAAATCAATTCGACTTTCACTCGACTTTGCCCGCCGGGTTCCGGATAGGGCGTGAACCGCCCCACACCACCCGCCGGGGCAAAAGTACATGCAGTGCCCGGCGGGTGATCTGGAAGATCGTTACTTGCTTGCATCGCGCTCTCTCCGCTCTTGGCAGGCCTGCAAGATGTATTGCTGCAAGCTCTGCCCGGCGGCTGCTGCATCCGCGCGAATCTGTGCGCCCTCCGGTTTATCCGGACGTATCATTATATTATCACGCGTCTTATTATACTTAATACTAGCCCGTGTATGAGCCTCTGTAACTGCCATGCGATCACCTCCGCCCCCTCATTATACCATATTATGCCATAACCGTAAACGTACAAATATAACCACAAAATAACCGTTAACATTGTGTAATATGTCAATAGACAATAACCGTTAACGGTGATATGATATAGACATCAAAAGAAAAGAGCCCACAGGGCAGGAGGTAATAAAAATGAAAATGACAGACGGCAAGCGCACGGTGGAAATCAATATCATGACCTGGAACGGCACCGGGTACGGCCCGGACTGGTCCGCAGAGTATTTTAATGCGGCGATGCTCCCGCATGATGAGGAGACGGACACCTACACGGTGCAAGATGTGCAATATTGCATTGACATGGCGGAGGGCACCGGAGAGGAGGGCGCACGGTGCAAGTATAACGATGATGGGGAGCTTGTGCCAGATGATGACGTTACTGTATTTGTGACGGAGCTATAACCAGCAAGCCGGACGCTTTAGCAGGGCTGCACCGTAAAGCAACCCCGCCCCACTACCAAAGCATAAAAACACAAAGGAGCGTATAAAAATGAAAAGTTACAATGAGATTTTAACAGTGCTGGAAGCGCGGAAAGACCGCAGTGCATGGGATAAAGGCGTGACCGCGTATGCGGTTGATCTGCTGGATGAATACCAGGCGCGGGTGAAATTTGATGGCCGGGAAGCAACCGACCGCAAGGAGCTCGAAGAATGGCTGTTGAACGGTGCAAGCACCTGGAGCGAATACAGCTGGGGCGGGCAGGCGCTGATCTATAACGGCGACATTGCAAAGCGGCTTTGCAGCCCGTCAGAGCTTAAGCGCGCCCGCAATGGAGAGCGCCGCCCCAACAGCCAGGAAGAATGGCTTGACACACAAGCAAGAGCACTTGCACAAGCCGCAAATCGGCTTTGCGGCGCCGCGTTCTAAAAACAACAGAGAGGAGGTAAAAGCAAAATGAAATATTATTATATTGTCTATGCAGCGGAGCAGGACAAAAACCGCGTAAACGCGTTTACAGGGGAGCGCGGCGGCTCTGATTATGAGCCGGGATATTATGCGGATGTGCTGCGCGTTAGCACTCAAGATAATATCTTGCATGTGCTCAACATGTACGCGGGCATGATGCACGCTAATATCTGCAATAGTAAGCGGGAGGCGGATGCAGTCGCCCGAGCCTGGAATGAGGATTACAAGCGCAACGGGACGGCGCTCTTTTGAGCTAATAAGGGGGGGTATAGCATGATCTATCAAGCTAATAAGCGCCAATTTGGGGCGCTGGAAGGCCTTGCACACTGGTGTGCCGAGTATTATTATACTCTTGAGAGATTCGGCGCGGATGATGCCGAGATGCCCGCGATCCGTAAGGATGTAGCGTATTGCATGGAGCGGTGCGATGCGCTGGGCGTGCCATACTGGGCTCAAAATGCGGCCCTTGCATGGGCCGAGAACTGGCGGAACACAAAAGCAGAGTATTTTGATGCTGCGATGGCCCGGAGAGGGATCACCTGCAAGGGAGGTGCACTGGCATGATGTTGTTATCAATTGTTATATTAACTATCTATTTTGCTTGCAAGTATAGCAAGTGAGAGCGGCCCGGCGTTATGCCGGGCTTGTTTTTTGCTCGTTTTTGCAGGTGCAACCGCCGGTTGCATGGAAACAATAGTGCATACCACCGGAGGGGGATTTTAGCACCGACCGGCGCGCGGGGTTAGTCCCTCCAATCCCGAAAAATCAAAAAAGTCCCTTTCCCCAATTCCAAATACAAATCCCCGAAAAATCAAAAAGCTTCTTCAAAAGTTTGCGTTCTCATACTTTTTATGCCAAAATGTAAAACCAAGTTATCCTTCAATCTGGCAAAATCGAAGGCTGGAATAATAGCATTTGCGCTGAATTGAATATTTCCGCCTGCCGTTTTTGATGTGTCGAAACCAAAGGCGGCTTTTTTGCATATCGTGTTTTCTAGAAACGAATCACAATAAAACCGCAAAAATTTCAAAAAACAAAAAAGTCCCTACAAAAAACAAAGAATAGTTTGTATAACCTGCAAATTGAACCTGATAATGTGAGATGGTATAATAACCGTAGGAGGAATGAACGATGAAAAATTTGATTGGCAGGATATTTTTCTTTATTGGGATTTGCATGATCGGGTTTGGTGTTTTGTCAGCTCCAAAATACATGGATGTGTTCTATTTGTGTGTAATTCCGGGCATTATCCTTATGGTTCTGTGCTACAAGCCCGCAAAGCGATATGGACAGTGGATGAAAGAAGTTGAAATTGCTGGAAAGGAACGCAGAAAAAAAGCTGCAAATGCTGTCAGGGCGCAGATTATTGGAACAGGTGATAAGCCCAGTACAATTTCGACCTGGGGGCGCGGCGTGGCCGGTACGGCGATTGGCGGCGTGTGGGGCGGCGTTGCAGGCGCGGCTACCGCTAAACGAAAGGGATACACCAAGTTCCTTGTGGAATACGAGGACGGCCACAGAGCAAACGAAACAGTGAAAGATAATTCCTTGCGGTATAACCAGTTAATCCAGCTGATTGAATGGTAAACTGAATATTGTGCCAAGTGCCTTGTGCCAAGTGCCTTTTCTCAATTTTGAGGGAGGGCGCTTTTTATTTTGAAAATTTCTGAAATTGCAAAAAAGAGCACAATGCGAGCCAAGACGGCGGACGAGGCGGTTTATGCGTTTGCTGCAATCCGGGAACTGGAAAAAGAAAACTTTAAGCAGGCGCACAAGCTGAGTGTGGATTTGCATAATAAGCTGGGTACGCTGCCGCGCTGCAATGATTTGATTGAGCTGAACCGAAATCTGCTGCTGTTCAATGCGCCGTATAACTTTGATTCCTTTTGCCAGTATATTGAGCTTGACCGTGACCCCAAAAGCCGGTTTTATATGCCGCGCCGAAAACAGTTGATTCGGATGGTAAACACTCTGCAAAAGCTGGAAGATGGGGAGCTGGACATTGCAGGAATCATGATGCCGCCCGGTACCGGAAAAAGCACCACTGCCATTTTCTATTTGACATGGCTTGCCGGACGGAACCCCGATATGCCAATTTTGGGCGGCAGCCACAGCAACGCGTTTTTGCGCGGCGTATATGACGAATGCCTGCGAATTATGGCAAAAGGCGGGGAGTATTTGTGGCGAGACGTGTTCCCCGGCGTGTGCATTGCCAGAACAAATGCACAGGACATGATGATAGACATGTACAGGCCAAAGCGCTTTGCAACGTTGGAATTTTCCTCTATTGGCAGTGGCAATGCGGGCAAGGTGCGTGCGCAAAAGCTGTTATACTGCGATGACCTTGTAAGCGGCATTGAGGAAGCCATGAGCCGGGAACGCATGGATAAGCTGTGGCAGCTGTACACAACGGATTTGCGGCAGCGCAAAATTGGTGAATGCCGGGAACTGCACATTGCCACACCCTGGAGTTTGCATGACCCGATGGACAGGCTGGAACGTAACAACGAAAACAACCCCAGGGCTGAATTTTTGCACATGCCTGCCCTGAACGAGGAAGAAAAAAGCAATTTTGATTATGCCAACGGGGTGGGGTTCAGCACCAAGTTTTATATTGACATGCGGGAATCAATGGATGATGCCAGCTGGCGTGCATTGTTTATGACAAGCCCGATTGAACGGGAAGGGCAGCTGTACCCGGAAGATCAGCTGCGCCGCTACTTTGAATTGCCGGATAAAGCGCCGGAAGCCATTATTGCGGTGTGCGATACAAAAGAAAAAGGTTCTGACTATGCGGTTTTACCCGTTGCATACAAATACGGGGATGATTTTTATATTGAGGAATGTATTTGCGATAACGGCGCACCGGACGTGGTGGAAACACGGCTCTGGATGGTTCTTGTGAAACACAAGGTTCAACTGGCCCAGTTTGAAAGCAACAGCGCAGGCGGAAAAGTGGCAGAAAAATGCCAGCAGGAAGTAAAGGCACACGGCGGAATAACCAGGATTGTGACCAGATACACCACCGCAAACAAGGAAACCAAAATCATTGTAAATTCCCCCTGGGTGATGGAACACTGCCTGTTCAAAGATAATTCCGTTATTAAGAATAACAAAGAATACAGGCGTGTTTTGTCGTTTTTAACAGGGTACACAATGGCAGGGAAAAACAGACATGATGACGTGCCGGACGCATTTGCCATGCTTGCACAATATGCTCAAGGCTTAAATGCGGGCAAAGTTGAAATTGGGACAAGAATCTGGTGAAAAACAACGTTAATGTGCTTGAAAAATGTGAATTTTATGGTATAATAGTAAATGGAAAGGCTTTATAGTTTAGCTCTTTTCTTATGAACTTTTTGTTCATACCTCCTGGGGTACGGAACCAGCGTCCTGCATATGCGCCGCCCTGAATATGGTTCTTTCGCTGGCTGAGATGCCAGCCATTGTGTCGCTATAGTTTAATGGTAAAACTCCTGGCTCATAACCGGGTGCTTGCAGGTTCAACCCCTGCTGGCGGCACCAGAGTACGCTCTGCGGCGTACAACCGGCACTATGTGGGCCGTTATCAGCCATATAGAGCTTGACAGGGCTGACCTTGTCCGCTGCACCTGCAAGGCTGTCAAGCGCTTTGCAGGTGATATATACCGTATAGCCATACAAGGGCGCTGCGTTCCGAAGCAACGGCGTGGCGGATGGTGCAAGGCCACCATACGGGACCAGGTGCAAGGTAGCGCCTTGCTGTGTGGGCGGTGCGGCTTCCCCCACAAATGATGACAAAGCCTGATGCTGGCAGCCTTTCTGAGATGGTATGTGTTGAAAGTGTGCCACAGTGATGAATTACTGCAATCATCTTGAACCGCACATGCTGTTATAGCTCAATGGTAGAGCAGCCGCCTTGTAAGCGGCAGGTTACTGGTTCAAGTCCAGTTGGCAGCCCCAAGGCCGATGATACAGGTAAAAGATTCAGCCGGGACGCTGGACTGAAGTTCCCTGTTAGGCAATCCCTGCACACATCTCTTTGATGTGCCCTATGCAGGGCTTTTGATGATATGTTCCCGACATTTATGTTGGTAAGTTGCGGTTTAGTTTTAAGTTTGACGCATGTTTGTAAAGATTCAACGGCAAAACGTGAAATTTTAACTTGCCTCCAACTTGCTTATACGCAAGTTTGTATGCAGTCATAGCTTAACAACGTTGGAAAAGCAGCGCCTGCGGGTGCCGTTGCGGGTTCGAGACCTGCTGACTGCAACAAAGCCGAACAAAAGGTCGCAATTTTGCTCGGAACGCTCATTTGGTAGAGCTTATTGTTGGGTCGCTCCCACCGGTGAAAGCCCGGCGCAGGCAAAACGCGATAGATAACCTGGCATACCGGAATAAGCGACGGTGCACAGCCTATAACAAGAGGGCGTCAACTGGCAGACACACCGACCTTGAGAGCGGAGAAGAAGGCCAGATAAGTTCGGCAGCGTGATCGACAAAAGCTGCAACCGTGCGGACAGCAGGCACGTTAAACACTGACTGTATGCAGGCGTACCATCACGCGCATAGCACTGGATGCCGCCTGTTACGTTGCAAAGCATGCTACTTTGCAACGGGTGAGCCCGGCATAGCATAAACCGGGAGGGCGGGAACGGGGTTATTTTTGAAAGAAGGGATAAATTGCGAGTAAGTGTTTACTGCCCGTGCTGCGGCGCGGCTGGAATCAAGCGGAAGCTGATGGAAGTTGATACAGCAGCAAGGGGAACGATTTATCCCTATTGCAAAGCGTGCAAGCGGAACATTGAAATCCATTTGCCGCTGAAAAAATAAAAGTGCCAAGTGCCCTGTGCCAAGTGCCAGCTGAACTTTAATTGGTTTGGCTGGCACTTTTTGTTTTTTGCGCAAAGGAGAACAGCTTGGAAAGATATCTTGTTGACATCCTGCCGGACGAGGGTTTGCACGGCAGACGGATTATTACCACAAACGAGCAGAAAATTACAGCAGATAACGTTGTAAAGGTGCTAAATACCGCTCTTGCCACCCACGACAGGAACAAAGGAGAAATCCAGTATTTGTGGGATGTTTACCGGGGCAAGCAGGATATCCGCAAAAAAGAAAAAATTGTACGTGAGGAAATCAACAACAAAATCACGGTGAACATCGCAAATGAGATCGTGACGTTCAAAACAGCATTTCTGCTTTCCGGCCCAGTACAGTACATTGGTGCAAAGGGCAGCAAAACGGACAACAACAAACTGGTTGATTTGAACCGCTGGATGTCTGATGAGGACAAACAGAGCAAGGACAAAGAAATTGTTGACTGGATGCACATTGCGGGGCTTGGCGTGCGGATGGTGCTGCCTGACCCCGGAACGGAACAGGAGGGAAGCCCCGCCTGCATTTATACCCTTGACCCGCGTGAAGCGTTCGTCATCTACTACAGCGGCTACACCAAAAAGCCAATGGCAGGAGTGCTGACCCAGTACGATGAAAACGATGCCAAGTATTACGGCGTTTACACTGAAAGCGAATACTTTGAAATCAAAAGCGGGAAAATTACCCAGCAGTCCGGGCATCTGTACGGCAGTGTGCCGATTGTGGAATACCCCAACAACAGCGCCAGAATGGGCGCGTTTGAAGTGGTACTGCCGCTTTTGAACGGCATTAACACGCTGGAAAGCAACCGCGTGGATAACGTGCAGGATTTTGTAAATGCGTATGACGTGTTCCAGAACGTTGATCTGGAAGATGGCCAGTACAGCCAACTTGCCAGCGGCGGCAAGTTTATCAAAATCAAAGATTCCCAGCAGGGGATGCCTGCAAAGATTTACCGCATTAGCAGCGAGATGAACAGTTCTACCGTACAGACCGCTGTGGATGATTTGCACGATAAGATTTTGACAATCTGCGGCATGCCGAACCGCAACGGCGGCTCTTCCACCAGCGACACAGGGCAGGCAACCATTATGCGCGATGGCTGGAAAGATGCGGAAAGCCGGGCGCAGGACAGTGAAGATATGTTCCGGCGCAGTGAACGGCAGTTCTTGCGTGTGTTCCTGACAATCTGCAACACAACAAATAATCTTGGCCTGAATGTCGGAGATGTGTATGCACAGTTTACCCGCAACAACCTGACTGACATCCAGAGCAAGATGCAGGTATTTATTCAGGGCTTGAGCTGCGACAAGATTGCACCGGAGACGGTATACCGCGAGCTTGGACCGTTCCGTGACAATGAAATGGCCTTGCAGGAGGGCATGAAATATTACGAGGAAAAGCAGGCAGAGCTTGAAAAGAGCCTGAATGAGGAACTTGACAATGGACTGGAAACCAACGGACAGCGCGATCAGGCTGCTGAACCGCAGGGCGATGCGCAGGTTCGAGAAAACGTCCCGGCAGATAGCTCGGTTTGATGAGTTGAGCGTTATGCCCGCCTGCAAGCAACTATACCAGGACATTGCCAAAGATAATCAGGAAGTCTTTTTAGAACTGGCAAAAAAGTGCTACCAAGATGCCGAAGTTCACGGCAAAGAAAAGCCCGACAGGGCATGGCTGTTTGCCTTGCTTGCCGGATACAGCGCCGTTACCGGCTATGTTTACGAACATGAGATTGACCGAAAGCGGGCCTACCTGGAAGAAGGGCTTTTGAGCCGGACAAACCATCAGAACGAGTTCCGGCGTGCATTGCGGTATTGGAGTGACATGACATACCAATACGCCGATGACGTGACTGATTCCGCAAGAATCAAAGCGTTTACGGATGCAGGAGTGAAACGGGTACAGTGGCATACCGCCGGGGATGAGAAAGTATGCCAGGTATGCCGGGAACGACACGGCCAGATTTACCCGATTGACAACATCCCCGATAAACCCCACAGGAAATGCAGGTGTTGGCTGACACCTGTTTGATCGTCAGAGAAGACGCTAAAACGCAAAGGTCAGAGAAGACGCTAAAACGCACAAAAAATGGGCGAGAGAACGCCGACAAAATAACGCGGAGGCACCAATGAAATTTGATACCAGCACCATTGACGGCTTTGAAAACATGAGCGATGCAGACAAGGTGACGGCGCTGCTTGGCGTTGACCTGCCTGACCCGGTGGATACGAAGAACTTTGTAAAAAAAGAAGATTTTGACAAGGTGATGAGCGAAGCCAGCAGTTACAAAAAGCAGTTGAAAGAAAAAATGACTGCCGAAGAAACCGCTGCTGCAGAAGCCAAAGCCGCACAGGAAAAGTTGCAGAACGATTATAACGCACTGCTGAAAGAAAACACCATTTCTAAAAATGTTGCCAAGTATATTGCGCTTGGCTACGATGAAAAACTTGCAAAGAGCACGGCAGAAGCCCTGTTTGACGGCGATATGGAAACGGTGTTTGCCAACGCTGCAAAGGCCAATCAGGCGCTTGCAGACAAGCTGAAAGCGGACCTTATGCGCAACAGCCCAAGACCCGGAGGCGCTGGTGCAATCCCTAAAGAAGAAAGCGAATACATGGCATTTGCCAAGCGCAGCGGCAAGGCGAAAGCACAAGCCAATGAAGCGGCCGCAAAAGTCATGGATTATTACAAGTAAGGAGTGAAAGCATGAAATTCAAGAAAACGGATGTTGCCGGTGCAGTTGAGATTCTGGCCAGCAATGATTTTACCGCAATCCCGTTTACCACAACCACCGCAAAAAAGGCTGGTGAAAAACTGACAGTTGACAGCCGCGTTGGCGTTGTGCTGTATGACGTTGACCCGGATGAAAATCCCAACGGCAGCCTGCTGGTCGCGGGCGTGATTGATGCAGTAAAGGCAAAGGCACACAGCGGTACCGACCTTGCTGCAGAATCTGACCTGCCGGATACCATTATCCTGCGCACCAATACAGGCGTGAACGCATAACGGAGGTGAAAACATGAACCTTACTGAACTTTTTACTCCTGAAATCATTGCGGCAAACTATACCGAAGCCGCTTCCAACGCAATCCCGTATCTGGGCACCGGCCTGTTCCCCTCCGTAAAACGTGCCGGTCTTGACCTGGCATGGATTAAGGGCCACAAGGGCCTTCCCATTTCTCTGAAACCCTCTGCTTTTGATGCAAAGGCTACTTTCCGTGACCGCATCGGTGTGAGCAAGCTGGAAACCGAGATGCCGTTTTTCCGCGAGGGCTACAAGATCAAGGAGAAAGACCGCCAGGAGATTCTGCGTGCCCAGAGCAGCAATGACCCCTATGCGGCGGATGTCATCAACCGCATTTACGATGACCAGCAGGAATTGATTGCCGGTGCTGACGTTGTTCCGGAACGTATGCGCATGCAGCTGCTGTTTCCCGAAAGCGGCGCAATGGGCATTACCATCAAGGCCAACGGTGTAAACTACACCTACAGTTATGACCCGGATGGCGCATGGAAAAAGACCAATTACACGGCGCTGACTACCACCGACCTGTGGACTGCCACCGCAACCGCTGACCCGTTCAAGCAGATTCAGACCATTAAGGACGCTATGGCAAGCAACTATGGTGTTACCCTGGCTTACATGGTGATGAACACCACCACGTTCAACCTGCTGAAAGCCACTGATGCTGTGAAGAACCGCTGGCTGACTGTGACCGGCCGCAGCATGGGCTACCTGACCAACGATGAAGCCAAAAACGTCATTACCACCACCACCGGCATTCAGATTGTGATTTACGACAAGCTGTATGCAGACGAGGATGGTAAGAGCCACAAGTTTGTACCGGATGGCTATGTGAGCTTTATCCCTGAAGGTGTACTTGGCAAGACTGCTTACGGCACCACGCCGGAGGAAGCAGACCTGGCAGGTTCCGGCAAGGCAGATGTTGCCATTGTGAACACCGGCGTTGCCATTACCGTTGAAACCACCGTGCATCCGGTCAACGTGAACACCTACGCTTCCGAGATCGTGCTGCCCAGCTTTGAGCGCATGGACGAAGTTGCCGTTATGAAGGTGACTGCATGACCTGGCTGATTCCCGACCACGCAGTGTTTTACGGTGGTGAATTTTGCGTGGCAGGGGAAAAGGTCAAAATTGCTGACCAGGACAGTACCGAAATGGCGAAATACGGGAAAGTGATATCCGAAAAAACGGAACCGCCCCAGGCTGTTGAACACAGACGGGGCAGAAAGCCAAGAGCTTAATGAACGGCGGGTGACAATATGGGGAATTTGGAGCGGCTGCAAAAACGAACAGGCGAATGTGACATTGACCTGTTGATGGATTTGCTGGACAGCGCAGAATCCGTCATACTGGCCCGCCGTTTTCCTTTTGGCGGTGGTGAGCTGGAAGAGCGATACCGCGATTTGCAGTTCCGGATTGCATTAGCATTTTATAACAAGCTTGGCGCGGAATATGAGACAAGCCACAGCGAAAGCGGGATCAGCCGCACATGGGGCAGTGAGGATGTTCCACAGCAGCTGTTGGAAGAGATTGTTCCGGTTGGAAAGGTTGGGTGCTGATGCGAGACCTGAGAGCAAACCAAAAAACAATATGGTACCAGAACAGCAACGGATTTGCCATCGTTGAAGATGAAAACGGCAACCGCACCGGCGAGGAACAGCCCATTATGGAACCCGCTGAACAGCTGAGAATCAGTGTGAGCGGCGCTGTTGGTGCAATGGAAGCTGCCGCTTTTGGCGGTTTTACGGATTATAGCCGGACAGCCTGCACGGCAAACACAAACTGCCCTCTGCGGGAAGGAACGCTTGTCTGGATTAACCGGGATTCTGACGAAAGCCCGAATTATGTTGTGACCAAAAAAGCAGATACCATAAATGGAATATTGTATGCGCTGAAAGAAGTTGTGCCATGAAAATCAAGCTGAATTTAAGCGATGCCGGCATAAAGCAGGCGCAGAAAGAATATGACGAATGGCGCAAAACGCTAGAAACCCGAATTGAAAAGTTTGTAAAGAAGCTTTCTGACACGGGAGCGGAGGTGGCAAAACTGCGTTTTACCGCCGCTGTTTATGACGGCGACATGAGCGACATTACGGTTGGTGTGGAACAGGAAGGCAAAAAGGCCACTGTTTACGCCACCGGGCAAGCCGTTGCCTTTATTGAATTCGGCACCGGCATTGCGTTTGCAGAGCACCCAAGCGGCATGTATGCGCACGGAACATACGGCAGGGGGCAGGGTACAAAACCCAACGGATGGGTTTACAAAGGTGTTCCCGGCCCTACCGCCCAGCCTGTATACAACAGATTGGGCGAACAAAAGCCGGATGTTTGGCGCACAAAGGGCAACCCGCCTGCATGTGCAATGTGGGAAAGCACCGCCCAGATGGCAGCAAGCATAAAAACTGTTTGGGAGGAGGTAATGCGTTGATGGAAGATTTTCAGCCGCAGATTTTTGAGAGCTTTGCACAAGAGCTTGAAACAAAATTTCCGGGAATCAAGGTAAGCAGCGTGATTACTGACCAGCCGCCCAACTTCCCGTGTGTTCAGATTGAACAGCAGGACAGGCCGACAGACCACGACAGCAGCGGCAGAATTCGTTTTGCAATCATTCAGCTGCGAATCCGGGTGTATACATCCGGCAATACCAAATACAGCAATGCCAGAAAGATACAGTATTGCATTGATGAAATTGCAGAAAAACTAAATTTTAGCAGGCAAAGCTATTTTGAAAGCAATTATTTGTACCAGAACAGCGCGTACCGGGCTGAAAGCACATACCGGGCGCGCATAACAGAAACCGGGGTATTGACCCGGACGTGATAAGGAGTTGAAAACATGGCAAATGAACATGTAGCTATCAGTACCCAAGGCGTGCAGCTGCTTCGCGGTGATTCCAAGACTACCCTTAAAGAGCTTGCATGGGTAAGCGAGTATCCGGATTTAAGCTCTGCACCCGATACCATTGACGTTACCACCCTGATGCACACCCAGCAGGCAACGATCCCGGCTTTGCCCAAAAGTGATACCATGAGCTTTCCCTGCTTTATGGATTCTGATGCGGCCAATTATAAGGCGGTGAAGCAGACCGCAAAAACCCCGGCATATTACGCAGTACGAAGCCGCAGCGGCTGGGGCTGGATATGGCACGGGCAGCATACTGTTTCGGTGCCCGGCAAAGGCGTGGATGACGCAATCGCTTTTAACATCGACATTACTTCTGACGGCGAGTTTGAGTTTATGGATACCATCACGGTATCGGGGGATTAAAACATGAAAATTAAATTTGACGGCAAAGCTTATGAGCTGATGTACACTCGCGAAACTGTAAAGCAGGCGGAAGCGGGCGGTTTTAACCTGAACGCATTGGAAGCACAGCCTGCAACCCAGATGGAAAAGCTGTTTTACGGCGCTTTTGCGGCCCGCTGCAAGGGCGTGAAGCGCAAGACGGTGGATGACATCTGGAACCATATGACCGTTGAAGGTCGCGTTGAGCTATGCGGCATTCTGGCCGATATGTACGCTGACGCAATCAACAGCATGGCAGATGACGGAAAAAAGGTGACGTGGGAGACCGAGTAACGGACGATCTCCCCAAAGAACAAAAAACGTGGGGACAAATCTTTGATGAAATGTTCCCATTTTACTTAAGCATTGGCATGAGCGCAGACGAATACTGGAATCAGGAACCGAAACTTGCCATTGCTTATCGCAAAGCCCACCAGCTGCGCATGCAGCGGTGGAACTTTGAAGCGTGGATGGAAAACCAGTACACAATGGCAGCTTTGCAGGCTAGCGTTGGAAACATGTTTATCCAAAAGGGGAAAACACCGTTTAAGTACCCTAGCGAACCATACCCGCTGACGGAAGAGGAAGCGGAAGAACAGCATAAGCGCAGGCTGGAAAAGCAGGAGCAGGAATTTATGGAACGCATGTTTGGGAGGTGAGGTTTTGGCAGAAGTACAGATTGACAAGCTAACAGTAGAAATTGAAGCAGACACCACCAACGCAACAAAAGGGCTTGACAGACTGAAAAAGGCGATGGACAACCTTTCTTCCAAAAAGGCCGTGAGCGAAACAAACCTTTTGGGCGGAGCGTTCAGTAACTTGCTAAACAAGGCCAAAAGACTGATTAGCATTGTGGCAATCTCCCAGACGTTGGGCAAGGCGATTGCAAAGTACAGCGAATATGTTGAAGACATCAACTTGTTTTCCGTTGCAATGGGGGATTTTGCAGACAAGGGGGCAGAACTTGCAGACCGCATGCAGGGACTGCTGGGCGTGGACAGCGGACAGGCAATGAAAAACATGGCCTTGTTCCAAAACCTTACCACGAGCTTTGGCGTGGCCGGGGATAGAGCCTATATCTTAAGTTCTAACCTGACCCAGCTGGGCTATGACCTTGCATCGTTCCACAACCTTTCAATTGAAGAATCTTTCCAAAAATTGCAGGCTGCAATCTCTGGCGAACTGGAACCCATCCGCCGCTTGGGTGTGGATATATCCAACGCTCGATTACAGCAGGAACTATATAACCTGGGCATTAACAAAAACATTAACAGCCTTTCGCAGGCAGACAAAGCCCAGCTGCGCTACATTGCCATTATGAAGCAGACCACAAATGCGCAGATGGACATGGGCCGCACACTGAATACACCGGCAAACCAGATGCGTATTTTGAAATCGCAGGTGGAACAGCTGGCAAAAGCAATCGGTGCTGTGCTGATACCGGTGGTAAATGCAATTCTGCCGCCAATGATTGCGGTGGTAAAAGTTGTTCAGACGGTAATTTCAGCTATTGCCCGGTTGTTTGGCGCACAGGTAAAGTGGGCTGATTTTAAGAACGAAGCCACCGCAGCTACCGGCGGAGCAAGCGCAGGGCTGAACAATGTGGCAAATTCTGCTGCAAAAGCTGCGAAAAATACGCGTGATTTGATTGGCGGGTTTGATGAGCTGAACGTTGCACAGGATAACAGCAGTAGTGGCAGCGGCAGCGGAGATGCCGGAACCGGCGGCAGTGTGCTGAGCGGGATTGACCTTTCCGGCTATGACATGTTTGGACAGCTTGCGGAAAGCAAGGTAACGGAATGGGTTGACCGGATTAAGACTGCAGCGCAGGCGGTATTGCCGTTTATTGCAGGGATTGGGGCAGCGTTTTTGGCGTGGAAAATCCCCGAACTGCTGCCTACGGTTCTTGGCTCCATCAAAGACGGAGCAGCAAAAATCCTTGAGTTGTTTGGTGCTTTGAACGGTGCGGCAGGTGGAGCTTTTGAACTGGCACCGGTTGCGGCGTTTGCGATTGCAATAGGCGCAATTGTTGGACAGTTTACCAATTTGATGATAAACAGCGAAGCATTCAGGGAAGGACTTTCAAGAGTTTTTGAGACGCTAAAAGAAGCTGCCAGCAATTTTTGGGAAGGTCTTAAAGAAGGGCTTGAACCGGCGAAAGAATCCATTGATGAATTGAAAGAAAAGCTATGGGGACTGATTCCAGAAAGCGTTCAGGAAAAGATTGTAACGTTTTTTGAAAAAACGGTGCCTGACGCGATTAAGTGGATGAAAGATGACTTTGCTAAGGCAAAAGAAGAGCTGGATTTGAACTTTGGCGATTTGATTACTTTGCTGATTGGGTTTGGCCTTTTGCTTGTGCCTGGCGGCCAGGTTGCAGCCATGTTTGTGCTTGGCTTTGAGTGGCTTACCATGTTGGTGCGCAAATTCGGACTGGTCAGCGATGAACAGTTGGAGGAAATCAAATCAAGCGTTGGCGCGGCGTTCCGCTGGATTGGCAATTTTATCGGGACTATTATCTCTGCCATTGTTGAATCCTTTTCGGATGAATTTGGCTGGATTGCAGAATTTGTAGCTTCTGTTGCTTCTGCGATTGTGGAATCTTTTTCAGATGAATTCAATTTGTTAATTGGATTCTTGAAAGGCGTGTTTTCTACAAACTGGGGAGAGGTATTTACGGGGGTCGCAAACATTGCAAAAAATGCAATCAAAGTGTTTGTCGCATTTGTCAAAGTAGCATTTTTGGATAACATCATGCAGACACTGGGAAAATTTAAAGACAATGCGCTGGATGTGATTAAAAGCGTTTTGAATGGCGGCATTGACTTGATCAACAATTTTATTGGATGGCTGAACAGCTTGAAGATTGAGATTCCATCGTTTAGCATCGCGGGGCATAAATTATGGGATGCTGTTACATTTGACTTTATCCCTAATATATCCGAACTTCCCCACCTTGCCAGCGGCGGTGTTCTGACATCCCCAACACCTGTTCTGGCAGGCGAATACGCTAATGCACAGACAAACCCCGAAATTGTGACCCCGCAAAGCCTGATGAAAGCAACTGTGCTGGAAGCAAACGCCGAGAGCGACAGGGAAATGCTGGCCCTGATGCGGCAGATGCTGGCCCAGATGCAGGGCAGCGATACCCGCATTATTATTGACGGCAAAGAGGTGTTCCGTGCAGTCAAAAATCAGGCACAGCGCGAACAGATCAGAACCGGTGTTCCGGCATTTTAAGGTGATGCCATGACATTTAACAAAAAAAGCTCTATCTGGGCCGTGAACGGCACAAACCTGTATGAGCCACAGGGATGTAAGATAGAGCATACCAACTACACCGGGTCAAACAGCGGGCGCACCGAAGACGGCGTGATGCACATTGACTGGCTGCGCCGTGACCTGCATAAAGTAAGCTTGACCTACAACGCCATGACCGGCAACGAGCTGAAAGAGCTTGTGGGCCTGGTGCAGGGCAAGGAATATACGGCAACTTATGTTGACCAGGGGGAAACCCATACAATGGAAGCCTACACGGGCGATATTTCCTATACAACTTACAACCTGACCATGTGCAAAGAGGACGGCGGACTGTATACAGATGTCAGCTTTGACATGGTAGAAAAGTAAAGAAGGTGGAACCAAATGCTGAAATATTTGCTTGTAAAAGAAAATGGGACAGAAATTGGTTCCACCATTATTTTATCCTGCACTTTGACCGTCAGCGTAAACAGCGAAAAAGAATTTACGCTTGGCAGTGCGTGCACCGATGAAATAGAAGTGGAGTACATTGCCGCTGACGAAAAGCTGATTGCCCAAGGGGATATGCTAACCCTGTATACAGTTGATGATGCAAACGCCCGGACAAAAGCAGGCGTGTTCTACTGCGAAAAACCGGAATACCAGGGGATGATGCGTGAGGTATCGGGTTCTAACGCGGTATACAAAGTAGTGGCCTATGATACCATGTCCAAGCTGGATGCCGATTTCTCCGGCTGGCTGCGGGCCAATCAGGCGCAGTTCCCCAAGACCATCTGGCAGCTGGTTCAGCTGGCCTGCCAGCGGGCAGGGGTTACGCTTGCCAGCAGCAGCCTGCCCATCAACGGCAGCTACAGCGTGCAGGCGTTCTACGCGGACGACCTGACCTGCCGACAGATTATCTCCTGGGCGGCGGAAGCGGCAGGCTGCTATGCCCACATGAATGCAGACGGCAAGCTGCAATTTTTGACCTACGCCGATAAGCGCAGCACGGCCAAAATCACCCCGGACGGTGCCAGCAGCAGCACCGCCTACTATGCCGACAGTTTGAGCTATGAGGACTACACCGTCAAGGCCATTGAGAAAGTCCAGATCCGGCAGTCGGACAGTGACGTGGGGGTCATCTACCCCGACAGCACCACTGCCACCAACACCTATGCGGTGCAGGGCAACCTGCTGCTGACCACCGGCACCGAAGCCAACCTGAAAACCGTTGCCCAGAACCTGTACAACGTGCTGAAAAGCGTGACCTACACCCCCTGCAAAGTGGCCGTTCCCAGCAACTCCGGCCTTGCCTGCGGGCAGATCGTGCACGTTAAGGATGCACGCGGGCGGGAATTCGACACCTACCTGATGAGCGCCACAATCTCTTCCGGCAAGGCCAGCTTTGAGAGCGTGGGCAGCGCCAGCCGGAAAAGTTCCAGCGCGGTGAACAGCCAGAGCTACAAGAACCTGACCGGCAAAATGCTGGAGATCAAGACCAGCGTGGACGGCCTGGAAGTAAAGGCCAGCGACCTGACCGGCAAGTACACCGACCTGAAAGCAACGGTGGACGGGCTTTCGGCGGAGGTGAAAAAAGACACCAAAATCACCGGCGGCGGCAACCTGATCCTGGGCAGTGAGAGCTTCAAGAACGCTGAACTGAAAGGCAATACCGGCGACGGCAGTTCTATTACCTATGAACTAACCGGCGGGGCGACCATGGCCAACACCAACTCCAACCGATATTTTCGCTGGACAACGGTGGGTGCGTATGTGGCAAAAGGCGTGACATTGTGCCTGTCTGTTATGTACAAACCCGTTTCTGGTGCGGATGAGTTCTGTATGGAAATCGCTTACACGGCGGGGTACTCCACCAGCCAGAGCTGGGCAACCATTAAGCCAACTGATCAGCTGGAGATTGAGCAGACGGACGGCTGGGTACTGCGGTATGGCCTGTGGACGCCGCCGGACAACGCCACCTTAAAGCTGGTGGATATGGGCAGTGGTACCACCCACGCTGGTACCGGCAACTACACCAACAAGTTTTCGCTGCTGCACCCCATGCTGCAATACGGCAACGCGCCGACCGCCTGGAACGCCAGCAGCGGCGATTACCTGACGCAGGAAAGCGCCAAAAGCCTGTTTTCGCAGACCGCTGACGAGATCAAAACCGAGGTCACCAAGTCAGTGACCGAAACGGTAACGGCCAACGTGAAGGATACCGCCACCAGCGCTGCCAACGATGCGGTTGACAGCAAGCTGCAGGACTACGCCACCACAGCAACGGTGAACAGCCTGAAAGAGGATGTTTCCAGCATCAGCCAAAAGGCGGACGGTATCAGCACCAAAGTCAGCAGCCTGGAAGAAACCACCACGACCATTTCGGACGATCTGAACAGCACCAAGCAGGAATTCAAGACGGTCAAAGAATCGGTATCTGCGATTGACCAGAAAGCCGACAGAATCACCCAGACGGTAACGCAGCGGATCACCGGCGGTAACAACATTATTACCGGCACCGATGACTGGAACAATGCAACCCTGGATGCGGGCGGCAACGATCTGAGCAAAAAAGGAACATACACGATCAGCGGTGAATCCGTCCGAGTGACCAACAAAGCGCAGAATACCCGCTTCCACTTTGCGGCAGACAAAACGCTGGTCATTGCAAAGGGCATGACCTATTGTGCCAGTGTGCTGTACAAGCTCAATTCCGGTACCGACAGCCTGTTTTTGCAGTTTGAAACCAAATCTTCCAGTGGCACAAAAAGTTATTACGGCTCCGCGTTCAAGCAGGCCCAGCAGGACATTGCGCTGGATAATGGCTGGAAGCTGCGCTGGGCAGCGTTTACGGCTACTGCCGACGGCTATGCAGATGGTCTGTTTGTGAGTACCGCGAACGATAACGCCACCGTTACCAATGACCTGACCATCATGCACCCCATGGTGCAGATGGGCAACGCACCCACCGCCTGGACGGCCAGCACCGGGGACTATCTGACCACCGCCGAAACCAAGACCGAGATCAAGCAGACGGTGAGCGAAATTAAGCTGACGGCCAGCACAAGCGGAACCAGCAGCACCATCAAGCTGACGGCAGGCGGAACAGAGATCACCAGCGCACAGATCAACCTATCCGGCGTGGTGACATTTTCCGACCTTAGCACCTGGAACCAGGATAAGACCATTATCAACGGCGGCAACATCACGACCGGACAGATTCACAATTTGTCGTACTCCACGGTGTACGACTTGGACAACGCGTATATTCGCATGGGTACAGAATCCGGCGAGCGGGTGTACATCGACAACAGGCACATCGCATGGTATGCCACCATCAACACCGGGTCAATCGGCCTGACCGGCGTGCTGTACTCGGAGGCGGGCAGTAGCTATATTGGCGCATGTAGCAAATTTGCAAAATATGGCTGGGTTGATGGCCTTGACCCGTCAACCTATGTCGGTATGCAGGTTACTTACAACCGATCTGATGACAGCGACACCGACTTTAATACTACCCGCGTTGGCATTTCTGGGACGCTCAACTGCCATAATCTGAGCGCGTGGGGCAGCAAGTCCCGTATCGTGTCCACCAGTTTTGGCGCATTGAAAATGGCCGCGTTTGAAACGCCCACCCCGACCTTTGCGGATTGGGGCCGCGGCGAGTGCGGCCCGGACGGCTGGTGCCTGATCGTGCCTGATCCGCGCTATGCCGAAACAATCGCCCAGCACGGGCAGTTGACATGGCTGCTGACGGACTGCGATGGCACCGGCCACCTGTGGGCTGAGGATTGCGGCCAGTACGCCATTGTACACGGCGCACCGGGTCAGAAATTTTCGTGGATGGCTATGGCCGCACAGCGTGGATATGAGGGCGAATATGCCGAACCCAGCGAATGCAATTACCCCGCAGGCACCCCAGCGGGCGTTGACATGGCGGCCAGCACCGCTGCCCGCGCGCTGGATACCGGGGCCAGTGCTGCAGACGACCTGCTGACGATGGACACCGGCGCAAAATTAGCTGTTGATACATTATTGGAAGATTTGGAGGATGATCAACCATGAAAAAATTGAGTGCTGTAGCAATCGTAACCACCGCAGAGGGAGAACGCGTAAGCTACACTTACGCAGAATTGGACAGTGATGGCAACATCACCAGCCAGAACAACAGGGCCTCTTTCGTGGCTCTGGATGATGGTCTGCTGGCCGCCATTGCCACGCTGAAAAGTGCCGTAAACGAACGACTGTGAGGAGGTAAAACCAATGACCGACAATAAAAGAACCCATGAATGCCGCCGCAAAATCGTGGCAGCCTTGAATGAAGCTAAAATTCCGTATGCCACATCTGAGCTGATCCTTGAAAATATTTTATATGTCGTGAGAGAGAACATGGAGGCCCAGGAGGCAGCCGCGGAAAAGGGAGAACAGAGCGGGATCACCGAGGATGCTGTCTCCGCCAAAAGCAATGCACAGCCCAGCCAGAAGGGATAAGGGGTGATCCACATGAAACCCTATAATCATGATATCTACCTGAACGGCTACAAGGCCGTAACATTTGAAGGCCCGCTGCGCCTGGGCACCTATGACAGCTACGGCAATGAGCGTATCCGGGTGTTATGCAGTCCGGAGTGGGACGGCCTGACCATTGTTGCAACGTTTAAGGCAGCCAGCGCCGTTGAGGTGCTGGTGGATGCTGACGGCATGCTGGACGTACCGCCGGAAGCCACTGCCACCCAGCAGGCGGCAGCAGGCCGCTGCGCCCTGACTTTTGTGGGCACCGGTGAGGGACGGCAGACGATCAGCTGCACGACCTATTATCTGGTACAGGACCATGCCACTGTTGGCAACGTTACCCCGGACCCCACGCCCGACAAGTGGCAACAGTTTGTGGATCAGGTTGCAGCCGACCGTGCTGGTGCCGCCGCTGCCGCCAAAGAGGCAGCCCGCAATGCACAGGATGCCAAGACGGCGGAGAGTAACGCCAAGGACAGCGCAGACAATGCGGCGGGCAGCGCAACGGCGGCGGCTGAAAGCGCCCAGGCCGCCGCCAATAGCGCGGAATCCGCTGCACAATCCGCCACAAAAGCGCAGGGCAGTGCAGATGCAGCAGCCAAGAGTGCGGAAACGGCCAAAACGGCAGAGACCGGCGCAGGCAGCAACGCCGCTGCCGCAAAAAACTCTGCCGATCAGGCCAGTGCCAGCGCCACAGCCGCAAAGGCGAGCCAAACGGCGGCCAAGGCCAGCCAGGACGCTGCAAGCACCTCTGCCAGCACTGCATCCAGCAAGGCCACCGCTGCGGGCAACAGCGCCACAGCGGCTGCCACAAGTGAGAAAAACGCCGCTGCAAGCGCCACTGCCGCCAAAACGGCCCAGAGTGCAGCTGAGACGGCCAAGGCCGGGGCAGAATCTGCCAAAACGGCGGCGGATGCCAGCGCAAAGGCTGCTGCTAACTCTGCCGGTACGGCCAGCACTGCCGCAAGCACCGCCACCGCACAAGCTACCGCTGCCAAGTCCAGTGCAGATAATGCGGCTGGCAGTGCAACGGCTGCCAAAAACTCCGAAACTGCGGCGGCCAAATCTGCCCAGGGTGCATCCAACGCGGAGACTGCCGCCAAAGCGGCACAGAGCGCCGCTGAGACGGCCAAAACCGGGGCCGACACGGCGGCCAGCAATGCAACTGCAAAGGCTGCCGCCGCGGCCAGCAGCGCCACAGCGGCCAAATCAAGCGAAACTGCTGCCGCCAAGAGCGCAGACGATGCCAAGAATTATGCCGCGCAGGTGGCTGGCATTGTCACCAGTCAGGCCATTTTCGGCGTGAACTTTTCCGGCAGCGCCAGCGCAGGCACCCGTGTGGGCGCGGCAAAGGATTTTGTGTTTACGCCCGGCACTGATACCAGCGCAGGGCAGAACAGCTTTGATGCTGTTTATCCCTGGGCAGGCATGCGCCGGTGCTGCTGCACCCTGAACGCAGATGGTACCGTCAAGGTCAATGCGTACAAGGGCCAGCCTGGATACATTGAGGATGGCACCAACGGCGAAGTGCTGGTGGAAATCCCGCTGTTTTACGTCTCCGGCATGCTGGACGTTGCGCCGTCCATCAGCATGTCCATGCTGCCCGGCTACCGCGCCCCGCGAAAATTCCTGAACGCGGATGGCAGCCTCAAGCAGAAATGTTATGTACGTGCTTTCCCCGGCAGCATTGGTGCGGACGGCAAGCTGCACAGCATTGCCGGTGCCGTGCCGACTGGCAGCCAAAATATTACGCAGTTTTTGGCCGCTGCCCGCAAGTGGGGCGAAACTTACAGCGTTGGCACCAGTGCCGATTTTGAGGTGCTGGCCTACCTGATGGTTATTGTGTACGGCACGCGCCATGCGCAGAGCAAGATCAATGGCTGTGTAAGCCTGTACGGCACTAACATTGCGGTTGCCGCCTCAACTGACAACGCAGCCAGCGTGGTGGTTGCCAAGAGTGCCGGCATTGAGCCTGGCATGGTGATCTCCATCGGCACCGGCGGCGAAAACGAAACCATTGCAAAACGCCGTATTGTCACCAGCGTGGAAGCCATTGATGGCGATACCGCCAACGTTAAGGTTAATTTTGACGGCGATCCCGTAACCACCGCGACCGATCACAAGGTATGGCGCATGATGCAGAGCACCGGCACCGCAAATAGTGTGATTGCTACTTGCGGCAGCCCCGTCAGCAACACCGATGGACGGCACAGCTTTGTGTTTTACGGAGTGGAGAACCCGCTGTACGGCAACCAGTGGCGCTTTGAGTGCGATTGGAAATTGGTTGACGGCGTACCGTACTGGTGCGATGACCCCACAAAGTACAGCTGGACGTCCAACGATGGGTACATTGCCCTTGACACCATGGCAATGCCGGACGAAGGCTGGGCAACCGCCCTACAGCAGGATGATCGTGCGCCCAGCGTGCAGATCACCAAGTCTGTTGGTGGCAGCTCTGGTACTTACCTGGCAGACTATTTCTATATCAATAAGACCGGAACCCGTATCGCTCTGCGTGGCGGCCCCTCCAACTACGGCGGCTACGCAGGCCCGTTCTACCTCCACCTCAGCCCCGACGCGGGCGCCGTCTGGTGGCCCTTCGGCGGTGACCTTTCTATCCCCGGTTAAGCGGGGGTTCGGGGACCGCAAGGCCCCCGTTAAAACCCATCCGAATATGACATTATGCAAAAGGCTCTTGATCTTATACCGTATCGCTCTGCGTGGCGGCAACTCCAACAACGGCGGCAACGCAGGCCCGTTCTACCTCAACCTCAACAACGACGCGGGCGCCGCCTGGTGGGCCATCGGCGGTGACCTTTCTTTGGCGGCAGCACAGCTTGCTGTGCTGTTGGTCGTGACCTTATTATGCAAGATCAATCTGCCTGAGCTCTAGCTATAACCTGGCCCATCCGGAAACCTTAGTAGACGGCAAACGCCGGGCGAAATGGTTTGTGGCCAAAGAAAGCTTATAACATGCCTAAACGCATTGGGAACCTGTTGCCGGTCATGACGGACCGGAATTTTATCAGAGGGGAGATGTTTCAACATGCAAAGAAACGCATGGACGATCCGACCACGGTACCCGCCCTGCTGCATGCGGATGAATGTGTTGAACAAGTGCAGCACTGGATCATATGCGGCGACTGGGTGCCCAGCAAGCCAATCCACACCCAGCACTATGAGCCAAGCAACGGCAAGCTGCGTGATATCGACTATGTGCCATTCTGGCCCGATGGCGTGATGCACTGGATACTGATCGACAGCATCTATGACAAGGTTGTGCCGAAACTTGACCCCTACTGCGTGGCAGGTATCCGCGGACGTGGACCGCACAGCACCAAAAAGCATGTGGAGTACTGGATCAAAACGGACCGAGCGGGCACAAAATATGGCGCGGAGCTGGATATCCACCACAACTTTCCGGAAACGGACCATGATTTTGTGATGTACGGATACCGGCAGCTAATCAAGGACAAGTACTGGCTGCGCCTGGCTGATGCTGTGGTACAGAGCTTTTCCAATGGCCTGCCTATCGGTTATGTCACAAGCCACTGGTTCCAAAATTTGGCCATGACGGCATTTGACCGCTATGTGCGCAGCCTGGATGGCGTGCGGCACTATTACCGGTACGTGGACAATATCCACATGTATGGCCCGAACAAGCGCAAGCTGCACCGTGCCCTGCAGGTCGCCATGGACTGGCTGTGCGCAGCAGGGTATACCATCAATAGCAGCTGGCAGGTATACCGCACCGACTACATAGACGCTGACGGTGAGCACCGCGGCCGCGCCCTGGATGGCCTGGGTTTTGTGATCTACTGCGACCACACCATCTACCGCAAGCGTACCAGCAAGCGCCTGATCCGGCTGTGTCTGGATATCGGCAAGCGGCCACGCGGCAACCCAACACCGCACCAGGCCCGGCAGGCAGCCTGCCGGATCGGGCAGCTAAAACATGCAGATATGCACCATTTTCGGGTCAAGCACGTTGACGGCGTGATAAGTTACCGGAAAATCAGAAAGGCGATACAAAATGCTTAAAATCGAATGCAACGAAAAGCGGCCCCGCTTTGAGACGGAACCGCTGGAAGATGGCCGCACGTTGGTGCGGCTGTATGAGGGCGAAGAAGCAGCAAGCCGCCCGGCTGTGTCCGATATGGACACGCCCTGGAACGGTTACCGCTATACAACTTATGAGACGCGGACTGCCCTGCCTGCCGGTGCGCTGGAAACCGCGCCTGATATCTGGGCGGAGGCCGTCAAGCAGGCGGACCGCACCCAGGCGGCTGCCCAGGTACGCGCAGAGCGTGACCGGCTGATCTCTGCCTGCGACTGGACCGTGCTGGATGACGCCAAAACGGACAAGCAAGCGTGGGCGACCTACCGCCAGGCGTTGCGGGATGTGCCGGAACAGCCCGGCTTCCCGTATGATGTGAGTTGGCCCGCCATGCCGGGGCAGCTGTGACGGACAGCGAACGAGTGCAGCGCATGTCCCGCACGCTGTCTATGGCCCTTGATCTTGTGGATGCTGTACTGGATCGGCTGGAACGTGAGGGCCTGGACACCACCACAGAGCGCGAACTGTTAGCGCAGCTGTGGTGGGATGGGGCGGCACTGGCAGATAAAAGAAGATCGGAGGAAGAAAGAAATGATTGACGCAATCGACGTATCGAAACATCAGGGCAAATTTGACTGGCAGGCAGCGTATGGCAAGGGCATCCGCCACGCTATGCTGCGCGCAGGGTATGGCCGCCATACCAGCCAGAAAGACCCGCAGTTTGAGCGCAACGCGGCTGAGTGCACCCGGCTGGGCATCCAGTACGGCGTGTACTGGTACAGCTACGCCAGCACCCCGGCGGAAGCCCGGCAGGAAGCCCGCTGCTGCCTGGCCGCGATCAAGGGCAAGCACCTGTGCCTGCCGGTTGCCTATGACATTGAGTATGAGCCGTGCATCCTGCGCCTGACCAATGCGCAGCGCACCGCGCTGGTAGAGGCATTTTTGAGCGAGATTGAGGCCGCGGGGTATTACGGCATCCTGTACGCCAGCTGCGATTTTATCCGCAACCGGCTGGATTGCGCCAAGCTGGGGAAATATGATATCTGGGTAGCCCAGTACAGCAGCACATGCACCTGCCCGCTGCCGTATGGCATCTGGCAGTATTCCAGCCGCAACGCGCTGGGCATCCCCGGCTACGGCACCAGCCTGGACTGCAACCGGGTCTACAAGGACTATGAGCAGCTGATGATCCAGGCGGGCCTGCAGGGCCACACCGCGCCCACACCGGAGGATACCACCCCCAACAAGCTGGACAAGCAGCGTATTACCATTGGCCGTATCTCCAGCGGCGACCGCAATACCATCCGCGCCCTGTGTGATGGCCTGGGCCTGATCGTGGCGGGCCTGTACCGCGAAACCTGTGCGGATGGCAACCAGTGGATGCTGGACATCGGCCCGGTATCCAGCGGCGACGCATGGTACATCATGCGTAAGTGCGCAGAGCTGCAGCTGATTGACGCAGGGCTGTATAAGGCCGAGTATGTGAAGGGGTGATCCGGTGAATGCTATTGTTGTTGCGCTGATTACTGGCGGGTTGAGCCTTATCGGCGTTATTATTACCAATCTTGCCGGGCAGCGGCAGACCGAACAGAAATTAGCGACCGCGCAGGCTGTGACTGATACCAAGATTGAGGAGCTGACCCGCGAAGTGCGCAAACACAATAACTTTGCCCAGCGCGTGCCGGTGCTGGAAGAACAAATCAAGGTTGCAAACCACCGGATTGCAGACCTTGAAGAAGCAAGCAAAAGCGCCTAAAAAATAAAACACATCCAAAATAACCAGTTTTTGGATGTGAAAAGCAATTTTGACCAGAATTTGATAAGGAGAAAGCAAAATGGATATTTCTTTTCTGTCCGAATACATGATTCCCGTGATTGTTGGCATCTGCCTGTGCGTGGGCTGGATTGTCAAGCAGTGGATTAAAGATGTTGACAACCGGTACATTCCCACAATTTGCGCAGCGCTTGGTGTTGCGCTGGCCTGCTGGATGAACTGGCCTGATATTACTGCTACCGTGATTTTGTCCGGCCTTGCAAGCGGGCTGGCATCCACCGGTTTGCATCAGGCATTCAAGCAGATCCTTGAGGGCTTTGGGAATGGGAAGTAAGTTTGACTTCTGCATGAGCCGCAAAGCCTATGATGACCTATGCTTTGACTTGACCGATGACGAACACGCCGTACTGGACTTGCGGCGGCGTGGGCTGCACAACGCTGATATTGCGGCAGAATTGTATTGCAGTGAAAGGACGGTCAATCGGAGAGTTAAAGCGATAAAAAATAAAATTAAGTGAGAATAAAGCCCCCGTTTGTGATTGAAAGCGTCACAAACGGGGGCTTTTTGCGTTTTTTATTCCATTGTAAAGTGGGAAGTGTATTCAAGCAGCTCTTTGGACTTTTCATCAGCGAAGTTCCCTGCGTACTCTACAGGATCAGCAGCAGGAAAGCTATTGTAAATTTCTTCGGCTTCTTCGCGGGATGTCGCATACAGGGTTACTGCGTTGTTCCATCCATAAGAATTAACTGTTGTTTTCCAAAGCTTAGTCATTTTTTGCACCTCTATTTTTTAGACGCTTCCAAAAGTTTTTTCAATGGCTCGGGTTGTCATGTAAATGGGCTTCTCGCTGGTGTGCTCTTCGTTCCAATTCCGCGCAACGTCGTTTGCGGTTAGTGCTACAGAAAAAATCTGAATGCGATCTCTGCTACCAAAAATCTTGTTGCAGATAGCAACAGCGTCTGCGCGGGTCATGGTTTTGAACCAGGTCTTGATAATAACTTTATAAATCAGGTCGGTTTCTGCAGCCTTTACAGCTGCTGCCATCTCGTCATTATCGTTTAAGCCACTGCGTTGTTCGCCGCCAAAAATGGCAGTCATGTCGTTTACGGTAAAGCTATCGCCGTTGTCCCACATTTGCTGATAGGTATTGATGATGCGCTCGGTTTCGGCCTTGTTTGAAACGTTTGCTTTGGCTAGAATATCGGCATTGATGTTGTTAATGATTGCGTTAGTCATTTTGTTTCCCTCCTGTTGCCTTTTATCTTGTCTATATTATACACTCAATGGGTGTATACGTCAATGGGAAAATCAAAATAAATTATAATGTTCCGCCAAAAGAAAACGCACATATTCTGGGCATGAACGTTGACCGGTGCACCAGTTCTGTATAGTGCGCCGAGGGATTCCGACCTCGCGGCCAAAAGATTCTTGCGTTGATCCGGTGGATGCAACCATATCACGAATGGACATTTGAGAAGCTTTCCAGATGCCATTTAATCGTTTTTTTTCTGTTTCATCAATACCGCTAGCGGTGACGCTCAGAAGAAAGTGTTCTTCTTTTTGGAACTTAGATGCCATTGTAAAAAGATCAAAATTTGTATACATAAAGCCTCACTTTTTTGCATTTGATTTTTTGTATTCCGCCATTGCGTCTGCTAGTCGCTGCTCCCAACCGGCGTTATCTTCCAGAACTTTTTCATAGAGTTCTTTTTCGGCCACTTTCCTGGCGGCGATAGCATCTTCGAGATTAGCAAACGAACCAAGTGTAATTTGTTTGCGCTGAAAGTTAATATATGCTCTATATCCACCGCTTGAACTGCGCGTGACGCCGTTTACGCCAGTTGTGGAATTTTTATTTACTGTTCCATTCATACGAGAACGAAGTGCTGATAAATCAGTGCCATCAACTTTTGTAACATTATGGATGGCGTCCAGTTTTTTCCCCATATCCTGGTTACAATCCGCACATTTTTTTATGACTTTTATCCTTTCTAACCGTGTTGTAAATTCGCGGCCACATTGAGGACAGACCGCAACGCATTCAAACCAATCGTTATTATTTCTTTTGCCGATGACCTCTTTTATAAAAAAGTTGTTGACCGTTTTGCCTTCATACTTTTCTTTGGCTTTTATCAGATGATTTGCTGATGCGGTAGGCTTTTTCACCCCTTTGTTATTTTTGTGCCCGCATTTTCCACACCCTTTGCTTCGGCCCCGTAAAAGTGAATATTTAGAGATGGCTTTAACAGTGCCGCAGGAGCAGCGGCATTCATAATATCCTTCTTTTGCTTTTTCTTCGTCTTTGGAAGGGCCGAGTACAGTCCATTGTCCAAAAACAGTACCTGGCTCGATTAACGTTATCTTTCTGCACTTTGGTCCGCCGCATGACTTACTTTGCCCATTTATTAGGGTTTGCTTTAGGACGTTTTTGACAGTTCCACATTCACATCGACAGGTTAGCCTTAACGGGTCTAATGACGGGCCTATCACCGTCCATTTCCCGAATTTTGTTCCTGGCTCGATCGGAACCGCTTGATTTCCGCCATCTTTGTGCATAATTACATATACAATCGCGCTACGAATGGCAGTTGATTGCGAGATTTCTTTGCCGGCCTGCTGTGCCATCGCATTGACCATATTTTGTAAATCCGAATATTCATCTGATTGAAAAGCGATAATTAACCTTTTCCGTTTTGAATATACAGCTTTTGAGCGTATTGGACTTGGAACCGCTGATAATTCACACTTTGTAATACAATATCTTGCTGTAGCCGATAGGCTTTCAAGTTTGAGTTTTTGTTCTAACTTGGAGAGAGCTGTTAGTTCTTCTGGCAGCAGGTATACGGTAACTTTTTTTGTTGGAAGTGGAGGAAGCGATATCATTTTATTGCTCCTTTATCAATGTCTTTCGCTTGCGGGTTCCGGCTCGCTTGGCTTCAGATTTTTGGCTGTATAGCTTTTTCAGTTTTTCCGCGCATTCTTTAGAGCAGGTGTTTGTTGGGCTTGGCTCAAAAATCGGCGCACCGCAGATAACGCATACTTTGCCGTTCTTTCTTTTTTCGTTTCTGGCGGGATTGACTTGTTCCTTGTGGGCAGCAGAATAAGCGCGTTTTTGTGCGCGCACATTATCAGATACGACAATTTTTGCGCATTCCGGGCAGTAGCGTTGATTACCGCCAGCAACAATATAAGGCTTTCCACAAGCAACGCATATATCAGTCGAGCCAATCGGACGCTTGCTTTTTCCTTCCGCGCGCCGCGCGGTAGCTTGCTGCTTGAGAACTTCAGCACGGCAATCTGGGCAATATTTAGAACGTGGGTAGCCTTGATAATGAGTGCCACACACAGTGCAAATTCTTTCCCGCAAAACCCCTGCGCGGCGAAGTTCGGCAACACATTCCGGGCAGTAAGCACTTCCTGCCCCAGTTGTTTCATATATTTTGCCGCACCGTTTACATTTGTGAAGCCGCATATCAGTTGTACCACTTCTGAATTTTTTTAGTCATTTTGTTTTCCTCCCGCTGTGTTGGTGTGGGTATCTTTTATCTTGTCTATATTATACCTTCAATGAGTGCGTGCGTCTAGAGCTTTTGAAAAATGTTTTGTGTAAAACTGGCGTAAAACCGGCGCACTTATGTCGCACGTTTGTACGTTGATTTTCTTATAATTGAGTTAGGGGAAAAGAAAAAATGGCCTACAAAAATTTCAATTTCAACCCAGCAGGCAGGCGCACAGAAGATTGCGCAGTCAGAGCATTGGCGGTGGCATTAAGTAAGTCCTGGAAAGAAATTTACACAGGTTTATGTGAGCAAGGATTTCGGCTTTGTGACATGCCATGCGCCAATCAAGTGTGGAAAACATATCTGATTGGCAAAGGATGGGAAAGACACAGAATCCCCAAAATACCGGGAATGCAATGCACGGTTAAAGGTTTTGCAGATAGCAACCAAAGCGGGACGTTTCTTCTTGAAATGTCAACGCATATTGTTTGCGTAAAAAATGGAGATTGGATAGATACATGGGACTGCAGTGATGAAGTCCCAAAAGCTTATTGGGAGGGCAGCAATGAACGTGCCGTATTATAACCCATATCCACAGTATTATGGACAGCCTATGCCAGACCAACTTGCCCAGTTGCGTCAAGGCGTATTTCAACCACCACAACAGCAAATGCCTACGCAGCAAACAACACAATCTTGTGAAGTCGTATGGGTATCTGGCGAGGGCGAAGCGAATGGCTATATGGTTGCACCCGGATGTAAGGTCATTTTAATGGATCGGGATACACAGACATTCTATGTAAAATGCCGTGATGTAAACAATATGCCTTATCCGATGGAAGTTTATGACTACCACAAACGGGAAGCGAAATCGGAAGCAAAACCCAAAAGAGAAAATTTTGTCACCCGAGCAGAATTTGATGCTCTTGCGACCGCATTCAATGAATTGAAAACCCAAATGCAATCAAGACCGCAAAAGACAGTAAAGGAGGCAACAAATGCCAAACCCGCTGTACAACAGACTTAATGAAAACCAACAGGGAAACATGATGCAGCAATTCCAACAGTTTATGAAGCAGATGCATGGCAAAAACCCAAATGAAATAATAGAACAGATTGTAGCTTCCGGGCAATTAAGTCAGCAGCAGTTAAATTCTATCCAACAGCAAGCCAAAAACATGGAACAGCAGTTTTCTACAATGCGTTCTATGTTCGGATTTTGAATAAATGCGGCCGCATTTAGAATAAAAATTTTGAAAAGGAGATAACCAATGGCAGTTTATAACGATATGACTCCTGCCGATATTGCCGCTGTTACCGGAAACAATAACCGCAACAATAGCATGTGGGGCGGCGATTGGGCGGCATGGATCGTGCTGTTCCTAATCTTCGGTATGTTCGGTTGGGGTGGCATGGGCTTTGGCGGTTTCGGTGGATTTGGTGGCGGCATGCGCGGCGCTAATTCCCCGGGTTTCCAGGGCTACGCAACCCGTGCCGATATCAATGAGGGCTTTGCCCTTAATGGTATTGACAACGGCATTCGCTCTATCCAGAATGGCATTTGCGACAGCACTTATGCTATTAACACCGGTATGTTGAACGGGTTCAATAACCTGAACAACAGCATTCAGCAGGGCTTTAACGCAACCAATGTTGCACTGCTTCAGGGCCAGAATGCACTTGGTACACAACTTGCCGATTGTTGCTGCAAGACCCAGAGCGGCATCCAGGGCGTGAATTACACGATCACTACCCAGGAGTGTGATACACGCAACCAGATGCAGCAGGGGTTCAACGCAATGCAGAACACGATGAACTTCAACACTCGTGACATTGTTGAGAACCAGAACACCAACACCCGTGCGATCTTGGATTACCTGTGCAAGGACAAGATTGAAACCCTGCAGAGTGAAAACCAGGCGCTGCGGCTGGCTGCATCTCAGTCCAATCAGAACTCCGTGCTTCGTGCGGCAATCGATGCAAGTACTGCTGAAATTCTGCGCCGTGCTGCACCGCTTCCGGTGCCTGCTTACGCGGTTGCAAACCCGTATACTGGCAATTATGGTTACGGGTGCTGCGGTTACGCCAACAGCTGTGCAGGCTAAGTAAAATACGGCAACTATTTCCAAAGTGGAAATTGTTCAGCCCTGAGCTGATTTTGCAAAAGGCGGCGGGGCAATAGTCCCGCCGTTTATTCTTAGAAGAAAGGATTGTTTTTATGGCAGAGTACACTTCGGCAGCTGTTCAGACTGTGGCAGCTGGACAAAATGTTTTGCTTACAGAAACAGCAGTAGCTGGTAAACCTTGTATTGTTCACCGTGCCGGGTCTGGTATTGTAACGCTGCGCGGCTTGACAAATCAGTGCAAGGCACGATTCAAAATTTCGTTTGGGGCGAATATCGCAATTCCAACTGGAGGAACAGTTGAAGCGATTTCAGCTTCTCTTGCAATCAATGGTGAGCCACTGAATAGCGCCACAGCAACCGTGACACCTGCGGCAGTTGAGAATTTCTTCAATATTTACATTGCTGCATTTGTCGAGGTCCCTCGTGGATGCTGCGTAACAATAGCTGCGGAAAATAGCAGCACGCAGGCAATTTCCGTATCCAACAGCAATCTGATTGTTGAACGCGAAAGTTAAGAAAGGGGAAAATAACAATGAGCATGAAAGCAATGAATGATATCCGGGAAATGCTTTGTGATGAACTGGATGAAGTTTCCCGTCACGGCACTTTGAATGTTCGTGATCTTGACGTGGTTTACAAGGTCACACAGAGCATTGCCAACCTTGATGACATCATGGAAGAAGAGGGTTACAGCCATGATGGCGGTTGGGAAGCAAAAATGCGCGGCACTTATGGCAATGATATGCGCCGTGACCGCCGTTATGCGGATGACACGCGCCGCCGAATGGATACCGACCAAGATGACCGTGAACCTAAACACCGCTATTCGGAGGATATGCGCTGAACAGGGAGGTGTAAAGCTTGAAAGAGCTTACATATAAAGACTTTGAAGACTATGAGCGGCGGCTCAAAGAAGAAGCCTATTATTGTATGGGAGATGTAATTTCACCCAAAAGCAGGGAGGGCTTTGAAAGCGTTGTACGCTGCTATATGGCCATGAAGGACTTTGAAAAGGCGTTGCATATTACACAGGATTCCGGCGACTTGAAGCAGTGGGTACATAAAATGGAAAACGCTGACGGTTCGTATGGCGAACACTGGACGGTTGACCAGACATCCACCTATATGACTTCACGCGGAATGGACTGCACAAAGGAAGAATTTTATGCAGCCATGAACATGATGTTTAGTGACTACTACCCGGTAGCCAAAAAGCACAATGTAAACACTCCTGAATTTTATGCAGACCTCGCAGCGGCTTTTATCAATGATAAGGACGCATCCAAAGATAAGGTAGAAAAATATTACGAGTGTATTGTAGAATGAGTGAATTTCTGGAAACTATGAAAAGCGCAGATTCCGGCCATGCTTGGCGTGTGCTGGATGAATTCATGGACGCACTAAAAGAAGCAAAACCGGAAACGTATGCAGGATTGATGCACGATTTGAAAAGGACTTCATAAAATATTTTTTCCCAAAGGACGGCTTCACAATAGCTTGCAGCCGTCCTTTGCTTTTGCTGGCTCAAAAATAAAAAAATAATTGCAAAAAAGTCTGTGCTAACCCTGCACAAATCCCGCACCAAAAACGCACCAAAATCCCGATAAAACGGATTGCAAAAAGTGTATGCACCATGAATGCACCATGAATAATATACATTTTTGAACGCTTTTGAACGTTTTTGAACAAACAAAAACCGCTAAGTATCGCTACTTAACGGCTTTTTGCTGTCTTATCGACAATATTCATTTTGGAGCGGGATACGAGTCTCGAACTCGGTTTCAACTTCGATATAACGTAGAATTTATGTATAAAAACCAAACTTGCACCAAAACAAAAATCGAAAATTTTCACAAATCCGATTTACTGTACAGAGGAAAATTTTAACATTTGATAAGTGACTTTTATTGTACTTTTTGCATTTGTCCTACAAAACGCTTTCCAATTTTTTGCGGGCATCTTCCATCATTTGGGGCTTTATAGACAAATAAACCTCGTGAATCATTTTAGCATTAGCGTGGCCCACAAGTTGAATAGCTATTTCTTCTGCTACTCCTGCCATTGCCAGCATGCAAACATACTCATGACGGAACTGGTGCCCGCAAACGGGAACTTTCCAAACCGTGTATTTTACAGTTTCTACCCTGTTGCGCCGATGTACCTGTTTGGTTTTTGGCACTGCCTGTGCAACGCCGTATTTCTTCCAGAACCGCGCCCAGAGAATATCATATTGCTTGCGCGTTATTGGTTCTGTTTTTAATCCCACAATATAGGTGTTTTTTGGCAGCGTTCGTATTGGCTGCAATGCGTCTTTTAACATCCCCAATAAGGGAACCTCCCGGATACCGGCAGGGGTTTTTGTAAAGTCATTTAAGATTGGTTCATTACCGATATGTGTAACGGTCTTTGATATGCTGATAACATTTCGTTCAAAGTCAATGTCTTTCAGCTGAATGGCGCACATTTCACCGCGCCGTTCTCCTGTGCAGAGATAAGCAACGGGGAGAAGTGCATCAGGGTCAAGATAGTGTTCCTTTACGATTTGCACTTCGGCTGTTGTTGGGGGATGTCGTTTGCCCTTATGCAGGCCACGCGGCATTTTGGTCTGCGCAGCTGGGTTTATATCCCCACGCCACTTAGGGCTGTCAATCCAATACTGAAAGATGTTATTTATCACAGTCTTTTGGTTTGAAACGGTCGTTGCGGCTCTCCCGGCCATTTCAGGCCCGCGCAGGAACTCTGCAATCATGTAAGGCTCAATTTCCCGCATTCTGTATTCACCAAATTCGGTTTTGGCACGCTTGATGGCTGGCAGATAACTTCTTTTTGTTCCTTCTTTCATGCCGGAGACAATGATTTCATATTCGTTTGCCACAGTTTCAAACAGCGGCCCGGCGGATGCTTTTGCCTTTTCCTGCTGTTCCTTTTCTTCCTGCTCTTCTTTGGCATCCTCAACCTTTTGCCAAACCTCTGCTGGTGTCTTAGCTGAAAAGGTTTTCCAAACGCCACCTATCATCTCTTTCCGCTGGTATCTTCCGTCTTTTCTGTGAAAGAGCCCAACTGTCAAATCTTTTTTCATCTTGCAGCCCTCCAAAAAATGCTTTATAATGAAACCGTCAACTTTTCATGTTGACGGCCCTTTATCCCTTGCTGGTGCGTCACCACCGGCAGGGGATTTTTTATTTTTCCCTTGCGTTATATTCTCCGTTGCCTGCCAGAACGGCATCTTCTCCGGCTTGCAGGCATATTTGCAGGCGGTCAAAGTCCGGCTTGATGCTGTCAGGGCAGGGGTCAGCCCCTGTTGAGGTATCTATCCGGTAGTTCTGTATTACGGCCTGACAGACGCGTACACGGCTCTGCATGGACGTATGAGCGTTAGCACATAGTAAGTCTATCTGGCCTGCCCAATCGCTCCCATGCGCCCCGCAGAGGATGTAGAGCAGCCTGCGCTTGTACAGGCTCGGCATCTGGGCGATATAATCAGAAAGTGCCTTGTCTACCTGCTCGTCCGTCCAGTTTGGAGTATCGGTATCGCTGAATGCAGACGGCATCCAGATGCGCTGCAGCCAGCGCCAGGGGGATTGTTTGCAGACGGTAAACCACATCAACAGATCATCGTTTCGGATAGGGGAAAGCCCTTCTTCCCAGTTGCGCACCGTGCGGATGTTCACATCCATCTGCCGGGCTACATATTCTTGCGAAAGCCCGGATTCCAACCGGCACTGCGAAAGAATAAGTCCTTCACGTTCTCGGAAATCAGCTCTACTTTCCATTTCATCACCCTCAATTTTTTACATGTTTTGCGCTCTAAATGCGGTAAGATTTTTATACAACAACAATTAAGGAAATATAAAGAAAAAAATATTCAAAAAATGCCATGGAAATAAATGGAAGCCGTGGCATAAAAAACATGTTAAGATTCTCACTGTAGTCAAAAAACGCAGGAGGAATCAACAATGAATAACGTGGAACGTCTAAAGAATTACCAAAACCGTAATGCGGCAACCATTGAAGCCTTGTATCGCGCTGTGCTGCAAGACCGAGCACGGAGGGAAAACAGCCATGAAACTGCCTGATTTAACCACCCCACCAAAGCACGGACGCAAAAGGCCGAAAAACCGGACAGTAAAGCGCGAAACCTGAAATTTGTGCGTTTTGCTAATTGACCGTTACGGCAATCTGTAATAAGATATAGGCACAACATAGAGTTGTCAAAACGACAACTTACAACTAAGGGGGGAGCAAACAATGAGCCAAGTGAACAAAAATCTTGTTTCGCACTCAGACCATAATTTTGCACTGTTCCGGTTTAACGATCAGGGCCAGATTTGCCTTGATGATTATGTGATACCCTGGGTAACGCACTTTGAAATGCAGAACTTTGCGAAGGGAACCGCGCAGCTGAACCTTGAAATCATCGTGCGGTTAGATAAAGAAATGACCCTCCACGAAGCGGAAAATCAAAGCAATAGCTTCACCAATGATGGAATCAACCCCGCTTTTGAAAGCGAAGCTCCCAAATCTTCTTTTAGAGCTGTTGCGAAGAAAATCGTGGGCCTTTGATGACAAAATCAAAATTGTCCAACGCCCTTCCAAATCAGAAAAGCCAAGTTCAAAGTATCCTGCCATTTTCAGATAGTTCAGATTAAAGTTCACTTCATCATAATAGTATCTATGTCCATTATAGCAGAACATGCGGTATGACTCAAACGTGGCATGACTGGACGGCCCGCATTTTTCTTCACAATATAACAGGATATCTTTTATGCACTGATCGTTTATTTTCATATTTACTAAAAGGATATAGAATATGTTACTTTATAAAGGCTATACTACAACGCCGGAATACGACCCATACGAAAAAATCTATTATGGCAAGATTGAGGGCATCAAAGATTTGGTTGATTATCATGCAGAAACCAGTGACAGAATCGAGCAAGCGTTCATTGACTGCGTGGATAATTACATTGCGTTCTGCAAAGAGATCGGGAAAGAACCGGATATCCCAGACATGCCAGACGAAAAAAACCAGAACCAGCCGGATGAAAACATTCTGGCCGCATACAAGAAGATTCAGCGATTGGGCGATATCCAGAGCACCATTTTCACCATTGCGGATTACCTTTACACTGCCGCATGGGTATGGTTTGGGCTTACAATGCTGCTTTTTATCATTGCAGCTACTGTGAAAGGATGAAGAACATGATTAACGAAGATTTTCTGCGCCGCGAGATGAACGACATCAAAGCATCCAACGGATACACCATCGGCATGCTGTTGCTGGTACTTCTGCCCATCGGGCTGAGTATTGTAATGCAGCTGATAACCATCAAGATGATTCTTGCCTAATTCACCACTCCACCTTATCCCCCTTGCTTCTATTGCAGCGCCAACACAGGGTTTGCAGGTTGCTTTCGGTGGTCATGCCGCCTTTGGACAAGGGAACGATGTGGTCAATTTCAAGCAGCAGATGCGGTTCAACTGCAAGGGATGCGCCGCAGCGGCAGCAGGTGTAATTATCGCGCTCTTTGATGTGTTCACGCAGTGCACGGGTCATCAGGGCACGCTGACCGGCAACGCTTTTGGCAAATTTGATTTTATCGGAAAGATAAGTCACAAAGCGGTCAAGGTTGTCAATGTCCATTACCACATCATAGTGGGTTCCGGTATATCCGGCAGGGCTGGTGTACTTGAAAACGTATTTGGGATAGCTAATGGGGCTTAAATCTACAGGCTCAAAGCCAAGCTCCGTTTCCAGCCGAGCGGCATAATGCTTTTTGATAAAGCCGGGTACTTCGTTGTTAATGCTCTGCATAATCCCGGCCCGCTGTTCCATCAACAGGCGCTTGCCTTCTTCGGCGGCAGAAAAGTCGTTCAGCATAAATTCAAACTTTTCAAGCGTCTTTTCATCTGCTTCAATCCCAAAGTATTTGCAGATGTACCGGAACGGCGCGTTGCTGGCATTATCACACACGGTGCGTGAGCAGTGATAGACGTTAGGCTCATAGCTTTTGTTCAGGTCGCGATGAACATTCCACTGGCTGTCATCGTGATACTGTCCAACACCATAATCAGTGCGGTTGATAATAAGAGCGGCGTTTTTCAATTCTCCGATATGGTCATTCAGGCTGTTGCAATCCTTTATATAAGAGGAGATACGCACTTTCATGAACCAAAACTTTTGGCTGTTGAAATAGATGTAAGCGCGAACTTTGCGTAAAGCAAAATAAGATATAATTATAATGACCAAAGCCAAAGGTGGATACATTACCATGGCAATTGTAAAAGAGATACAGAAAAAAGCAACAACTAAAAATATTTCAATAAATGCCACGAGAAAAGACATCGGGCTTATCATCAAGAATCACAACCTTATTAAATTTTTAGGAGGAAACATATGCAAAAAGATACAATGTCGAATTTAAGGGAACAAGCAAAACAGCTGGTGAGAAAGCTCCCACCAGAAGATGCTATTTCCATTTATAGGGAGATTATCGAAAAGAGCAAAAACCAAAATTGATTTTGCCCCCCCTATAGGTTATTTCTCCAATAGCTTTGCAGATGCTTTTGCAATTAAATATTTGATATCCTCTTCGGATGCTGCGTTATCAATCCATTTTTCTACATCATCAACAGAAATCCCGTCGCCTTGTGCGGCGGGATTTTTTGTTTGTTCATCCCCGTGCAGTAGGTAATCTGGTGTTACGTCAAAATAATTTGCGATTTTTGTAAGTGATTTTGTTCTTGGTATTGCTCCATTGTGCCAAGCCGTTATTGAACCAGATGGAATTTTTAATTCTGTTGCGACTGCGTTAGGAGATATATTTGCGTTAGCGCAAAGATTTGAAAAAACTGTCCAAAACATACAAATTAGACTCCCTCATTTTGTACTCACTGCCAAACATGAAGAAGATGAACATTTGCTATTGCAATTATGAAGTAAATGAGATATAATCATATCATGCAAACAAGCAAAGCAAAAGCCAAGCCCCATGTTTCAGCGGCTTACCAATGATTTTCGACAATTTCATTATAGCTTTATGCCCCTTGTTTGTCAATGAGATAATCTCATTATTTTGTGTATGGGAGGTGAGATAAATGACATTTTTTCAGGCTCGACAGAAAGCGGGCCTTACCCAGTCCCAGGTGGCAAAGGCACTTGGTGTTGACCAATCGGCAGTTTGTCTTTGGGAGACCGGTAAAACATCCCCCCGTGCAGCAACACTTTTCAAGATTGCCAAACTTTACGGTTGTACGGTAGACGAGCTTTTGAAGGGGTGAAACCCAATGTTCCCAAACCTATTGATTAAATGCTTTGCAAAAGGAGAAACATTATGAGCGATAAAACCGTAACCAGTTTCGGGGATACCACCGTTACCCAGACCGTACATGAGATTGACCTGAAAGTCGGCCCTGACATTGAAATTCCGCCGGAAGTTACGTTCAAGGACGTGAAAAACAAAACTGTCCTTGGCGACCCAAACAACATGCACATCACAACCGGCCACTTCAATTTGGCCGAATTGAAGAAAAGGAGTGAAACGCATGAGTAAGGAAGATGCGGCTTTGCTCTTATCCGTTCTGGCCCTTGCAATCAGCATCATGGGGGCCGTGAGATTTTGAAAGGAAGGAGATCATATGCCCCGTGAAAAGCCCCATTACCAAGAAACCCTTGTTGGCATCCGCGCCCGCGCTGCTGAACTTTACCCCGGCCAACTGTTGTTTGGCCCAACAAAGGTTGCCATGATTCTTGGCAAATCCCGTGGGTGGGTATGGCAGCATTACGGCAGTTTCCGCGATTTGACCGTTGAACAGATTGCAAGCCTTATCTGCTGATTTACGACATACAAGCGTTGGAAATGCAAGGCCCGGCAAGACTTGGCAAAGGAATTGTTCGGCTGGGAAAAGCATGGGAATAGCATGGAAGTGCGGCGGAATTGCATACCGCAGAGATGAGACGACAAGCCCCGGAATGGCAAGGGTAAGCAACGACTTGAAACCGCTTTGAAATTGCGTAGACTAGCTGCGAATGGCAGCGAAAAGGAATGGCTTAGTCCAGATTTGATTGGCAACGGAATGGATTTGAGACGAAATGCTTTGGAATTGCATGGACTAGCATCGAATAGCAACGGAGATGAATAGTGAAGAGAAGAGAAGCCGTGGATTGCCACGAAACGGAACCGCTAAGACGTGATTTGAATTGTTGAGCAGGGGAATGGCCTATACATGCTCAGATATGCAATGGAGAGGCACCGAACCGGTTTGCAATGGAGTAGCTCAGACATGCCCTGGAATTGCACTGAAACCGAAATTTTATTACAGGAGGAAAAACTATGAAAGTACGAATTAACCTGACCGAAGAAGCGTTGGGCAGCGCCCCAAGCAACGAAGACCTGCTGGCAACCTATATTGCCAGCAAAGCACCCACCAGCGAACTTTCCGCAGAGGAAATTGACAACATCAAGGCCCAGAATGCGGAAGACCGTATCACGGTGTTTCACAAAGCCGCAGACGATACGCCGTTCCAGTACAATTACCAGATTAAGGGCATGTTCAAAGATTCCTGCCAGGCGCTTGCAAAAGCTGGCAAGGCAGGCTATTCCGGCGGCAAAGCCTGCGCTGCGCTGAAAGCCTATAAGAAAGCCATTGACTGCCTTATTTTCGTTTATCCGCGCGAGATTCATTATGATATGCACGGTTTGAAGATGGGCTACTGCGAGCGTTCTTTGCGGGCACAGACCCCGATGGGCGAGCGTGTCAGCATTGCCAAAAGCGAAACTGTCCCGGCGGGCAGTACCATTGAATTTGAGGTTGAATGCCTTGACCCCAAACTGGAAGATATGGTTCGTGAGTGCCTGAATTACGGTAGAATGCGCGGTATCGGCCAGTGGCGCAACAGCGGCAAGGGTACTTACCTGTGGGATGAACTGGATGCCAACGGCAATGTGATCGGCGGAAATAACAAGAAAGGACACTAACATGGCTGCAAACAAAAAGAGCCGCCCAGTGTACTGCAATACACTGAACGGCAAAAAACGTGAAATTTTCCGGTTTCACAAGCCCATTTTAGCCCATATTGTTCCGGTTTGCAAGTGCTTTGCAAACTTTGCCCTGCTGGCTTGTGCAATCGGCACTATTTGCGCCGTTGTCGGCCTTGCAGAGAGCGGCGGGGCTGCATCTTTGGCCGGGCTTATTGCCTGCCTGCTGGGCGGCTGGGCCACTATTACGCTGCGGGAGGTGCTGGATTGAAACCGTGTGAAATTGAACAGGCGTTTGAATCTAATGACCCGCAAAAATACCAGGTGTTTTTTGAAACCGTGCAGATTGCAATCCTGGACACGAACAACAGCGAACAATGGAAATACAGTCAGATTCGCGCCGCCTACTGCGCTGCAATGAGCGGCATGGCAAAACGGCTGGATGAGGAGGAAACAAATGATGAGCGATAACAAGACTTGGATTAAGGCGTACAAGGGCTTTGATAAAGACCTGAAATGCCGTGATTTCCAGTACGAAATCGGCAAGACCTACGAGGAACCCACCGCCGAACTGTGCGAGAAAGGCTTCCACGCCTGCGAGTACCCTCTTGATGTGTTTAACTACTACGCCCCCGGCAATATGAGCCGCTACTGTGAGGTGGATTTGGACGATGTGAGCGACAAGAAAAGCGGCGAAGATAGCAAGCGCTGCGGAAAAAAGATTGCTGTGAAAGCAGAAATCGGCATTGCTGGGCTTGTAAAAGCTGCCGTTGATTTTGTGATGGAAAACATCAAGGATGAAAATAAAGAGGCCAACACGGGCTACCGCTCCGCGTCCACCAACACGGGCGACTACTCCGCGTCCACCAACACGGGCAACTGCTCCGCGTCCACCAACACGGGCGACCGCTCCGCGTCCACCAACACGGGCGAC
>ERZ1034973.118-NODE-118-length-52473-cov-13.440440_pt1 | contig 52473 bp, 44 predicted proteins | sample MGYA00520686_ERZ1034973 | MGnify/ENA primary metagenome ERZ1034973 (study PRJEB33766, sample SAMN09781775) | gut metagenome | biome: gut microbiome | host: Homo sapiens | place: Madagascar | study: EMG produced TPA metagenomics assembly of the PRJNA485056 data...
TTTAAATCTTTTTCATTATATTCATAAAGAACAATATGATCTTGGGGTTGGGCTAATTTGCTAATAGCATAACAGATTAGACTTGTATCATATTTGTTTGCACCGTAAGTTTTACCATATATTTCATATTCGTGAGGAGCATTTTTTACAATGTAAGTAGCATTATTTCCAGAATTTCGTTCTCCGTTTTCTTTCCGTGCTCTTATTATATCATCAATAGAGTTAAAAGCGGTTATCTGTCCTGCCATTGTCGACGGAACATTTAAAAAATCAAATCCCGCTGTCTTCATTAATCGATACATAAATAGGTAATAAGGACTAGCATTATTTCCGCTACATGGAAGAAAATAAAAATATAACTTTTTATTTGGATAAGAATTGGAGTAAAATCTATTAAAGGCTGTTGGAACACTTTGAATTCCTGAGTTTCTTCCTTCACATTTCTCATCCGAAAAACTGATATATATTGCAGTATTATGATACTGCAATATACCTAGGCGCCCTTGGTTGTATTTGGCATCAAGGAATTCATCGTGATAATCATTTTCAACAAATTCAACCTCATAATCTCTTCGTCCTGTAACTTCGAAGCAAATTTGTCCCATAACAGGATCTGTTACAAGATAATCGAAATATACTCCTGTTTTGGCAGATTTTTGCATGTTTCTTTTGATTATAAATTTGGGAGTTTCTCTATATATCATAGTTTAATACCAAAATCTCCTTTCTTGGTTGACCGGATATGCCAATAATATCACCTAAAGGAATATAGGTATAATTATTACGGTTTATCCAATCTTCCAATGCTGTGTTTTTTTCACCTTTGTGTTCTAAAACATAGGAAAGCATGCATGGGATGTTTTGTGCAGTAAGATTATCAATAAATTGAAACAGCTCTAACTCTAATTTATCATCCCAACCTTTAAATCCACGTTTTCCATCATTATAACTTCCGGTAGTTAATTTATATGGAGGATCTAAGTAAACGAAACAATTGTTTGTAATGTCAATAACTTTAGGCAATTCTATATAATCTAAACTTAAAAATGTTACATCCCTTTCTTTTATCATTCGACTGAAACTTATAAGCTTTGATAATATGCAGTCATTAAACCAACGTACTCCTACAGGATTGTTGTATTCAAAGTTGCTATTAAACCTAATCTGTTGCTGAAAACTGTAAAGAATTATTGCAAATAGCATCCGAATATCTTTCTTTTTATCTGGAAGGTTATTGTAGTACGCTCTTGCTTCAATATATGTTTCTTTGTTACCCTTTTCCAAATTATGTTGCTCAATAAATTTCTTTACATACATTATATAATCATATGTGTCATAGTCTCTAAAGGAACTAATCAATTCTTTTACAATAAAATTTATGTCGTTGTAAATTAGATGGTTATAATTTGAATTGATTCCTACATTAAAGCCTCCCCCGAAAACATCAATAAAAGTGTTTGCAGGAATAAGGTTTTGTTTTATAGAAGGTATTATTTTTGCTTTGCTTCCAATATAGTTTAAAGGCGATTCATATATTACTTCGTTATTAGGTTTTTTTTCGATATAAAATAAGTATTCAAAATGTTCTTTTTTATTTTTCGATTTCCAATTTTCATATTTTTTATAAGGAATGGTAATGCACTCAAAACTTCCAGCAACGGCATAGCGTTTCATAATGGCTTCAATAAAATCTTTGCTCATATCACCATCGCTGTTGTAGCTAAAAAAGATATGGCGTGCAGTTGTTTTAGCCAGTACCCTGTCAAATAGAATGTGCACCTTATATATTTTAGACCAGTCAGAACGCATTTCACGAGTACTCCTAGATCCGGTTACTTTGCTCACTGATTCTGGCATATCATTTAAAACCAATGTTTCCAATAAATGGTATTGTGTTCCATACTGATTTTGCGTATATGGTGGGTCGAGATAAAGAATATCACATGGAACATCCTCAATTATATTTTCAATTTTTTGGGTAGACATTTCAATTTGCTTGTTTACGACTATTCCATCTGAAACATCGAGGAAAGTGATATTTTTTAATGCACGATTGTCCCATTTCTTAAGAAAAGCCCCATATACACCTGCGGTATTTGAAACAAAAGAAATTGATTCAACAAGGCAGGCTAGTAAATATGAATATTCTTCTTTCGTTAGTTTCCCTTGAACGTTCCATTCTTCAATGGTTTGCCGAAAATAATCAACGCGTCCAGCGTTATATTTTGATAAATACATTCGTTGGGAGCCCCCGGGAGAGTATGTTTTGTAAAAGTAACCCTCGAGGGTTTCATCCGTCTTATTGAAATATTCAATTGGATTAAAACCAAGTTTTCTAAAAGTACATGAACTACCCATGATTCTTCCATATGAATAAGTAGTAGCAAAATGTAAATTATCGTTAATCCGCACATTGCATATATTTTTAAATGCGTTTGCAATTGAACCTGTCCCGCAGAAAGCATCAAAGAAAATCATAGTTGGTTGAATATTAACTTTCTGAAAAATTGTGTCCTTTATTATTTCTGTAAGAGAGTCTTTGTTTCCTAAATATCTCAAAGTCAAAAATTCCTTTCTATTTGGGGATAAAAATATGGTCGTTGATTGTAAAATCAACTTGAACATATAATAAATTTAAACTTTCCACATGAAAATGGGAACTAAACATTGAAAACTCAATACTTTAGCCATGACAAAAAGCTTCACTCCCGCTAGACTGAGTATAACTGAGTGATTTTTGCATATATTCCGGCAGCCGGCTGTAGAATTCTGCTGCAAATTCCTCGAGCTGTTCATCTGTGATGAGGAATACTGACTTTACGGTCTGGAATATCGCTTCCACAAGAATCATCATCGAGTGATTGAACGTAATGACTTCTAGCTCCGTCAGCATCACGAAGAACAATTCGCCAAATGCGCTGTGGTCTTCATACTGCCGCTGGAATACGGACAGAATCATGTATCTTACCATGACGCCGTAGATTCGGATGAACTCCTCCTCACTGAGATTCATATCTGTGGAGACCTGTGCAATCCAATTCTTGCGGTTGTTGTGATTGCGGACATAGACCGGTCTGGCCGGGATTGGATGCTCGTTCACACCGTTGTCCTTCCCAATAAGGATTTCAACGAACAGAAGATAACGGCTGCGGCATCTGCGTTTCTTTGAGTGATTGAAGATCTGTTTGGCATTTAAGCGTTTGCCTTCAAACTCATACTGGATTCTGGAACTCTCACCATAGCGATAACATCCAGCCCCATATCCTTGATTGATACAATCTGGTGATGGTTTGCAAACCAGGCGTCGAACAGAACATATTTGGCCTGATGGCCTGCATGCAGAGCTTCCTGAATCAATTCGAGCATGACATCAGTTGCTTTGCGCACTGCCATTGCCCGACGTTTACCGGCAATAGTTCTTCCATCTTTCATATCTATGACTCCGAGCTGATTCCTCTCGTTTTGAGAAGACAGAAGACTGAAGTTGATTGGAAGAAAGGAATTGCCATCAGACCAGCCAAGTGTCAGCAGGCGGAATCCTTTGCGGTAACGCATATCGGTGTGATCGAACACATGGGCAACCATTTCGGTGCATTTGTACCCGCATCGTGCAAAGAACGTATCATCGATGATGAATGCATCCTTACGATCTTCGCCGGTCAGTCGTTGCATGAAATTAACGACAACAGCGGCAGACAGAAGTGTCGTAAATCTGAGCCAGTTGGTCTTCACACTGTTGAGGAAGCGATAGTAAGTATTCTTACTGAAATCCTCCCGATAAGAATCAGTTCGCATCTGCATGTACATGCTACGAGAATTGAAAACATTCCCAAGAGCATAACGGAAGATTTTCATGACCGGAATACCTTTTTTTGTCTGCACCTGCCTTGCGGAGTAGCTTTTCAACATGGAACATCGAAAGAAAGTTTTCGATAACTGTGTAAATCATCTGTCCATCGTGGTCGTTGTGTGGTATCATAGCCATGGCATAAATCCTCCATTGGTACAAGGTTAGTTTCGTCGCTTACATTATACCAAAAGAAAGAGGATTTATGCCTTTTTTATACGGCTAAACTATTGAATTTCCAATGTTCATCACACCTCTTGGGTGTGGGAAGTTTGAATGACTTATAAATTGCTGTGCAGTCGGGTGTTCCCCTTCCGCACCTGTTCCCCCAGCGCCGCGATGGCGATCAGTGTTCCGATCAGCACGATGCCGGGAATCAGGATGATCCACCAGCTGCCGGAGAGCAGTGCATTCTGGGAGTCGGACAGCAGGCTGCCCCAGGACACCTCCGCCACCGGGAGTCCCAGTCCCATGAAGCTCAAGGTGGCCTCCGTCATCATGGCCGCGCCGATGCTGCTCACCGCCGCATACAGCACCGCCGGCAGAAAACCCGGCAGCAGGTGCTTCCGAAGGATGTACCCGAAGCTGCCGCCCATCATCCTGGCCGCGGTGACGTAATCCGTCTCCCGAATCCGCCGCACTTCGTTGCGGATGATCCGAGCCATGGCCATCCAGCCCGTCACGCCGATGGAGAGAGCCAGGGACAGGTATCCGGATTTTCCGAAAATCGCCTGGAGAAATACCACGATCAGAATCTGGGGTACGCTGAGCATCAAATCAGCAAACCCCATGAGTCCCCGGTCCACCCACCGGCGGCTCATTCCGCTGAGGGATCCGTAAATCATGGCGATGCCGGTGCTGATGGCCGCCGCCAGCAGGCCGATGCACAGGCTGGCCCGCCCCCCATAGAGAATCCGGGTCAGCAGATCCCGGCCCATGGAATCGGTGCCGAACAGGTGTGCCGCAGAAGGGGCTTGGTTGATGGCCGCCCCCATCTCGTTGGGTCCGTAAGAGGTCAGCAGCGGAGCCAGCAGGGAGGCGATGCCCACGACGGCCAGCACGGCCATGCTCAGCCGGACGCCCGGGCCGAGGCGATTCTTTTTTTTATTCATAATCCACCTCCCGGAAGTCCGCCCCATCGTCCCGCATCCTCGGATCGATGGCCGCGCTGAGGACCTCGCCCAGCATGTTGCAGAAGATGACCAGGGCGCCGGTGAGCAGGGTCACCGCCATCAGCACGTTGAAATCTTTGTACAGGGCGCTTTCGAAGGCCAGGGTGCCCAGTCCCGGATAGCCGAAGACCATTTCCACCACGTAGGTACCGCCTAGGATGTGGGGCACCGCCATGGTCATGGCCGGAATCATGCCCGGCAGGATGTTCTTCATGCAGTATTTTCGGAGGATTTTCTCCCGGGGAATGCCCTGGGATTTGTGCAGCAGCACGTAGTCCTTTCGGGTTTCCTCCACCAACAGGTTCCGCACCATCAAGCCGTAGTAGCCCACGTGCTCCAGCACCAGCACGGCGCACGGAAGCACCAGGTGACATATGCGATCCGGCAGGCTGTGAGCCATACCGTAGGAATAGGCGCCGCCGGTTGGAAAGAGCCGGATTTTCACGGCAAAAAACAGAATCAGCAGCAGGCCCAGAAAGAAGGAAGGAATGTTTCCCGTCACCACAGCGGTGCGGGAGAGCCGGCGGTCCTTTCGGCTGCCCTCTTTCAGGGCACAGCTGCTCCCGATTCGAAAAGCCGGCAGGAAGGTCATCACGTAGGCCAGGAGTCCCAGAATGGCGGTATTTCCCGCCACGCTGCCCAGCACCGCCGTCACCGGCCGCTTGTATTTAAGGGAGATTCCCAGACTGCCTTGGAACAGGTTCCGAAGCCACAGGCTGTACTGCACCCACAGGGACCGGTCCAGTCCCAGGTTCCGGCGCATGGCCTCTTTCTGTGCCGCACTCAGCCGGTCCACCCCGTCCCCGTACCAGGACCGGAGCGGATCTCCGGGGCACGCCCGCGCCAGAAAGAAAACCACCAGCGACAGGACCAGCAGCAGGAACAAGCCTCGTACCAGGCCTCCTGCCGCAGCGCCGGCCCGGCTCCGCCGGATGCCCGGTTTCTTCCGATTTTCAATCCGGCTATTCATCCGCTTCCCCGTCTTCCCGAAGCAACTCCTCCAGCGCTTCGCGAGCCTGCTCGTAATTCTCAAAATGCACGGTGCGGAAGCCCAGCTCCCGGGCCGCCTGAATGTTCTTCCCGTTATCGTCCACGAAGACGCACTCCTCTGCCTTCAGCTCGTACTTCTCCAGCAGGATGCGGTAAATCTCCGGCTCCGGCTTGATGCGGTGCACCTGATAGGAAAACACGCCCCCATCCAGGTGCGGCAGGAAATCCAGTGTATGTTTGCTTCGCTTTCGCACATGTTCCGAATAGTTGGACAGGAACAACACCCGGTATCCCCGAGCCTTCAGATCCTCAATCCACGGGATGGCGTACTCCTTTCGCTCCGTACAGCATCCCACCTGGTCAAAGGCGACCCGGATTTCCTTCTCCCGTTCCGGTGCCCGAGCGATGAACCGCTCCAGCACCTCTTCCTCCGACCAGATTCCCCGGTCCATCTCGTTCCAGATTCCGCTGCCGAAGGTGGCGTCGGTCACCGCCGCTTCCACTTCCGGATTGCCGAACAGTCGGTGGACGTAATCCTTCCACTCGAAGCCGATCAGCACCCGCCCGATATCGAAAATAACTGTTTTTATCATATCCATCGCCTCGTTTTCTTTCCCGGTGCTTTCGCCGGCTCTATGCTACCGTTCTGCCAGGTACGCCAAAGCGTGGGGAACGTAGGCCTTCACGTGAATGCCGTCCCCCTCGTACTTCTCTTCCAACAGCTGGCCGAATTTCCGAATCTGTTCCAGAATGCCCATCTCCGAGTAGGTGAGCACCGTGTCCACGTACACCCGAGATTCCCGAACGATTCGTCCCAGCTCTTCAAACATCTCTTCCAAGCCCAGGTTCTTTTTGGCGGAAATCATCACCGATGCGTCTGCCTGAAAATCCTGGCGCTTCTCTCCTTCCGGAAGCAGGTCCATCTTGTTCCACACCGTGATTACCGGTTTACCCACCACGCCAAGCTCCTTCAGAGTGTCCAGTACCACCTTCCGGTGCAGTTCCCACTGAGGGTTGGATGCGTCAATCACGTGCATGATGATGTCTGCGTACTTTGCCTCTTCCAGTGTGCTTCGGAAGGCGTCCACCAGATGGTGGGGCAGCTTATTGATAAAACCAACGGTGTCCGTCAGCAGCACCGACTGTCCGTCCGGCAGCACCGCGGTTCGGGTGGTGGGATCCAGTGTGGCAAAAAGCTTGTTTTCCGCCAGGATGCCCGCATCTGTCACCTTGTTCAGCAGGGTGGATTTCCCCGCGTTGGTGTATCCCACGATGGCCACGGTCATGGTGGCGCTTTCGGACCGCTTTTTCCGGGTGGTTTCCCGCACCCGCTTCATATCCTCGATTTCATCGGACAGCACCTTGATTCGCTTCTGAATCACCCGGCGGTCCGTCTCCAGCTTGGTTTCGCCCGGTCCCCGGGTACCGATGCCCGCACCCAGCCGAGACATGGCTTCGCCCATTCCCCGGAGGCGGGAGGCCCGGTATCTCTGCTGGGCGATTTCCACCTGGATCTTTCCTTCCTTCGTCTTGGCGTGAGCCGCAAAGATATCCAGAATCAGCAGGGTCCGATCCAGCACCTTTGCCCCGATGGCTTCCGATAGATTCCGGAATTGGGACGGGGTCAGTTCATCGTCGCAGATGATTCCGTCCGCCTCCTGCACCTCCAGCATCTCCTTGATTTCCAAAGCTTTGCCGCTGCCCACATAGGTGGCCCGCTCCGGATGGTCCAGGTTCTGCACCACCATGGAGGAAACCTCTGCGCCGTCGGTGCGCACCAATTCCCCCAATTCCTCTAGGGATGCCCAGGCCGCCTCTTCCTCACCGGTGGCTACCGCCACCAAAATATATTTTTCTGTCTTTTCGATTTGTTCCATATCCTATTTCCCATGTTCCGCTTCGGTGTCCGGTCTATCCCCAGCTCTGGCCGATGCCCTTCTCCACCGCTTTATCGTAAATGACCTTTGCCGCCACCAGATCCAGGGCCGCAATGCCCACATTCTCAAAGACGATGATCTCGTCGTCGTTCTCTCTGCCGGCCACGGTGCCGTTAATCACGTCTCCCAGGCTTCCCAGCACGTCACTTTCGGAAATGATGCCCTCCCGAATCGGAATCAGCAGATCCCCGCTTTCCGCCATCACCGCATCTTTGGAGTCGCAGATAATCTTAGCGGTTCTCGGCAGCACCGCCGGATCCAGCTCGTGCTTGTGCGGCTCGTAGGTGCCCACGCAACTGATAGTGCAGCCCGGTTTTACCTTGGTGCCGTCGAATACCGGCTCCGAGGATCCCGTTACCGTAATCAGCAGGTCCGCATCCTCCACCGCTTCATCGGCGCTGTCCGCCGCATAGATTCGGGTACCGAATTCCTTCAGTTCCTCCTGCATCTCCGCCGCAAAAGCCTCCCGCTTCTCCTTGTTCCGGCTGTACACGGCCACCTCTTCCAACTTTCTTGCCGTCAGCATGGCTTCCAGCTGGCAAGCCGCCTGTCCGCCGGTGCCGATCATGGCCCCCTTGCGGCACTCCTTCTTTCCCAGAATATCGAAAGCGGCTCCCGATGCCGCACCGGTGCGGGCTTCCGTCACGTAGGTGCCGTCCAGGATGGCATTGATGTACCCCGTCTTACCGTCGATGAGCAGCACCTGGGCCGGCGATGTCTTCAGTCCCTGTTCCGGGTTGTGGGGAAAAATATCCACCACCTTCAGCGCCGCCGCATCCAGTCCCGGTGCGTAGGCCGGCATGAACACGAAGGATCCGTCATATTTTCCCGGAATTACCGTGCGCAGCGGATTCTCCACTTCTCCGTCCACCACGCTCTTGTAGGCCACCTTGTTGCCCTCGATGATATCTGCCATGGTTACGACTTTGCGAATGTCTTCTTTCGATAGTAACAGCATTTTCCTTTCCTCCTATAAAAACATATTTCTTTACGCCGGTCTCTGCCGGTTTTCCATCGCTTGAACCGCTGCTTTGGCCGCGGCGGTAGCATCGTCCGTATAGATATCCGCACCGATGCTGTCGCAGAAATCCTGAGTCACCGGGGCGCCGCCCACCATGATGGTCACATCCTCTCGGATACCCGCTGCCTTGCAGCCTTCCACCACCTTCCGCATCTCTTCGATGGTGGTGGTGAGGAGCGCGGAGCAGCAGATGATATCGCACTTCTCTTCCTTGGCGGTGCGGACGAAGGTCTCCGCCGGCACATCGCTTCCCAGGTCGATCACATCAAAGCCGTTTCCTTCCAGCATGATTTTCACCAGGTTCTTCCCGATATCGTGCATATCCCCCTGCACCGTGCCGATGCACACTCTGCCCAGAGACGCGCCGGCATCGGCCACCAGCATGGGCTTCAGCAGATCCAGCGCTGTGGTCATGCATTTTGCGGACATCAGCATTTCCGGGACGAACACTTCTCCCCGGGAGAAGGCATTGCCCACTTCCGTCATCCCGGTAATTAATCCCTTGTTCAGAATTTCCTGGGGCGCATATCCCGCATCCAGGGCTTCTCGGCACACCTTCTCCATCCGATTCCGGTTTCCCTTCATCAATACGTCCGCCACCTTTCCCAGCGGGGTCTTCCGGACACTGTCGGAAACCTTCTGTTCCTCGTGAGACGCGGACTTATTTTTGCCCGTGGAAAGGGCATATTTCTTTTCCGTCACCGGGTAGTTGTAGTGGTGGAAGTGAAGTTCATTGTTGTACCGGGCGATTTCCTCGTCGATAATCGGATCCACGTGCTTGAAAATGGTGCCGCTCAGCCCATAGGTGATGGATGGGATGAAGTGCTCCAGGGATCCGTTCTGCTTCAGCATCTTACGCATATATTCCCGAATTTCCTCTTCCGTGGCATCGCTCCGGTCAATCTCAGCGCCCACGCCGCCCATGACGATCATTCGGCCGTCCAGGTGGCACACCACTTCCGGGATGTTGTTCTCCGGCAGGATTCCCTGCCAGCACTGAATGCCGATTTCCACCATATCGTCCAGAATCGGCACCAGATAGGAATCGGAGTGGTGAATGGCGATGCATCCCGCATCCCGAATCTCTCCGTAGAACTTCCGATACGGTTCCTTAAAGAATTCCCGCCAGATCTCCGGCTTCATGAACAGCTGGTTTTTCGCGCCCCAGTCGTCGTGGGAGAAGATAACGTCCGGCTGCAATCCCTTAATCAGCATCCGAACATACTCCAGGCGGTAACTGAGGATGTAGTCAATCAGCTCGTGCATCTCCTTCGGGTGCTCGTAGAAATTGGTCAGGGTGTCTTCGAAACCCATCAGGAAGTGGCATTGCTCGAAGATACCGGTTCCCATAAAACCCGCCAGGAGACGCCGATCGCCCGCTTTTTCTCGCTGGGTCTTCCGGTATTCCTCCCATCCCTCTTGGCAGTTGCTTTTAATATCCGGTGCGTGGACCACCTCTTTCCATCGGGTAATGTCCTTCAGCACCGTGGCTTCCTCCGAGTGATACGGGATGGTGCCCGGCGCATCTTCCGGAAAAAGAATGGTCACGCCCCAGCGGTCGATGGTCCGAGACCCCCGAACCTGACCGGCCCGAAGGTACCGGCTCACCGGATCCCCCAGCGCCATCTGCAGGGCTTCATACTGGTCCAGCAGGCGTTCCGGCCGCCCCTCTTTCTTCAACAGTTCCAGAAATATTTCTTTTGGTGTCATATTGCGTTCTCCTTTGTCCCTAAAACAATCCCTTTTCTAATCAATCAGTACCGCAGCGGAATAGGTGATGGTGCCCGGTCCGTAGTCGTACCGAAGCCCGGAGGCCTTTGCCACGTCATTTACCAGCAGGCCGTAGCCCTCCATGGAAGTGAACATTTCCTCCGGATGGCGGCAGGGCCGGTCCGGATAGGTGCACTTTCGGCACAGGGTACAGGCCCCCGTTCCCATGGGAAGGCAGTCCGGATATCCGTAACGAATCTGCCGCACCAAAGTGGCAAACCGCTCCTTGTGGCGGTTCTCTGCCTGTATAATTCCCTCGCTGTCAAAGTCGTGGGCCATCTGCCCCGTGGTCTGTACCAGGATCCCCCGATGATACTTCTCCGTGCGCCGACGGCTGCGTTCCAGATCTCCCACCGCCGGCGGGCAGCTCCACCGGGTGCCGTAGGCCCGGCAGCGTCCGCTTGAACACATGTCCCGCACCTCCGGCCGGAAGTCCAGCGCCCCCATATTCAGTTCTCCGGCGTGGTCGAATCCCACCTCCAGTGCCAGCTCGATGAGCTCCTCTGTTTTCATTTCCCTACCCCCTCGGTATAATGATTCATTATACCATTTTTGATATTTTCTTGACACCTCCAAAACCCTCTGCCTATAATATTAAGAAAAGATTTTACAGGGACAAAGAGACAAGCATAAAGGAGCATATTATGGAACTTCATTTTCCGATTCTGCTGGACGGCGCCACGGGGACCGAACTTCAAAAGCGGGGCTACCGGGGCGGCATCAGCGCGGAGCAGTGGGTGCTGGAGCACCCGGATGCTATTACGGATCTGCACGACAACTACATCGAAGCCGGAAGTGACGTGCTGTACGCACCTACTTTTGGGGCCAACCGGGTCAAGCTGGAGGAGTACGGCGTCTTCAATCAGGTGCCGGAGTACAATCGGCGCCTGGCAAAAATAGCATTGGATAATGCCGAGGGGCGCGCGCTGGTGGCGGGGGATATCTCCCAGACCGGTAAATTTCTGAAGCCTATCGGAAACACCACCTTCCGGGAGATGCTGGAAATCTACCGGGAGCAGGCGGAAGCCCTGGAGGAATCCGGGGTGGACCTGTACGCCGTGGAAACCATGACCAACCTGGCGGAAGCCCGGGCGGCGGTGCTGGCCATCCGCCAAATTTCCGATAAACCCATCATGGTGTGTTTTACCTGTGAGGCCAACGGCCGCACGATGATGGGCAACGATATTGCGGCAGCGCTGGTGATCCTGCAGAACATGGGCATTGATGCCTTCGGGCTGAACTGCTCCACGGGACCGGATCAGATGCTGCCCCACATTCAGCGGCTGCAGAAGTACGCGGAGGTGCCTCTCATCGCCAAGCCCAATGCGGGCATGCCGAAGACGAAGGACGGGGAGACCTACTACGACTGCGCTCCGGAGGAGCTGGCGTCCTACGTGAAGGATTTGGCGGCCGCCGGCGTGGATATTTTCGGAAGCTGCTGCGGCTCCACGGAGGAGCACATTCGGGCGATTCACCGGGAGCTTCAAAATGTGGAATTCCTTCCGCCTCACCCGGATTTTCAGGGCAAAATCCCTCTGGCGACGGAGAAGAATCTCTACCTTCTGCCGACGGATCTCGAAATCGGCAAAATCTATCCTTGCGATGAGCACCTGGAGGATTCCTGCGAGGAGGCAGAGGAGGACGACGAGGCCCTCTTCATGACAATTGAACTGAAAGCGGAGGAGGAACTGGATCACCTGGAGGACTTCCAATACGCCATCCCGCTGCCGCTGTGCATTCTTTGCAATGATGCGTCCCTTCTGGAGCAGGCGCTGGAGATTTATCAGGGCCGGGCCCTCTATGCCGGCGATCTGCCGGAGGAGGAGCTTCTGCCACTGGCCAACCGCTACGGACTGGTAATCTAGGGGACTTGCCGGACGAGCGGGCCGCGGCGAATTTGTTTTTACCGCTTGACAAGGTTTTGCGCCGGTGCTAGAATCTATGATTATAAAAATAAAACGATGACGAGGACAGTACGCTTGTCGGGGGAATCTTACAGAGAGGGATAGCCGGTGAAATTATCCCAGATTCGGACTTGCGGAACACCACCTCCGAGTGGCACTAATCCTGCCCGCCGGCCGCGTGAAAAGCCATAATGAGTGCCGGGATTTTCCCGGAAGATGGGTGGAACCACGAATACGAAATGTATGCGTCCCTTCTGACAGTATATCTGCGGAAGGGACTTTTTTTGTACCTTCCGTTTCAAGAAGGAGGAAACCAAATGATTATTACTTTGAAAGACGGAAGTACCCGTGAATACGGAGAACCGATGTCCATCTACGATATCGCGAAGGATATCAGCGAGGGTCTGGCCCGTGTTGCCTGCGTGGGCGAGGTGAACGGTGAGGTGAAGGATCTGCGTACCGTGATCGACAGCGACTGTGAGCTGAACATTCTCACTTTCGATTCCGATGCGGGCAAGCACGCGTATCGCCACACCTGCTCTCACGTTCTGGCAGAAGCGGTGCTGAACCTGTACCCGGAGGCAAAGCTGGCCATCGGACCTTCCATCGACACCGGATTCTACTATGACTTCGATATGCCGCCGCTGACCCGGGAGGATCTGGACAAGATTGAGAAGGAGATGAAGAAGATCATCAAGAAGGGCGACCATCTGGAGTACTTTACACTGCCGAGGGAAGAAGCGATTCAGATGATGAAGGATCGGGAAGAGCCGTACAAGGTGGAGCTGATTGAGGATCTGCCGGAGGGCGAGACCATTTCCTTCTATCAGCAGGGCGATTTCATCGAACTATGTGCGGGACCGCACCTGATGAGCACCAAGCAGATCAAGGCGTTCAAGCTGACTTCTTCTTCCGGTGCATACTGGAGAGGAGACGAGCACAACAAGATGCTCACCAGAATCTACGGAACCGCATACACCAAGAAGGCGGATCTGGAAGAGTACCTGGAGTACCTGGCAGATATCAAGAACAGAGACCACAACCGTCTGGGCCGTGAGATGGATCTGTTCACTACGGTGGATGTAGTGGGCCAGGGCCTGCCGCTGTTCATGCCGAACGGTACCAAAATGATTCAGAAACTGCAGCGCTGGATTGAGGATCTGGAGGATTACGAGTGGGGCTACGTTCGTACCCGTACTCCGCTGATGGCCAAGTCCACCCTGTACAAAATCTCGGACCACTGGTACCACTATAAGGACGGCATGTTCCTACTGGGCTACGATAACCTGGAGGATCTGAACAATTCAGAGGATGCTTCCCGTGAGATTCACGGTGTTCAGGACCTGAAGATGATTGAAAACGATGCGGACAGCGATGTATACGCACTGCGTCCGATGACCTGCCCGTTCCAGTACTATGTGTACAAGGCGCGTCAGAAGAGTTACCGCGATCTGCCATACAGAATGGCGGAGACTTCCACTCTGTTCCGTAACGAGGATTCCGGCGAGATGCACGGACTGACCCGTGTTCGTCAGTTCACTATTTCCGAAGGCCACCTGGTGTGCACTCCGGAGCAGATTGACGAGGAGTTCAAGAACTGCGTTCGCCTGGCAAAATATTGCCTCACCACTTTGGGTTTGGAGGAAGATGTAACCTATCGGATGTCCAAGTGGGATCCGGAGAACTCCGAGAAGTATCTGGGAACTGCGGAAGATTGGAACCGCGTAGAGGATGCCATGAGAACAATCCTGGATGAAATCGGTCTGGACTACACCGAGGCGACCGGCGAGGCAGCGTTCTACGGTCCAAAGCTGGACATTCAGGCTAAGAACGTATACGGCAAGGAAGACACCATGATCACCATTCAGCTGGATATGTTCCTGGCAGAACGCTACGATATGTACTACATCGATAAGGACGGTTCCAAGAAGCGCCCGTACATCATCCACCGTACTTCCATTGGCTGCTACGAGAGAACACTGGCATGGCTCATTGAAAAATATGCGGGCAACTTCCCGACATGGCTCTGTCCGGAACAAGTTCGCATCCTGCCGATTTCCGACAAGTACGATGACTATGCGGAAAAGGTATTCCGTGAACTCCGTCGTAACGGCGTCGATGTTCACGTGGACCACAGCACGGAACGTATCGGCTACAAGATCCGTAAGGCACAGATGGAAAAGATTCCGTACATGCTGGTTCTGGGTGCCAAGGAAGAGGAAGAAAATGCCGTTTCCGTTCGTTCCAGATTCGCCGGTGACGAAGGCAGCAAGCCGCTGTCCGAATTCGTTAGCCAGATTGTGGAAGAGATTGAGACAAAGGCGATCCGGAAGAAGGAAGTAGAAGAGAAATAAAAAACGGGGCTGTAAAATAAGTCTGTAAATAAAGAAACGCCAGTTCCGGCGAATGCCGGTTCTGGCGTATTTCTTATTCCTCTTTCGATTCCTTCTTTTTCATTTCCTCAATTAAGAGACGGCCAAAACGAATAGCAATTATCAGCGGGAAAAATGAGAGTGCATTTGCTATGTGACCACTGATGTCCTTGATGTAGAATACGTAATTTATTCCAACAAATGTAATCATCAGTACTACGATTGCAAAAACAATATCACTTTTTGGCACAGAGATTGACTTTTTCATCGTTCTAGCCCTTTCTTGAATAATAGATAGATTAAGTTATCGCAGGAATCATTCGACTCTTGTTGCAATATTGTACCATTCTAATGTTACCGAAATGTTTCTGAAACGTTATTTTTTATTTCAAATTCTTAATAGATATTTTTATTTCTATTAATGACGTTTTTATGTATAAATGCTAATCTAAAAGTGAACGACTATAAACAAATCCGACTTACTGTTCTACCTTCTTTCTCCGCGCAAACAACCATGCACACAGGCCAACGAATCCGCTTGTAGCCCCGATTAATATTGGCCACACCGGGATTGGACAGACGCCTTCGCGAATGAGGTGGAGTCCCCGGTATAGTGTGTATACTCCAAAGATAGAGAATATCACGAATGCAAGACTGTTCAGAAGTCCGTCCGGCGTCTTGCTTTTCAGCAGATACCCCACCATCATCCCCAGGATATCCGCTGCGAACAATCCCAGGGAGCAAGCAAGCCAGACGATAAGCGCCGCACTCATTCCCTCATTTGCACCAAAAGTGATGGCAGTAAGCTGCGTCTTGTCTCCCAGCTCTGCCACAAAGAATGTGCAAAAGACAGCCAGTGGCGCGAACTGAATTCCGGATTTCGCATTTTCTTCCTCTTCATCCTCATCCCCCGCAATGGTAGATGCAGCGAAATAGAGAAATGCCAGTGCAGCAACAATCTTAATGACCCAATCCGGGATAAATTCACTCACCAGTCCACCTGCCAGCACTGCAAGTCCATTCAGTACGAGAATTGCCACCGCAGTTCCCAGTATAATGTCCCTTAATTTGTATTTCGAAGTAAGCGCAATCAGCATCAGCTGCGTCTTATCCCCCATCTCTGCAATGAATTCCGTCAAAAAAACTTTAAAGAATAGCATCGTCCATTCTCCTTTCTCCTGCAGACACGTTGCGTATGCCTCAGCCGTCCGCTTTATTCAATGCTTTTATCTGATAAAAAAGGCCCACGTATATCCATATCAAATGTAAGTTCTCCTGTCAACAAACAAATTTCATCAAAAAACACAAATGCCCGAATCCGAGGATCCGAGCATTTGTGCGTTCTTTATATTTGCCTTAAGTTAAAGTCTTACAACGAGTCTTTAAATTAACCCCAGAAGCTTGTGAGCTGTCCATAAACGATCATTGCCAGGAAGATCGGTCCAACCCACTTGATGCAGAAGTTGTAGAAACCTCTGGTCTTGAACTTTCTGGTTCCTCCATTGCTGATTTCATCATCAAGATATCCAGGTACAACCCAGCCAAGCAGGATTGTCAGGATGAGGCCGGTCAGCGGCATCAGGATACCTTCTGCGATGCAGTCCCATACGTCCAGTACATCCGGCTGTCTGAACAGGCCACGGAATGCTACGAAGAATGCATTCTGGCTTGTGCCCAGTCCATCAGCGGTGGTCAGGAAGTTACCAAACCATGCTGCGAGAGCCATGATGACGGTAACCTTAACTCTGTTAGCGCTCTTTCCGGCCTTCATTCTGGAATCCAGAATTGCGGAAATACCTGCCTCCATCATACCGATGGAAGAAGACAGTGCTGCGAAGAATACCAGCAGCCAGAACAGCAGCTGGAAGATCTTTCCTGCAGCGCCCATGGATGTGAATACGGTTGTCATCGATACGAACAGCAGTCCAGGTCCTGCGGATGGCTCCAGACCGAATGCGAATACAGCCGGGAAGATAGCTACGCCAGCCAGAATCGCTACCATGGAGTCACCAAAGGTGATAATTGCTGCGTTGGATTCCAGGTTCTCCTTCTTATCCAGGTAAGAACCGTAAGCAATGATACAACCGGACGACAGAGAGAGTGAGAAGAAGCACTGTCCACCTGCCGAAGAGAGTACGGTGAAGAATCCCTTTGCACTTCCCCAAGCGCTCAGATCCGGGCTGAACAGGAACTTCAGTCCAGGGCCTGCGCCAGGCAGTGTGCAAGATCTTACTACTACGATGAGCAGCATGAAGAACAGCAACGGCATTGCTACCTTACAGAACTTCTCGATACCACCGGATACACCACCGAATACGATTACCATTGTCAGGAGCAGATATCCTGTCATCCATGCAACGGAGTTTCCGGTGTTTGTCAGCAGTCCGCCGAACTGTGCGCCCGGATCGGCACTGTTCAGAATACCCTTACCGAAGAGCGCCAGAATGGAGTCTCCCAGGTACTTGGTGATGAATCCACCGAATGTGCAGTAGAAGCAAATCAAGAGCCAAGGAACGATGGTCTGCAGAACACCGTTGAAGGTGAATCTGTGATCGGCTTCCTTGTAAGCTTCGATTGCTGCCTTCTGAGTCTTACGACCGAGAGCCATCTCGGAAAGCATCAGAGGGTAACCGGCTACAATTGCCAAAATAACGTACAAGAGCAGGAAAGCGAATCCGCCGCCCATACCCATCTTGTAAGGGAAGGACCACAGGTTACCAAGACCTACGGCCGATCCAAGTGCTGCCATCAAGAATCCAAAATTGGAATTAAATTGGCCTTTTTGGTTTTCTTGTTCCATTTCAATACCTCCATACAAAAATGAAAACGACACATATAAGAACTCTGTATAAGACATTATACCTTTTGGACTAAATCGGAATAATCACGTTATTGGTTAATCCGCCCTATACAATTTATGCTCAAAGTATATCACCTGTTCTTCACATTCGCAACATATGTTCTGTATATTTAGTTAAAGGGAGAAAACTTTTTACAATTTTTAATACTGGCGGAAACCTATTGAACAATAGGGTTTTGGAAATTTGTACGATTTTAAAAGCAAAATTTCGTTATTTTTCTGTCGCACTTTTTTGAAACCGCTACATATTGTGTTTTCTTTTCATGTTTAAATCAATATACACGCGCATATTTGCCTGATTGTTGATTAATTATCCATTCAACCAATTTTTAGTATAAATTGAAAAATTTTTCCAACTCATTTTTCAACTGTTCTTTTTTGCTATCATGTTTTTTCATACCGACTTCAGTATGAACCCTCGCTTCCGCAATCCCGTATAACAGAAAAACACCGCCTCCGAAACCGAGACGGTGTTTCCCCTATATAATATAGAAATTAGTGTTTTAAGCGTTTTTATTCTGCTTCCAGCTTCTTGCCTGCCTTCAGCTCTTTTCCGGAGAGCAAAGCGGCATCTTTCTTCCAGAATGCGCCCAGACCGCAGCCGATCAGAGCCGGGATGACCCAACCCAATCCGAAGGATGCAAACGGCAGGTTGTCGATGAACGCAATCGGATGTCCGGAGGTGCTGATGGTGCTCAGGATGCTGGTAATCAGCGCCACGTAAGTTCCTACGCAGATAACGTGATCGTTATCCGTAATTCTTTCCACATAGGCACCCAGTACCAGTACGATCAGCGGCGGGTACAGAATGTTCAGCACCGGTCCCGCAATGGCGATAATCTGGCTCAGTCCGAAGTTGGACATGGCATAGCTGATAGCAATCAGAGCGATTACAATCTGTTTATACTTCAGCTTTCCGTGGGTCAGCTCTTCAAAGTAGTCTCCTACGATGGAGCTGAGTCCCAGTGCGGTGGTGACGCAAGCCAGGATTACGATGGCCGCCAGGGCGTATACGCCGTATTTACCCATCAAGTGGTAGGTAATCGCTACCAGCAGGCCGGCCTGGTCCAGTCCGGCATATTCCGGAATACCGGATGCGGTGGAGCCCAGATAAGTCAGTCCGCCGTACACGATGGCCAGCAGCGCTGCGGAAATGAGATCCGCGCCGACGATCATCTTTTTAACGTCTTCGTGTTCCTTGTAGCCATAGTTGTACGCAGCGGTAATCAGCATGATGGTAATCAGCACGCCGCCAATTCCGTCCAGTGTTTGATATCCGTTCTGAATGCCAGATGCGATAGGAACGATTTCCTCCGGGGAAACGGAAGCGCCCAGCGGGTTGATGATTCCGATGACAATCAGGAGAATCATCACCGCAAGCAGACATGGGGTGAGATAATTACCGATAATGTCTACTACTTTCGATGGGCGGATAACCAGACCCAACGTAATCAGGAAGAACACCAGACCGTAGAGCCACAGCGGCACGCTTGGCGCGATGGTCTTGAATCCCAGCTCATAACTGGTAGCCGCGGTTCGCGGAATGCACACGCACGGGCCCAGACAGAGCATGATGGTGGTGAGCAGTACCTTTCCCGGCTTCGCTCCCATCTTGCCAACCACTCCGTCTACGTTCCCTTTTCGGTTCAGCACTACCGACGCAATCGCAATTGCTGCCAGTCCCACGTCCATGATGAAGAATCCCATGAATCCGCTGATCCAGCTGCTTCCCGTTTCTCTTCCCAGAAACGGCGGGAAAATCAGATTTCCCGCACCGAACTGTGCGGCAAACAACGCAAGTCCCATACACAGGGTTGCGGAGAACTTACTTCTTTTCTTTTCCATTTTTTCACCTTACCTATTAATACATATAACCAATACGCCACCTACTCTACCATGAAGAAATGTGTTTGAAAAAAGAATTTTTTTCATCTCGCAAGCACTTTTTTTCATATTTTGACATACTAAACCAATTTATTCTATTGTTTATTATTTTTTATCCGTTATAATGATAACGAGAGGTAAAGGTTATGGATATTCAAAAATTAGACTATTTTTTGACAGCAGCGGATACCGGTAATTTCACCCAAGCTGCCGACCAGTGCAGAATTGCACAGACAACCATGAGCAAGTACATTGCTCAACTGGAGAGCGAATTCAATTGTAAGCTGTTCTATCGAACCAATAAGGGCTGCGAGCTCACTGACCAGGGACAGATTTTCTACGAAAAGGCGCTGGCCATGAAAAAAGATTATGCCAACCTGGTGGCCGCCCTGAAGCAGGACCATTCCCGGGATTTGAACCTGGGGCTGGACGGTTCTCATTTCTACGTATCCCTTTTTACGGATTTTCAAACCGCCTATCGGGACGTAAACCTGAAAGCCGCCTTCGGCAGCGAAAAGGAATTGGTAAGCGATCTGGTACACCAGCGACTCCACGCTATCGTCATGCCGGACAACATCAGCGAAAAAGTTCGCGCCTATCCGGAAATCCGCAGCATCGACATCCTGAAGGCCTTGGACTACCTGGTTTTTCCGCCGAACACGGTACGCCACTTCGGTTCCATCGAGAAGGCGATTGAGAGCCTCCCCCTGATTACCAAATCCGTGGATGAAGAATATTACGATTACTGCCGCACCAATCTTCACAAAAAATACGGCACTACCTTCCACGATGTTCGGGTCGCCCGCAGTCAGGATGTACAGACCATGATGCTGGCTCTGTCCCAGGGTTTCGCCATCCTTCCCCTTTCGGAAGTCGACGCGGACAGCGACTTTGAATGTTTCCCGCTGGGAGAAGAATTCGTGGAAATGCTTCAGCTCTTCTACAGCACCAAATACATGAACGACCCTCTGCGGAAGCTCATCGAATTTATCAACCAGCACGGCATTGTCACCTGCTAATACTTTTTATAAAAAAAAACCGGCAGACGCTCCACTTTCGTGAAGCGCCTGCCTTTTCGTTTTGCATCCACTTCCGGGGGGGACCGGAAATCGGGTTTTCAATGGCCGAGGCAAAACTCTTTTTATAAACTGTTAGTCGAGATTCATATCTGCTTTCAGGTTTTTAGCCTTCTTGCCCTGTGGCATTGGAATGAATGCGCCTACCACGCATCCGATTACAGCCGGAACAATCCAGCCCAGGCCATCTGCAGCGAACGGCAGCTTTGCGGCCAGGTCGGAGATTGCGCCCATCGGCAGAGTTCCCGCCAGGCTAGCCAGCAGGGATACATATGCACCTACGCATGCAGACATCTCGTTCTTTACCACCTTCTCCAGCAGTGTCATTACTACCAGAACGATCAGCGGCGGATACAGGATGGACAGAATCGGTCCTGCCAGTGCGATGATGTTGCTCAATCCGAAGTTGGAGAGAATGTAGCTGAATACGATAACTGCGATAACGGTGTACTTATACTGCATCTTTCCGTTGGTGAGATCTTTGAAATAGTCGCCGACTACTGCGGAAAGTCCGATTGCGGTAGTCAGGCAAGCCATCAGTACGATGATGGTCAGCGCGATTACGCCGTAGTTGCCCAGCAGTCTGTTGGTGATTGCCATCAGCAGCGGAGCCTGCTCCAGATTCTTGAACTCTGCGATGCCGGAAACGGTGGAACCCAGATAGGTCAGTCCGCCGTATACCAGAGCCAGTAAAGTTCCGGAAATCACTGCAGAACCGCTGACAGTCTGACGAATTTCATCCTTTGTGGTATATCCGTAAGCACATGCCGCAGTAATCATCATCAGTGTCTGCGGAACGCCGCCGATACCGTCCAATGTCTGGTATCCGTTTACGATACCGTCGTGCATCGGGGATGCGTTTGCCAGGATTGCGGCTTCGTCGATCGGATTCACGATACCGATCACGATCAGCAGTACCATTACTGCCAGAAGAATCGGTGTGAGATAGTTTCCGATAATATCTACTACTTTTGTCGGGCGGATTACCAGAAGCAGTGCGATTCCGTAGAAAATAGCACCAAATGCCCACTGCGGAAGTCCCGGAATCAGCAGCTTAATGCCCATTTCATAGGTGGTTGCTGCCGTACGCGGAATTGCAATCAGCGGTCCCAGGCAGATGATGATAGCGGTCACCATCGCTTTTCCCGGGATACGGCCTATTTTGCCCATAACGCCGTCAACGCCGCCCTTCTTGTTGGATACGGTTGCAATAATCGCTGCTACCGCCAGACCAACGTCCATCAGGAAGAATCCGATGAATCCAACGAACCAGGAAGAACCGGTGTCTCTTCCCAGGAACGGCGGGAAAATCAGATTTCCGGCACCGAACTGTGTTGCAAACAGCGCCAGACCCATGATGATAATGGCGGAACGCTTGCTTCTTGTCTTACCATTCTGTTCCATAATTTCAATACCTCTCATACTTTTCATCCCCGCTTCTCCGAGGATGTACCTAAAGCACTCTTTCCTTACGGTACAGATGTTAACATATTCACAATTCCTTGAAAAACGAATTATTCCTATGGGTATAGCACTTTTTTTCATGTCGCCCGATGTTATGTGTTCATTTTGTAAAAATATTCTTTCCGCTATTCCTATATTCTACCGGCATCCTCCATTCTGCACGTTCGGTTATTCATAGCGGTCCTCCGAATCTGCTTTTACCAGGTCGTAAATCAGTGGATCCCGAATCAGATGCCGCCACACCGTAGTGGTGGCCTTCACAAAATCATCATTCAGCGGAAGGGTCTCTTCAATCAGCGGACAGGCGTACGGTACCTCCGTATCATCATAAATCATGATGAGCTCGCCCTCCTCCGTCAAATGGGGCAGCAGCGGAAAGGTCCGGCATTGAATGGGCCGCAGCGCTCTTTGGCAGTGAGGGGGATTCATGCAGTGCAAAAAGAACACCTTCCCCTTCCAGGATTCCGGGAATTCAAACTCTTCTGTGGATTCTTCCGTCCACCGATAGCCCTCGTCTTCCCGGCGGTGGATTTTGTCCTCCCCCGGCAGCAGGTAGATGCCCATTTCCATATCCGGCTCCGATTCCACCATACAACATGCGGCACCGCAAAGGGTGCCGCAGTCGTAATCCACCGGAGATACCCGGTCCAATAACCGATATATTGCGCGATAGGTGCGCTTCCTAATTGTGGATTTAATCAATTCTATTATTCCTCATCGTCATCGTCGTCATCAAAATCCAGCTGAGCGTCGAAGAAGCAAATAATGTCTTCTACCACTTCATCCTTCAGATCTTCGTAGTTGTGGATTTCGTGGCGGTAACCCGGATACAGCTTCGTCTCTACGGCATGGCCGCTTTCCGTCAGCCAATTGGATACCTGATACACTCCTTCGCCATACTGTCCCACCGGATCCTGGTCGCCGGCAATATTGAAGATTGGGAGTTCTGTCGGAACATTTTTCGCCCAGTCCGCTCCGGTAATGGCGGTAATCATCTGACAGAAGTAGAGGAAGGATCGATTGGTGGTCGGCTTTGTGAAGGCGTCAAACGGGTCGTGGGCGTGGTCGTACTGAACGCAAGGATCTGTGCAAATCCACTCGTTGCCCAGTTTGATCTCTTCGTCGCAGCGATCGAACATCCAGCCCATCACCACATTCGGTGCCTCGGTGGCCGGATCCTCTCCGTGACCGGCTGCCACTTCTTTCTCCAGGAGCTCGATTCCTTCTTCTACGTGCGGGAATACGCCGCTGGTACCGCAAAGGGTTACGCCGGCAAGCTCATCGCCGTATTTGGTGATGTAATCCCGTGCGATGAAGGAACCCATGCTGTGGCCGAACATGAAGTACGGAAGATTCGGATACATTTCTTTGACCAGGGTGGTGAGCGTGTGCTCGTCCTCCATCATGGTGCGGAAACCCTTGTCGCCCCAATCGCCCCAGGTGTCGTTCACCATGGCGGTTTTGCCGTGACCTACGTGATCATCGGCCGCGACGATATAGCCGGCCTCCATAAAATTCACAATCATATGGAAATATCTTCTAGAATGTTCTCCGAATCCGTGCACCAGCTGAATGATTCCGCAAGGCTCTGTTGCCGGAACGTAAATCCAGCCTTGCACATCATCTCTCTCATTAAAGGATTTAAAACTTACTTCATGTAACATCGTACACCTCCCGACACGGGGCTTTCACCCGGTCTGTTTTTTTATAGAGCAATCCGGACACGGCATTTTTCGATGCGTGTCCGGATTAAAAACGATTAAAGCACGGATGTGCTGTCAGTTCTTATTTATCGTATTCGTTCATCCACTTGATCAGCTCAACGCAGTAATCATCGTGTCTGTCTACGAATGTGGTGTGTCTTGCATTCTCCCAGAGGATCCACTTGGTGTGCTGGATTCCGTCTGCCATGGTCTTTGCAACCAGTGGGGAGCACAGATCGGAGATACCGCTCATGATCAGGGACGGTACTTCGATTTCAGGCAGTCTGTCGATATACTCGAAGTCTCTCAGTGTACCGGACGGTACGAATTCGTTCGGGCCCCATCCATACAGATATGCTTCGCCGCCGCTCTTCTTTGCTCTGGTGCAGCACTCCGGAAGATCTTCTCTCCAGTATGTGCAGTATCTGTCCATATAGTGATCCACTGCCTTCAGATAATCTTCGCCGGTGAAGTCTTCGGTTTCCAGTGCGTGGTTGATGGCTTTCTGATCTGCCTCATCCATCATCTTAATTCTTCTCATACCTTCCTTTGCCCACAGGCTGCTGCTTGGGTGACCGGAGGAGATGATGAAGGATTTTACGCCCTTTGCACCACGCTCAATTGCGTATGCAATCTGCATCATACCACCCCAAGACTGACCGATGATGTGGCACTTATCCAGACCCAGGTGCTCTCTCAGTGCATCCAGCTCGTCCAGCCACAGATCCTGTGTCCACATTTCAGGATGTCCGTCCAGGTAAGAATTTCCGCAGCCAATCTGGTCGTACATTACGATCATACGATCATCATCGTCTGCTACGTTGTCCAGTACTTCGAAGTAGTTGTGGGTGGATCCCGGACCACCGTGCAGGCAGATCAGCGGAGCCTTTCCGTTGTCCTTCTGCTCACCAACGATTCGGTAATAAGTCTGATAACCTCTGAACGGCATGTAACCTTCTGTAATCTTTGCCATTTTTTTAACTCTCCTTTGTAAATTAAATGCCGCAGCCCGCAGACCGCGGCACCCTTATCATTTCCGTTTTATTCCCTCGGAAGTGTCTGCCGAGGCGAACTTTGTTTTATGAACAATTATTCTCCGTCCGGAACAACGACGATTTCATCCTTCGGATACTCGTTGAGCACTTCGCAGCCATCTTCGGTGATGTACAGGATGTCCTCGATTCTTACGCCGATACCCTCGTCATAGAGATAGATTCCCGGCTCAACGGAGAAGCACTGTCCCGGTACGATGATTTCGTCGTTAGCCAGGGATACGTCGCCCACCTCGTGGTCTTCCAGACCGATGGAGTGACCGGTTCTGTGTGTGAAGTATTCACCAAAGCCCTGCTCGGTGATGTAATCTCTTGCAGCCTTATCTACGTCGCTCATCTTGTTGCCCGGCTTTGCTGCTGCAATACCTCTCTTGTTGGCTTCCAGAACGATGTTGTAGATCTGCTTCTGTCTCTCGCTTACTTCGCCGATGAATACGGTTCTGGTGATGTCGGAAGCATAACCCTTCCACATTCCGCCGATGTCCAGGACAACGGAGTCGCCGTGCTTACCCTTGCTGTTGTCGGTGATGTGGTGCGGATCTGCGCCGCCCTTACCGTATGCAGTGATCGGGTCGAAGGACATGCCGCTAAAACCAACTTCCTTGCACAGTTCTGCAGTCTTCTGGTTCAGCTCGATTTCGGTGAGGCCCTTTGCAACCCATGGAATCAGTTTATCCATAACCTGATCGATCTTCAGAGCGGATTCCTTCATGATCTTGTGCTCATCTTCACCCTTAACCTGTCTAACTTTATCAATTACGCATGCGTTGTTTACGAAGGAGCTGCCTGCGCCCAGTTCCTGAAGTCTCAGAACGAATCTTGCCGGCCAAGTCTTGTCGATACCCATTGTCTTCTCTTTGTCGACGAAACGGGACAGAATTTCTACGCCGTCCTCCACGTCATCGTAATAGGTAATCTCCACGCCAAGGTCTTCCACCTGTGGGAACAGCTTGTTCAGTACGAAGTGAACGGTACCGTCAACATTGATGTACAGCGCACCCATTCTTTCGCCGAAAACAAATGTCTTGTCCAGCAGGTAGTACAGAGCGTACTGGTCAGAAACGAGCATCTGAGGGATATCTTTTTCCTTCATCTTGGCAATGGTTCTCTCCAAACGATCTTTTTTCAACATGATGTAATCCTCCATTTCTTAAGTCTTTCCGGATTGTTCCGAAAATAACATCCATGAATCATTATAGCACGACCGCCGGCACTTTGATAGAGAATCTACAGTTATTATATACTTTCTTTTTATAAAATAATTATTTTCTAAATTCCAAGTGTCCGAGTGGTCCGGCGGTGCAGAGCTGCACCGGGCTCTCGTTCGCCGAGAGCGTTGGATTTCTAACTAGATGGCTCTGGTGTACTCCTTGAGCCATTCCTTCTCCTCATCGGTGAGGAACGGGCTAACCTTCTCGTAGCAATCCTTGTGGTAATCGTTGAGCCATTCTCTCTCGGAGCGTGTCAGCTCTTCCGGATCGATACCGTCCAGGTCGATCGGTACGAAGTTCAGTGTCTCGAAGTGCATGAACTGGCCGTACTTGTTCTTCTCGCCTTTTACGGTGAGCAGGTTGTTCTCGATACGGATACCGAAGTCGCCTTCTTCGTAGATTCCCGGCTCGTTGGTGATTACCATGCCTTCTTCGAACTGGTGGTGCTCATTCTTGGACGGAACGATGTACCAGCGGAATCCGGTTGGCGGTTCGTGAATGCTGCCCAGGTAACCGAATCCGTGTCCGGTTCCGCACTGGAAGTCCTTGTTCAGATCCCAGATCGGCTGTCTAGCCAGTACGTCCAGGGACCAGCCGTGGTTTCCGTACAGGAAGTTTGCCGCGCTCAGGTGCTGCATTGCTCTGTATACTGCGGTGTAGTATTTCTTCAGCTCCGGTGTGATATGACCCAGAACGGTGGTACGGGTGATATCGGTGGAACCTTCATAGTAGCCGCCGCCGGTATCGGACAGCAGCATGCCGCCTTCTTTCAGCGGAACATCGGACTCCTCTGTCGGGGAGTAGTGCATCATTGCTGCGTGTGCACCAAATGCCTGCAGAGGTTCGAAGGAATCCCGAATATATCCTTCCTGTTCAGCGCGGAGGGATGTCAGCTTGTCAGATGCGGACAACTCGGTGATCTCCATCTTGTCGTAGTTCTTTTTAATCCAGTACATGAACTTGGTGAGGGCAACGCTGTCCTTCAGCTCTGCTTTCCGGATGTTTGCGATTTCCACTTCGTTCTTCATGGCCTTCATCAGGATGGTTGGGTTGGCACCTTCTACCACCTTGCATGGCAGGCTCTTGTAAAGTGCGTAGTTCATCTTCATCGGGTCGATGAGAGCGACTTCGTCTTTACCAATCTTCTTGGCATCTTCGTAGATGTCGTTATATGGGTGAATCCGAACGTTGTTCTTCGCCAGCTCTTCACGGATTCTGTCGTTCAGTTTGCTCTCGTCGATGTACAGGTGTGCATCGTCTTTGCCAACGATTACATAATCCAGAACCAGTGGGAAGAAGTCGATATCGTCACCACGGAAGTTCAGCAGCCACGCATTGTCATCCAGAGATGCAATCAGATGTACGGTAGCACCGCATTCTGCCATCTTTGCCCGAACTCTTGCCAGTTTGGATGCAACATTCTCGCCGGTGTACTTGTCTTCCAGGAAGAAGCATGGCTTCTTAGACTGTTCCGGACGGTCGGTCCAGATCTGATCGATCAGATCTACTTCGTATTCGATGGTGATGTTCTTTGCTCCCAGAACTTCTTCGTATTCCTGACCTTCGCCCATGGAGAGCACGCGGCCGTCGAAGGCAACCTTGCCGCCTTCCGGAATCTGTTCTGCCAGCCACTCGGTGGTGGATGGAGTGTCATCAACGAACATCTTCATCAGACGAACGCCGCTGCCTTCCAGCTCGGTCAGTGCCTGGGTGAAGTATCTTCCATCCGTCCACAGACCGGCATCGTTCTTTGCGATAACAGCTGTTCCATAGGATCCACTGAAACCGGTAATGAACTGTCTGGCTTTGAAATGTTCGCCAACATACTCGCTCTGATGGAAGTCTGCAGTCGGAACGACATATGCGTCGATGTTCTGCTCTGCCATCAGCTTGCGAAGCTGTTCAATGCGCTTTGCAACTTCTGTCATTTTGTTTCCCTCCTTAATAACACGCGGTAGAATTACGGTCCCCGGGTAAAGCCCGCTTCCGGTCCTTCGCGCTTTCGGACCCGATTGGGTTGCTCAATGAAGACCCTTCGGATTTCCGTGAGGCCCTCCGGGAGACTTGAGTGTCCTCCGGACGCCTTTTGGCCGTGAGCATAGACCGTGTTCTATACCTAGTCAAAATTGTAACACTTTCAATAAATAATTCAACCGGTCCGGCTACTCAAAAAATTAATACTTTCCTCGGAAAGTTCTTGATTTTTTTATGGATATAATTTTAGTTTTCGGTTGAAATTGCTGAAGAGGGCTTATTTTTCGCTTTTGCACCGGCTATCCCTACTAAATTTTGATTTGAATGGGGCGGCGCCAACATGGGCCGGCGCCGGGCGGGATAAAGGAAGAAAGTGATGTTGACGCCCTTGTTTTTCCGCCTCATGCATCAACTCCACTTTCAGAGTTAATGCATGAGTACCCGTTTCTCCATCCCATGCATCACTTCTAATCATTTTTATACTATTTTTCTTCTACTTTACTTTCAACCAGGTATTAAAGTGATGCATAAGCAGCTGTTTTCAGCATTCCGACATCACATCTTGCCATTTCCGCCGGGCATCTTTTCTCTAATCTGCCCGGCGACCACAACAAAATGATGCAGGAACCTCTTTTTTCCGCGTTCCTGCATCATTTTCCCGATTTTGCCCCGGCGGCCCGAATTAGAACCCCGGCCGGTGTGCCCAGTCGCCTTTGTATGCTATTCTTCCTGATACAGTTTTCGACTGTGGTCTCGCGCCAATTCCAATCCTTTCCTATTATATCCTTTCCGGAATTCCTCCCGGATAATTTCTGCGGGGCGGCCGCCCGGTTCCAATTTGCGCCACTGGAAATCCAACGCTTCCCGGATATATGCCCACTCGACGGAGCCCGCCACCGGCGCTGCAACCCCCACGGGGGCGGAGCCGTCACCAATCGCGGAGTCGCCATCCTCAAAGAACTCTTCCATTTTCTGCAAAGCCTGCACCGCGTTCTCCCGGATGCTGAGGCCGTTGGAAAGGCACGCGGAATCATCGAACAGCGCGGCGCGCTTCATGTCACGAAGCGCCCGGAGCTGCTCTCCCTCCGGGAACGGCTTCGGCGCCCGACTCGCCAGGTACACCATAAGGAGATGTAGAAAACGCACGTCCTCCCGAAAGATTCCGATTTCCGAGTACGGGTTTTCATCGATAATCCGAATCTCGATATGGCTCACCCCTTCCTGCCGCAGGTGTTCCAAATCATACAGTCCCGCTGACTTCAGCCGCACCGGGTAGTACAGCTCCGCCGGGGACATCAAAGTCCCGTCCTCCGTGTATTTTAGGATGGAATCCACGTACCCCTCCAAGCTGCGGTAATCCAGCACCGGTTCGAAATCGTTCCAATAGCCGATTTCACTGCTCCGCGGACTGGCATACTTCAGGCAAGGCGTGCCGTCTTTTTTCCCCGGACAAAAATAGCTTTCATCCAGCACCGGACTCGCCGCGAAAAGGTACACGATCAGCCATGCATACCGGGTGATCCACGCCGCCAAATTCAAATAGGCGGCATCCGCACTCCGGCGCTTTTCGCCGGCAAGGCCGGTCCCAACGCCGGCATCCCCCATTGCCGAAATTGCTTCTCGGAATTTCTCCGGAAAGGACAGGTTAAAGTGAATCCCGGAATACAGCATCAGCTGCGTGCCGTACCGGTCTCTTAAATGGTTCCGGTACGCCGTCTTCCATGCCTTCTCCCCGTAAAACTCCATGGGCGGATTCTCCCCTTCCGCCTGAACATAGGGTGGGTTGCTGAAAGGCCACAGGTACTCCGGCCCGGTCTCCCGTTTTTCCAGCACTCGAGCCACCTTCCGGTGCAGCCGCCGCAAAGCCTCCCAGACCTCATCCGCGGAATCGCACACATCCGTGACAAATTCCAATTGATTCCCACTGAAATCCACATCCAACTCCGCATCATCCGGAAACGGGTGGGACGTCTGAGCCAGCCGGCCGCGTCGGTCTACCCGAAGACTTTCTTTTTCCAGCCCCATTCGCGCTGCCAAAATATTTTTATCCAGTCGTTTCATATTTTTACTCCTACCCCCAATATGGAAACGATTTTATCATGGCAAAAATCCCATCGCAAGGAAATTCAGAGTGATTTGATAGGAATTTGCATGAAAGATTTGTGAAAGGTGTTGCATTTCCTTGAAATCAATGGTATTGTAACTTTCGTAGAAAATTTTTCCTAAGGAATATGAAGGGAGTTATATAAATGGCAATTACGAAGGACAACGTCATCGGCGAAGTTATCACCGCACATCCGGAACTGATCGAGACATTCTTCCAGAACGGAATGATGTGCATCGGCTGCCCGGCTTCTCAGGGTGAGTCCATCGAGCAGGCATCCCAGGTTCACGGCCTCGACGCGGACGCACTGGTAAACGCTCTGAACGACGCACTAAAAGCAGAATAGTCCGCGGCTCTAGGCGACCGGCTCGGCGAGCTCGATCAGCGGAGCGCATATCAGGGGGCGGCGAAGCCGACCAAACATGGAAATGTGAAGATTCCGGCGCAGCCGGAATCGACCGATTATTGGAGATGAAAAACGGATGCGGCCTGCCTCACGCAGGCTGCATCCGTTTTCCTTTGCCCGAAATCATTCCCCGTCCGCGCCGTCGACCGCTTTTCGGCGCGTTATTAAAACTTTCCTCTTTTATATTTTAATCCTTTAAGTTGGTTTAAGGTTCTTGCATATAATAAGAACTGTAAACAGAAGAGATGCTGTTTACAGAATTCTATCACCACCCAATCTCAAACATAAGTTAACACGAAGGAAAAGACAAGGCACCCCCCATCGCCTTGTCTTTTTCGTTGCATTTTTCGGATCTTCACTTTTTCCTCGCCGGAGGCTACCGGACCTTCACCACACACACAGCTTTCAGCTTCCGGTTTTCCTTGGAGCGGGCAGTGACCCGGATTTTGGCGCCGCGGCGGGCGCTGCTCCGGATGGTCACCTTTCCGGATTTGGTCACCTTGGCATACTTCCGGTTGGACACCGTCCAGGTGACGCTGCGGTTGGTGCCGTTGGCGGAAGCCTTCAGCTTTATGCTCTTTCCCCGCTTCAGACTCACGGATTTCCGGTTCATCTTCACCTTGGTGCAGACTTTTCCGAAGTGCACCGTAATCGTGGCATCCTTCGTAGCCTTCAGCTTGATGCTTTGGCCCTTCTTAGCGGAAGCCGTCGGCTTCTTGAAGCTCTTCTTTTTGCCGTAGCGGCTGATGCTGTAGGAGTAGACGTAGGATCCCTTCTTCGGAGTGATTTTTACCGTAATGTTCTCCCCGTTCAGAACGCCGGCGGTGCCGGTGACCGTGCCGGAGCCCTTGCCGCTCTTCTTCACTTTGAAGGTGCGGTATGCACTTTTAACCGGGATGCTCTTGAACGTCTCATAGGTGACATCGTCATCGTAAGACACGTATTCCGCATAGAACCGGTTTCCGGCTGACGAACCGTAAGCGGCCGTCTCCTGGCCTTTTCCCCAGAGGGTATAGCTCAGGGCCTCGGTTTTGCCGGTGGAGGTGTTGAACCGGTAGGTATCGCCCTTGCCGTCGGAGGAGGCTCCGCCGAACACGATACCCTTGGCATCCAGGCCCACGGCGCAGCTTACCAGATTCTGTTCAAAAACATCCTGCGTAAGGGTTGTGTTCAGTACCTTTGGCAGGGTACCCGCCTTCTGCCACTTGCTGCCGTCAAAGGCCATCACGTCGTAATTGAGTCCATTGCTGTTCCGGCCCAGGACGTAGTACAGCTTTCCGTTCTGAGCGAAAGCCTTACCGTCGTACAGACCTTCCGGCAGGTTCGCCTTCTTCTTCCACATTGCGCCGGATTTTACCGGGCAGCTCCAGGTCTCAGCGGACGGCGTAATCTTCTTGCCTTCCTTCTTTGCGCCGCCCATCAGATACAGGTTCCCGTTCATTCCGGCCAAAGCGGTGCAGCCGGCGCTCTCTTCATCGATGGTGCTCGGCATGCTGCCCTTGTCGATCAGCGTGTCGGAGTATACCGTCCAGTTCTTCTTGCTGCCGGTCAGATCCATGCCCACCAGCATGTAAGACTTCCGGTCGCCCAGATCGCAGCAGATTACCTCATAGACGTTACCCCTCATATACGTCGCATTGGTCACCAACGTAATTTCCGGGCGTTCCCCCTTCTTGAGCTTCCAGAGGAAGTGCTTCTTCTCCTGACTCTTCGCATACTTCGTCACTGCGTCATCCAGGCTCTGACCCACCTGGTCGTAGTCGTTCTTGTCCACGGTATACAGATTTCCGCTTCCCGCATCGTATCCCAATTTCCGGATATCGTTCGGAATCCACTGGACGTTATCGCCATCGGAGCTTGCATCCTCCTCGTCGTCGAGCAGATCCTTGGACGAGAAACCCTTGCTGCGGGTGGCCGCGTCGCTGTTTTCTTCCGCTTCATCCGACAGGACGAACTCCTTCTTGTATTCGGCATTTCCTTTTACCAGATAGAAGGTGCCTCTGCCCGTCTTCTCCCCGTTCTTTATGCTAAAAGCAATACTGCTTCCCGCCAGGTTGTACGAGGATGCATTGGAGATGGTGATTTTGCTGCCGTCGGAGGACACATCCTTGGAAGCGATGTCTCGCTTGGTGTCCTGAACCGTATTGGTCACCGTGATTTCCGGATTGGTTCCGAATCCGGCACCCTCCAGAATCACCTGATTTTTCTTCGGGTCCACCTTGGCCGACCGGACGGCCGGTTTGGCGGAAACGCTGCCCGCGGTGTACTCGTCGAAATCGATTTCTCCGCCGGTGGATACTTCGTTCTTATATCGATCGTTGGTGGTCTGATACAGGATGGATTTCAGCTGCTTCGCATCCGCAGTCGGATTCATCGCCGCAATCAGGGCCACGGAACCGGTGACCACCGGAGTAGCCATGGAGGTTCCGGAGTACAGGGCGTATTTGCCGAATTGATCCGCATCCGCACCGGCTTTGGAAATTCCCAGGGAGCTGATTTCGATGGTGGCATCGCCTTCTTCTCCCACCTGGTAGATGAATCCCAGACCGAAGTTTTCCCCTTTCGCACCGGATGCAGAGAGCAAATCCGTATTTCCTTCGGCTCTCCACACGTCGTTCATACCGGAATCCGTCTGATTGATATCCTCGGAGGCCACGTTCAGGGACTGGATGGTACCCTGATCCGATACGTCCGCCGCAATGTCTCCCGCGATGAAGAATCCGGAACCCCCGCCCCGGGTGATGGTCCGGTATGCGATGTTGCAGTAGGTATTGGATCCATCCGATTCTCCGCTCTTCTCATATGGGAAGTACAGCAGGAACATGTCACCGTTCTTCGCTCCGGTAATCTTCCACTTCAACGCGGTTTTGTCGCCGGAGGCGCGGAAATTAGCGTCTTCGGATTCGTCGATGGACAGCTCCGCTTTTCCCTTGCTGCCCTTGCTCAGCTTCTTTCCGGTCACCGCGGCGCCGAATTCCTTCATGCCGTCGATGGACTTGCCGGAAGCGTCCGTTCCGGTTACCGGGGTGATGCCGTTTTCTTTTATGGAATCTTTATTGAATTCCCCGTAATACTCCGAAAGCTGCTTCACCTTATCGGCGGAGTACAGCCACGGGGTGTAGTTCGGATAGCTTACCGAGGAAAGGATGTTGGTGCCCGGCGCCATCACATCCACGTTCCGCTTTCCGTAGTTGGAGTAGGATGCCAGGATGCCGTCCTCGGCGGAAGCCGCCACCGAAACGCCGTAATCGGAGCCGGTGTTGGCCGGAGCACTGGCGATTACGTCGTTGTCCGACGTCTCGTTTCCTGCGGCACAGATAGTGAGAATTCCCGCTTTGCCCGCTTCGTCGATGACGGAGTCGTAAATGTCGGAATCCACATCTGCGCCAAAGGAGCAGTTGATGGCTTTCAGGTTCACGCCCAGCTGCTTGGCCCGGATAGTATAGTAGAAACCTTTGAGGATTCCGCTCAGGGTGCCGCTGCCGTCGCTGTCCAGCACCCGAACGCCCATCAGCCGGATGCCGCTGCTGTCACCGGATTTGTCGCTGCCGAATACGCCGGCGGTTCCGGTGCCATTGTTGGCCTGGGCCGCAATGATGCCGGCACAGTGGGTGCCGTGGCCGTTCTGGTCCATCGGATCGATGCCGTCCGGGTCATCGGAAGTATTGCCGCCCAGGAAAATGTCCCAGAAATCCGCCTCTTCCTCTACAAAATCGTGGCCGTAGGTGCCGGTGAGCTTGAAGCCCTTCGGAGCCTTCCACATGTGGCTCTTCAATTCCTCGTGCTCGTAATCGATTCCCGTATCCATTACCGCAACGACCACGTCCTTTGCGGATTTCTCTGCGGTCTTGTCATAGGCCTTCCAGCCGGCGGAGGCGTGGATGCCGTCCAGATGCCATGCGGTGCGGAGGTACTCATCGTTCCATCCCGTCCCGGTTCCCGTATCCTTCGCCTCAAAAATATAGTTCGGCTCCGCGTTCTCGATTTCCGGGTTCTTCTCCAATTCCTTTGCCAAGGTCTTGGCGCTTCCGTCCTTCGAGGAAACGACACTGATGACCGTCTCATCTTCCGAAGATTTCGTCGGGGTCAGGGCAATCGTATCCTGAATCTCGTACTTGTTCAGGGATTTCTCTAGGATTTCCGCCTGCTGTCCCAAAGTGTTCTCCGCTTTCTTCTGCCGGTCGCCGGACTTTTCCTTCATGGCACTGCCGAAGGATTCCGCCGTGGCGGCCCGCCGCGCCATCTTCTTCTCCTTGGCCGTCGGTGCATCCGTGGTAACGGCGCCTTCCTTATACTGTACTACCACCTGGTTCGGTACGCATTCCGGATATTTCTTCCCGGAATTGACAGATCCGGTGAGGCGGCTCCCCTTGGCGGAGGCGGCCAGGTTCGGAAGCTCCGATTCCGTCGCCGCTGCAGCTTGGAACGGCATCATGCTGATGGTCATTCCGCAGGCCAGCGCCAGCACCGTCAGCTTCTTCCCTGTGGTCTTCATTCGGTGAGTCTTTTTCTTCATTGCTCTTACCCCTGTCTGTGTTGATGTGTTCTGTTCGGTAAAAATAAATTGCGAATCCGGCCCTACCGGTTTGCCGAGCGCTCGAATCGGGGGGAGATGAACACCCGCCGGCAGCTCCGGCATCCGCAATCCATAAATATTGTACCATAGGAAAAAGCGGTGAAATCTTAAGATTCCTTAAGATTTCACCGTTTTTTCTTTATCGCGCCCTTCCGGCGCACCTCCTTACTCCGTCACCAGGTAGCTGGCCACGTTTCGTTCGCTTCCGTGGGAGGCGATAATCGTCCCCCTCGCCTGCCGGGTGAACACCCCGGCAAAACTTCCGTTATAGGAATACAATCCGTTCATATTGATGTAATCCCAAGTTCTTCCATCTCCGAACATGAAGTCCACATTGGGAGTCGCATACTGCTCCGCGTATTCCTGGCAGATAAATCCTTTGTTGTAGTATGCCTCGCACACCTCCCGCCATTCCTCCGGCGACCGGCCCCGGCCGTCCGCCACACTGTCGGATCCGTAGGAATCGTTGGGTTTGAGGATGTATTTGTCCTTGTTTCGAATCACTTCCTCCAGCTTGATACCCTCCTCCCCGAAGTCGCAGGTGTACGGCACATGCTCCCGCACGAAACGGTTCTCCTCTGCCGTGAGAATTGCCCGGGTCTCCTCCCGGTGCAGCATGCTGAAGAAGGTTTTGGCGTGGGCCACCTGGGTTCGGAAAGAGCCGCACAAGAAAACACTCCCCTCTCGATAGGCATCCAGCAGCGCCGTGACCGAATCGTACGCCTCCATCACATCCGCCGTCACCGCCCGGCGATAGATTCCGTGAATCTCATAGCCTTCCGGTGCCAGCAGCCGGCCGTCCTCGTAACGGAGCGACCGGATGTCGATGACCTGGGCGTAAATTCCTTTTTGCCGAAACCGTGCGGCGAACTCGTAGAACTCCGGCACATTCCCCTTATCCAGAAAATCCACGATGGCCACCGTCGGCACCAGTGGCATCTCCGGATGTTTTTTCCGGTAATGGGTGTACAGCTCCAGGAAGGTCTCCACCCAGCTGTCGAACAGCTCGTAGCTCCGGAGCCGATACTTCCGGCAGATGGCCTGGTGAGCCGGGTTTCGCAGGTTCAGCTTGTCCAGATGGAAATCCTCGTTCATGGCGCTGGTTCCGTCCGTGTTGATCTCGCAGAACTTGAAGTCCCCGGTATCCTCGTGATAGAAAATATCGAAGCGGGCCATCGGAAGTTCATCCGGATATCCCGGATCCGCCAGAATCAGCTCCTCCAGTTTCTCGGAAAAGCCGAAGCCCTTCCGATATTCCGGGTCCGCCACATAACGATTAATCACCTTGCAGCAGATTCGGTGGGTCATCTCCACGATTTCCCGAAATCGCCGGTCGTCCTCCCGGGTATACACCTTCTGCATCGCCAGCGGCTTGTCAATCAGGCGTCCCCGGGAAATCAGCGGGGTATGCTGAAGCTCTTCTTTCATCGCCTCTGCCGCCGCCCGGTTTTCTTCGTAATGTTCCTTCAACTCGCGGATGTAATCCGCATATATCTGTTCCCGTAAATTCATTGCTACCCCTTCATGATGACTTCGTAATCCTCATCCACGTATTTGAAGCCGTGCTTCCGGCAAACCTCCGCGTACGCCCGGTCCGTCCGAATCATCACCCGGCTCTCTCGCCGCCGATGCTCCCGCAGGTAGTCGCCCAGTTCCCGAAGGAGGTTCTCCTCCAAGTGGCGTTCCCGGAATTCTTCCGCCACCATGATGTCGCACACCAGATAGTACAGCACCCCGTCTCCGCAGATGCGGCCAAACGCCACCAGCTGTTCCTCTTCAAAGATTCCCACGGTAAAAAGACTGTTTCGTATCGCTTCATGGGCCGACTTCAGAGGGATTCTCGCGCCGCACTTCTGCGCCAATGCCGCGAAATCCGCCGGAAGCGTTTCGTTATAACGATATTTCATTTTACAACCCTTTCCTTATCCTTCCAACGACCCATTTCTTCCCGACAGGCTCCACTCCACCGGCGCTTCGCCGTGTTCCTCCAGGAACGCATTGGCCCGGGAGAAGTATTCCCCCCCGAAAAAGCCCCGATAGGCGGACAGCGGACTGGGATGTACCGATGTGATGATGAGATGCTGCTTCCCGGTGATCAGTGGCACCTTGGATTTGGCGTTGCTGCCCCAAAGGATGAATACAATAGGCTTTTCCCGCTCATTCAGCAGCTCAATCACCCGGTCCGTCAGCTGCTCCCAGCCCTTCCCTCGGTGGGAGTTGGCCTGATGCGCCCGCACCGTCAACGCCGTATTCAGAAGCAGCACGCCGGACTTGGCCCAAGGAATCAGGCAGCCGTTTCCCTTTGGCGGAATTTCAAACCCGACATCTTCGTGAAGCTCCTTGAAGATATTCTGGAGGGACGGGGGTTCCGGAACACCCGGCTGAACGGAAAAGGCCAGCCCGTGGGCCTGTCCCGGTTCGTGATACGGGTCCTGTCCCAGGATGACCACCTTTACATCCTGATACGGGGTGTACCGAAAAGCGTTGAAGATATCGTTCATCGGCGGATATACCGTCCCCTGAGAATATTCCTTCTTCAGGAACTGCCGCAAGTTCAGATAGTAGCCCTTGCTGAACTCCTCCCGGAGTACGTCGTCCCAATCATTTCCAATATTTACCATTTTGAAAGCACATCCTTTCGTTCATAGAATCGGCATACCAGCAGCGCAATGACGGTTCCGCTGAGAGCTCCGCAGAGCACATCCAGCGGATAGTGCACGCCCACATACAATCTGGACAGGGCGATGAGGAATGCCAGGGTCAACGCCGGCACGCCGTACTTCCGGGGAAGTTCCCGGAACATTACCACCGCCGTCACAAAAGAAGCCGCCGAGTGACCGGAGGGGAAGGACCAGTCCGAGGGTTTTTCCACCAGCCGCTGAACTCCGGTGAACATCTCGTAAGGCCGGATTCGGCCCACCAGGTTCTTCAGCATCAGGTTGTTCACCACAAAGGAGAGAATCAGCGCCGTCGCCGCAATGACTCCGACTCTCCGGGTCTTCTTGAAGCACAGCATCAGCAGAATCAGGGCAATCCAAATACTTCCGGCGTCCCCCAGGTGGGTGATGAATTTCACCAAAGGTGTCAGTCCTTCGTGTATGACAAAATGCTGAATCTCCATCAGCAGATTTCCATCCCATTGGGTAATTGTGCTGCCCATTCTTCCTCCGTTTCCAAGCCGCTCCGGGCGGTCGTCTTTCCTGTAAAATCCTTTTCTTAACTATAAAAGCCTGCGGCCAGGCCGCAGGCTCTCCGCTCTATTCCATATTATATACGATGAATGGAGTCTTTATATGAATGTTCTGTATTTTTTACCGGAAAATCAGTTCGTCTCTTGCCGGACCGTTGGAAACCATGGTAACCGGAACGCCAATCAGCTCTTCGATGCGCTCCACATAGTCTCTGCATTCCTTCGGCAGATCTTCGTACTTCGTAATTCCGGTGATGTCGCACTTCCAGCCCGGCATGGTCTCGTATACCGGCTTTGCCTTCTCCAGCTGAATGGTGTTCGGGAAGTCGGTGGTGATCTCTCCATCCACATCGTAGCCCACGCAGATCTTCAGCTCGTCCAGGTATCCCAGTACATCCACAACGGTGAGTGCCACTTCGGTTGCGCCCTGCATCATGCAGCCGTACCGTGTTGCCACGGCATCGAAGTTGCCCACTCTTCTTGGACGTCCGGTGGTAGCACCGAACTCTCCGCCGTCACCGCCGCGTCTTCTCAGCTCATCCGCTTCCTCACCGAACAGTTCGGATACGAATGCGCCGGCACCTACGGCAGACGAATATGCTTTTACCACACAGATAATCTTCTGAATTGCATACGGCGGAACGCCCGCACCGATTGCACCGAATCCTGCCAGTGTGGAGGAAGATGTGACCATTGGATAGATACCGTGGTCCGTATCCTTCAGCGCACCCAGCTGACCTTCCAGAAGAATCTTCTTGTCGTCCTTCAGTGCCTGGTGCAGCACGGCGGATGTATGTGTCACGTACGGTCTCAGAATTTCCGCATTCTCTTTGATTTCTTTGTAAATTTCTTCCGGATCCAACAGCGGCTTGTGGTACAGATGCTCCATCAGCGTGTTCTTAATCCGGCATACGTTCTCGATTCTCGGCATCAGGGTCTCTCTGTCCGCATACAGTTCGCCCACCTGGAACCCAATCTTTGCGTATTTATCCGAGTAGCACGGTGCCATTCCGGCCTTGGTGGAACCGAAAGATTTGCCCGCCAGTCGCTCTTCTTCATACGCATCCAAAAGCATGTGATAGGACATTACCACTTGCGCCCGGTCCGAAACGATCAGCTTGCTGTGCTCTACGCCGGCATCTTCCAGCGTCTTCAGCTCCTCTGCCAGAATCTTCGCATTTACCGCTACGCCGTTGCCGATTACGCTGACCGCGTCCTTGCTGAAAATGCCCGATGGCAGAAGGTGCAGTGCGAACTTGCCCCACTCGTTCTTGATGGTGTGACCGGCATTGCTACCTCCCTGAAAACGAACTACATAGTCTGCGTCCTGTGCCAGGCGATCGGTAATTTTCCCCTTACCTTCATCGCCCCAATTTGCTCCTACAACTGCTGTAATCATATTTCCTCCTTTAATGCAGCACTCTGCTCTCATAAAGGCTTTGTGACCTCGTCCAATGAATGACCTTCTGCATCGCCCAATTACCGTTGTAAAAATAGCTTTTTTTGAATCGCATGGGCTTCCGGCTCTTCCTTACAAAAAGGAGAATCCCCGAGCCACATACACAAGTCATTGTATAACAATTTCCTGTGCAATGCAAGGCTTTCGGGGATTCGTCGCACTTACGCGCTATTTCGTCTTCGTATTCTTCGATGCGGACCAAGCGGAATAGTAGGTCGTCTCCGCCGAAAGAATCTTATTTTTGTGGGCGTATTTCTTGAACAATTCCCCGGCAGGTGGTATATTTATTGAGTCAAGTCTTATTATGTACAGCAAAGAATGGAGTTATGAAAATGAAGGAATATACCCCGGTTAAAGAAGGTAAAGTTCGTGAGCTCTACGATGCGGATGACAGCCTGATTATGGTTGCTACCGACCGCATTTCTGCGTTTGACCACATTCTGCAGAACGATATCGTAGACAAGGGCGTGGTTCTGACCCAGATGTCCAAGTTCTGGTTTGATTTCACCAGCGACGTGGTTCCGAATCACATGATTTCTACAGATGTAAAGGATATGCCGGAATTCTTCCGGAATGAGAAGTTCGAAGGTCGCAGCATGATGTGCCGCAAGCTGGAGATGCTCCCGCTGGAGTGCATCGTTCGCGGATACATCACCGGAAGCGGTTGGGCTAGCTATCAGGAAACTGGCGAAGTTTGCGGAATCAAGCTGCCGGAAGGGCTGCAGGAGTCCCAGCAGCTGCCGGAGCCAATCTTCACTCCGAGCACCAAGGCAGAAATCGGCGATCACGATGAGAACATCTCCTATGAGAAGAGCATCGAAGTTCTGGAGAGAGATTATCCGGGACACGGCGAAGAGTACGCTGCCAAAGTTCGGGATCTCACCATTTCCGTATATAAGAAGTGTGCCGACTACGCACGGGAACACGGCATCATCATCGCCGACACCAAGTTCGAGTTCGGACTGGACGAGAACGGCAAGATCGTTCTGGCAGACGAAGTGCTGACACCGGACAGCTCCCGTTTCTGGCCGCTGGAAGGCTACGAAGTGGGCAAGTCTCAGCCGTCTTACGACAAGCAGTTCGTTCGTGACTGGCTCAAGGCAAATCCGGACAGCGACTACAAGCTGCCGCAGGATGTCATCGATAAGACCATCGCGAAGTACAAGGAAGCTTACACGCTCCTGACCGGCAAGGAACTGTAAAAACAAATGCATACTGTTCGGGCGATACCGATTCATCGTTGGTGTCGCCCTTATTTGTCTCAGTAGCTCAGGGGACAGAGCACCGCTCTCCTAAAGCGGGTGTCGGAGGTTCGAATCCTCTCTGGGACACCATAAAAGGGGCTGTAAAAGAACGCCTGACAAACAGAGCGACGTTGGCTGTGGCCAACGTCGCTCTTGTCTTAGTAGAAAACAGTCATTTTCGTTTTAATTCCATTCCTCTGCCAACAGGAAATCGCGGATATTGTCATACGCGCCGAACTCACGCCGGACGGTCTCATTGGATGCCAGCAGATAGGCAACCTGAACATATAGTTTTTCTCCACTCTTGTCACATACAAAGTCGATTTCCTTGTCTCCGGTGCGACAGTTCGCTTCTCGTTTTTGAAGAACTTCGCTAGAGAAGTTGCGGAGAAGGTCGTACCCACATTCGCAATCACATAAGCGATGATGCGTTCCAGCAAGTCTATGTCACGGATCTTGTTCCGCGTCACAATATCCTTGAGCTGGACAGAGTTGAACAGGTCATGAAGGTAAAGCTTGGATGGAGCATCCTCGTAGCGGATGTTGGCAAGGTACGGCATACCGCCGGATAATAGATACTTCTGAAAGCATTTCTGAATCGGCTCATCCGATGCGATGGGACGGTACAGTTCCAGAAATTCCGCGAAAGAGAAAGGGTAAATAACGAACTCCACAAAGCGTCCGCCGAGATAGGTGGAAAGTTCACCGGACAAAAGTTTTGCGTTTGAACCGGTGATATAGATGTCGCAGTCAAGGGATACCCGGAGGGAATTGATACACTTCTCCCAGTCTTTTACCTCCTGAATCTCATCAAAAAACAGATAGACCTTGCCGTTGATCTCTGCGGCTCTCGTGGTAATCTCATCATGCAGTGACTTTGCGGTTTGCAGATGAGAGAAGTTTAAATCCTCAAAGTTGATAGAGATGAACTGAGCAGAGCGCAACACATTTACGGCTGAAACTCAATGGCATATTCCGGAAATTGTAAGATACAACTGATAAAATCTATATTTCTATAAAACCGACAGTTACGAACGAAAAATTTCAGAAGAACGTACACGATGAAATCCTAAGAAGCAGGTGCTGTCGCATTAACAACAAATAAGACAGCTCCAAATGTAAAAGAAACAGGCCGCAAAAACAGATTCTCTGCCTATTTCTATATTCTTTGGTCAGTTCTGCCGCCAGTGCATCCATCATGGCGGTACCATATTCGGCTCTCTGATTGCCGTCCTGCTCCTGCTCTACAATGCGTCTGCCCACATTCCAGTAGGTTAATACCATCGCGCAGCTTGTGGCATTGTATGCACTTTCCATGCTGGAGGAAATAATGTCTTTTACATCATCAGGTAAAGCCCGTATAATGGTGTAAATTAGAAAATAAAAAATGAGCCATCCGCTCAACCTTTAGATATAATGTAGGTTAGCTAAATCAAAAAACACCAAGGGGGTTTATACAAATGGCTCAACTTAATATTACATTGAATCAAGAAATTAAAAGAGAAAAGAGAAAACTGAAAAAGAAGCTACTTCAGATGATCTCTTTGAGGATTAAGGAAAGGACCCCACTGTAATGAGAATCAGCTACAACAAACTATCGAAACAATCGACGATTAACGGAGGTATCTCATGAAATTACTATATTCAAATATTCTTCCACTTGAAACAGAGGATAATCAGCAGACGATTGCAGACTGCTTTGAAGAACAGCTTTCAAAATCTGACCGCATAGAAATTGCTGTAGGTTATGTATCTCGTGCATCACTGAATGAGCTGGACTGCCTTGTTGAAAAATATCATATCAGAAATATTTGTCTGAATATCGGAATGTATTATATAGAAGGCATGCCAGAAGGCTCTTATCATGCAGCACTCAAGCTAAATAAGAAATGGATTGCAGATGGAATAGGCGAAATCCGCATAATTCGTACTTTTAAGTATCACGGCAAAGTATATTGCTTCTATAAAGACGGAGAACCTTTTGCGGCAATCATGGGATCTGCTAATTTGGGAGTTTTGAAGATGGAGGCCTCCAATCGCAGACAGTACGAATTATCATCTTTAACAGCAGAATCTGATGAATGTAAAGAGATATCAGAGCATGTTTTCCGATTAAAAATGCCAAATTGCTCTGCAAATATTGGTGACATTACCGATGTGCCTCTTATTTTTGAAAAGAATACTGCTCTCTCTGGCATTGAACTCGTTACAGAAGTTCCGCCTTCAAATGTGGAATTCTACAAACGATGCATGGCATATATGTCTTTCCTTCTTCCTCGTATAGCATATTCGCTGCGTAAATGAAACATTTTTTATATTTATGCTGCATTATCGCAGCATAAATCATGTTTCTACCTAATATATCTAACTACAAAATTGTTAAAAACGACCTATAATTCTTAGAACTAAATTCTATCAGCTGTTAGAATGTAAGTAGAAATGTACAAAAGATTATGTAATAATTATGCACAACCTTCTCCTGCAGAAGATTCTGTCAATATGTCTTTGAGCCGATATGATTTCCCGGTAATATTTACTGCATAGGCATGATGCAGAATGCGGTTTAAAATCGCATCCGCAACGACAACATCATAAAATACGCTATCCCAGTTCCCGAAGTTGTCGACTAACTGGGAGAACAGATTAGAGTCTTCCTTGTCGATTGGCAGATACCCGATCTCCTCGATAAAAGTAAGTGATGTTATGATGCCGGGCAGCTTCAATCCCGACCATTATCAGATACATCACCGGGATTCTTCCTGTTCCGGAATGAGTATATTCCCTGTGGATGTGGTGAGTCTATCTCCATCACACCTATTGGAATCTCCATCATTTGATGATAAAATGATGGAGATAAATCTGAAATGAAGGAGATTCCTATGAGAGATTTTGATTATATTGCAAGTCCTGCGAAGTTGCTGACACCTGAAATTGTTCAGATGGTTAGCAGCATCCACGAACATAAAGGCAAACAGGAATTATTTCTCGAAGCCAATGTAGATGAACTGAAAACACTCTTGGAAGTTGCTTTGATTCAAAGTACAGGAGCATCCAATCGAATCGAAGGTATTTTTACAAGCGATAAGCGCTTGGAAGAACTGGTAAGCCAAAAAGCAGAACCTCGCAACCGATCTGAGCAGGAAATTGCCGGTTATCGTGAAGTGCTTTCCACAATTCACGAAGGCTATGAATATATCAATCCAAGACCGAACATTATTTTGCAGTTACATCGAGATCTGTACTCCTATTCACAGGGGACGGCCGGTGGAAATTATAAGAACTCCGATAATGTAATTGCAGAAACAGATGCCGAGGGTCATCAGAAAGCACGTTTTATACCAGTTCCCGCATTTCAGACTGCTGAAGCGATGGAAGAACTTTGCACTCGCTTCCTTGAAGCGTGGGAAGCCGACCGCATCGATAAACTGGTCCTGATTCCCATGTTTATTCTGGACTTTCTATGTATCCATCCTTTCAATGACGGAAATGGTAGAATGAGTCGGTTGCTCACTTTATTGCTTTTTTATAAGGCAGGATACATCGTTGGGAAATATGTCAGTATGGAAATGCTGATTGAAAAGACGAAAGAAACATATTATGAAGCCCTTCAAGCAAGTTCTACCGGCTGGCATGAGGGTGAAAACAGCTATGAGCCTTTTGTTAAGTATTATCTGGGTATCATACTGAAAGCATATAATGAATTTGAAAGTCGTGTAGAGCATTTGAAGCATCGCAGTCTTTCTAAGCCTGATAGAATTAAAGCAGTTATTGATAACAAGGTTGGCAAGATTACAAAGAAAGAAATCATGGAGCTTTGTCCTGATATAAGCAGAGTTACCGTGGAAAGGACTTTGACGAATCTGGTTAAGAGTGGGTATATCGCAAAAGTTGGTGCAGGTCCATCTACCGCCTATGTCCGTATTTAATACAATGCCTTCCAGGTCAACGGAATTGTTTTTACAGGGCTCCGTGAAGGAGTGTGAGAACCTGCTTCAGATCTTCCACACCCATCTGACCCGGAGCGGATGCCTTTGCGGCTGCGCCGAATGTCAGGGCGGATCCGAATACTTCACCACACAAACGGCTGATGACGCCGGTGCCCGCCATCGACATGGTGATAATCGGACGGTCTGCGTGAATCGATACCATCTCTTCTGTGGCTGCCAGGAGGGTCAACACGTCCTTCTTGTTCTGCGGCATCACGGCAATCTTCGGAATGTCCGCACCCATCTCCTGCATTTTGCAGAGACGGCAGACGATGTCATCCTTCTCCGGTGTTTTGAAGAAATCGTGGTTGGACGCCACAACCTTCACGCCGGCGGCATGTGCGCCCTCGATGATTTTCGTCACAACTTCATCCCCCGTGAAAATCTCCACATCGACCATATCCACATAACCGGTCTGAGCTGCTTTGATGTTGATGTCCGCATAGACTTCATCCTCGATGGCCTTCTCGCCGCCTTCTTTGGAGGTTCGGAAGGTCATCAGCAGCGGCAGATTGCCCAGCACCTGACGAAGATCCTTCATCACATCTTCCAGCGCTGCGAAGTCGAACACGTTCTCGAACCAGTCGATTCGCCATTCCACTACGTCTGCCGGAAGCCGGGTGATGGCTTTCGCCTCCTCCAGAATGGCTTCTTTTGTAACCCCCACAATCGGCACGCAGATCTTCGGCATACCCTCGCCGATTACCGTATTTCTAACCTTAACAGTATTCATCTCTCTTATCCTTTCCATTCCGCCTGATTATGGGGATTTATGAAATCCCCATTGGACTAATTATACCTCAGTCCAATTCTTAAGCCACCCCCTTGCACCGTCTTTTTCCTTTGTGTTACAATCCCTTCATACACGGAGGTATATCATGGCACATTTAAATGAAAATGCAATTGCATATATGAACAAGCGGGGCTTTCGCCACGTTCTCCTTTCGGTGGAAACCATCACCAGCTGATGTGCGCCTCCACGATTGGAGATATCGGTAAGGTTTACCGATGATGAGAAGGAGTCCCTGCTGGCACAGGGGTACACCTGGGAACCCAGTGAGCTGGGAAATGTATATTATCCGGCGGAGGGCGTCATCATCGATGGGGAGATTACGGTGCGATACGAAGAGCATCCCTGGCTCACTTGCTTTGAGGTGGATGGACTGCTCCCCGCCAAAGACGACGAGGAAGGCGGACACTGAAGACTTCCGCGAAATTGTTTTTATTGGAAAGGAATTATCGTTATGAGCACAGAAAACGCAAGAATCGGTATCATCGGACTGGGCAGCATGTCCTCTGCCATCGTGAAGGGTTTTATTACCCATGGCGGAATCGATCCGACCCGGATTACCGCCAGCGCGCGGAACCGGGCGAAACTGGAGAACAACTGCAAGGCTTTGGGCATTCACCCAGGGACTACCGCTGAGGTGGCGGAGAATTCCGACATCGTTATCGTGGGCGTCATTCCGACGCAGGTGGAGAATGTTCTTCGGGAAGTGCGGGATCTGCTCCCGGGCAAAATCATCGTTTCCATCGCCTACGGGGTTTCCCACCAGCGCTATATGGAACTTCTTCCGGAGGGCTGTCACGTAATCTGCGTGGTGCCGAACACACCGATTGAGGTAGGCAAGGGCGTCCTGGTATGTTCCAACGATCATTCTCTGACGGAAGAGCAGCTGGAGATTTTCAACGAACTGTTCGGCAGTATTGCCCTGATTGAACTGCTGCCGCCGGAACTTCTGGACCTGGGCGGCATCGTAGCGGGCAGCACGCCGGCATTTATGGACATCGTCATCGAATCTTTGGCCGATGCGGCGGTTCTCCACGGAATGCCACGGGCCACCGCATATCGTCTGGTAGAGAAGATGATGGAAGGCTCTGCGGCCTATGCCATGGAGACCGGCTCCCACCCGGCCGCACTGAAAGACGGGGTCTGCTCCCCGGGCGGTGCCACCATCAAAGGTGTGGCAACGCTGGAGACGAACGGCCTTCGCGGCGCGCTGATTCAGGCGATTGTGGATATTATGAAATAGAGCAAAATCCCCACCCATCAGAGTATCCGATGGATGGGGATTTTCGCTATATACATCATTTTATTAAGCGCTTATTTCCCTGCTGCTTCAAAATTCCGATGCAGAAGCTCATGGGTTTTGCCTTTCAACAGGCCATCGTACAGCGACTGAACCAATGGGTTTTCATTGGACTTCTTAATCTGCGTGTTGATGTCCGTATCGTAGATGCCCTTGCTTCTCGCAATCCGACTCTCCGGATCCACCGGTACCGGCTGTCCGCCGCCCATGATGCATCCCCGTCGGCAGGCCATAACTTCCACGAAATCGTACTGCACTTCGCCCTTCTGAATTCTCTTCATCAGGCTGTTCGCATTGCCCAGTCCGCTTACAACCGCTGCGCGGATGGTGCGTCCGTTGTAATCGAACGCCACTTCTTTGAGTCCCTCTTCTCCGCGGACACCGCTGAATTTGATCTTCTCCATTTCCGCACGGTTATGACCTTCCCGAAGACGTCTCAGTACCGCTTCCGTCACACCGCCGGTAACGCCGAAGATTACGCCGGCACCGGACCCAATGCCGAACGGCATATCCGTTGCCTCAATCTCCAGATTTTCGAAACGGATTCCGGCTTTTCGAATCATGCTGATCAGTTCTGTTGTGGTCAGGACATAATCGATATCCTGTTTTCCGTTGGTACTGGATTCCGGTCTCAGAATTTCCTCTTTCTTTGCGGTGCACGGCATGATGGAAACCGAAACAATTCGCTTTCCGCCGCTCTTCTCCGGATCCTTGTAGTATTCCCGAACTACCGCACCAAACATCTGCTGCGGTGAACGGCAGGTGGACAGGTTCTTCGCCAGATCCGGATAGCGTTCCTCGCAGAATTTCACCCACGCAGGACAGCAGGAGGTGAACAGCGGAAGATTCTCACCGGCTTCCAGACGATTCATCAGCTCTTCGGATTCCTCAATGACCGTCAGGTCCGCACCGTAGGAGGTGTCGTAGACTTCATCGAAGCCCAGCCGGTGAAGCACATTCACCAGCTTGCCCATCACATTTTCACCCTTTGGCAGCCCGAACCGATCTCCTACTGCAACGCGCACCGCCGGAGCAATCTGCGCCACGACCTTCGTGTTTTTATCCGCCAGAAGATCCCAGATGGCATCCGTATTCGTATGAATGCTGATGGCGCCGGTCGGACATACCACGCGGCACTGTCCGCAGTTAACGCAGTCCGTCTCGGCGATTTTCTTATTAAAAGCAGGTGTTACCAGCGCCCGGGTGCCCCGGTATGCAAAGTCGATGGCGTTCACCGACTGCACGTTGTCGCACATGCGGACACAGTCGCCGCAGAGGATGCACTTGTTCGGATCTCGAACGATAGACGGAGAACTGAAATCCAGCGGGTGCTGTTCCTTGGTATTTTCAAAGCGGATGTTTCCCACTCCCATTCGGTGCGCCAGCGACTGCAGCTGGCACTCACCGCTCTTGATGCAGGTGGTGCAGTCTCTGCAATGCGCTGCCAGCAAAAGCTCCAGGATGAGCTTCCGATACTTCATCAGTCGCGGCGTATTGGTGTAGACGATCATTCCGTCTCTCGGCGGCTCGGAGCAAGAGGCGAAGGTTTTTCCCCGCTCATTTTCCACCGTGCACAGACGACAGGCGCCGTACACGGACAGCTCCGAATGATAGCAAAGTGTTGGTATATCGATATCTGCTTTGCGAATGACGGCGAGCACATTCGGCTCATCGGTAAACTCTACCGTCCTCCCATCAATTGTCATATATCCCATAATCGTCCCTCCTACTTTTCGATATGAATGGCCTTGAATGGACACTGTTCCATGCAGGCACCGCACTTGATGCATTTTTCCTGATTGATGTGATACGGCGATTTCAGCTCGCCTTCAATTGCGCCTGCCGGACAATTCCGTGCGCACTTCGAGCAGCCCTTGCAGACCTCCGGATCGATCTGAAATCTCCGCAGGTTGGAGCAGATTCCCGTTCTGCATTTTTTCTCGTTGATGTGTTCCAGATACTCATCTTCAAATGCATTCATAGTGCTGATGACCGGCTTCGGCGCACTCTTTCCCAGTCCGCAAAGGGCGGTGCATTCGATCATGTCCGCCAGCTCCCGGAGTTCGTCCATATCCGACGGCTTTCCTTTTCCCGCAACGATGCGTTCCAGGATTTCCAGCATCCGCTTCGTTCCTTCCCGGCACGGCACGCACTTTCCGCAGCTCTCTCTTTGGGTGAAGCTCATGAAGAACCGTGCAACCTCTACCATGCAGGTGTCCTCGTCCATGATGACAAGACCGCCGGATCCGATCATGGCACCGATCTTTGCCAGAGAATCGAAATCCATCTTGCTGTCCAGCTGATCCTTTGTCAGGCATCCGCCGGACGGTCCGCCAATCTGTACGGCCTTGAATTCTTTATCGTTCTGCAGTCCGCCGCCGATATCGTAGATGACTTCCCGCAGCGTAATTCCCATCGGCACTTCGATAAGGCCCGTGTTTCTTACGTTTCCGGTGAGAGCAAACGCCTTCGTGCCAGGACTTTCCGGCGTACCGATTCCCTTATACCAATCCGCACCGTTCAGTAAAATCATCGGCACATTGGCGTAGGTTTCCACGTTGTTCAGCACGGTCGGCTTTGCCCAAAGTCCCTGTGCAACGGTACGCGGAGGCTTTACCCTCGGCATGCCTCGCCGTCCTTCAATGGATGCGGTCAGTGCACTTCCTTCACCGCATACAAAAGCGCCGGCGCCTCGATTGATGTGGAGGTGGAAGCTGAAATCCGTTCCCAGGATATTGTCGCCCAGAAGTCCCACTGCCTCTGCCTGACGAATGGCCGTCTTCAGTCTTTCAATGGCCAGCGGATATTCCGCACGTACGTAGATATATCCTTCCCGAGCCTGAACGGCGTAGGCGGCAATCATCATGCCTTCGATCATGCGATGCGGATCGCCTTCCATGATGCTTCGATCCATAAAAGCACCCGGATCGCCTTCATCACCGTTACATACCACATAGCGAATCTTTTCCTCCTGGGATGCCACCTGCTGCCACTTTCTTCCGGTGCGGAATCCGGCACCGCCGCGGCCTCTCAGGTTGGAATCGTAAATGCATTGGATGACTGCCTCCGGCGTCATTTCAAAAATAGCTTTTTCGATTCCCTTGTATCCGCCCACGGCCAAAGCACCTTCGATATGCTCCGCGTCGATGTGCCCGCAATGCTTCAGCACCAGTCTTGTCTGCTTCGCATAGAACGGAATTTCCTCCTGAGACGGATAGGTTACGCCGTCCATCTTGTACATCAGGCGCTCAATCGGTCTTCCTCCCAGAATGGTTTCCCGGTAAATCTCTTCACAATCTTCCGGCTTCACTTTAATGTATAAGTAATTGTACGGCTCGATTCGTACCAGCGGACCCATTTCGCAGAAACCATGGCAACCGCTTTTCATAACCTTTGTATGTACGTGCTCGGTACCGGCATGGGCAATCTCTTCCCCGATTTTCACTTCAACGCCGGCATTTTCCTTCGTCAGCTCCTTGAACTTCTCATAGATTTTCTGGGATCCGCTGGCCAGGCATCCGGTTCCGCCGCACACCAGCACCCTGCAGTCGGCGCTTTGCTTCTTCTGACATTCCGCCCGATACTCTTTCAGTTCCGTTCTGTTTTCAAGCTTCATCCTATTCACCTCTCAGTTCTTCCAGCAGATCCATTGCTTTCTCCGGCGACATCTTCGGGTGCACTTCATCGTTCACGGTAATCGCCGGCGCCAGTCCGCAGGCGCCCAGGCAGGAAACCGTTTCTACGGTGAAAAGCATATCGTCCGAGGTATGTTTGTGCTCGTTCAGTCCCAGCTCTTTGTTCAGCGCATTCAGAATCGGAATGGACTTCCGCACGTGACAGGCGGTCCCGTCACAGACCTTGATTACGTATTTTCCTTTTGGCTCAAAGGAAAAATTTTCGTAGAAGCTGGCCACACTGAACGCCTTGGCTTCGGTAATTCCAATCTCCTTCGCCACGTAAGTCAACAGCTCCGGCGGAAGATACCGATATTCTTCTTGAATATCCTGAATAATCGGAATCAGTGAGCGTTCCTCTCGTGTATGCTTGGCGATGATTTCATCTGTCTTCTCATAATATTGTGCGTCTAACATACCCTTTCCTCCTTTGTTGTTTTGCACAGATTTTATGTTTGATTACATGGTATTTTTATGACATTATACCACGCAGCTTTACCTTTTATTATATTTTATGAGTACTTTTAAAGTATCTAATTAAATACAGCATAATTTTTTGTGCAAGACAGGCGATAAAAACAGGCGCCGGTGTTGGCGTGGCGTGACGAAGGATAAAGGCTTTGCAGGGAGGCCCACGCCAACATGGGCTGCCGCCGGCGCGGAAAATCCGGGCTCTGTTGGCGTGGCGTGGCGAAGGACAAAGTCTTTGCAGGGAGGTCGACGCCAACATGGGCTGCCGCCGGCGCGGAAAATCCAGGCCCTGTTGGCGTGGCGTGGCGAAGGACAAAGGCTTTGCAGGGAGGTCGACGCCAACATGGGCTGCCGCCGGCGCGGAAAATCCGGGCCCTGTTGGCGTGACGTGGCGAAGGACAAAGGCTTTACGGGGAGGCCCACGCCAACATGGGCTGCCGCGCGCCGAGAAAATCGCCGGGCCCAAAAGCGAATAATCTAATTTCTCCAAAGAAGAGAAATACTTCCCAAAAAGTGGTATTATATAAGAACCATATGTCCCATTAGCACATGGTTCTGCAAATGCATCGGTAACGATGAGAAATTAATCAAAGGAGGTAAAGCAAATGAAATTCTTAGTATGTGAACACTGCGGCAATTTGATCGGCATGATTCGAGACAGCGGCGTTCCGATGGTATGCTGCGGACAGAAGATGACGGAACTGGTTCCCGGAACTTCGGACGGTGCAGCGGAAAAGCACGTGCCTTCCTATGTGGTTGATGGAAACAAGGTGAAGGTAACCGTCGGTTCAGTGGAACATCCAATGGTAGAAAATCACTATATTGAATGGATTGCAGTGGAGACGGAGAAAGGGGCTCAGCGGAAGACCCTTCAACCGGGTGACAAGCCGGCGCTGGAATTCGCGCTGACGGAAGATGATTCCGTCGTTGCGGTATACGCGTACTGCAACCTGCACGGACTTTGGAAAGCATAATGCAAAGATAATCGGTGCCACCCGTAAAACGGGTGGTTCGAACTGGGGCTATAAGCCCCCTT
>ERZ1034973.120-NODE-120-length-51950-cov-62.479198_pt1 | contig 51950 bp, 35 predicted proteins | sample MGYA00520686_ERZ1034973 | MGnify/ENA primary metagenome ERZ1034973 (study PRJEB33766, sample SAMN09781775) | gut metagenome | biome: gut microbiome | host: Homo sapiens | place: Madagascar | study: EMG produced TPA metagenomics assembly of the PRJNA485056 data...
AGGAAATCGACTGGATTCTGAAGGGTCTCTTCAAGTTCCAGATGAATGAGGAAACCAAGTATGCCCTCAATATCGTTATCTCTATGATTCCTGTGGGAGTAGTAGGTCTGTTTTTCAAGGACCAGGTAGAGGAAGTGTTCGGTTCAGGCTTGCTCATCGTGGGCATCATGCTTCTCGTAACTGCATGTCTTCTTACCTTCTCTTACTTCGCCAAGCCACGCCAGAAGGAGAATATCTCTCCTCTGCATGCATTCATCATCGGTCTCGGTCAGGCACTTGCTGTATTGCCAGGTCTTTCACGCTCTGGTACTACCATTGCTACCGGTCTTTTGCTGGGTGACAAGAAGGAGAAGATGGCTCAGTTCTCATTCCTCATGGTGATTCCTCCTATCTTGGGTGAGGCATTGCTCGACCTCTTGAAGGGTCTGAAGGGAGAAGAGGCTCTTGGCGGCATCGATGCATTCCCTATGATCGTGGGCTTCGTGGCAGCATTCGTTTCTGGCTGCCTGGCTTGTAAGTGGATGATCAATATCGTGAAGAAGGGTAAGTTGGTATATTTCGGTATCTATTGTGCTATTGCAGGTGCCGTTACCATCATCTGTTCAATCATTTAATATATGGATTTTAGAAAAGGAGAAATTATAGCCATCGACAAGCCTTATCGCATGTCGAGCTTTGGAGCATTGGCACACGTTCGCTATCTGCTCAGCAAGAAACTCGGCTTCAAGGTGAAGATAGGACATGCCGGTACGCTCGATCCCCTTGCTACGGGTGTGTTGGTGCTCTGCACGGGTAAATGTACCAAGCAGATAGAGCAATTGCAGACACATACCAAGGAATATACGGCAACGCTTCAGTTGGGTGCTACCACAGCAAGCTACGACAAGGAACACAGTGTAAACCATACTTTCCCTACCAAGCACATCACCCGTGAGCTGGTAGAGGAGGTGCTGAAGCAGTTTGTTGGCGAGATTCAGCAGGTCCCACCTACCTATAGTGCCGTGAAGGTGAATGGTGACCGCTCTTATGCCCTGCGCAGAGCAGGCGAGGAGGTGCAGCTGAAGCCTAAGACCGTGCGTGTGGATGAAATCGAACTCACCGACTACAACGATGAGGAGAAGACGGCAAGCATCCGTGTGGTTTGCGGTAAGGGTACTTATATCCGATCGCTGGCACGCGACATTGGTCGTGCCCTGGATAGCGGTGCCTTCCTCACAGCCCTCCGCCGTACCAAGGCAGGAAGCTTCTCGGTAGAGAACTGCATCGACTTTGACCATTTCCAGGAATGGCTCGATGCACAGGAGATAGAAGACAGCCTTGCCAACAACTAGGCTCGAATTTCGAAAAATGACATTAATAGTAAATCATCTTAAGAAAGGAGATATAATATCACATGAAACTATCACAATTCAACTTTAAGTTGCCAGCTGCTCAGGTGGCACTTTATCCACATAAGGCTAAGCGTGTGGTCAAGACTGCTAGTGGTGAACGTACTTTCGAGATTACCCGTCGTGATGAGTCTCGACTGATGGTGCTCCACAAGAAGTCTGAAACCATCGAGATGTACAAGAAGGACGAGAATGGCAAGGATATGGTGGATGCTGATGGCAATCCAGTATTCCTGCAGTTCAAGGATATCGTCAACTACTTCGAAGAGGGTGATACCTTCATCTTCAATGATACCAAGGTATTCCCAGCGCGCCTTTATGGTACCAAGGAGAAGACTGATGCCAAGATTGAGGTGTTCCTGCTCCGTGAGCTGAATGCCGAGATGCGTCTTTGGGATGTGCTGGTAGAGCCTGCGCGCAAGATCCGTATCGGCAACAAGCTGTTCTTTGATGATGTCAACGAGATGGTAGCCGAGGTTATCGATAATACCACCAGCCGTGGTCGTACCCTCCGTTTCCTCTATGATGAGGATGGCAATCACGATGTCTTCAAGCGTTCGCTCTTTGCATTGGGTGAGGCTCCGCTTCCTCGCTATATCATCGATGCCCGTGAGGATCACCACGCTACTGAGGATGATATGGACGACTTCCAGTGTGTATTCGCAGATAAGGAGGGTGCCGTTACTGCTCCTGCTACAGGTCTTCATTTCTCTCGTGAGTTGATGAAGCGATTGGAAATCAACGGCATCAACGAGGCTTACATCACCCTGCATTGCGGATTGGGTAACTTCCATGAGATTGAGGTAGAGGACCTTACCAAGCACAAGATGGATTCTGAGCAGATGATTATCTCTAAGGAAGCTTGCGAACTGGTGAATAAGACCAAGCAGGAAGGTCATCGCGTATGCGCCATCGGTACCAGCGTGATGAAGGCTACTGAAACTGCTGTAGGTACAGATGGAATGATGAAGGAGTTTGATGGATGGACCAATAAGTTCATCTTCCCTCCATACGATTTCGGATTGGCTGACTGCGCTGTAGCCAACTTCTATCATCCAGAGTCAACCTTGATGATGTGTACTGCTGCCTTTGGTGGTTACGACCTGGTGTATGAGGCATATAAGAAGGCTGTGAAGAATGGCTATATGTTTGGTTGCTACGGTGACTCACTGTTGATACTTCCAGACTAAATGGTGGAATAAACAGTTTTTGTACATATAAAAGTATTTGATATTCAGTAGATAAGCTGAGTTATCCACAGTTTTTATAAAAGTGTGAATAAGTATGTATAAAGTATATTTAAGCCTTGGCACGAATCTGGGCAACCGGAAGCGTAATATTCGTGAGGCTATCGATAAAATAGGAGAGCAGATTGGCGTGGTAGAGCGCCAGTCTGCTCTTTACGAAACCAAGCCTTGGGGCTATTCTTCTCCCAATGACTTCATCAATTCCTGTGTGATGGTTCTCACCGCCATGGCCCCTCGCCAGGTGTTGGAGGCTACCCAGCGTATAGAGCAGGAGATGGGCAGAACCCTGAAGTCTGTAAATGGGGAATATCACGACCGCATCATCGATATCGACATTCTGATGATAGATGATCTGGTCATTGATGAGCCCGATTTCAAGATTCCTCATCCTTTGATGGAAGAGCGCGATTTCGTGATGACTCCTCTGAAGGAGATATTAGATTAAAAAAAGTTTATGCAATTGTTCAGCAGTTATCACATACTTTCATGGGCAATCGTATCAATAGCTTTGATTGCTCTTATGGGATTCTATGTTGCCAGCTTGCGCTCCACCGTGAGGAGGCAAGCTAGCATCATCCGTTCTATGCAACGCCAGTTGCAGGATCTCCTGGCTTCTTCTCCTGTGGATGGAGCTTCTTTCAGAAAACGATCTTCAGATGAAGTGCAGATAGGAGATGTAGCTGACCAGGCACTTCATGTCTTGGATGCAGAGCAGGAGCTGTTTGTTAAAACCACCCTGTATATGAAGGAGCACGCTCCTTTTATCAATCCGGATTTGCGCATTGATGATTTGGCAAAAGCATTGTGTACCAATCGTACAACCTTGGCAAACTGCATAAAGAAATACACTTCTGGCGACCTTACTTTATTGCAGTATATCAATCATTTTCGCATAGATTATGCGGTGCAGTTATTGGCTGATCCGAAGAATAAACAGACCATTTCGCAGATAGCTGAGGCGGCGGGCTATCGTTCACGTAGTGTATTCAATCGCCAGTTTGCCTTGATTTATCATTGTTCTCCATCTGTTTTTCGGGAGAATTCTCTTTGCCAGGCAGAAGGAGAGATTCCTTCTGATTTGGAAAATACGCTGGAAAAATAGGCAAGCGAAGAGAATCCGCATTCGAAGGCAACTTCCTGGAGTCTCTTCTCGGGCTCTTTCATCATGATTCTCTTTGCCTCGTCTATGCGCAAGCTTGCTACCCAACCACTGAAGTTCATGTCATATTCATCCTTGATGAATGTAGATAGGTAGGTCTTGTTGGTATATAGGCTGGAGGCGAGTTCTTCTAGGGTGAATTGTTCGTGCGTATAAGCTTTAGCTTTCACCCATACTGCTATTCTTGGACGTAGGATATCCCTGAAGTCCTCCTTGTATGGCTTTTTTGTTCTGCTGGTTGCAGCAACTTCTTCCCCTTCAGCTTTTTCTTCCTCTTCTTTCTTTTTCCTTTCCTCATGGCTCAAGTTGTTTGATTGTGTCTTGTCCATAACGGCAATCATCTCTTCGGTTGTTGCTCGGCGCAGGGTTTCGTATTCATTAGCATACTTGATGAAGTTGACGGTGATATATATATACACAGCAACGACGTAGAACTGGACGAGCCAGTTGATGACTGCTCCGGAGGTGATCGAAACTACGCCGAAGGCAAGCAGAATATAGAATAACCAATGGCTGATGTTGAGCCACCTTACATTGCTCTTCTTGTCGGAAGAGAAATAATTTGCAAGCAATTCATTGCGCTGTACATAGCTTCTATGAAAGAATATAATATGTTTGGCACATAGTTCTATGACACCCAGCAAGGCGACGATGAGCAGGATTTGTCTATACGCTGCCAGAGCATCGACCATGGCGATGAGTGCAATAAATGCTGTAGCTCCAAACTTGATTGCTGTTATCTTGCAACGTTGTCTGGAGATATAGGTATAGTCGGTCAGACTGCCAAACGCAAAGGTAAAGCAGATGCCTATGAGATAGAACAGGATGGTATCGAAACTTGCGACCCACTCGTTTTCTCGGGTCCACAGACCATTAAAGGTGGCAAGCCAGATCCAAATGTTTATGCTCGTCATCCACATACCAGCGGCTAACAGCCACTTGGATTTCCGGTAGGGAGCATAGACATCTGTCTTGGGTGACTTGAAGAAAATAAGTACGAGACCTAGGATGCAATAAATGAAACTAGTCATCGTTACTAAATATGTAAAATTGCGCTCTAAGAAACTGATCATAGTTTATCGTCTTTTGCTTGATTACACTTTTTACTTATATAGGAGTCTGTTTGCTGTAGCCTTGAAAACTTGTTTCCTAATAGTTGATTACAACTTTCCGTCTGCAAAGTTACAAAACATTTTCCTAAAAATGAAGTTTTCTTGTTCTAAATTTGCAATAAGTTGATTTTTAATTAGTTTTAGACACTTTTACCCCCCCCCCTATTGTGTCCGTTTTTTTACGTTTGACCTCTATAGAACACGATTTTTTTTTCTTTTTGTTTAAAATGAAATACCCTGATTTTCTATTTTTTAAAGTCTGTCTTACCCTTTTATTCTATCTTTGTACGCAATTAAAAGATGTAATAGTATAGATAATAATTAAGATAATCATATTATGGTATTTGAGAAAATTGTATTAGTAGCTATATTGATGATGAATTGTTGTTTCCCGCCTCTTACAGCCCATTCGGCTGAGCAGCACAAGCAGGTTCAGCAGTTAGGGCACACTAGGCAGTTTGGAATCAAGACCAACTTGCTTTACTGGGCCACCACCACTCCCAACTTGGGAGTGGAGATGGCTGTAGGCAAAAAGCACACAGCTCAGGTATTTTTCGGCTTGAATCCATGGAAGCAAAGTGGCGGTGACCATTCCAGTCTTCGTCATTGGATGGTGATGCCGGAATATCGCTACTGGTTCAATCAGAATTTTGAGGGTTGGTTTCTCGGTGCTCATGCTTTAGGGGGACAGTATAATGCAGGTGGTGTGAAGTTTCCTTTCGGATTATTGAAAGGACTGCGCAATCACCGCTATGAAGGATGGTATGCTGGAGGTGGCATCACAGCCGGTAAGCAATGGAGTCTTTCTAAGCACTGGAATCTGGAGACTTCCATCGGTCTGGGTTATATCCATACCAAATATGATAAATTCGAATGTGGTACTTGTGGTGAAAAACTCAAATCTGCCCATAAGAATTATGTGGGACCCACTAAGGTGGCTCTTTCCCTCATTTATTTGATTCCGGGTAGGGCAGATGAAAAACGCTCAACAGATGCTCCTCAGATTATCGAGACCATTCTGCAGCCTAAGCAGAATGTGCTGAAACCGGTTCTTCAGTTGCAGGCTGTCGTTGCTGAGGCTCCAAAGATTCGTCATTTGGATAAGCGCGCCTATATCGATTTCCCGGTGAATAGGATAGAGTTGCGTGCTGATTTTCGCCGGAATCCAGAGCAGTTGGATAGCATCATCACTACCATCAAGGCATTGAAGGCAGATAAGAACCTGCAGGTGATGGGTATCAATATCCATGGTTTTGCTTCGCCGGAAGGTTCGTATAAGCATAATGAGTATCTGGCAAAGAATCGTGCCATCACCCTGACAGAATATGTCCGCAAGATGGTAGAGTTGCCTGACAGCATCTTCACGGTATCCTCTACAGCCGAAGACTGGGATGGATTGCGTGAATACATCAAGTCAAGCAACTTGGAGAAAAAGGAGCAGCTTCTTGCGATAGCCCAGGATGGAAAGCTGGATCCAGATGCTCGTGATGCGAAGCTGAAGCAACAATATCCTGCACAGTATCGCAATTTGCTCACCCTCTGCTATCCGGCTCTCCGCCATAGCGACTACCACATTACTTATAAGGTTAAGCCTTTCGATGTGGAAGAGGCAAAGCAGATTATGAAGACCAAGCCGCAGCTGTTGTCGCTCAACGAGCTGTTTATGGTGGCTCAGACTTATGAGGTAGGTTCCAAGGAGTTCAATGAGGTGATGGAGCTGGCTGTCCGCATGTATCCAACGGATGAAACTGCAAACCTGAATGCTGCCATTATCCGTCTGAACAACGGAGATGCCGATGCCGCCAAGCCTTATCTGGATAGAACCGGCAATTCCAAGGAAGCCGATGCCGCAAGAAAGGCGTATGAAATGATGATGATGCAATAGAACGAAAAAAAATTATAAGTAAAATTAAAACTATAGAATTATGAAGAAATTTACGATGCTTTCATCAGTCCTGGCTTCAGCACTGATGCTGACGGTTGCATCCTGCTCTAGCAGCGATGACATTACAGGTGGTAATGGTAGCGGAAATGCAGAAGGTACAACTTCTTACATTGCTATTAACTTGAATAGTGTAGGGAATGCCCCTACTAGTCGTGCTTATAACCAGGGAGAGGGTACGTACGATGATGGGGAGAATAATGAGAATAAGATTACCACGGTACGTTTCTACTTCTATAATGCCGATGGTACTTCTTATAAGTTACAAACTGTTGGTGAAAAAGGTGAAAAACCTTCTAAAAACTATATTGACTATAATGTAGATTTAGGTGAAAACACTGGAAATCAGGGTACCACAGTATCTGGAGCTACTTCTGCTGTATTGGTGTTGAATGGTGAGAGCAATGTGGCTCCTGCTGCTATGTTGACTGTAGTGAATCCTGGTGTGAATACTGTGATGCTTGGCCAACCTACTGCCGATCGTTGGTCAACTATGCGTACGGAAATGAAAGGTCAGAAATTCAACGATGCAACCAATGGCTTTATCATGAGTAATTCTACTTATGAAGATGGTGGCAAGGACTTGTGTACAACTCAGTTGACGGGTAAAACCTTCAGCAGTGCGGCAGATGCTAAAAAAAGTCCTGTAGATGTATTTGTAGAGCGTGTCAATGCAAAGGTAAAGACCACTGTTGGCGGTGCCAATTTTGAAAAAGTAACTACAGATGTTGAGCTTGATGGTGTGAATTTCAAAGGTAAATACAAAACAAAGGATCCTGTAGGTAAGCTTGCAACCATACAGTCAGATGGTTCAACTAAGGAAACTGATGTTTATGCTTACATTGATGCCTGGGGACTTGGCGATGAGGATGGTCAGGCTATGCTTTACAAACAGATTGATGTGCAGAATTGGACAGATGCAACACTCGGCTTTTCAGCAAATAATCCTTGGTCTGTAGCTGCTTATCATCGTTGTTTCTGGGGTACGAGCGTTGCTTTCGGTGGAACTTCTACAAATTCTCCTGTTAATCATCCTTATAAAGATATTCAGGCAGATTTGGGAACAGCTTTATATACTTTGCCTAATACACCAACAAGTTATGGTAGTGTTTATGCTGATCCAATGAAGAGTTATCTGACCAAGATTATGGTCGCAGCACGTCTGGCTTATACCGATGAAGCAGGAAATGTTCATTCAGCAGAAATCTGTACTTATAAGGGTCAGAAGTTCTTAGGTAAAGACAATGTAAAGACTGTCATTGCAAGAGAACTCAGAACATATTACAAGAAGACTACCTCTGGCTCAGTAGATACTTATAAAACGATAGAAGCTTCTGATATTGATTTCTCATCAAAGGTTACTAGTACTAGTGGACTTAAGTTGCAGAATTATCAGGTAGTAGCTGACTTGAGATCAGGACTTACAGAACTTTTTCTGAAGAAAGGTGGCTCCTACGAGCCAGTTGCAGTCGCAACGGTAAAAGCAGAAATGCAGCAAGCTCCTGTAGATATCAGTAATGGCGGTAAAACCTATTATTATACACCGATTAAGCACTTGGGTGATAAGGATTCTAAAGCAGAATATGGTGTAGTACGTAATCACTCTTATCAGGTGGAAATCTCATCAATCAAGGGCTTTGGTACTCCAGTATATAATCCTGATACCGAGATAATTCCTGTACTTCCTAGCAATGATCTGACTTATCTTGCTGCAAAGATTAGTGTACTCTCTTGGCGCGTGGTATCCTCAAAGGTAGATTTGGATTCACCAAAATAACAATAAATTTAAACAATGAAGAAGATTATAAATGATATCAAAGAGAAGGGAAGGCTGATGATGCTCTCTTGCTGCACCATCCTCGGTTTGCTGCTCAACTCTTGTAACTATTGGCACGATAGCTATGAGGGATGTGAGGAACTGCTGAAGACTCATCTGAAGGTGCAGTTCATCTACGATATGAACATGAAGTTTGCCGACGCTTTCCCTCATGAGGTGAAGAACGTCACACTTTATGCTTTCGATCAGCAGGGAAAATTGGCTTATGTCAAGACCGAGGCTGCCGAGAAGATTATCGCCGAAGAGGGTATGAACATCGACGACCTGACTCCTGGTGTCTATGATCTTCTTGTATGGGCACAGGGCGAAGAGCGTTATGCTGGCTCCTATACTTTTGGGCAGGCAAGCATAGGCTCTTCAGCCTGTGATGTGCTCAAGGCTACGGTGAATCGTGCCGATAAGGGAATCATCGACCATGATCTGACTCCTCTCTTCCATGGACAGCTGGCAAAAGCCGATCTTACCGAGATAAAGAAAGGTGGAACACGAACCGTCAAAGTTTCGCTTACCAAGAATACCAATCAGGTCAAGGTGGTGTTGCAAAACCTGTCGGGCGTGAATCTCAGTGCCGATGACTTCATCTTCCAGATTACCGATAACAATGGTAAGATGGATTACGACAACAGTCTGATGGAGGATGAGATGCTTACCTATAATGCCTGGTCAGCTTACTCCGGTACAGCTGGTGTCAGTTCTGGTACCAGCGAGCAGACTTCTGTGGCGTGTGCCATTGCTGAGCTGACAACCAACCGGTTGGAGAAAGGTCATGATATGCGTCTGCGTGTATGGAACAAGTCAACAGGAGCAAGCATCATCAATATACCATTGATAGATTATGCCCTGATGGTGAAAGGTAATTATAACAAGAGTATGAGCGATCAGGAATATCTGGATAGACAGGATTCCTACGACCTTGTATTCTTCATCGACGAAAATCACAAATGGCAGTCTGCCTCAGTCATCATCAACTCGTGGAGAGTGGTGCTGAGCAAGGCTGATATGTAAAAAGTGCAAGGCTGACATATAATAAGTAGAAGTTAGAAAATAAAAGTTAGGAGTTTTCCTGATTATAATATTGAATCATGATGTATGAGATGAAAGGAATAAGATATGCTGAGGGACTGCTTAGGTTCCTCTTGGCTACTGCTATGGCTTGGCTGGGCTGTATTGCTTTGGTCTCATGCGACCAGGGAGATACAGGGGGAGAGAATACCGATGCCCATATCACGCTTACCCTTTGCCTGAAAGGTACAGATACCGATAACAATACAAGAATAGGGCAGTCGGGGGATAAGCAGCTTGCTTCAAGAAGTGAAGACGATGAGACTGAGGATCCGGAAACGGAGATGGAAAACAGTATAGACTTAAGCAAATTCCACGTTGTTTTCTATCAGACAAATCAGAAAATGGCGGGAATCCTGCAAAACATGGTGCTTGTCCATTTGGGCGGCAACATCTACCGGTTGACAGGATCTTTGCCTGTGAGCAACAAGGTACTTGTGGGCAATCACTTCGTTGGAAAAATGGTGGTTTATGCCAATTTCGATATGAGTGAGGATGACTTGCAGAAAGACTATAACGATACGCATATCGCCGAAAAGTCGTTTAGTTATGATGCTAAGTCGTTTAGTTATGATGCTAATAAGTCTCTGCCCATGTGGGGCGTCCAGAAAGTTAACTTTACACTTGCTGCCGGCAAGCGTCAGGATATCCCGGATATCATCGACCTGCTGAGGGCGGTAGCCAAGGTAAAGGTGTATCTGAGAAACGATATGAAGAATAATGGATGGAGCATACATAGTATGAAACTCATCAACTATAATGATAAGGGCTATTGTATGCCTGGTAATTATACAGATTGTGAACAGACTGCATTGCTTACTCACAAGGAGTTTGAGCACTTTTTTTCCAATTCCAGACAAACCGGTGATATCCCGATGACAGAAGATGTTCCTATCTATCTGCCTGAATATCAGAATGAAGGTCAGAAAGATGCGAATAAATGTATCATCAAGTTGAAACTGGCTAGAAAAAAAATCGTTGAATCGGATAAGGAATATACCCTGCGTTTCATTGATTATACAAACACTGGAGCGGAAGGTACAACCACCAATGATATTGTACGCGACCATTATTATATCTTCGAGGTGTATAAGGGCAGCAATGGTCAGAATCTCGTGAAGTTGACAGTGAGGAAATGGAATGTACGTGAGCACGAAGATATCGTGATGTAACTTCTATGAATAATAAATAAAGTATTAATAAGAAATTATAAATCAAGCAATTGATTGTTGGCTTTTCAAAACATGGCAAAGATATACTATTATATATGTATTTGGGCAGTATGCTTGCTGGCGGCTTGTTCTGCTGGTGATGATGCAACTTCCTTTCCCGGCCAGGCTGATGCCGAGAACCGGGTAGGTGTGACGTTGCAGCTGTCTGCCTTATCTTCCCAGACTTCGCAGTCTTCCCGGTCTTCTCTGACCAGGGCTTGGGAGACGGATACCGAAGCTTTGCCTGAAGAAATGATGAAAAGCTGGTTTGTGGTGGTGGTACAGAATGGAACGATAGAGAAGATTATCACTTCCAATTTCCAATCTGGTGTTACTGAGGTGGAGAAAGACCAGGTGTTTGTAAAGTTGAATACTGGAGCGACAACCTTCTATTCTTTTGCCAATATCAAGCCTGAAGATATCGGGTTGAATGCCATTACGTCTGTTGGGCAACAGCTGCCTGCTGGTTTTGATGAAAAGACTTATCAGATGAATGGCAACAGTAAACTCTTCCATCTGTCGATGACACCTGAATTTCAGAACGGTTATCCAATGAGTAATAAGCAGATGGTGAATATAACTGATAATCAGCAAGTCATCAATCTGGAGGTTATCCGTATGGTGGCTAAGGTACAGCTTTCAATTACCAATGACACCGATCATGACATTGTCTTGAAGAGCATCACCCTCTCGGATGTCACCCTGAACGGTAATCGGAATATCAAGCTTTTACCAAATGTGGATTCGGCAAATAAATTGAAGGGTGTGAATTTAGCTGATGGTGTGGCAAAGGGAACTATCACGCTGAAGGCTGACGAAAACAACAAAGGTATAACCATAGGGGAAGGAGCTACGCAACCGGCTTGTTTCTATATGAACGAGAGTTTAGTAGATAAGAGAGAAGATGGTGGCAACCGGTATTTTATCCTTTCGCTTACTACGGTAGATGCGACTACGAGCACTACCAGTAACAATCGTTATGCCATGCTATCATGGAATGAAATCCGGCGCAATGATTATCTGAAGATTCCTATCAAGCTGGAGGATTATCAGATTAGATGGACGGTGGAGGCATTCTCGCCAATCGGGGTGTTGCCGAAGGTAAAGGATGATGGCGAAAACCTTTCGCTTGCCTTCGGTTATTATGGAGAGTTTCATATCAAGCCCGAGGTCATCAAGTTGAGCCGCACTAGTTCTCAGACCCTGCCAGTGGATGAATGGCAGATGGGAACGGATAAAACAGGTTCTGATGGCTGGAAGCTGCAGGAGCAGAATCCGCAGGGAGCTGATGGCGTAAACATCTTCGATAGCTCGCCAGCCTGGGTTCCATCCGCTTACCGCCTGGAAGGAGAAATGGGCAACCGTACCGGTTCTGCCATTTATACAATGAAGATCAAGGTGAAGGAACAGAATGGCTTGGGTATGTATCCTATCATCTCCCGCAAGGTTCGCTTTACAATGAAGCAAATAGACCTGACCCGTGCAGAAAAGAATACTGAAAAAATAGTATTAAATACAAAGACTTTTGGCTATGAAAGGAAATAGTTTATTTTCAAAATACATCTTGTTCATCGTGGGCATCATCTCTTTGATGCCTGGGATGGCTTATTCCCAGACCTTTAGGCATTATGAAGGTTTCGCCAATAAAGCTGGCGATTACGAGGTGATAGATGCTGGCAATGACTGTCTCCGACAGAAGACCCACGTGTTTCATTATTATATCGCCCTGCCTAGCGGCGGTCGCAAGGAATTGTCGCTGCCGCTTGCCGGCTATTCGGGCGATGGTGCAGATTTGGAACCTAGAGGATATTTCAGATGGTATAATTACGATACTGATAAGGCTTCTGATCAGTTGGAGAAATCTTCTAATTTTTTGAGCAGCAATTTGAAAAGTATGAAGGATTCCCGTGGCGTAGATAAAGGTTTGGTTGCCTATAATCTTTCATCCAAGCCAAATAGCAAAAAGGTGGGCGTAGTTTACACCCGTCCCTCTGATACTTCCTGGACTGGGGAGACCATCGCCTGTGATGTGAGCAGATACGTGGATGGCTGCAATGGAAAACGCTTCGAGCATGAGCCAACCCTTTCTATCCGATATATCTTCCATATTATGCCGGCAGAAAAGATGGCGGATGAAATCAAGAAGAAACTCCTGGAAACAGGAAGAGACAGAGATTATTCCTATGAAGACGGAAAGGGTGTTTCGGCAGGATTGAAGGATGCCTCTGCCTCAATGACACTCCGCCTCAACCAGAATGATGCGTCAAACTATTATTTCCATCCAATGAATAATATCAATACGCATCATGTCTTTGCAGAGGATGAGGCGCATCAGATTATGGAGTCGGATTTCAGTTCTCAGGTTGTTCAGGCAAGTTACGTGCAATGGCGTGTCTATAATTCAGAAAGAACCCAATGGATATATTATACTCATTCTAGTAGTACTGGTGTTACGCCCCGTTTCTTTGATTTAAGCCTGCAAAAATTGAATAATGTGGGTGTTGACAAATGGCGTGATCTGAACAATAATGGAGTTAACAATAAGCAGACCTTTAAGTATGGCGACCGCATTTATGTGGTGGCGCTAGCCGCTTCCAGCAGCGGTCAAATGTGTCCTATCGCTAATTTCACCTGCCAGCTATGGAACCAGTATCCGATGACTACGGACGAACTGAAGACGGCAAACCAGAATACGCGATTGAATTCCTATCTAGACGATCATTATCGCTCTGTCAATATCGTCTCTTTTGATAATGATGATGATGAACAGACCCTCCTGGCTCCTACAGGACCGGATGATAACCAGGATCGCTTGCCTTCTAAATGGAGCAAACGAAGTTATGGTTTTGTCTATCGTGATTTGATCAATTCCGCTCCGGCAGGCAATATGTATGTAAATCCTAAGCATTCGCCTATGCATGGAGACTATGGACTTTATAAGTCGGCAAATGTAAAAGGAAAGTCTGGAGAGGAGCAAACAGGAACCGATGGTTACCTGTGGTGGCCTACTGTCCAGCTTTACGATCGTACCTACGATAATACGAATGGGGCTCAATACGGTCATTTCCTCTATATCGATGCTGCCGATGAGAGCCGTCAGATTGCCGAGGCAGATTTCAGTGCTGATCTCTGTGTAGGTTCGCAGGTTATCTTCAGCGCAGGCATTGCCGATATGACCACTGGTAAACAACGTCCGCAGCTGATGTTCAAGCTCTATGGTGTGAATTATGATGAGAATAATCAGGAGACGGAGCGCAGGTTGCTGCACTCGTTCTCATCCGGTAATTTCTCAGGAAACCGTGTGGGGGATGATGATGCTAATGTTGGTAAATGGTATCAGACTTATGGAAAGATGGTACTACAGAAGGAGAGCGGCGTCAATAACTTCACCGACTTCAAACTCGTGGTAGATAATATGTGTAAATCTACTGAAGGTGCCGACTATGCCTTCGATGATCTCCGCATCTACACCAAATCATCCAAGGTGGATATCATCCAGAGCTCGCCTATCTGCCCTGATAAGAACACGGCAGAAGATTCCTCTGTTTCCAGCAATATCCTCACCAAACTCAGAGCCTTGCAGGAAACCATGGCGGCGCTCATCGACCCGGATACAGAGAAGGAACTCTACTTCCGCTTCGTGGATGCCGAGGGAAATCCGGCAAATAACGTGAACTATGGCACGGCTGAAAATCCTAACTACCAGTGGGGAACCACTACCATCTATAATTATGTAGATGAGACCCGAAAAATGGATGGAAAGCCGATGTACGAGAAAATCAACGATGAATGGTATGTGGTGCTTGCCAACAGATACTTCAATCTGCAGTCGAACCAGACTTACTATGTTAGTTTCGCCTTCGAGGATAAGACCGTACAGGATAAGACCCAGCTTTCGTGGGGAAAGCCTTCGGATGTGTGCTCCCTCTATAGCGCCAACTTCCAGATGGTGCAGCAGAAGGTGCTGGTTACCGATGCCAACGGAAGCATCACCACCACCGTCACCATTCCTTGCGATGACAATGCTAAGCCTGAATATCATATCAAGGCACAGTTGCAGACCGTTGACCAGAACAATGGCGGCAGCATCCAGCTGAATGGTGTGCTTTATAATTGGTATGTGGATGAAGAAACGACTCCGAGATTAACAAACAGCGCCGAGTTCAGTAACATTCCTCTGAGTGTGGGCGACCATACCATCCGTGTGATTCCTACCACCGGTTCTTCTACCATCACCCAGGGCGGCGTGGATTACCAGATTTGTCTCGATGAGATGTCGTTCAAGCTTCGTGTCGTGAAGAACGGACCGCAGTTGGATCTGGGAGCTTCCGGCGTGGTATATCCTAATAATTATGCCCGCACGGTGCGCATCGGATTGCCTCAGGTGGCTCTGCTGGCAAAACAGGAAGCCAAGGGGGGCGGATATTTCTGTGTGCCTATCAGCGGCGAAAAACTGGTGGCGGATAATTCCACTCGTCTCTATTTCGTGAAGGCTGGCGGAACAGGTCAGCTGGAACCTTCGCAGTATACCAAGGTGATGTATCTTTCGGATACCAACGACCCTGCCTATAAGAACAGGATAGGGGAGAGCCTGACGCTGGCTACGCTTCAGGATAATAATATCATGAGAAAATCCAGCCAGCTGAAACTGAAGTTTACGCCGCAGACGGGAGAAGAAACATCATTATCTTCTAAAAACGTGCAGTTGCGTGAGGGATACTGGTACGAAGGTGTGTTGATATTCCGTGAAGATGGCTCCAAGGGAACCACGGTACTCTGTTCGGGCGAGGTATACATCCGCTTTGCGGTGGTACCGGAATACGCTACCTGGAATCCTACTGCCAACAGCAGGATGAGTGCGGCATGGAACAATGATGACAACTGGCGCCGTTCTGTACGTAGTGAACTTTATAAAAAGGAGAACCAATATACGGATTATCAGGGTGGTGGATACGTACCGATGAAGTTTACCAAGGTAACGATTCCTAATCTGAGCGGCTTGTATTTCCCGTCTTTGGGATACATTGCCTATCAGAAGTCTACGGGCATCGCTACCAGGTTGAGCAATGCCAAGGGCGATGCGGCTACCACGAACATCCAGTATGATATGCTTGCCAAATGGGATGCCAATACCGAAAGCCACGGGTTGAATGCCGATGGCAATCTGGAGTGTGAACCCTTCAATGGCAACACCTGCGACCAGATTTACTTCAAGCCGGGAGGCGAACTGCTCAACCAGTGTTATCTGATATATAACAAGGCGTGGGTAGAGAAGGAGATGAAACCCAACACCTGGTATGCCCTCACTTCTCCTTTGCAGGATACCTATGCGGGCGACATCTATGTGCCGGCTGCATCGGGCAGACAGGAGTCGGAGGCTTTCGAGCCTATCACGTTCTCATCCTCGGTAAACAATCGTGTAACCAGTCCTGTATATCAGCGTAGCTGGGATGATGCTTCTGCCGGGGAAGTAACTTTGGGCGGTAACTATAGTGCCTACGATTATTCTGGCACCAACATCTCGTTCGAGAACCAGAGTCTCCATGCGCTTTCAGCCCATTGGAGTCATATATATAATAAGGTGGATAGGAAGTATCTTCCATTAGAGGGCGTAGCCATCAGGATGGGAGATAAATATACGGTAGGTGGTGCTGGTACTTCGGCGGGTAGTGCATCAGATATGTTGCTTCGTTTGCCGAAGGCGGATACGCAATATACCTATGCTGAGGCTTTGCAGCAGAGTTCTCTATCCGCTTCTGTGGATAAGGCGAACGCCTATCGCCTGGTGGTGAATGCCGATGCTCAGGAGAATGCTTTGGGCAAGATGAGTTATTCGCTGGTTAAGTTGTCGGATGGCAACAATTACTATCTGGTGGGCAATCCTTATATGGCGACGCTCAGCATGTATAAGTTCCTGAAGGCAAATCCATCGCTACAGTCCAGCTTCTATGTCTATGAGAATGGTGTGTTGAAGCTCTATGATAAGCTGGATATGTCAACCACCACGTATGAGTCGAAGAACGATGTGAAGATTTCGCCGATGCAGTCGTTCTTTGTCCGTCTGAAAGATGGGCAGAGTGCTGATCAGTTCAACTTTACGTCAGCGATGACGGTAGATAGAGAGGTGTTTGGCGGAGTGAAGACGGCTTCGGATGAATCGCAGGATCAGGTATCCTTAAGCCTTACAGCTGTATCAGCTTCGGGTTATAGCAGTCGTTCAAAGATTGTGATAGATGCCAATGCTTCTGAGGATTACGATGAGGCTGAGGATGTCCCGTTGCTTTATGATGCCCAGCTGAAGGAAGTTCCGATAGTCTATACGGTGGCAGACGATGAGGCTGTGGCATTGAACTCCTTGCCAAGTATAGATTGGATGCCATTGGGAGTGGTTGGAGCTTCTTCTGGTGTTGAATCAGGAGATGCTGGAAGTTCCGGCAGTTCAGCTTCTGTCTTGCTGGCAATTGATGGCGTCTCTCGTCTCTCTTCTCCTCTTTACCTCTATGATGCTGCCACCCGAAAGTATCAGGAGATAAAGGATGGCGAGGAAGTGAAGGTGCAGGCAAACGAGCACGGCAGATACTTCCTGACCCAGACTCGCAGTACCACTGGCATCGAAGATGCCGAGATGGGCCAGAGCGACGTGAAGATCTATTCTCCAGCCCGGGGATTGATCGTCGTGTCCAAGGTGAGTGCTCCTCTATTAAATAAGGTGGAGGTTTATACCCTTGATGGAAAACTGGTGGCTACGAGAAAGGCTGAAGGTGCCACATCTGTCAGTATTCCTATAGTCTCCACGGCTTCTCCTCAGGAAGTATATATTATTAAGGTATCTATGCAGGATACCCAAGCTACAATAACCAGAAAGCTTTCTCTCCGTTGAGAGAAAGCTTTCTGGTGTTAAACTGAGAAAAAAGAAAAATCCCATTGTTCGGTTGCTACTTCTTAAGGATAAAGACAGATGGTGGTGTGTGTCATTCCGTAAAAATCAGCGTCAAATGATATAAAATTGCCTATTTACGCATTGGTACCTTTACTTTTCCTGGCAAAAAGCTTGGAAGTTATTGCTTAATTCCCTATCTTTGCAAGCAAGAATTAGTAAAGGCGTCTTTCTCTTTTTCTAAGGATAAAGGCTCTTTCTAGGAACGAACTGACAATTATTTAATTAATAACATAAAACGATACAGTTATGAAGAAATCCATCATTTTTGCATTGCTGCTCTCTCTGTTGAGCGTACAGCAAATCCATGCACAGAAGTGGCTCAAGAAATTGGGAAAGGTGGCAGAAACCGTGCTTACTAATGACCAGAAGACTACCAACAAGGCGTCTGGCTCTATCCCTGGGTGTACTGTAAAGTATACCAGTTGCGTAGCTAATGGCAACGATGTCCATATCAACTTCGTGATAACCAATACCACTTCCAGTGATGTTCACATCCTATTTAATTTTTATGATGATGGTTCCTGTGCTTTTGACAGCAAGAATGCTAAGCATAAGACGCATTTTTATATAGGCGGCAAGAAGCAGGATCATTATAATTCCTATGCGCTTCCTTCCAATGTGCCAGTAAAGGGTATTATGGTTATAGAGGGTGTGGACCGCACTATCAAGCAGCTTAATTCAACGATTATCAAGGGTAAGGCTAATGACGTGGAGTTCGCTTTGTCTCTTCCTACTCAGGTTATTGCTGATACCAAGAATACGAATTCTGATTATGTTACCTGTTCTTTGCCAGAGTTGCAGTTCAACTTCCTAAAGTGCGTTCGTCAGGGCAAGAATGTGGTGATTACTGCCACATTCAAGAACAACAGCAACAAGGAGTATTCTGTTTGCTCAGGCAATAAAAATGCTACGGTATATGATAATGAAGGCGAATCTTATGAGTTTGACAGAGATGCTAGTTTCTTGGGCAAGAATCGCTGGATTTCTTATGATGGTATAACATTGCTCTGTGGTGTTCCGATGAAGGCTACGTTTGTCATTCCTAACGTGTCTACCAGTGCCACAGATTTCAGTGTCATCAAGATTCCGTTCACTTACTATTATAATGACAACTCCACCGAGCAGTTCATCGAGTTCCGCAATCTGCCTATCTCAGCGCAGTAAGTAGAAGTCTTAATAGATAGAAATCTTAATAGGTAGAAATCTTAATAAGATGATATAAAAAGAAAAATCCCATCGTTCTTGCGAGCGATGGGATTTTTAATTCTGTTAAGCAATGTGTCTGCTTTCGCTGATTACTTACGAAGACCGAGGGCCTTGATGATAGCACGATAGCGATTGATGTCGCGATCATACAAGTAATCGAGCAATGCACGACGCTTTCCTACAAGCTGTGTCAATGCACGTGTTGTAGTATAATCTTTACGGTTCTTCTTAACATGTTCCGTCAAATGAGCAATACGGTATGAGAACAATGCTATCTGGCTCTCAGCAGAACCAGTATCAGAGTTAGACTTTCCGTACTTGCTAAAGATCTCTTCTTTTTTTGCTTTGTCTAAATACATAGCTGTGATACTTAAAATTTAATTATTATGAATGAATGTTATGCACAATAGGACCTTCCTCACGGTGGTTTCCGTTAAAATGCGGTGCAAAGGTACAACTTTTCAGTGAATTATGCAAATTTTTCGGGATTTTTTTGTAATTTTGCACCCAAATTCATAAAGTATTTAAGGTAAAGGAAATGCAAGACATTAGAAACATTGCAGTTATTGCACACGTTGACCATGGTAAAACTACCTTGGTTGACAAGATGATGCTCGCTGGTAAGCTGTTCCGTGACGGCCAGGATAACAGCGGCGAGGTGCTCGATTCCAACGACTTGGAGCGCGAGCGTGGTATAACCATTCTCTCAAAGAATGTATCTATCAACTGGAAAGGTACTAAGATTAATATCCTCGATACTCCTGGACACTCTGACTTCGGTGGTGAGGTTGAGCGCGTGCTCAACATGGCAGACGGATGCCTCCTCCTCGTCGATGCTTTCGAGGGTCCGATGCCTCAGACCCGTTTCGTGCTCCAGAAGGCATTGCAGCTCGGACTGAAGCCTATCGTCGTTGTTAATAAGGTAGATAAGCCTAACTGTCGCCCTGAAGAGGTGTACGAGATGGTGTTCGACCTGATGTGCGACCTCGATGCTACTGAGGAACAGCTTGACTTCACTGTGGTTTACGGTTCGGCAAAGAATGGCTGGATGAGCGATGACTACAACAAGCCAACAGACAACATTGACTATTTGCTCGACAAGATTGTGGAGATTATCCCTGCTCCTAAGCAGTTGGAGGGTACTCCTCAGCTCTTGATCACATCTCTTGATTATAGCTCTTACACCGGTCGTATCGCCGTAGGTCGTGTACACCGTGGTACTTTGAAGGATGGTATGAACGTAACTATCTGCCATCGTGACGGTACCCAGGAGAAGACTAAGATCAAGGAACTCCATACCTTCGAGGGTATGGGTCATAAGAAGACAGACCATGTGGATTCTGGCGACATCTGTGCCGTTGTCGGCTTGGAGAAGTTCGAGATTGGTGATACTATCTGCGACTACGAGAACCCAGAGCCACTTCCTCCAATCGCTGTAGATGAGCCTACCATGAGTATGCTCTTCACCATCAACGATTCTCCTTTCTTCGGTAAGGAGGGTAAGTTCTGTACATCACGCCACATTCAGGACCGCCTGAACAAGGAGTTGGAGAAGAACCTGGCTCTTCGTGTTCAGCCTTATGAGGACACCACCGATAAGTGGATTGTTTCTGGTCGTGGTGTGCTCCATCTTTCTGTGCTCATCGAGACCATGCGTCGTGAGGGCTATGAGCTTCAGGTAGGTCAGCCACAGGTTATCTACAAGGAGATTGATGGCGTGAAGTGCGAGCCTATCGAGGAGTTGACCATCAACGTACCAGAGGAGTTCGCTTCTAAGATGATTGATATGGTTACCCGTCGTAAGGGTGATATGACTTCTATGCTGAATATGGGCGAGCGTGTGGATATCGAGTTCGATATTCCTTCACGTGGTATCATCGGTTTGCGTACCAATGTGCTCACTGCTTCTCAGGGCGAGGCTATCATGGCCCACCGTTTCAAGGAGTATCAGCCATACAAGGGCGAGATTACCCGCCGTTCTAACGGTAGCATGATTGCGCTGGAAACAGGTACTGCCTATGCTTACGCCATCGATAAGCTGCAGGATCGTGGTAAGTTCTTCATCGACCCAGGTGAGGAGGTTTACGGCGGCGAGGTTGTTGGTGAGCATGTTCACGACAACGACCTGGTGGTTAATGTAACCAAGGCAAAGCAGTTGACCAACGTCCGTGCTTCTGGTTCTGATGATAAGGCCCGTGTGATTCCAAAGACCGTGATGAGCCTTGAGGAGTGTCTGGAGTATATCCGCGAGGATGAGTACGTAGAGGTAACTCCAAAGAGTATGCGTATGCGCAAGGTGATTCTCGATCACTTGGAGCGCAAGCGTAGTAATAAGGATTAAGCTATAGCTTATATATAAATGGATCCGTGAGAATTCCCCTCTTGCCGATTGCCCTGGGCAGTCTGCTTGCAGGGGATTCTTTTTTTAATGTATGCGTATGTGGTTGTGGAAATTCTTTAGAAAGTTTTCTTTGCCTTGTTCCCTGGTATTGGGAGCCGTTGGCTATCTGATCTTCGCCAATGTTCCTTTCCTGGAACCTTTGGGCGATGCGGTGGGACCGAAACTGGTGGATATGATGCCGGTGGTGCTCTTTGCCTTGCTCTATGTTACCTTCTGTAAGATTGAAATCAAGGAGATGAAGCCGAAGGCTTGGCATTTTATCCTGCAGCTCATCCGAACCAGTCTGGCACTGATGATGGTGGTGCTTATCTTCGAATTCGGAGATAATTATGAAACCAAGTTGGTGCTCGAAGGTGCTTTCATCTGTTTTATCTGTCCTACGGCGGCTGCCGTGGCTGTGGTGACGGAGAAGTTAGGTGGAAGCATCGGTTCGTTGACTACTTATACGGTGATAGCCAATGTCTTTACGATGGTTATCATTCCTAGTCTTTTCCCGATGGTGGAGAAGGGGGCAGATGTTTCCTTTCTTTTCATGAGTGCGATGGTGTTCAGAAATGTAACCACGGTACTGGTGGTTCCTTTGCTTCTGGCTTTGCTGAGCCGAAAGTTCCTGCCTAAGTGGGTGGATAAGGTGAAGAGCGTGAAGGATCTGGGCTTCTATATGTGGTGCTTCAACCTTACTATCCTGATGGGCGAGACGGTTCGTAATATCCTCCATGCCGAGGTTTCGGGATGGATTCTTGCCTTGCTGCTCATCGTTCCGCTCTTTGTCTGTCTCATCCAGTTTGCCATCGGTAAGGCGGTGGGCAGACATTATGATGCGAGCATCAGTGCCGGTCAGGCTCTGGGACAGAAGAATACCATTGTGGGTATCTGGCTCACCCTTACTTTCCTCAATCCGCTTGCTGCCGTAGCACCGGGTGCCTATGTGGTTTGGCAGAACCTGGTGAATGGCTGGCAACTGTGGTATAAGGAGAAATATGGAAAACTGAAGTGGTAGATGTAAGAGAAAACAGAAATAATGGAAATATAAAAAAGCAGCTTGGAATTTCATAGGAGATTCCAAGCTGCTTTTTTAATATGAATGTATCTGATCTTTATTTACTTGTAGAAATAAAGATGCACTCGATGGTTACGTTGCCATCCATCCATTTTGCTGGAATGGTGAAGGTGCCATCCTTGGCGATATCTGTCTTCTTGAGTGATTCTACCTGGTCACCATGGGTGATGGTAAAGTCACCGTATGTAAATCCTGGAGCAGGAACCATCTTCACCTTGAAGTCCTTGCCGTATGCCACCTTGTGGTTGTTGAGGGTAGTTCCATCAGCCGCGGTTACCATACCATTGCGGTTGGCCTCGGTTACAGAAACAAACTCGCTGTGAGCCTTCTTCTTGGCTGTACCTTCGGTCTTCAGCAAGGTGATGCGAGGAGCGTTGGTCAGGTGGATATTGATGTCATCGATATAGACCAGGGCATCCTCCTTCATCTCATGAGGAGACTCTGCGTGAGGAACCACTACCAGACTATAGATATCCACACCTTCTGCGCTCTTGATTGGGAAAACGGCATCAGCCCACTGTCCTGCAGGAACAGGAGTGGTTGACTTGATCCAGAACTGCTCTACTTCCTGCGACTGTCCGGCTCTGTCTCTTCTTTTTCCGAGACCTACCAGCATCACTCTGCCTTCCATCGGACGGTTGATCAGTACGTGAACCACTTTTCCGGATGGACCGATCGCAATCGGCTTCTTCAGATCAATTCTTGCACCGAAGATGTTGGATGCCAGGCGTGAACGCTGGAAGCCGAGCACCTTCTTGTTAGGATTGTTGGTGAGGTCTGGATTATCCACAACCTCGCAGTTGCCTGCCAGTTCTCCTGTGCGGAATGGGGAATGCTCCCATCTATCGTAAACTCCCACGGATTTGTAATCCTGGGTGTCGAACTTAATTTCTTGTCCCATTGCAGCCAATGGTAACAAACACAATGCTATGAGTAATTTCTTCATATTCTTAGTGTAGAGTCAAAGTTTAAAATACTTTTATGGAATGTAACAATGGGCAAGCCTTGCTGTCGTCGATGACAACCTTCAGGCCTTTCACCTGATAACCCTTGCCGTAACTGTCGGATGTGCTGCCGTTCAACGGGATGATGCGCTTGTATCCGATGGTTGTGGTGGTGCACTTCTCTGCGATAGGTTTCCATGTCTTTCCGTCTTCAGAGATTTCGATATGGAACTTTCTTACTCGCTGACCCTTGCGGATGTACTCCATCATATCCACATAGCGAACGGTCTGAGGCTTGTCCCAGTTGAAGGTGATGGTAGCCTGCTTCACGCCATCATCAGTAGCCCAATAGGTATTCTTGTTGTTGTCGGTCAGGTTCTTGGCTGCATAGTTGCGGTTGGCACCAGCCTTTCGGGTGTTGCTTACAGTAACCTTTGCCTTCTGTGCCAGGTCCTTGCCCAGGCGGGTACGAATCATGTTGCCCATATCCTTGAGGACACGGACGTCAATCTCTGGCAACAGACCGCTCTTGTCTGGAGGGCAGTTGAGAATCAAGGTAGCATTTCTACCTACAGTTTCCAGATACATCTGGAAGAGGCGTTCTACAGAGAGAGGCTTCTCACCCTCGTGCCAGAACCATCCCTTGTCGGTGAACTTGGCATCGCTCTCTCCTGGATCCCACTGCCAGCCATCCTCGGTACCATACATACCGTTGCTTTCTGGTGCATAGCCTCTTTCATCGGTGAGCCAGTTGGTTTCGCCTGCCCATCCAGCCTCGTTGCCAATCCATCTTGCCTCAGCACCTACACCCCAGAGGATGATGTCAGGACAAACCTTGTGGATAGAGTCTCTGAGGTTAGGAATGTCATAATAGGTTGAACGATCTACGCTCACGGTCGTGTTGCGTCCGCCGTAGTATCCGTCACCACCGTTGGCACCGTCAAACCACATTTCAAACTGGTCTTTGCCATACTGTGCCAACTCCGCACACTGGCGCAGGAAAACATCGTTTACATATTTCTCAGTACCGTAGTATTGGCTGTTTCTATCCCATGGAGAAACATAGAAGCCGTACTTCATACCCAGGTTGCGTGCAGCCTTGGCAAAGTCGCGAGGAATGTTGGTAGTCTTGCCGTTCTCGTTGCCTGTATTCACGATAGAATGATCGGTTGTAGATGTAGGCCAGAGGCAGAAGCCATCGTGGTGCTTTACCACGGCAATACCTCCCTTCATTCCAGCTGCTTTCACTGCCTTGAGCCATTGAGCTGGGTTAGGCTTCTTGGTAGGCGCAAAAAGGGTTACGTCTTCACTTCCGAGTCCCCATTCTCTGTTGGTATAGGTATTCATGCCATAATGGAAGAAGGCATAGAATTCAGTCTCCTGCCATTTCATCTGGCGCTCGCTTGGAACCGGGAATACAGCTGTTGGCTCGTTGTCTGGATTAGGCAACGACTGCTGCTTCACTTGGAAAACACTCTGGGAGTGGCCAGCCATGGCAGTCATGACGAAGGACACCCCTATAAAAACTTTTTTGATGTTCATGGTTGTTGTATTTAAATCGATACACTTTAATCTTACCATAATAATAGATGTATATAATAGTTATTGATGCGATTGGTGATTGTTACTAATGATTCATCTGCAAAGATAGGAGTTTTATAAATAGTAACAAAACTTTTCTGGTTAATTAAATATAAACGCCCGCAATTTTGTTTTGCGGGCGTTTGTATAGGGCTAGTCCTGTGTAGGATAAATCAAATTCTCTTCGGTGATGCAGTTGAGCACCTCTTCCAAATATTTTTTCGATTCATACTTTGCCATAGGCAGGTCGTGGAGCAGATAGTTACCGCAATCCTTGGCAGCCTGTCCAGGAATTTCTCCTTCGAAGTCGGCTACGAACTGGAAAGTGCGCTTCATCAGTTCTACGATGTCCTTGCTCTCCAGGTCGCCCTTGATGAGGAGGTAGTTGCCGGTGAGGCATCCCATTGGTCCCCAGTAGATGATGCGGTCTTTCCACTCCTCGTCGTTGCGCAGGTAGGTGGCAGCCAGGTGCTCGATGGTATGGATGGCACCGTTGTGGAGGCAAGGCTCCTGGTTAGGCACCTTCATACGGATATCGAAGGTGGTGACTACTTCTCCGCCTACTTCGTCCTTGCGGCTTACGTAGATGCCGCGGAGCAACTTGTTATGATTGATAGTAAAACTTGGAATCTTATTCATATAGTTTATAATTTACAATTTATAGTTTACAGACTTTCGAGGAAAGCCTTGGTGACATTGAATGATCCTTCTGCCATTTTTGCCCAGAAGTCGAAGTACTGCTGCGCCTTGGTATCCTTCAGAGGTACATCGCTGATGATGCGGAAGGAAATGAAAGGAGTCTTATAGATGTGGCAGGTCTGTGCGATGGAGCAGCTTTCCATATCTACAGCCATAGCATGAGGGAAGTGCTCCAGGATGGAGCGCATCTTCTCCTTGCTATCTACGAACCATTCTCCGCTTACAATCTGTCCGGCATGAATCTTAGGGTGCTTGTTGTCTGGCAGGTTGTTGATGGCAAGTGCTTTTTCCACATACTCCTGTGGAGTCTTGAAGAGGGCAGGCATACCGAGAATCTGTCCATACTCGCATTCGTCACCGCAGTAAGCATCGTGATATACACAGTCGGTAGCTACCACCACTTCGGTAACATTGAGGTTGATGTCAGCGCCTCCAGCCACACCCGAAGAGATGACGAGGTCTGGGTGGTAATTATCAATCATTTCCACAGCTCCGATGGCGCTGTTCACCTTTCCGATGCCGCACTGCTGCATCACTACTTTATTCTCGCCGATTTTTCCGATGACGAAGTCCTTATGATTCTTTCGCTCAGTCTGCGATTCTGTCAATAATGTCTTGAGTTGCGTGAACTCCTTGTCCATCGCAACGATAATTCCTATTTTCATATCGATTTATTTCTATTCTGGGTGCAAAGTTACAAAATAAATCCCATAAAAAAACATTTCCCCACCTATATTTTATAATAGGCAGAGAAATGTTATATGATGATATTGCAAACTGCGAAAAATGTATGGTTCTATTAGAAGTTCACTCCGAAATTGAGCAAGAGGGCTCCATTATGAGATTTGTCAAAACTGTCGTGGCAGATGTTGGCAAGGCCGATGTCATAGGTGAGGTCGGCATAGAACATATCGTAACCGATGCCGCAACCGATGCGCAGACCGCCATCCAGACGGCGGAAGTTGTCGCTGCGGAAGGAACTCTGTGCCTCTCGCTCGGCAAAGTTCTTGATCTTGCCACCTACACCCACGGCGAAGTAACCGCCGAATTGTGGCTGGATGGAGAAGTGGTCATCTACATCATACTTGTATTTCAACACCGCTGGAATCTGCAGGTAGTTGAGGTTGTAGGTCATCTTCTTGCCGGAAACCAGATCCTTCTTGCCACCTTTTTCTATATAGGAGAGACCCGTCTCCAGATACAGAGGCGCTGTATCCGTGAGCGGAATGCCGGCAACAACGCCTACGTTGAGCCCCGTCTGCCAGTCACCGCCATCCAGACGGGGATCATCCGAATTCACGTAGGTGAATGCCGGACCGATTCGGAAACCGAAGTATGGAGCATCGTAACTGTGATTGTATCTGTAGTCGAGATGTCCCGTCTTCTTGTTGTAATATCTACTATTCTTATAGTTCTGAGCCGTTGATGGAATCACTGCCAGGAGTATTGCCATCATGATAAATGCTATTCTTTTCATATTGATGTGATTTTAATTATTATCTGGTGCAAAGGTATGGGTTTTCGGTCATCTTGCAGCGTGAGAATCCCTATAATGATAGGGGGAAAACCCTATTGTGTCTTTTCTTCGATAAAAAAAGTAAAAAGTTTCTTCTATTATTTTGTAGTGTCTTCATTTCTCATTATCTTTGCACCAAATTATAAACGTTTATAGAAAAAGATGAAATTATTGAAGAAGTATCTACTGGATATTCTGGTAGTGATTGTTTTTGCAGTGATCTCTTTCGTGTACTTCATGCCTGCCGACATGGACGGACGAATTCTGTTCCGACACGACTCGGCGGCGAGCAAGGGATTGGGTCATGAGAAAGAGCTTTTCCAACAGCAGACTGGCGAGACAACCCGTTGGACCAACTCTGTGTTTGGTGGTATGCCAACCTATCAGATTTCGCCTTCGTACGGCAGTACCCAGGTGCTCAATCAGGTAACGAAGGCTTATCATCTGTGGTTGCCTGATTATGTATGGTATGTGTTTGTCTATCTCCTGGGCTTTTATATTATGCTCCGAGCCTTCGATTTCCGACAATCGCTGGCGGCGCTGGGTTCCATCATCTGGGCATTCTCATCCTACTTCTTTATTATCATTGCAGCAGGTCATATCTGGAAGGTATGGGCATTGGCCTATCTGCCTCCTATGATTGCGGGTGTGGTACTGGCTTATCGGGGTAAGTATCTGAAAGGTCTGCTCCTCACCGCCATCTTCTCGGCTTTCGAGGTGAATGCCAACCACGTGCAGATGACCTATTATTATCTCTTCATCATCCTCTTTATGGTGATTGCCTTCCTGGTAGATGCCATCAAGAAGGGTGAACTCGCCCGTTTCGGTAAGGCGACGGCGGTATGTGCCGTGGGTGCCCTCATCGGTATCTCGCTCAACCTCTCCAACCTGTATCATACCTGGCAGTATGGTCAGGAAACTATGCGTGGAAAGAGCGAACTGGTGAAAAAAAATGCAGCCAACCAGACCAGCAGTGGCTTGGATAGAGACTATATTACCCAGTGGAGCTATGGTATTGATGAGACCTGGACGCTTCTGATTCCTGATGCCAAGGGTGGTGCTTCCGTACCTCTCGCCCAGAATACGCAGGCGATGGAGAAGGCGGATCCTAACTTCGTACAGATTTATCAGCAGCTCGGACAGTACTGGGGTAACCAGCCTGGTACGAGCGGTCCTGTATATGTAGGAGCATTCGTATGTATGCTCTTCATCCTCGGTTTGTTTATTGTCAAGGGGCCTATGAAGTGGGCATTGCTGGCTGCCACTATTCTGAGCATCCTGCTCTCATGGGGTAGAAACTTCATGCCGTTCACCGATTTCTTCCTTGATTACATTCCGATGTATGCCAAGTTCCGAACGGTGGCTTCTATCCTCGTGATAGCCGAGTTTACCATTCCGTTGCTTGCTATGATGGCTTTGAAGATGATCATCGATGAGCCGGAGGTGCTGACATCTAAGATAAAGTATGTATATGCCAGCTTTGGTCTGACAGCAGGTTTCTGTCTGCTCTTTGCTCTGATGCCGGGTGTCTTTTTCCCTGATTTCATTTCCGTTCAGGAAACTCAGGCGTTGCAGCAGTTACCGGCAGAGTATCAGGGACCTATCATGAGCAATCTCATCGAGATTCGCAAGAGCATCTTTACTTCTGATTGCTGGCGCTCGTTCTGGGTCATCGTCATCGGCTCAGCCTTCCTGCTGCTTTACAAGATGAAGAAGTTGGGTGCTGAGTATATGATTGCCGGCATCGCCGTGCTCTGTCTGGTAGATATGTGGATGGTGAACAAGCGTTATCTCTACGATGATATGTTCGTAGATAAGAACGTGCGCGATACTCCTCAGCAGATGACGGAGACCGATAAGGTTATCTGCCGCGACAAGGCGCTCGACTACCGTGTGCTCAATCTGGCATCGAACACCTTCAATGAGAACGAGACCTCTTATTACCACAAGAGCATCGGTGGTTATCATGCTGCCAAGCTGCGCCGTTATCAGGAGATGATCGATGCGCATATCGCTCCTGAGATGCAGAAGACGATGAAGGCTGTGGCTGAGGCTGGTGGTGATATGACCAAGGTGAATGGCGATAGTATCTTCCCTGTATTGAACATGCTCAATACCAAATACTTCATCCTGCCTTTGCAGGGCGGTCAGACGGTTCCTGTACAGAATCCATACGCCTACGGCAATGCCTGGTTCGTGGATGAGGTGCAGTATGTCAACAATGCCAACGAGGAGATTGATGGTGTGGGCAAGGTCAACCTCCGTCATGTGGCGGTGGCTGATGCCAAGTTCAAGGAGCAGTTGGCTCAGAGCGTAAAGCAGGATGATACTTCGGTGGTGAAGATGATCCAGTATAAGCCAAACAACCTCACATACGAGGTGAAGTCGAGCAAGGGTGGCGTCATCGTCTTCTCTGAGATTTACTATCCAGGTTGGACTGCTACCGTAGATGGTCAGCCTGTAGAACTGGGACGTGTAGATTATATCCTCCGCGCTATCAACGTGAAGCCGGGCAACCACAAGGTGGTACTCGATTTCCATCCTCAGTCGCTCAAGAATACAGAGACGGTAGCTTATATCGGCTATGGTGTTCTGGTACTCCTTATTATAATAGGTATAGGAGTGGAAATCAAAAAGCGCAAGAAGACAGCCGAGGTCGTTAAGGAATAAAATAATGATCGTTAAGGAATAAAGACGAAAAGACAGATGCTGTTTCGAACAGAAATTGATATTCCGAAGACCGACTTCGAGATACAGCCGGCAGAGCAGATGCTCTTCGTGGGCAGTTGTTTTGCCGACAATCTGGGTCGCCGATTCGTGGAGAATCGCTTCCGTGCCACGGTGAATCCTTTCGGCGTGATGTATAATCCGGTAAGCATTCTTCATACGGTTGAGAAATGTACCGTGGTGCATCCTCGTGTGGCAGTCTTTACGTTGGGTACGAACCACGTGTATATTCTGAAGGAAACGGGCGAGATTGTGGATAATTGCCAGAAGCGCCCCCAGCGCCTTTTCGAGGAAAGGGAACTGAGTGTAGAGGAATGTGCTGCGTATCTGCAAAAGGCGATTGATTTGCTGAAACTCCGAGGTTCGAAAAATGAAACATCGAGAAATGAAGCTTTCGATACCGGCTTGAAGGTAATCCTAACCGTAAGCCCCATCCGTTATGCCAAATACGGCTATCATGGAAGTCAGCTTTCGAAGGCTACGCTTCAGTTGGCTGCAGACCGCTTGGTGAAGGCGAATCCTGGTGTGGTGAGCTATTTTCCGGCTTACGAAATCATGAACGATGAACTTCGTGATTACCGTTTCTACAAGGAAGATATGCTGCACCCGAGCGATCAGGCAGTAGAATATATCTGGGAGAAATTCCGGGAAACCTATTTCGGCAAGGCTGCCGAGCAGTTCCTGGAAGACTGGCGTCCCATCCGGGAAGCTCTCGGACACAAGCCCTTCAACCCCGATAGCGAGGAACATCAGAAGTTCATCGCCAGAACGGAAGAAAGGAAAAGATGGTTCGAGAAAAAGTATGGATTAGTGGCGGGCTGAAAGCCCAAAAGCATAATGTAGAACATTTAAAGTATTAAGACAATGACATATACTATTGAAAAGGTAACCACACTGATAGGTGCGCGTCGCTATGGAGACAATGATACCAACATCGGTTTTATCCTGACCGATAGTCGTTCACTTTGTTTCCCAGAGGAAACTCTGTTTTTTGCACTCAAGTCTGAGCGCAATGATGGTCATAATTACATCCCTGAACTGTATCGCAGAGGTGTGAAAAACTTTGTGGTAACTGATGTCCCTAAGGGCTATGCTTCTGATTATCCGGAGGCTAACTTCCTCAAGGTGGTCAATACGCTGGAGGCTCTTCAGCGTCTGGCTGAGCGCCATCGTGATGAATTCAATATCCCTATCGTGGGTATTACGGGTTCCAACGGAAAAACGATGGTCAAGGAGTGGCTTTATCAGCTGCTCTCGCCAAGCATGTTCGTTACCCGCAGCCCTCGCAGTTACAATTCTCAGATAGGTGTGCCATTGTCTGTCTGGCTGATGAACGAGCAGACCCAGGTAGGTGTCTTCGAGGCGGGTATCAGTCAGCCTGGCGAGATGCTTGCCCTCCGTGACATCATCCAGCCTACCATCGCCGTTCTTACCAATGTGGGTTCAGCCCATCAGGAGAACTTCTCTTCCCTGGAGGAAAAATGCCGTGAGAAGCTCATCCTCTTCCATGATGCTGAAACCGTGGTTTATGATGGCGATGATGAGGTGATTACCAAGGTGGTGGCTGAATATCCTGATTATAAAGGCGAAAAACTCTTCTGGTCGCTCCAGAACCCTGAGGCTCCTTTCTATGTCAAGAAGATTGAGAAGCAGCAGAGCGTGAGCGTCATCACCTATATATATAAAGGTGTAGAGGATAGCTTCTCCATTCCTTTCATCGATGATGCTTCCATCCAGAACTCCATCATCTGTGCTGCTGTCGCTTCCAAGATCGGACTCTCTGCCGAGGATATCGACAAGCGTATGGCACTGCTCGAACCGGTTGCGATGCGACTGGAGGTAAAGGTGGGGCAGCACGGCTGTACTCTCATCAACGACAGTTACAACAGCGATATCAACTCACTCGACATCGCTCTCGACTTCATGAACCGCCGTCCTGATCATCGTGGTCGTCGCCATACTTTGATCTTGAGTGATATCTATCAGAGCGGTCAGACTCCCGAGGCTCTATATAAAGAGGTGAGCGATCTTGCCCGCAAGCGTGGCGTAGTGAAGTTCATCGGTATCGGTCCGGAACTCTGCAAACAGCATGATACGATTCAGATTTCAGAAAAGTTCTTCTTCCCGAATGTGGAGGAGTTTATCAATAGTGAGGTCTTTGCCTCCCTCCGTGATGAGGTCATCCTTCTGAAGGGTGCCCGCCAGTTTGGTTTCGATCAGCTTACCGAACTGCTGGTGCAGAAGGTGCATGAAACCACCCTCGAGGTCAATCTGAATGCGGTGGTTGCCAACCTCAACTACTACCGTGCCTTCATGAAGCCGGAAACCAAACTGGTCTGCATGATCAAGGCAGATGGCTATGGTGCCGGAGCGGTAGAGATTGCCAAGACCCTGCAGGATCATCGTGTAGATTATCTGGCTGTGGCTGTTGCCGATGAGGGTGTCACCCTTCGCAAGAACGGTATCACCAGCAACATTATGATCATGAACCCGGAGATGACGGCCTTCAAGACCATGTTCGATTACGACCTGGAGCCTGAGGTGTATTCTTTCCGATTGCTCGATGCTCTCATCAAGGCTGCCGAGAAGGAAGGTGTCACCGGATTCCCTGTTCACATCAAGCTCGATACCGGTATGCATCGCATGGGCTTCGATCCTGAAAACGATATGGAGGAGCTTATCGGTAAGCTGAAGCATCAGAATGCCATCATCCCTCGTTCCGTATTCTCTCACTTCGTGGGAAGCGATGATGATAGTTTCGATGACTTCTCTGCCCATCAGTTTGAACTCTTCGATAAGGGAAGCCGACAGTTGCAGGCTGCCTTCGACCATAAGATCCTGCGCCATATCTGCAATTCGGCAGGTATCGAGCACTTCCCGGAGCGCCAGTTGGATATGTGCCGCCTGGGTCTCGGACTCTATGGCATCAACTCCCGCAACAACAAGACCATCAACTGCGTGAGCACCCTGAAGACTACCATCCTGCAGATGCACAACGTGAAGGCGGGCGATAGTGTAGGCTATAGTCGCAAGACCATTCTCGATAAGGACAGTGTCATCGCTGCCATTCCTATCGGATATGCTGATGGCTTGAACCGCCGTCTCGGCAATCGCCACGCCTACTGTCTGGTCAATGGTCAGAAGGCAGATTATGTAGGCAACATCTGTATGGATGTGGCGATGATCGATGTCACCGGCATCAACTGCAAGGAAGGTGATAGCGTGGAAATCTTCGGCGAGCATCTTCCTGTTCAGGTGTTGAGTGATATTCTGGAGACAATTCCTTACGAAGTGCTGACCACCATCAGCAACCGAGTGAAGAGAGTTTATTATCAGGATTAAGCGTGAAAAGAAGCATTGCTGGCGACAATAAATCGTGCAAAAACGTATAAAAAACGATAAATCCCATCCGAAAAGCTCGGATGGGATTCTTTTTTACGTAAATTTTTCCATTAAAACGTATTGAATATGAATAAAAAAGTGTATCTTTGCAACCAACAAATCATCTAAAAACAAGCAAGGGTGCACTTTTATGTGTATTTCTTTAACTATTTAACAATTCAAAAGTAATAATGGAACAAGTATTTAGCTATATCATTCGTCTGGGTGCGAGCGTGATGATGCCTATCATCTTCACGGTCATCGGACTGTGCATTGGCATGAAATTCGGAAAGGCTTTGAAGTCGGGACTCTTCGTAGGTGTGGGTTTCGTGGGCTTGGGTGTGGTGACAGCTTTGCTGACTACCAACTTCAATGCCCCGTTGAAGGCTATCTCCGACATCTATCACCTGCAGTTGAATGTGTTTGATATGGGATGGCCTGCAGCAGCTGCCGTAGCTTATAATACTGCGGTGGGTGCCTTGATTATCCCAATCTGCTTGGGTGTCAACTTCCTGATGTTGATTACCAAGACCACCCGTACGGTAAACATCGACCTCTGGAACTACTGGCATTTCGCATTCATCGGTGCCGTAGCTTACTTTGTGATGGGCGAGAGTTTGCTTTGGGGATACTTCGCAGCCATCGTCTGCTATATGATTACATTGGTATGTGCAGACCTGACCGCCGACAAGTTCCAGAAGTACTACGATTTGGATGGAATCTCTATTCCGCAGCCATTCTGCCAGAGTTTCATGCCATTCGCCATCGTCTTCAACAAGCTCCTGGATATGATTCCTGGTTTCTCTAAGCTCGATGTAGATGCAGAGGGATTGAAGAAGAAGTTTGGCGTGCTCGGCGAACCATTGGTTCTCGGTGTCATCGTAGGTGCCCTGATTGGCTGGGCAGCTCAGTTGGATATCAAGAAGATTCTCTTCCTGGGTGTAACCATGGGAGCTGTGATGGAGCTGATCCCTCGTATCACCTCTCTCTTTATCGATGGTCTGAAGCCAATTTCAGAGAAGACACAGGAGTTGGTCAAGACCAAGTTCAACGGTAAGAAGGTGCATATCGGTATGAGTCCTGCCTTGGTTATCGGTCATCCTACTACCTTGGTGGTATCCGTCATCTTGATTCCGGTTATCCTGGCAATCGCAGTCTTCCTGCCTGGCAACCAGTTCTTGCCATTGGCATCATTGGCAGGAATGTTCTACCTCTTCCCATTGATTCTGCCATTTACCAAGGGTAATGTAGTGAAGACCCTTATCATCGGTTTGGTAGCCCTGATTATCGGTCTCTATTTCGTAACCGATATGGCTCCCGACTTTACGATGGCAGCCAACCAGGTTTATGCTGCCACAGGCGATAATGCCGCTCATATCCCTGACGGATTCGCAGGTGGTGCGCTCGATTTCGCATCCTCTCTCTTCGGATGGGTCATCTATCGTGGTGTGAAGCTCTCTTACATCGGTATGGGTGTGCTCACCATTATCACCATCGCCCTGCTGGTTCTCAACCGCCAGCGCATCGTGAAGGAAGAAAAGGCAGCAGCCAAGAAATAAAACAAGAAAGTGAAGAACGAAGAATTCAAGTAATCATAAAGTTCAAAGTTCAAAATTCAAAGTAAACGATTATGAAGAAATTAACATTAATATTAGCAGCAATGGTATTAACAGCAAGTCAGGCTTTTGGCCAGCGTGGTAAGTGTGGATACGAAGTAAAGGCAGAAAATGCCTACACTAACTATAACGTTCGTTATGCGAGCAATCCTATGGATGCCAAGCATTATACAACCGACCGTCTCCGCAGTGAGTTCGCTATCGAGAAGGTGTTCGCTCCAGGTGAGGTAAACTGGACCTACACTATGTTCGACCGTTTCCTCATCGGTGGTGCAGAGCCAACAACCGCTCCTTTGAAGCTCACTTCTATCGCTCCGCTTTATACCGATAAGGCAAACGATCAGAAGAATCTGCTCGACAACCGTGAGTTGGGTATCATCAATATCGGTGGCGAGGGAACCGTTACCGTAGATGGCAAGAAATATACACTTGCTTTCCAGGAGGCTCTCTATGTAGGTCGTGGTGCCAAGAGCATCGAGGTAAGCAGCAAGGATGCTGCCAAGCCTGCTAAGTTCTATATGAACAGTGCCTGCGCTCATCAGACCTATCCTACCAAGAAGGTAACCCTGAAGGATGCCAATAACATCAAGGCGGGTAGCCTGAAGGAGAGCAACGACCGAGTGATCCACCAGTTGATCATCGATGGCGTAGCTGGTGTCCGTACCTGCCAACTGCAGATGGGTGTTACCGAGTTGAAAGAGGGTTCTGTTTGGAACACCATGCCAGCTCATACTCACCTCCGCCGTATGGAGACTTACCTTTATTATAATGTCCCAGAGGGTCAGAAGATTCTCCATGTCATGGGTGAACCACAGGAGACACGTCCTATCTGGTTGAACAATGAGCAGGCTGTCATTGCTCCTGAATGGTCTATCCACTGCGCTGCAGGTACCAGCAACTATACCTTTATCTGGGGTATGGCGGGTGAGAACCTCATCTATAATGATATGCAGGTGGTGAAGATCCCTACATTAGAATAACAAAACGCTTAAAAACTGAGACAAATGAGTCCTATTTCAACAAGTAAAATGTCCAACTTCCGTTGGGTAATCTGTGCGTTGCTTTTTATTGCCACCACAGTCAATTACATGGACCGTCAGGTTCTGTCATTAACATGGAAAGACTTCATTGCTCCAGAATTCCACTGGACAGATGATCACTATGGTACCATCACCGGTCTTTTCTCAATCTTCTATGCCATCGCTAACCTCTTCGCAGGTAAGTTCGTTGACTGGATGGGCACCAAGAAAGGTTATCTCATCGCCATCTTCGTATGGTCAACAGGTGCTGTGATGCACGCTGGTTGCGGTTGGGTAGCTATGCAGATGGAAGGATATGATTCTATCGAGGCGCTCCGCATGGTACAGGCAGGTAGTGATGCAGCTGTAGCAATTGCTACAATCAGTGTATGGCTGTTCCTCTCTTGCCGTTTGATTCTTGCTGTGGGTGAGGCTGGTAACTTCCCTGCAGCCATCAAGGTAACAGCAGAGTATTTCCCTAAGAAAGACCGTGCTTTCTCTACCGCTATCTTCAACAGTGGTGCTTCTGTAGGTGCTTTGGCAGCTCCAGCTACCATTCCATTGTTGGCTCGCAGCATGGGCTGGGAGTGGGCTTTCATCATCATCGGTGTGCTCGGTTATATATGGATGGGCCTCTGGGTATGGCTCTATGACAAACCATCTAAGAGCAAGCATGTTAATAAGGCTGAACTTACTTATATTGAACAGGATGAGGACCTCGAAAAGGTTGAGGCTGAGAAAGAGACAGAGACTGCTGCCGCTGAGGAGAAAACTATCGGCTTCCTGAAGTGCTTCAGCTATCGTCAGACCTGGTCATTCATCGTAGGTAAGTTGATGACTGATGGTGTTTGGTGGTTCTTCCTCTTCTGGGCACCTGCTTACTTCTCTGACCAGTATGGTTATTCTTCAGATTCAGGTATGGGTATCGCCCTCATCTTCACACTCTATGCTATTGTAACCGTATTGAGTATTGGTGGTGGTTACTTGCCAACCTACTTTGTAGATAAGAAGGGTATGAATCCATATATCGGTAGAATGCGTGCGATGTTGATTTTCGCCTGCTTCCCATTGCTCGGTCTGATTGCTCAGCCTATGGGTGAGTACAGTGCATGGTGGCCAGCTGTCATCATTGGTTTGCTCGGTGCAGGTCATCAGGCTTGGTCTGCCAACCTATATTCTACCATCGGTGATATGTTCCCTAAGTCAACTGTGGCTACCATCACTGGTATCGGTGCCATGGCGGGTGGTATCGGTTCTTTCCTCATCAACAAGGGTTCCGGTATGCTCTTCACCTATGCAGAGGGTCAGGGTTCTGCCTTCACCTTCATGGGCTTCGATGGCAAGCCAGGTGCTTACATGATTGTATTCTGCATCTGCAGCGTGGCTTACCTCGTAGGCTGGTGTATCATGAAGGCATTGGTGCCTAAGTACAAGCCAATCGTCGTTGAGTAGTTGATGATTGACGGTTGGTCGTCAACCGTTAAGATGAAATGAGTACTAGTTCAATTGAAATTTAATGATAGAAGCGCAACAGACTATTTGCCTGTTGCGCTTTTTCTTTGTTTTTATAGGTCATTGGGTATTTTTTGGTCCTAAAATACGCAAGAATAAATAAATTGGTTTAAAATATTTGCACGTATGATTTTTTTTTGTAACTTTGCACAAAACTTAGTATATTACTTAAACTTAAAAAATAATGAAGAAAGCAGTTGTGGTTATAGCTTTACTCAGCCAGGCTCTGGGCTTGACTTATGCCGACGATCAGACTGGGACAAGGGGTATCGGACAGTATCCGGGACGCCCATCTCAGTTTACGGCTCCTCAAATGGTGAAGGATGATACCTATAGGAACATCGCCTTGAACCGTATGGTATATACTTCCTCGAATGCCGATTTCAATCTTACAGGTCATCTGGTAACAGATGGTATCATCACCAGCAAGGCTCCTTCCTTCCTGAGTGTAAGAACGAATGAAGGTGAGTTGTCCAACCGTGATAAGGAGAAGATGATTGATGGCAACACGGTCACCAGTCAGTATATCAAGGGCGAGAAGGCTTTTGCTGAGTTCAATTGGGAAGCCATGAAGGTAAACCTCAGAAACCTGAAGTTTACAGGTGAATTGGCTTACTATCAGGACAAGGCTACTCAGGGGTATGTGATTCGTGTGATGGGTTCACACAATGGTACGAAATGGGAGGTGCTGGGAGAAGAGAAAGGCACCGGACTTCCTGGCGAGGCTACCAAGCAGCAGGTAAGTTCCGACCCTAACAAGTTCCAGGATGTGGTGCGACTGCCGCTCCGCAAGCTGAATGTTTCCATTCCTTTGAAGAAACCGGGCAACTACGAGCATGTACGCATCGAATTTACGATGCCAGGTGCTGCGTGGTGGCGCGTCAAACTCATCGATAATACCACTTCATGGCGTCCATCCATGCACTTCTCCAGTGTATGGAAGTCTGAATTGGCTAAGAATGCCCAGTGGCTCTATGTAGATCTGGGTACTGTGGCTGATTTCGATCAGGTGAATCTCTTCTGGGTCAACAAGGCTCGTCAGGGCAAGATTCAGGTTTCCTGTGATGCCAGAAACTGGAGTGATATTGCTACCCTGGGTCAGCAGAAGCAAAAGGGCTTGACCGAGAAGGTGGCTTGCAAGGGGCATGGCAGATATGTGAGATTGCTGCTTACCCAGCCGGATGCTTCCGGTCGCTATGCCTTGTCAGAGATGCAGGTGATGGGTAAGGGTGGCTTGCGTGCCGAGGCAGCCAACACTTTGGCTTCTAAGAATGGCAAGCAGATGCTCAACCAGTGGCAGCTGCGCCGTGAGGGAAGTGATGCCTGGATTCAGGCTACCGTTCCTGGTACCGTGCTTACCAGCTATATGAATATCGGTGCGGTGCCTGATAACCGCTACGATGATAATATGCGACAGATTTCCGAGTCGTTCTTCAACTCTGATTTCTGGTATCGTACTACCATCAACCATCAGCCATCTGCCAACAAGAACCAGCATACCTATCTTAACTTCGATGGTATCAACTGGAAGGCGGATATCCTCCTGAATGGTGAGAAGATTGGCAGAATCGACGGTGCCTTTATCCGCTCTCGCATCGACGTGACCAAGAAGTTGAAGCCAGGTGCCAACAAGCTCGAGGTGCATGTCATCAAGAATGCCCACTTCGGCGTGGTGAAGCAGAAAAATCTCCAGAATACCGACCTCAATGGTGGTGAGTTGGGTGCTGATAACCCAACCTTCCACGCATCTATCGGCTGGGACTGGATTACCAATACCCCTGGTCGTGAAATCGGTATCTGGAATGATGTCTATCTCACCCACGATAAGGGTGTGAGCGTTTCCGATCCGCTGGTAACATCTACTTTGAATCTGCCGGATACATTGGCAACCATGACTCCATCTGTCTTCCTGAAGAATGCAGATGCCGTGGCTAAGACCGTGAAGCTTTCCGGTTTTATCGGCAAAATCCAGTTCGAGCAGGAAGTTAGCCTGCAGCCAAACGAGAAGCGTGAGGTGGCTTTCGCTCCAGCTGATTATCCTCAGCTCAAGAACCAGCGCATGAATCTCTGGTGGCCTAACGGCTATGGTTCACCTTATTTATATGATGCCGGTTTCAAGGTTTCAGACAAGGCTTCAGGCGAGGTAATCTCTGAGGTCAACTATAAGGCGGGTATCCGCCAGATGAGCTATGCCGACCTGGATACCCAGACCAAGATCTACATCAATGGCAAGCGATTGAATCCATTGGGTGGTAACTGGGGATTCTCCGAGACCAACCTCAACTACCGTGGACGTGAATACGATACTGCCGTTCGCTACCATAAGGAGATGAACTACAATATGATTCGCGACTGGGTAGGTCAGATTGGTGATGAGGAACTGTATGAGGCATGCGATAAGTATGGTATCATGATTTGGCAGGACTTCTGGTTGGCTAATCCATGGGACGGACCGGATCCTGATGACGACAAGATGTTCCTCGAGAACTCTGCCGATTACATCTCCCGCATCCGCAGCCATGCTTGTATCGGTATCTATTGCGGTAGAAACGAGGGCTTCCCTCCTGCATCCATCGACAAGGTGCTGAGAGAGCAGGTCAAGGATATCCATCCACAGTTGGGGTATATTCCTAGCTCAGCCGACCTCGGTGTCAGCGGTCATGGTCCTTACCAGATGAAGTCACCATCTTTCTACTTCGCTAACCAGAGCCATAAGCTGCATTCAGAGCGTGGTATGCCGAATGTGCCTACCTTCGAGTCTCTGAGCAGAATGATGGAACCGGAGCATCTGTGGCCACAGAGCGATGCCTGGGGGCAGCATGATTATACATTGAAGGGCGCCCAGGGTGGTGAATCTTTCAACAACATCATGGAGAAGCGATATGGCAAGCCTCAGAGTGCTGAGCAGTTTACCAAGTGGGCACAGTGGCTCAACTATGATGGCTACCGTGCGATGTACGAGTCTTCTCAGCAGGACCGTCTTGGTTTGCTCATCTGGATGAGTCATGCCTGCTGGCCAAGCATGGTTTGGTGTACCTACGATTATTACTTTGAGCCAACCGCCGCTTACTTTGGTGTGAAGAAGGCTTGCGAGCCATTGCATATCCAGTACAACCCGGTGAATAAGGTTGCCGAGGTAGTTAACTTCGCCGGTGGTGCCAAGAATGGCTTGCTTGCCAAGGCTCAGGTCTTTGATATGTATGGAAAGTTGATCAAGGAGGAGAGTAAGAAAGTGAATGTGGCAGAAGATCAGACCCTCGATGCCGTTAGCGTAAGCGAGCCGGATGAGGAGGTTTACTACATCAAGTTGACTCTGGAGCAGAACAACCAGGTGGTTTCAGACAACTTCTATGTGATGGGTAAGGAAGAGGACAATCTCCAGGCACTCTCTAAGTTGCCAAAGGCAGAGGTTGCTGTCAGCGGCAAGCGTTTCGTTCAGCAGGGCGAAGAGTGGGTTGGCGAGGTAGAGATCCGCAATACCGGCAATGTACCTGCCCTCTTGGTTCGCCTGAATCTGAAGGGTGGTGATGGTGAGCAGATCCTCCCTGTTATCTACAGCGATAACTATTTCAGTCTGATGCCGAACGAGTGCAAGACTATCAAGGTATCTTATCGTGATGAGGATGGCAGAGGTCAGGCTCCATACGTAGAGATTACAGGTTTCAATAAGTAAAACTGAAAGTAAAATAAAAAAGCGCATCAGCGAGATTAACTTGCTGATGCGCTATTTTTTTTGCAGTAAGACATTTGTCTTAACTCCTTTAACTCCTTTAACTCCTTTAACTCCTTTAACTTCTTTAACTTCCGAACTAAAGGAATCCCTGCTGCTTGAGGGCATCGAGGAATCCGATGCTCATGGCTTCGCAATCCTTCTTGGTATATCGGATATCAGTGAAAACCTGGGCTAATGTTTCTACGTTGTTGATGCGTACAAACTCCTGGTTCTCTTCCAGTGCTTCCTTCTCGGCATAGAAGGCATCAATCTTTTCTGGGGTATAATCCTCGAAATGCTCGTTGTGTATGATGCTTCTCAATGGCAGACGGTCGCTCTGGGCAGGCTGCTCATCCGGCCATCCGATGGTAAGGGTAGCTACTGGCATTACCAGCTTCGGCAACTTCAGGGTGTCGATGATCATTTTCGGCATATACACCGTGGTGCCCAGGAAGCAGGTTCCCAGACCCGCCTCTTCTGCCAGATTGGTAAAGGACTGCGTGAAGAGCAGGGCATCGGTAGCCGCATTCATAAACGAGAGAATGTTGTCGTATCCCGGGGTTCCCTTGCGGTTTTCTGCCCAGAGGGTGGTGCGGCGGTAGTCGGCGCAGATGGTGAGTACCACAGGAGCGCCTGTCACCATCGGCTGGTTGAAGTGGGCAGGAGCCAAAGCCTTCTTTCCCTCTTCGCTGCGGGTTATCACTACGCTGTAGAGCTGCAGGTTTCCCATGGTAGGAGTGCGCATTGCTTCTTCCAGCAATCTGTTCAAAAGTTCTTCTGTTACCTCTCTGTCTGCATATTTGCGGATGGAGGTTCTTTTCTTGATTGATTCCATATCTTGTTTCTTTTTTATATTTCTCTTATCTTTTGCAAAGATAATGAAAGTTTCCCAAAAAGAACACGGTTCTTTTACATTTTTCGCTTCATTATGAACTTTTCGTGTGTTTTTTGATGAAATATCTGCTCAAACGTTTCATATTTTAGAAATATTGTTTTAATTTTGCAGCTAATTATTAAACGTTTGATATGGAATATACTGAAAATATGACTTTCGAAGAGGCGAGCCACGCCTTGATGAAAGATTTGAAGACCCGATTGGATGCCCTACACGAGCATTTTGATGCTCAGAATGTTGATTGGGATAAGCTCCACCTGCCATTGGCGAAACTCGTTTCCGAAGAAACACAGAAATCGCTCTGTAGCTTGGAAGTAGTGGAGGTTCGACCTAAGGAATTGGAGTGCGATGTAGTAAGATACCAGAACAATAAGGAGAAATGGGTGGCTTTGGTCGGATTACTCAATGGTCATCCCTACGAGATTTTCACCGGCTTGCAGGATGAGGATGAAGGAATTATGCTCCCCAAGTCTGTCACCAAGGGCAAGATCATCAAGACGGTTCTCCCGGAGGGCCAGAAAAGATACGATTTCCAGTTTGTCAACAAGCGCGGCTACAAGATTACCGTCGAAGGATTGAGCGAGAAGTTCAATCCCGAATATTGGAACTACGCCAAGCTCATCTCTGGAGTCCTGCGCTATCGCATGCCGGTTGCTCACGTCATCAAACTGGTCAATCAGCTGCAGCTCACCTCCGAAACCCTCAACACCTGGCGGGTGGGCGTGGAAAGAGCCTTGAAGAAGTACCTCTATGAAGAAAATGGAATAGATAACTTGGAAAACGGAATAGATAATAAGGAGACAGAAGATGAAATTGATGAGCAGTAAGATATACCTCAGGAATGTGCGTTTCCACGCTTTTCATGGCGTATTGCCGCAGGAGGGAATCGTAGGCAACGATTACCTCGTCAACCTGGTGCTGGATTATGACTTCTCTTCTGCCCTGAAGACCGATGATCTTCAGGGAACCCTCAATTATGCCGAGGTCTATCAGAAGGTAAGAGAAGAAATGGCTGTGCCAAGCAAGCTCCTGGAGCATGTGGCAGGCAGAATCGCCCATAGACTCTTTTCCGATTTCCCGGAAATCCAGAAACTCCAACTCTCTATCACCAAGGTAAATCCTCCGATGGGTGCCGATAGCGACGGCGCTGGGGTAGAGGTTGTATTAACAAATGATAAAACTTATAGTTAGAATTAGGTTTTCTGATAATAAAGTAGTAATTTTGCAAAATCATCAGAAAGTATGTGTAAGAAAGTAACACTGATATGGATCTTCTTGTGTGTGTTGGTAATGACTGCGTTCGCTGCCAATAAGCGTTTCACGCTGGTCATCGATCCTGGTCATGGTGGTCATGATGCCGGAGCACTTGGAACCATATCCAAGGAAAAGAATATCAATCTTGCCGTTGCCTTGCGCTTCGGTAAGTATGTGGAGCAGAATCTCCCGGAGGTAAGAGTCATCTATACCCGCAAGACGGATGTCTTCATCCCGCTCAATGAGCGTGCGAATATCGCCAACCGTGCCAACGCCGATCTATTTATCTCCGTGCACACCAATGCCTTGCCGGCAGGAAAGATAGCTCGTGGCTTCGAGACCTATACCCTCGGTATGCACCGTGCCAAGGACAATCTCGATGTGGCGATGCGAGAGAACTCCGTCATCTCGATGGAGAAGGACTATCAGCAGAGGTATCAGGGATTCGATCCCCGCTCTTCTGAGAGCTATATCATCTTCGAGTTCATCCAGGGCAAGAACATGGAGCGCAGCGTAGAGCTGGCCCGAATGATTCAGCGAGGTGTCTGCGATGGTGCCAATCGTCCCGATAAGGGCGTGCATCAGGCGGGATTCCTGGTCTTGAGAGAGACTTCCATGCCGGGATGCCTCATAGAACTGGGTTTCATCACCACTCCTGATGAAGAGCGCCTGCTCAACAACGACAGCAGGGTGGATGATATCGCCCGTGGCATCTACGAGGCTTTCGCAAAATACAAGAATAAGTACGATAAATCGGTTTCCGTTCCTTATCGTGCCAAGGATTCCGAGAAAGTGAATATCCCGAAGATTGTTCCCGATCAGGAACCTGCGACCAAGACTCGTGTCGTAACGAGAGTAGAGCAGCCGAAGCGTGAAGAGGCAAAGCCTGATCAGTCAAAGCGGGAGGTGAAGGAAGTGAAGAAGCTTGAGCCAAAGCGGGAGCCGAAGAAGGCTGAAGTAGCTGATGCGCCGGTCTTCAAGCTTCAGATTTTCGTAGGTTGTAGAAACCTTCGCAAGGGCGATGCCCATTTCAAGGGCGAAACTGATTATGATAGTTTCCAGGAAGGCAATCTGGTGAAATACACCCTGGGTGCATCCACCAATTACAACGAGATCTATCGCCTGCGCAAGGAAAAGCTGGATAAGTTTCCGGAGGCTTTCATCATCGCCTTCAAGAACGGACAGAAATATGACGTGAACCAGGCTATCCGGGAGTTCAAGCAGAACCGCAACCGGTAGTTCATCCACTTCCCGGGCAACCGGTAGTGCCCTTTTCGGGCAGCCTGTGATTCGCTCTATATAAAATAGGTATAATAAAAAGAACAAAAATAGATAAATATGAAACTGACAAAGGAAATTAGGATAGCGTTGGTCGCTATTGTAGGTATCTTGGTGATGTATTTCGGAATCAACTTTCTGAAAGGCATCAACTTGTTCTCTACCAATAACACCTACTATATGACGTTTGATGACATCCAGGGTATGGGGGCTTCTACCCCAATCTATGCCGATGGCTACAAGGTGGGTACCGTGGATCAGCTGGATTTCGACTATTCCGGAAAGGGTCCCATCAAGGTCAAGGTGGATATCAACAAGGATCTGAGAATCCCTGCAGGTAGTACCGCAGAGATTGCTAAGGATATCATGGGAAATCTCCAGGTTAGTCTCCTGCTTGCCAACAATCCTCGTGAGCGTATCGAACCGGGCGGCATCATCCCTGGCACCGTGAATAACGGTATGATGGGCAAGGCTGCCGAAATGATTCCGGTTGTTGAGAAGATGCTGCCTAAGCTGGATTCCATCCTCGCCAGTGTGAATGCACTCCTGGCTGATCCTGCCCTGGCTGCTTCCCTCCACAATGTGGAGACCATCACCAGCAACCTCACCGTTTCCACCCGTGAGCTGAATACCCTGATGGCTGGCTTGAACAAGCAGGTTCCGGGTATGATGAAGAAGGCGAATGGCGTTCTCGACAATACCAACCGACTCACCTCTAATCTGGCGAGCCTCGATGTGCAGGGCACACTCGATCGTGTGAATGCCACCCTCGATGGTGCACAGAAGTTTACCGAGCAGTTGAATAGCGGAAAGGGTAGCCTCGGTCTCCTCATGAACGATACCCGTCTCTATGAGAATCTGAACTCTACCATGTCGCATGCCGATTCTCTCGTCATCGATCTCAAGGCACATCCAAAGCGCTATGTTCACTTCTCAATTTTTGGCAGGAAAGACAAGTAATCCCTCGAAAATGCTGTTTTCATCGCATGAATAGAGGAAAAAACAAAATAAATTTTGTCTAAATAACGAAGGCGATGTTTCACGCCCCGGAATAGCTACAGAACTTGTTGTTTTTTAGCTATTTCGGGGTGTTTCAAAATTGTTTCACTGCCCCTAAAATGCGATTGTGGATAACTTTCTTAGTTGCTTGATTATGAGATAGTTATCTAGGTAGTCTTAAAATATTATAAATAGCCCGATTTGCTACTTTGGGCTTTTTTTTGTAATTTTGCAGTCGATTTGCATCAAATGGTGCAATCTGATGTAGTGTTAAGGTAAAAAATCAATTAAAATAAGTAGTAAATAGTGTCAATGTTAGCAAGTCCAAAAGCGCTTTGGGACAATAGTCTTTTGCTTATAAAGGATAATGTGTCAGAGCAGCAATATAATACATGGTTTCGACCAATAGTCTTTGAGTCGTACAAGCCTTCGACCAAGACTTTGTTGGTTCAAGTTCCAAGTCCATTCGTATATGAGTACTTGGAACAGAATTATGTTGGCTTGTTGAGCAAGGTCCTTCATCGCAATTTCGGCGATGGCATCCGTCTCACTTATCGGGTGGTAACGGATAAGGAGCACAGGTTGACCCAGGATGTGGAAGCTGATCCGGCTGATATCGATGAGGCTGAGCGCAAGAGATTGGCACAGCAGCCACAGACACAGGCTAATCCGGCAGAACCACAGCAGCCTGAAGACATTGACACCCAACTTGATCCGAAACTCACCTTCAATAATTATATGGAGGGTGACAGCAACAAGCTGCCACGTTCGGTGGGATTGTCTATCGCTGAGCATCCGAATACCACGCAGTTCAACCCGATGTTCATCTATGGTCCTTCTGGTAGCGGAAAGACTCACCTGGTGAATGCCATCGGTCTGAAAACCAAGCAGATGTATCCTAAGAAGCGTGTGCTCTATGTCAGTGCCCGCCTCTTCCAGACACAATATACCGATGCGGTGCTGCATAATGCAAGTAATGATTTCATCAATTTCTACCAGTCTATCGATGTGCTCATCGTGGATGATGTGCAGGATTGGGCAGGCAAGGCGAAGACCTTGAATACCTTCTTCCACATCTTCAATCACCTCTTCCGAAATGGAAAGCGTATCATTCTGGCAAGCGATAGACCTCCGGTTGAACTCAAGGATATGCCAGACCGACTCATCACCCGTTTCTCTTGTGGACTGGTGGCGGAGTTGGAGAAGCCGAATGTGGAACTCTGCGTGGATATCGTGAGCAACAAGGTGCGCAAGGATGGACTGAAGATTCCGAAGGATGTGGTTTCCTTCATCGCACAGACCTGCAACGGCAGTGTGCGTGATCTCCAGGGTGCCATCAATGGTTTGCTGGCTTACAGTATCGTATATAACAGCAGCATCGATATCCGACTGGCTGAGCGTGTCATCAAGCGTGCCGTCAAGGTTGAGGAGAGCAACAAGGTGCTCACCCTTGATGAAATCGTGGAGGCGGTCTGCAATCATTACAAGGTAACGGTGGCTGCAGTCAACAGCAAGAGCCGCAAGCGTGAGTACGTGGAGGCGCGTCAGGTGGCGATGTTCATGGCTCAGAAACTCATCAAGATGCCTGCTTCCAGAGTGGGCAAACTCATTGGTAATCGCGATCATAGCACGGTTATCCACAGTTGCGCCAAGGTAGAGGAGCGACTGAAGATTGATGCCGAGTTCTTCGATGAACTCTCTAGCATCGAGAATGGATTGAGAGTGAAGAGATAAGCACATCATAAAAGGGCTTTCCTTTAGGAAGAGCCTGATTTGAATCAGATAAGCACGGAACCTTGGTATAGTGGTTCTCGTTTATATAAATGAAACAAAAGGAAGTCGGGCAAGTTTGTATTTGTCTTGGCTTCCTTTTTCCGTTTCTTTCAGCCTATACGCAAATTTTGCGTAAGTTTTCTGCCTTTTTTACATCTTCTATCTTTCTTTTTTGTATATTTGCAGTTGGATTATGTTTTACCCAAATTACTGTAGATATGGTTATGAAGATTTCACGTATTTGCATTTGGGTCCTCATGCTGGGGACTGTCATGGTATTCTCTTCTTGTGCGAATGAGCATCCTAAGGAGCAGCTCGACGGGAATGCCATGTATGGTTCTGCGTCTGAAATCTACAACCATACCGTATCTTCTCTCTATCAGGACATAGACTTTGTAGAGCATAGCGGGGAAGAAGACTCGCTCTATGCAGTGTGGAGTCATCTCTATCAGGTGATAGGAAAGGCGAATCAGTCGCTTGATATCATCGATTACAAGTCTGATTTGCTCTCTGTGAATCAAAAAGACCAGTTTAAGGCTGAGGTGCGTGCCATCAGAGCTATGATGTATTACGAGGCGATGGTGCTTTTTGGCAGGATTCCCGTGATTCTGTCTTCTGGCGAGGCGGCTATCTATGAGGCGGCTTCAGGCATTGCTGTGGCTTCGCTTACCGACGTCAACCTCTGTGCGCAAAGCGAAAGAAGCGAGGTGTTCCGCTTTATCTTCAGTGAGTTGCAGCAGGCGTTGCCTTACCTTCCGAATGAGCATAGCGCCAATGGTGGAGTGTATGAGGGAAGAATCACGCAACCGGTAATCAACTTCCTGTTGGCAAAGTTGGCTTTCAATGCTGAGATATATACGTTTGATGATTGGATCAGAGGATATAAGAAACGTCCTAAGGGTAAGAAAATCCACTTTGTGGTTCAGACGGCTGATGGTGCTTCTCTGCTCAATGGTGGAACGGCGGGTGAGAATCGCAGCAAGGAATTGAATGCCTGGGAAACCTGTATCTTCTATTGTGATAAATTGGCCGCAGAAGGGTATGGCTTGGAGGAGAATGAGATATTCAATAGTTCCACTTATGCAAGGTTGCTTCGTGAGAATGGCGGTTCCCATCTGGTAGAAACGGAGCATCTCAAGCCGCTCTTCCGTTTCTGTTATCCCGATGTATTGTTGATGAAGGAGAAGGCAAAGGTCTGCAAGGGGGATGATTCCAGTATTCTTTTCCCGATTCCTCAGAAATGCATCGACCTGAATCCCAAGCTCGTGCAGAATAAGGGGTATGAAAAGAAATGATAAAGAGCATACTTGAAAAAAAGGCGTTTAGAAAAACGCCTTTTTCAAGTAAACTCCATAGCAAATATCCTAGTCTCCATACGCCCTGAACCAACGGTCACCGGCCGAAGGGAAAGGTAAAGGGCAGAAGCTCCTAGCCCAGGGCAATCGCCCTGGGTATTTATGGATGCAAGCCTGTCGCCCTGTAAGGGCAAAAGCTTTTAAATTATAACTGATAGAACTTCGTGAAAGCCTTCACGCAATATTCGTGATCCATCACGCTGCCGGTTTCGCGGCAACTGTGCATGGCGAGGATGGCATTACCCATATCTACGCCCTTCAATGGGATAGAAGAGGCGAGGATATTGCCCAAAGTGCTTCCGCCAGCCACATCACTATGGTTTACGAAACGCTGACAAGGCACACCGGCTGCCTCACAGATATTCGCAAAGATGGCTGCAGATACCGCATCACTCGCATACTTCTGTGCCGCATTAAACTTGATAACCGGACCACCACCCAGCATCGGATGATTCGTTGGGTCAAACTTCTCGCTGTAGTTAGGATGCCATGCATGCGCATTGTCCGCAGAAATCATGAAGGCGCGTTCCACTGCCTGATAATACGCCTCCTCTGTTCCGCTCTGTGCAAGAGCGATGCGCTGCAGCATATAAGAGAGGAAAGGACTTCCCGCACCCTGCTTGGTCTGCGAACCCGTCTCCTCATTGTCGAAGATGGCGAGAACACGAGTAGCATCTGAAGATGAAGTTGCATCTGCTGCAATCATCGCTTCTACGCCCGCCCAGCACATCGACAGGTCATCGAGTCTTCCCGAAGAGATAAACTCATCGTGTACACCGAAGGTGCAGGCAGGAGTGGCATCAGCCAGATAGAGATCGAAGTCGAGGATATCCTCCTTCTGGATATTCAGTTCACCGGTAATCACGTTCATCAGCAGATTACCCTTCTCCAGTTCATCATTGATGATGCCGAGGATAGGGAGCACATCCTTCTGCTTGCTCAGCTTCACGCCATCGTTCACCTGACGGTTGAAGTGGATAGCGAGATTGCTGATCTGCAGCAGAGGTCGCTGGATATGGAGTAGGAGAGTCTTCGGATGCATCGCATCCTCACCCTTTACGATCACTCTACCCGCCAGAGTGAGTGGACGGTCGAACCAGGTTGACATAATCGGACCGCCATAAACCTCGGTATTCAGTTTCACGATACCGCCCTCGCAAGTCATCTCAGCGTTAGGCTTGATGCGGAAGGTAGGGGAGTCGCAGTGAGCGCAGATCATGTGGAAGCCTGCATCCGCCAGCGCCTTCTTTCCGATTTGGAAAGCATAGATAGAAGAGTCGTTCTTGGTAACGAAGAACTTGTCACCAGCCACAACCTTGCCCAGCGGCTCCCGAGGGTTCAATCGTCTGAACCCATTTTTCTCTAATTCCTTAGAGATATTCTTCACTGCCAGGAAGTTCACTGGCGAAGCGTCTAAAAAGGATAATAATCTTTTGATCATAGTCTATATCTTTATTTTGTTTCTATTGTTTTCTTCAATTTCATTTGTTTTCTTCAATTTCAATTGCCTTTGCAAAGATAATGCAAATTTTTCATTTAATCACCTGTTTTCCCTTGTTTTTTCTTTTTTTTAATGAGCTAGAAAGAATCTTACGTATGGTCTTATGCTCTTCTTGAAATAAATGATGTAATAAAGTTGGTTAAAAATGCAGTAATAGCTTGTTCGCTTGTCTTTTTTTTAGTATCTTTGCGATGAAAAATAAAACTCAAGTACGGAAAATGTGGAGAATTTCACAAAAGAAGTATCAAAAATGTGTAAACTTACACATTTTCTGCACTTTAACGATGGAGGTGCAAAAAAATGTTTAATAGAACTATTATTCAAGAATTAAAACAATGGAGAGCTAAAAAAGACCGTAAACCATTGATAATGCTGGGCGCTCGACAAGTAGGAAAGACTTCTGTACTTCAGAAGTTCGGAGAAGAATATTTTGAGCATTGCGCATATTTTAGTCTCGATGAAGAAGAGGGAGTCTGCGATATCTTTCGCAAGACCAAGAACCCGCTGCAAATCATCGAGCAATTGTCGTATCTTACTTCAGAACCTATTTTACCTCAGAAGACTTTGCTTATTCTTGATGAGATACAAGACTGTCCGGAAGCCATTAGCGCAATGAAATATTTCTGCGAAAAGACGCCGGAATATGTTGTGGCTTGTGCTGGTTCTCTTTTGGGATTGGCTTTTGGCCATCAAGGCTTTTCGTTTCCTGTGGGTAAGGTTGACCATATAAATATGTATCCTGTCACTTTTTCTGAGTTTTTGGAGCAGCGAGATGAAAGGCTTTACCAATATTATATGTCAATAGATAGCTTGGAACCTCTTCCAGACGTTTTTTTTGATAGACTTTCTCAGGCATTTACTGCCTATCGTATATCTGGTGGAATGCCAGCTGCGGCAATGAAGATGATAGAGAAGGATCTGAGTGGCGTGGAAACAACTCTACGTAATATCTTGCAAGATTATTCCTTGGACTTTGTGAAGCATGCTACGCCTTTACTGGCTAATAGAATTTCGCATGTTTGGCAGTCTTTGCCGTCACAGTTGGCTAAGGAAAATAGAAAGTTTGTTTATCAGCTGGTTCGCCCTGGTGCAAGAGCGCGGGAATATGAGGATGCTCTTACATGGCTTAAAAATGCGGGATTGATATATAAGGTAAACTTGTGCTCTACTCCGCAAGTGCCTTTGAAATCGTATGAAGATTTGAGCATCTTCAAGATTTATAGTCTTGATGTGGGATTATTGAGAGTGCTTGCTGATTTGAGTTCTGAGGCTTATCTGGTTGATAATCCTATATTTAAAGAATATAAGGGCGCTTTGGCAGAGAATTATATTCTTCAGAGTTTAGTGGCTAATGGCGTTAATTGTTCCCATTATTGGGCTTCGGGTAATAAAGCAGAAGTGGAATTTATTGTTCAGCATGGTTTGGAAGTTATTCCGGTGGAAGTGAAGTCGGGTACAAGTGTTACGGGGCGTAGTTTGATAGAGTATAACAAAAGGTACTCACCTGGTTTGCGCATCAGATATTCGATGCTTAATCTCAAGAGGGATGATTCCTTTATCAACATCCCTCTTTTCCTGGCTGATAGAACGGAGAAACTGATTTTTAAATAATTTTTAATAAGA